>Ga0182024_10003357_pt1 | contig 38283 bp, 32 predicted proteins | sample P32metaG_FD_120480 | JGI IMG/M metagenome (GOLD analysis project Ga0182024, IMG submission 120480) | Permafrost microbial communities from Stordalen Mire, Sweden - P3-2 metaG (Illumina Assembly) | ecosystem: Environmental > Terrestrial > Soil > Wetlands > Permafrost | place: Sweden: Stordalen...
ACTTGGGAACAGACGCTGAACCAGATGCGGCCCTGGCTGCTGCGCTGGATCGGGTTTTGCCATTGCTGCGGAAGGAAATTTGATGACGTTTTTCTCGACAGCACTTAACATAGTAATACTAGTTGTTGGGAGATCTAGCCGGGCTTTGGTTTGCACCAATGCTGGACAGGAATCCTTTGACCATGCCTGCGGGTAAGGCCCACTGCCACCCATCGGCAGTTCGATTTAGCGGAAAAGCCGTCTCGCCCACATTCCCTGCGGAGTCCTGTATAGACGCTCGGACTGTGACGCTGTCCGCGTTCTCTTCATCTATGCCCAGCACATTGATCGCCGAAATCTGCTTGCTATTGCCAATCATAAGCGATGCCAAAAGATTATCCGGCGTCCCGAACTGAGTGCGCGACGCCTCTGGCAGATAATCAAATGCCTCTTGCAACTGAGCACGTGCAGTAGAGCCGATCCGGATCGCCTGAGCGAGCGCGGCTGAGTCTCCTTTGTTCATGGCCCAAATTGCTGTATAAAGCGCCGCAGCCGGGGTCGACCGACCTTGATTCGCAGGGATTGTGGCAGCATTTGACATGGTGCGCGGAGGGGTGGCTTTCTCCGGATGGGAAAGCTGTACGGAAAGGTCGCTCACTTTTGCTTGCAACCTTGCCGACTCGGCCTGCGCGTTCTGAAGCGATTTGATTTCGTTGGCGTTTTCCAGCTGAAGGCGAGCGGCCAATTGCGCTTCAGATTGAAGGCTTACGATCTCGGCACGCAGTTTGTTCGTAGTCTGATGTTGCAGAATCAGCCCGGCAACGGCGCCAGCGATCAGAACTGTAACGGCAACTTTTGTCGCAGTAGTGCTCATAAATAAAATGGCGCTGGTGCTCGCAGTCGCGCTTAGCGCGCCAGTGGCAACTGAAGAAGTCAGCGCGACCGGTGCAGCATATACCGCTTGGTTTGCGAGAGCCATTCCGAGAGCCACGGAAGTTGACGTGATCCCGTATTTAGTGAGCGCGCCACGTAGCGCATCAAGCGCGCGTTCGACTCGCATGCGGGCGGAATTTTCGTTTAGGCCGAGACGAATGCCAATTTCGGCAAACGGCCGGTTCTCAAAAAAACGCAGTAATACTGCGACTCGATCACACTCTTGCAGTTCAAACATCGCCGAGTCGATCACGGGCCGCACTTTCTCCCACTCAACGGCCTCAGTAGAATCCTTGGTGTCTTCATGCATCATTGATGCCTCCTGTTCCCGTAGCCGGCGCCGTTGGTCTGAGCGCAGCGCCTTTGCAGCGGTGTGGTGGGTGGTTGTGTAAAGCCATCCCGTGAGGACGGGATGCCTCTGCACCGTGGCGGCCTTGCGTGCCAGAATCGTGAAAACTGTCTGGGCCACATCGCAGGCGCAGTGGATGTCTCCAGCCACTTGGCGCAATGCCGCGGAGTGAACAAGCGGGAGATGCCGTTGGACCAGCATGGTAAAGGCTTCGTCTGATCGATCCTCAACGTAGCGGCGGAGCAGTTCTGAGTCTTCGTCCATGAGAGCTGTCTTCTAATTAATCCCCGCTATTAATGAAAACGCACAAGATACCTGCGGGTAAAGCCGACTGCCACCGATCATCAGTTCGGGTTACTCCGGCGCTAGAATGAATTCTTGCCGAAGTGCGTCCGATTTAATCGGCGGAAGGTTTCGTCAATTGCCAATTCTCAACTTTCAATCCCGGCACCCGGTCGAACTCATCGACATTGGCGGTCACCATGACTGCTCCGATGGACAAAGCATGCGCGGCAATGATCGTATCGCGATCCCCGATCTTTCGGCCGGCCGCTTCAAGGCTCGTTCTGACCATTGCGTAAAATTTCGGAAACTCGGCGCCAAGTCCTTCAATTTCGATCTGCTTCCGCAAATCGGCGACCCCGCGAGCAAATCTGGTCTCACCGAGCGTTGCGCGGGCCTTTTCCGCTCCAAACTCAAGCTCGGACATGACCATTACCGAAAGTCGCAGCTCCCCCGCAGAGAATGCAGCCGTCATCCGATCCACCAGCGGTTTTGAACGGCCGGCCAAATACGCCGAAAAGGCGTTGGTATCCGGCAGATAGATCATTCCCAAACGCGCTTGATGTTTTGCGCCGTGTTGGCGGGTATCTCCGGAAAATCGGGGCAGCTGCCAGCCAGGGCGGCGAATGCCTTGGATCGGCGGGCATGAGCTTGCTCGTCCTTCACCACAAACCCGTCCGGCATCTTGATCAGCTTTACAGTGTCGGAGGAAATCCGAAACGCCTTTGGAATACGGACTGCCTGGGAATGGCCGGATTTGAAGACCTTTGCGATCGCGATTGTCATGGTATATACGGTATATACGCCGCGGCTGGAGTCAAGATGAACAGGATGGATTGGTCGTTCGCACCCATTGAATTCGTTTCCAGCGGAATGCGCCGACACGGACACCAAAACGGACACCAAGCGAGTTAAGATGGGTAGTGCAGGAGTTGCGGCAGATTAGACTTGGATAGCTCTGAAATCCCCTAATGTAAGTGCTTGCAACACGATCATAAACGGCCGATTCCGGCCCGCGCCCTTCGAATGATCGCTATGGCGCGGAGCCCGCGCCGCGCCGGCGCAGCCACCAGATGACCGGTCCGGTCACCGCCAGGATAGCGAGCATGAAGCTGAAAAAGCCCGCGATCCAGAGCGACACCCGGCCATAAATTTCTCCCTCATGGATCCGGGGCACCCAATTCCGCACGATTCTTTCAGGGAAGGTGAACGTGCTTGGGTCTTGGGATTGCTGAATCCTGCCATTTAAGGGATTCACGAGGATATAGCCCAGCGAGGCTAACGGAGCATCCGTTGGCCGGTAGGTGAATTCCACCTCTCTGTTTCCGTCGTTCAATAGCTGCATCCCGATAAAACGAGCTCCAGGGAGACTCTCCGCCGCACGCTGCATCGATTGATCGAGGTCGAGCCGAACGGCCAAGCGCGGGGTCTGGCTTGGATTGGTCCGGGGGCCTCCGGGATTTGTCGCGCGGGGGGGAGTGTGGGTGACGAAGCTGAGGAGAGCGATTGAAGGGCGGGATGTCGCCATGATCATAGCGGTCCCGGCAAAGACCAAGAGAAAGAGCGAGGAATAGAAGCCGACAATGGCATGCAGATTGAAATTCATCTGGGCAGCCGAGGCCGACCGCCGCCATCCGAATATTCGCCGCGGCCACCAAAGGATCAGTCCGGAACAGGCCAAGAGCAGGAGAGCGGCGCCCCCGACGACGTTGCCGTGAAAGTGGCGGGCCAGCTCGACTAGTTTGACTAGCCAGCCGGACGGCGAGTCCAAGGCCAGTTCAGCGACTGTCCTGCCCGTGTGCGCGTCGAACCATGCGGTCCGTGCAGGCGCATCTGGCGATTGGAGTTCTGCTGACCCAGCCAAGTCTGGCTCCGCCGCGAACTTCACCGCGCGGACTCGGAAGCCAGGATGGGCTTTCTCCAATTCCGCGACCAATTTGGTTAACGGAAGCGAGACCGGCCCAATCGGCACGTGATAGACCGGCGGGGCTACCCGCGGGCCCGGATTGTCAAAGGCCCGATAGATTTGCGGCCCCCAAGCAATAATCCCACCGGTGACCCCCTCAATGAAGAGGAAGATCGCCGCAAACAACCCGACCCACAAATGCAGCTTTAGAGACGCCGGGCGCAGCGACATGGCAGGATATCGTCGACGGGCTGGGGTTGAGCCGTCCACGTGGGGCTGGCTGGCATGGTTTATTCAATAACGTCCACCAGATCGAAAATCAGCCCAGAAATCGCTGGCAGCATCCACCCACTGGCTGAAGTTGAGATCATAGAACGAGTTTCACTTCTCCGCGTTGTCCAATTGTCCGAGCAGTGCCTGCGCACCCGGGAAGGCGGGATCCAACGCCAGCGCCTTCATTGCTTCGGCGTGAGCCTCTGGGCGCGTTTGCGGATCGGCCGCGAGCAAGCGCGCGAGGTTGAAGAGGGCGCTCGCGGAGTCTGGCCGTTGCCGCACCACCTCCTCCAGCAGGGCGGTGGCCTCCGGCCGCCGCCCGCGCCCGTACAAAAGCACCGCGAGATTGGTCTGCGCTTCGGCATAGCCCGGAGCGATACGGATCACCTCCTTGAAGTGAGCAATCGCATTGTCTTCCTGGCCGGGCTGCAGCGATAGCAACACCGCCAGGTTGTATTGCGCCACGTACAAGTCGGGATCTAGCTTAACGGCCGCTTCGAGTTGGGCCTGAGCCTTGGCCGCGCCCCCGGGCTCGTTCAGCAGCTCGTACGAGAGGTGGTAGCGGGCGAGGGCGTTTTCAGGCCGCTTCGCCACGTTGTCGGTCCACAGGGCCAACGGGGTCTGGTAGTCGCGGTTGCGATCGACGGTTACGGCCGCAAAAGCCAGGGCCGCGGCGCCCAGTACGACGAACACCAAGCGCCGCCGCCACAGGTAGAGGCCGGCGGCGACGAGAATCCATAAAGGCGCGAGCGCAACATACATCCGGTGCTCGACGATCATGTCGACTGTGCCGGGAACAATCGAGGTGACGGCCAGGATCGAGAAGAACCAGAAACCGAAGAATCCTATCGACGGCCAGCGAAAGAGGGCGACAACGGTCAATCCCAGCAGCGGCACGACGACCAATGCAGCGGGCAGGGCGGCCGCTGCGTTCGGCAGCCAAAACGTTCCGTACTGGAAGATCAAAGGACTGGGGAAGAACGCCAGCTTGAGGTAGGTGGCGATTGCCGAAAATTGCGTCAGCCAATAGGCCACCCATGAGGCATGGGCGGAAAATCCGCCGGTGCTGCTATCGCGGTTGCCCCCCAAACTGGCTACAAGCCAGAATAGGATCAGCCAGGTGCCGAAAAGCGCGCTGTAAAACAGCCTCTTCGAAGCCAGTGCCCGTCGGAAGGAACCGGCAATGAAGGTGCGATCGAACAACAGCACGACGACCGGCGCGGAGACCATGACTTCCTTTGCCGTCATTCCGAGCGCGCACGCGACGACGGCTAGCAAGCGCCAGATACCAGGGCGGCGCGAACCCACGGACCGCAGAAACAGCCAAAGCGTGAGGAAATAACACAGGCCCATCAATGATTCCGCGCGCTGGATGACGTAAGCGACCGCCTGGGTCTGCAGCGGATCGAGGGCCCATAACGCAGCCACGACCAAGGCCAGCCCGGTGGCGTGGGGCTCGAAACGCCCTGCCCACCGCGGCAGAAGTGCAAGCCGGCGGACGAAGCCGAAGAGAGCCAACGCCGCCGCGATATGAACGAGCACGTTGAAGATGTGGAAACCCACGGGCTTCCGACCGCCAAGGGCGTAGTTGAGGGCGAGGGACAGGCCGACCAGGGGGCGTCCGCTGGTTGTATTGACTGCGGCGGGTCGATCGAGAGCGGATGAAAAATGCTCGATCGAAGTGCTCTGAACGATCGTTGGGATGTCATCCCAGACGAAGGCGCCATGCAGTGAGTTGAAGTATGCGGCGGCGACGGCGCCGGCCAGCAGGACGACCGCAAGAATTCGGCGCGGGAGGAAAGCCGTTTGAAGAAAACTATTCATCCGCCGGGTGCGCGCATTTCGACGAGGTGAAGACAAGCCCCCCAATCCAGGCGGAGCCATCCGAAAATCGTGGGTGTGGACTTCGCAGGCAGGGTAGATATTGAAGACGGCTTCCCACACGTGCCCCGGAAGAATAAATTCAACGACCGGCCTTTCGCGTACCACCAGGAAATCGAGTTGGAGATTTCCACCCTTACAAATCTCGGCCTCGGGCTGGGAAGGGTCTCCGTTTCGAACCCCGAGCCTGAGGTCACGTCCTGGGTTGTCATGGTGCCTTTTGCCCTGCCGGGTGAGCGCGTCCGGGCGCGCGTATTCCGAAATCACAAAAACTATTCGGAAGCGGACCTTGTCGAGGTGCTTGCGCCGTCGCCGGAGCGGGTCGTCCCCACCTGTCCGCTCTTCGGCCGCTGCGGCGGATGCCAGTACCAGCACCTTAACTATGTCGGACAGCTGGCCTGGAAACGACGGCAGGTGGCCGAGCTTCTCGAGCACATGGCTGGAATATCGTTTCCCGTCGACCCGCCGATTGGCTCTCCGCGGCAATACGGCTATCGGTCGAAAATCACGCCACACTTCAATGCGCCAGCGCCGGATCAGGCGGCTGGGTTCCCGATCGGCTTTCTGCGCCAGGGCACCCGTTTCGATATCGTCGACGTGCCCCGCTGCCCGATCGCGACAGATGGCATCAATGAAAAACTGGGTGAATTGCGCACCGAGGTCCGGACCCGGGCGGCCGCAGGCGGGTTCGAGCGAGGCGCTACGCTCCTGCTGCGCGAGGCGGGCGGCGCGGTCGTGACCGACTTCCAGGCCCGGGTCACTGAGGAAATCGTCCTCCCCTCCTCTCCAAAGCTCCGGCTCCAATTCCTCGCGCGCGATTTCTTCCAGAATAATCCATTCATCCTCCCCGCGTTCATCGAACACGTCCGATCGGAGGCGGCTGCAAGCGGCGCGCGGTATCTCGTCGACGCGTATTGCGGAAGCGGATTGTTCGCATTGAGCGCAGCCGGAGCCTTCGCGCGGGTCGCCGGAGTGGAAATCAGCGAGACGAGTATCGCCTGCGCACGCGAAAACGCGTCGTCCAACGGGATCCAAAACGCCACTTTCGTCGCGGGCGATGCGGCACGCATCTTTTCCGGGCTCGATTTTCCGGCGGCCGAGACCGTGGTCGTCATAGATCCGCCCCGCAAAGGCTGCGACGAGTCGTTCCTCGGCCAGCTCTTCTCATTCGGACCGCAGGCGGTCGTTTACGTCAGCTGCGATCCCGCCACGCAGATGCGCGACATGCGTCCGTTCCTGGACGCCGGCTACCGTCCGACCCGGATTCAACCTTTCGATCTATTCCCGCAGACCCGCCACCTCGAGTGTGTCGTCACTATGCGCCGGTGAGCCGCGGGGCGGTCCTCGCTCACCGAAACTCGTTCCATTCGGCGGAGGAATATTTCTCCACAAGTCCGTCCAACTCATCTTCGTCCAATTCGGGCCACCGTCGGGCCTCGGCCGGGCAGCCGAGCGCGGTTCCGAGCCGCTCGGCAAAATTCTCAAGAAAGCCCTCCCAATCGACCAGCGCAGGTCCGGTTGCCGCGCGCGAGATCGATCCCTGGAAGAGCAGCCCGTGTTTGTTTCGCTTCTGCGCGGCTCCCGCCAGTTTCGCCCCGGTTTGTGTCTGGAATACGTCGCCGGGCTCGAGCCTCTGAAAGCAGATGCCCGGCGCCGAGTCCCCTCCCTGAGCCGGCGCCCCCGTCGGCTTCAGTGCGGCCGGAACTCCCTGTCGGCAAAGCGATTCGGCGATGCACTCGTGGATCGCCCGGTAGCTCTGCATTGCACGGTCCTCCTCGAGAGGATGGCCGCGTGGGATGACAACTGAATATGTCCAGTCGTCCCGGTGATCGACAATTCCGCCGCCGGTCGGACGCCGGCAGAGGTCGAAGTGCGCGCCGGGCAGCAGCTGGGCGCGCACCCAGTCGATCTTCTGGCTGTAGCCAAACGTGAACGAAGGGCCGCGCCACCCGTAATGGCGCAAGCGCGGCGCCCTGGCTCGCGGGCAGCGCTGCAACAGCAGGAAATCGACCGCCATATTCTCGGCGGCGCCGGCGACCCGCACCGGAAGCACCTCCAGGGCGCTCATCAGAACTGATCAGGCGACAACTGCCAGGCTGCCGCCCACTGACCGGCACCCTGCCCGCGGACGGGCTCGAGCGCCAGGATCGCGCATTTGCGCAACACAAAGGAGCACGGCTGCGACGCCCCGGTTACAAGGAGAGTCGCAAGCGATTCCAGGTGGGGATTGTGTCCGACAAGTGCTAGCGGAAGCTCGGCGTCGCGCAGCCGCTTGGCCATCGTTCCGGGCGGATCATCCGACAGCAGGCCTCTCGCTTCGCGAAGCGCGGCCCCTGCGCCCAGCTCGTCCGCGAGACCGGCGGCGGTTTGCCGGGCGCGTACAAGCGGGCTGTGCCAGATTTCGCGCAAATCCGCAGCCTTGGACTCCTTCAAGAACCGCGCCAGGTGCCGGACCTGCCTGCACCCTTTAGGGCTCAATGGGCGCTCGGTGTCGACCTCCCCGTCGAGGGCATCGGCATGGCGGATCAGATACAAAATGGGCCGCATGGAGGGCGGAACGGTCACGGGGACAAGCGTTCCACCGTCCAGCCGTCCTTTATGCGCCTATACCTTAGGCGGTCGTGCATTCGGCTGCGCCTGCCCTGCCAAAACTCAACCGTCTCGGGAATGAGCCGGTAGCCGCCCCAGTTCGGCGGAATGGGAACCTCGCGGCCCGCGTACTTGCTCTCCATTGCCTTGAGGCTCTCATCGAGCGCGGCCCGCCCCGACACAATCGCACTCTGGTGGGATGCCCACGCGGCGAGCTGGCTGGGGCGGGGTCTGCTGTGGAAATAGGCTTCGCTCTCCTCCCGTGGAATCTTTGAAACCGGGCCTTCCGCGATCACCTGGCGCTCCAGGCCGATCCACGGGAATAAAAGCGAGGCGGTTGGATTGATTTCGAGCTCGCGCCCCTTGCGGCTCTCGTAATTTGCGTAAAAAACAAATCCGCGGCCGTCGAGACCCTTGAGCAGCACCGTCCTTGACGACGGGCGCCCGTCCCGGCCGGAGGTCGAGAGGACCATCGCGTTGGGCTCCGGAATCTTGGCGCCCTCGGCTTCCTGAATCCATTTCTCAAACTGGCGGAAGGGATCGCGCGCCAAATCCTTCTCGGACAGGCCCGCCAGCGAGTAATCTCTTCTCATGTCCGCCAGGGTCATATTTCGGTGCGCGGCACAGTGTTGCTTTCTTTGGGCCGGGTTCCAGCCTTTTTCCCTTATCCATCATGTCCACCGCCGCCTACATCGACCGTCATGCGGGCGACCTGCTGAAATTTCTCCGGCAAATTGTCGGTCTGGCGACAGTCAATCCTCCGGGCGATAAATACGATACCATCACGCGGCGCCTTGGCGTGGAGCTGGAGGCTTCGGGGTTGGAGGCCCGCCGTTTCGCGATTCCAAAGCCGTTGCTGAAAAAGTCTCTCCCGGAATGGCAGCATGGCTATCCCCGTTACAATGTCTTGGGCAAGTGGCGCGTGCGCGGCGCGCGCCGAACCATCCATTTCAACGCCCATTACGATGTCGTGCCGGTATCGGGACAATGGCGCCATGGCGGGCCGTTCAGCGGGAAGGTGGACGGGGGCTGGATCTACGGCCGCGGAACGGCGGACATGAAGGGCTCAATCGCGAGCTTGTTGCTTGCGCTGAGGGCGCTCCGGGCAACGGGCGCGGCGCTCCGGACAAACATCGAAGTCTCCTTTACGGCCGACGAGGAGACCGATTCTTTTCTCGGCACGGCGTGGCTTGTGCGCAATGCCCCGATTCACCCGGACTTCGCGGTCGTCATGGAAGGCGGCGAGGGAAACGCGATTTGCTGCGGCCATAATGGTGTCATCTGGCTGGAAGTCGCCGTTCACGGCCGCGCAGCCCACGGGTCCGTGCCGGAGCGCGGCGTAAACGCGCTCGAGAAGATGTCCTGCCTCGTCGGGGCTCTCGAGGATTACAAAAGGACGCTTGCGCGGACGACCTTCGTGACGCCCGAGGGCAAGACAATGCGGCCGACCCTCAACGTTGGCGGGGTCTTCAACTGCGGCGAAGGGGCCAAGATCAACACGGTGCCCGCGTACGCCGCGTTCACAATCGACAGGCGCGTCCTCTCAGTGGAAAACCACGCGGCGGCCGAGCGCGAATTGCGCGCTTTCCTTGCCGCAGCAGCCCGAAAGATTCCCGGATGCCGAATCACCGTTCGGAAAGTTTCGGAGAATTTTGCCTGTTTCCGGGCGCCCGAAGGGCCGTTCTTCGCCGCGATGGCATCGAGTGTGCGGCGCGTCCGCAAAGCCCCAACGGTGTTCAGCGTGACCACCGGATTCAACGACATGCATTTCTTTGCGCACGAACTCGGTATCCCGACCGTCGGCTACGGGCCCGGCGGAAAGGACATTCACGCCGTCGATGAGCGGGCCTCCGTTCGCGACCTGGTTTCAACCGCCAAGATCTATGCGGATCTCCTGACGAGTTTCGATGGCTGAAATCATTGCAACCGCCCCGCGACCTCCGCCAGCAATTCCTTCATCGGTTCATCCATCATCTCGGGCGAAACGCGGGCCAGCAAATCACGCGATAATTCGAGCAATTCGGCCTCGGGAGCCGCTTCATCGCTGGCGGCGAGCCTCAGCACGATATGCAGCGCCGACTTGAAAGCACCTTCGGCGACTTCCGGCCGGTCCCGATCGGCATAGCATAGCCCCGCCTCCTTCAACAGGAGCGCATAGCCCATCTGCTTTTCCCGCGCTTCCGCGCCCGGCACGCCCTTTGCGAGCAAATGCAACTGCTCATCCAGGCTCCGCGCCGAGACTTCCGCGGGAGGCAGGTTGAACAACTTTTCCTGCGCCTGCATTAGAACCATCGTCGCCTCCTCCTGTTTGTTTTCTTTACGCAGCTTGACCATCTGAGCCAGAAACTGGCGCAGCATGGTGATCTGTCGCATGAAGTAGTCTTCTCTTCCGGCCATTATTTGACCTCTAAGCCGGAACTATGCAGTTCGCGAGTCGAGATTGCCCAACCGAGGCGAAGCGTAAGAGTGAGCCGAGGCGGGCCGAGCCGCCCACTTTCGCCCTTGTTTTGCAGCGGGCGAGCGGACAAGTTGCCGTTTCTCCCCTTCCCCATGAAGATCGACGTTCGCATAACCCCCGCAGGGCTTCGAAAGAAGGTGGCGCGCGTCTTTGACCTCGCGGGAACCAAGATCCGCTCGCTCCAGGCGTCGTGGGATCCGTCCAAGGGTACACCCGTCTACACGGTCCGGGGGCGCTATGTTTCCAGAGGCTGGACCGAGTGGACCCAGGGATTCCAGTTCGGGATGGCGTTCCTGCATTTTGACGGAACTGGCGATGAGGCATCGCTGAGGATTGGCAGGGAAAAAACGGTGCGGTTCATGGCCTCGCACGTCTCGCACTTCGGGGTGCACGACCATGGTTTCAACACCATCTCGACCTACGGCAATTTGCGCCGGCTGATCCTGGAGGGAAAGGCGCCGGGCGAGCGGGGATATCTCGAATTCGCGGAGCTTGGTCTGAAGATTTCGGGGGCCGTGCAGGCGGCCCGGCATGTCCCAACCGCGTATCGGGAGCCGTGGTCGCCCGTTTCCGGGGCGGCGGGCATTGCGCCGAGCGGATATATTTACTCGTTTAACGGGCCCCAGTCGCTTTTCGCCGACACGATTCGCTCGTTGCGGGCGCTCGCTGTCGCACACCAACTCGGACACGCGCTCATGGGCGAAGGCGACCGGTCCATCAATCTTCTTCACCGCGCGATCGAGCACGCGGCAACGACGGCTCGGTTCAATGTTTTCTTCGGCCAGGGGCGGGACAGCTACGACGTGCGGGGTCGGGTGGCCCATGAGTCGATTTTCAATCGCAACGACGGCCATTTCCGTTGCCCGAGCACGCAGCAGGGGTACTCGCCTTTCACCACCTGGACCCGGGGCTCGGCGTGGATCATCTGCGGGTTTGCCGAATTATTGGAATTCCTCGATACGGCCAAGGGCACCGATCTCGACCCGGTTGGCGGGCGGCGGGCAGTCACCGATCTTTTCCTGGAGACGGCTCGGGCCGCGAGCGATCACTACATCGGCGGTTACTCGGCCCGGGACGGGATACCGTACTGGGACAGCGGGGCGCGGGATCTCCACAGGCTCGGGGATTATTCGCGGCGGCCGGCGGACCCGTTCAACGATTTCGAGCCGGTCGACAGTTCGGCGGCGGCCATCGCGGCGCAGGGTTTTCTGCGGCTGGGCCGATGGCTCTCGGTGAACGGGTCGAAAGCGGCGGGAAAAAAGTATTTTCAGGCGGGCCTCACAATCGCCGATACGCTCTTCGACGAGCCCTATCTTTCGACGGAGCCTCGGCATCAGGGACTGCTGCTTCACAGCGTCTATCACCGGCCGAACGGGTGGGATTATGTTCCGAAGGGCCACGCCGTGCCGTGCGGGGAGTCGTCGATGTGGGGTGATTATCACGCACTGGAACTCGCGCTATTGATCCAGCGTCTGGCCGAGGGGAAATACTACACGTTTTTTTGACGGGTGTGCGCGTTTCACTTTACGAACTGACCCGGGCCGAGCTGACCGAACTTGTCGCATCCTGGGGACAAAGCCCCGCGCATGCGGCGAGGATCTGGCGTCACCTTTACTGGGGCTATGTCGATTCCGTTGAATTGATGGCGGATCTGCCGGCGCGAGTCAGGACGCAGCTTGAGGCGGAGGCCAGGGTCGGCGCACTTCCGGCGGCGCTGGAAACTCAATCAAGCGATGGGTTCACGCAAAAGTTCCTGCTGAACCTGGACGGGAATAGGACGATCGAGACCGTTCTCATGCGCTTCACAGGGCGGGTGACGGCCTGCGTGAGCAGCCAAGTCGGATGCGCGATGGGCTGCGTCTTTTGCGCCACAGGGCAGATGGGGTTTCAAAGCCAGTTGAGCGCCGGCGAAATCGTCGCCCAAGCGGTGCATGTCGCCCGCGAGTGGAAGCGCGCCGCAACAATGAGCGGAGAAACGCCGACTGCGGGCTCCCACCGCCTGCGAAACGTCGTGCTCATGGGGATGGGCGAGCCCTTGCATAATTATGAAGCTGTCATGAAGGCCGTGGACATCCTGCGCGATCCAAATGGCCTCTCCCTCGGGGCTGGACGAATCACCCTCAGCACGGTGGGCGTAGTGCCCGGGATCCTGCGGCTTGCGGCCGAAAGACGGCCCGTCCATCTCGCCGTGTCGCTGCATGCGGCGACCCAGCAGGGGCGGCTGGCCCTCGTTCCGGTAGCGAAGAGATGGCCCCTCGATGAATTGATGAGCGCGTGCCGGACGTACAGCGAGACGACGGGACGAAAGGTGTTCTACGAATGGGCGTTGATCGAGGGAAAGAACGACTCGGCGGAGGACGCCAGGGCGGTCGGCCGGCTCCTTCACGGGCTTTCCGCCCAGGTGAACCTCATCCCCCTCAATCCAACGGCTGGGTACGCGGGAAAGCCCTCGCGCTCGGAAGCCGCCAAGCGATTCCAACAAATTCTTCGAAGCGAGTTCGATCTTCCGAGCACTGTGAGGCAGCGCCGAGGCATCGACATCGCAGCCGGTTGCGGCCAGCTCGCCGGCGGCCAGGGCCCGATCTGACCCGCGCTTCCGGCGATCACGATTTTCGTTGGTTTATTTCGCCCGGGCCCGCTCTAGCCCTCGCCGGGCTCGCACGCTCTCGGCGAGTTCGGCCAAAACCGGCAGCGTCTTTTCCCAGGAAAGGCAGGCGTCGGTTATGCTCCGCCCAGGGACGAGCGGGCGCAACCGGTAGTCCTGGGTTCCTCCGAGAAGATTGCTTTCGATCATGACGGCCGCGATCGCCTTTTCACCGGATGCTATTTGGGCGGCCACTTCCGAGGCGACCGCCGGTTCGCGCTCGGCATCCTTGCCGCTGTTCGCGTGGCTGCAATCGATCATCAGGCCCTGCGGCAGGCCGTTCGCGCGGAGGAGGGCGGCTGCGGCCCGAACGTGTTCGGACGAATAATTGGGCCCGCGCGCGCCTCCGCGCAGAACGAGATGGGTTTGATCGTTGCCTCGGGTCTCCAGGATTGCGGGCGCCCCCTCCCGCGTCACCGAGGGAAACCAGTGCGGTTGCCGGGCGGAAATGATCGCATCGACCGCCACCTGCACGTCGCCGTCGGTGCGATTCTTGAAGCCGACGGGCATGGACAATCCGGAAGCGAGCTGCCGGTGGATCTGGCTCTCGACCGTCCTCGCGCCGATCGCGCCCCACGACACGAGATCGGCGTAGTATTGGCCGAAAGTCGTGTCAAGAAACTCCGTCGCCATCCCGAGTCCGAGGCCGGCGACGTCGAGCATGAGTTTCCTCGCGAGCCGGAGGCCGTCGTTGATCCGGTAGGTGCCGTCGAGACCAGGATCGTTTATCAGCCCCTTCCAGCCCGCCACGGTCCTCGGCTTTTCAAAATAAACCCGCATGACGACGAGAAGCTCCCCGGCAAGCCTTTCGGCCGCGCCGCGCAAAAGCCGCGCGTACTCCAGGGCCGACTCCGGATCGTGAATCGAGCAGGGTCCCACGACTGCAAAAAGCCTGTCGTCGGCGCCGGAAAAGATTACGCCGATCTCACTCCGGGTTCGGGCGACAAACTCGGCCCGCGCATCGTCCAGCGGCAGCTCCTTCTCGACGACCGCGGGCGCAAGCAGCGGCTTGGTCGCGCCGATCCGCAGATCGTAGGTGGGTTTGTGCATTCGCCTAGGGAAGCTCAGCGGCTTCCTTAACCAGGGGCGATTCGTGAAGCCGCGAGGGACGGGTGCCCTCGGGCAGGCCCGCCTCCCGGCAGCGCCGCGCAAAACTTAGCCACGCAAGCGAAGCGGCGGGCGATTCGGCGGCAAACTTCGCCGCGTCCGCTGCGAGCACGTCGATAGCGGGCAGGACCGACTTCGGGAAAATTCCCTTTGCGGCAAGGAAAAGATCCAGCGATGCGCCGAGCGTATTGAGCCACGCCCTCGGGCTTATAGGAGCGGCGAAGGCCAGCTCTGAGGTCCCGGGCTCCGGAGCGCACTCCATGTACTGGCAGACTTCGCTGCAAAGACGGCTCAGTTCCGCATCGGCGGTCGCCGGCGTCCAACGGGCGATGAACTGCTTCCTTTCCCGGAATTTCTTCACCTCCCAGACCCGCAAACTGAGCTCATAGTCGCCCGCTCGATGGCGCAGCGTGCCGGTGACGGCGTAGTCGAGCGACTCGGAGGTCGTATCCACGAGCTGGCGGATGTGCTCAGCCGACCAATCCGCGAGAAAAATCACGGGCAGGCGCGACCCGTCGGCCTGATCGACAATCGCGATTGCGGCGGCGGGATCGTACAGGGGCGAGTAAAAGAAAACTTCCGAAAACCAGGCCGGCAGCGCGCGCGAAAGCCGGCCGAGCTCGTCCTCGGGAGCGCGCATTGCCGCGCCGAGGTCGGAATAAGCGTCGGGCAGGCCCAATTGCGTGAATGCGATTCGCCGGAGTTTCCCCTTTTTCTTCGGAAGAATCCGGTCGGCCAGGGGTTCCAGTCCGTAAAACCAGACCGGCTTGCTGACCGTGACGATCGAGACTTTTGTCGTGGCCTCTGGAGGCCCTTCGCCGTGCGCCGGCCCGACCGATGCGACCATTGATTCTCCCTGCAGAAAGAGTTCGGATACTGCGTTTGAAAATCCGTACAGTCTTTCCTCAAGGTCCGGACGATTCAGGGAAAAAAGAATGTCGAGCATGTGCTGTGCGGCCTCGGCCTCGCGTATCGCGAGGTAGGCCTGAAGCACGTTCAGCCCCGCAGCGGGGCCATGGCGCACGGCATCGTAGCGCGGAGCCACATACTCGACGATTTCCGTCGCGTGCCCGGTTGAACCGAGGTCTCCGGATATCGTAGTGAGAACATCCGCCCGGTCGCCCCCGACGGCCAGCACCTCGTCGTAGATGGCGAGGGCGCCCGGCAGATCTTTGGCGTCAAGTTTCTCCCGCGCAGTGCGCAATTGGTCCAAAAGTCCCATGCCTCTACAAAAGCGCTCAAGCTCGTTCGAGCGAGTGTGTTTTCGACTCAAAAAAAATTTTGCAGCCGAATCTCCTTATTCCCTCTTCGTATGCTTCTGGTACCAAACCAACCGGACGACGTAGAGCAGAGCGACGAGGTTCAAAAGGATCAGAATAAGCCGCTCCCAACTGAAATTGACTATACAGGCCCTGGCCTCAAATGGCAGGAATCCTCCGGTCGCCACAATTAGCAGATACTTGGCCCAGGCCTGGTTCAGCCAAAGCCCAATGCCTTCAACATAAAGTTCTCCCGCATAAACAAATGTGATGAGGCCGATCGTCCTCAGTGTGTGAGGATCAACATTGGCAATCTTTTCGAGGAGCAGCCGGACGGCCGCGTTTTCCGGATCGATCCTGAGACGAACGGTGATCGATCGGACAGTCTCTCCCAAATCGCGGTTGATCGCATGGAAAAATCCAAATGCCAAGCCCGTGAGCAATAATCCCTTAGCTATCTTTATAAGCGCAATCACCCTAAGGCCGGCGACCTTCCGTTGCGGCTTCTGCTTTGTATCAGCCCCGGGGGCGTCGTGCTCCAGTTTCATTAGCGTGAATTGTCCAACATGAATGCCGGAACCGAAAATGCCAAGTGCGGGTTCGGTTTCGTCGCGGGTTTCAGCCCGCCCGCACACCCCGGCAAACGTTCTTTCATATGGCCCGAGTCAGGACGTCGGCCAATTCACGATCGTTGAGCGCGACGGGATTCGCTTTCATGCTACTGGCTGATTTTGCGCGGACGACGATTTCGGTCACGTTCCCTGGCGTGATCCCGTAGGAAGCGAGGTTGGGGATGCCCAGGCTTGCGACGAGGTCGCGAACCCAGGCGATTCCGTCCTCGGGCGAGGCGTTGGAGCGCCCAGTCAGCCAGTAGGCGACGTCGGAGTAGCGGGCCACCGTTGCGGCACCCGATGTTTTCTCCCGCGCCACCTTGAGATTCATCTCCATGACGGGCGCGAGCAGGATGGCGCACACCGCACCGTGCGGCGCGGAAAAGAGGCCGCCTATCGGCGCGGCAAATCCATGCACAGCCCCAAGTCCGGCGTTTGCAAGTGCGCAGCCGCTCCACAGACTCGAAAGCGAAAGGTCGGTGCGCGAGTTCAAATCACGGGGATTTTTCCAGACAGCCGGGAGCGCCCGTGCGGCGCGCGGCAGGCCGGCTGAGCAGAGAGCGTCTGTCAGGGGATTCGCGTGGTTGCATACATAGGCTTCGAGAAGCTGCGTGAGGGCATCCATTCCTGTCATGGCTGTGACCGCGGGCGGAAGATCGAGCGTCAGCTCGGGATCGACGAGTGCGATTCTGGCGAGCAGATGCGGGCTGCGCAGGCTCACTTTCACCCCGCGATCGGGGACGCCCAGGACAGCGTTTCGGGTCACCTCGGAGCCCGTCCCCGCCGTAGTCGGAATGGCAATCCAAGGCGCGGCCGGATTCGAAAGAGATTGGCCCCCGCCGATGACCTCGAGATAGTCGAGCGGATCGCCGGGATTGTTCAGGAATCCCGCGACCGCCTTGGCCGCATCGATCGCGCTTCCTCCGCCAAACCCGACCACGAACTCGGCCCGATAACTCCGGGCAGTCTTCAGCGCGGATCCGACCGCCGAAACCGTCGGTTCTCCCTCGATGGGAAAGACCTTCGTGTCGACGCCCGCCTTGTCGAGGCTGATTCTCAGGGATTGCGCGCGCTCCGGATGCGCCCCTGTCACCACAAGTGCCTTCCGACCCCAAGGCGCAACAAGGGCGCCTGCCTCAGAGAGAGTCCCCGGGCCAAAAACGATCCGCGTCGCTGTCGCAAATTCGAAACGCATGACTTTAAATCAGGGTCCGCCGCCGCACCGCCGCAATACGTGCTACCGGGGCGCCCCGTCCGGAAGCCGCCAGCTTTCCTCAGCCGGAAAAACGGCCTCAAATTTCACGCTGCTCCGCGGCGAAGCCATCATCGGCGCGACCGCGTCCCGCCATGTGGCGTAGTGCGCGGTTTCCCTGTGCGCGGCATGGGCGTCGGAATTTCGATAGGCTTCGACCAGGACAAAGCGCGTTGAATCGTCCGCCTGCTGGCAGACATCGAAGCGGACGACGCCCGGTTCGCGGACGCTCGCCCGTGAGTTGGCAAGGATCGCGGCCTTGAATGCTTCGACGCTCTCCTTCTTTACGTGGACGTGTACATGGATGATGAGCATGGTTAAGGGGATCGGCGCAACACGCGCCCTTGAAGCATCTAGCCCCTTTTGGACACCGGGGCAAGCGCCCGGGGGCCACCGTATGGCCCCGGTTTGCAAAAGGAGTCATTCAGGGAATCCTTATTAGCAAGTTATGGAACTTTGACTCGGCAATTCCCGTCACAGTGCATGCACTTTAAATCCTCCATTTCCCTATGAATACAAAAGTTCTCCTTTGCGCCGGCCTCATTGCCGGGCTCCCTGCAGCAGCGTTTGGGTACGGCCGAGTCGGCTTCGGCTTTAACATCGGGTTCCCTGTGTATGATTATCCCGCCCCCACCAATGTTGTTGTCGTTCAGCAACCGGCGGCGCAAGAGGTCATGCCGCCTTCCCCGAGCCCTGACTACGTTTGGATCGCCGGCCACTGGGAATGGGACCCCGCCGGCAACCGCTGGGTCTGGTACGGAGGCGCATGGATGAGACCTCCGGCGCCAAATGCCGTTTGGCAAGCCGGTTACTGGTCGCAGCAGGCAAACCAGTGGATCTGGGTGCCTGCTCATTGGGCAGTGCCGAATCCTCCTCCCCCAGGCTCTTCCGTGCCTATGCCTTCAGGCCCACCGCCAGCGCCCCAGGCGGCGCCGAGCGTATCGGCCGATCCGGCCATGGCGCAGGAGCAGGTTATGGTCGACGAAGCTCCACCTCCGCCGATTGTTGAGGAAGTTTATGCCGCGCCGGGACCCGATTACGTATGGGTCGGTGGCCTGTGGACTTGGAACAGCGCCTGGGTTTGGGCCCCCGGCCATTACGTTCACTCTCCCCATCCTGGAGCGGTCTGGGTCGCCGGTTCGTGGGCTCGAAGCGGCCGCGGTTGGTCCTGGAATGCCGGACGGTGGCGTTGAGCGGCCGCCGGGCTTCAATTGCGCGATCGGTTCCTAGAAGGAATTGTCGCTTTCCTTCCCCTACCAGCGGCGCTGCGTTCGCCGCTGCGCCGGCCGCGGCGTGAATTTCGAGCGGCCGCCGCCGTGGCGGCCACCCCCATCGGGTTGCTGCGGGCGCGCGGCAAAAGCTTTGTAGTTAAATCCGGCCAAACGCGCCTCCGGGATTTTCTGGCCTATGAAGCGTTGGATATCCCGTATATTGGCGGCGTCTTCAGGAGTGACCAAGGTGCAGGCGTCGCCTACCGCCTGGGCACGGCCGGTACGCCCGATCCGGTGCACATAGTCCTCCGGATTTTCGGGCACGTCGTAATTGATGACATGCGTGATTCCGGCGACATCGATTCCGCGGGCCGCGATATCGGTCGCCACCATGACTTCGTACTTTCCGGCCCGGAACCCCTCGAGCGCTTCCAGCCTCTGGTTCTGCGATCGGTTGGCGTGCAAGACGGCGACCGAGTGGTTGGCCGCGGACAGCTTGCGCGCGATCTTGTCGGCTCCGTGCTTCGTCCGGCTGAACACAAGGACGCAATCAAAGCCCGCCTGCGCGAGGAGCGCCAGGAGCAGATCGAATTTCTGGTCGAACGACACCGGATAAAGGACGTGATTGACCGACTGAGTGACCGGGCGGTTGACAGCCACTTCGATCCGCTCCGGGTCCCGAAGAGCGAACGCGGCGACGGATTGGATTTCCGGCGGCACCGTGGCGGAGAAAAACAGCGTCTGCCGCGCCTTCGGGCACCGGGAGATGATGTCCTTGACGACCGGTAGAAAACCCATGTCCAGCATGCGATCGACTTCATCGAGGACGAGGATGGACACGGCCGACAAATCAATGGTCCGGTCCTGCATGTAATCCATCAGCCGGCCCGGCGTCGCCGCGACGATGTCAACTCCGCGCGCCAATTCCTGGCGCTGCCGCCCGTACCCCACTCCGCCAAAGACCGCCAGGGTCCGCAGTTTCGTAAACCGGGAAAAATCGTGGAACGCTGTTTCCACCTGCGCAGCGAGCTCGCGCGTGGGCTCAAGAACAAGCACGTGGGGCCTGCCCCGCGCCGCGGCCGGAGGTTTGCCAAGCAGTTTCGAAATGATCGGCAGCGCAAAGGCCGCTGTCTTTCCCGTGCCCGTCTGTGCCGATCCGATCAGGTCCCGTCCCGAAAGAACGACCGGAATCGCCCGGAGCTGGATAGGGGTGGGAATTGTATATCCCGCCGCCTGGATTCCGCGAAGCACGGGCTCGGCCAAGTTAAACACTTTGAAGGGCATGTGCAAAAATGATACCGCCGTCCGGGGGATTAGCGAGCCGCCGCTCCCAAAGAATATTCGACAAACCGTTGCAACGCTTGCATAATTAAGCAGGGCATTAGCAAACATTCTTTGAGGACTTGGGGCTTGGCTCTTTTCGGAGTCGTCGCTCTCGCCGCCCGCGGGGACGATCTTCCCGCCATCAATTCACCGGCTAGCTCGGAAAGATTCTCCGGCAAATTCATCTGGGCCGAATTGTACACGGCGGATCCGGCGGCGGCGGTCGTAGGTAGTCGAGGCCGGATTCGCCTTCCGCTTCTAGCCCGGCATCCTTGACCACCCGAGGATTGGCCTTATACTAGCTACGTGCGCGCAATCCTAGTATGTGCTGCAGTTCTGATCGTGGGTGCCGTGGGCGTCTTGTCCTGGCAGCAAATCGAAATCGCTCATCTCAGCGCGCAACTGGCCCGGCAAAGTGACGCCCCGGCCCCTGCGGGTTTCAGGCCTCAGGATTTCAGGCCTCAACATGCAGTCCCCAGCGCTTCCCCTTGGGGGCTGAGCGCCGACGAACGCAAATTTATCTTGGACCAATACCGGGACGTCCTCGCGAATATGAACCTTCCGCCCGCGACGGCTTCCCGTCTCCAGAATTTGCTGACCGAACGCATCGCTGCGGCCCTGGACGCGCAAGATGAATCCGCGCGGTACGGGTTTGCGGACGGATCGCCGGAAACGACCCGCGCCGAGAGTTATGCCATCGCCCATGTGGATCAGGAGATCGCGGCGCTCGTCGGGTTGGAGGCCGACCAGCGCTTGAATTGGCTTTTAGCAGGATCGCCATCGGCACCCGCCGGCGCGCCGGCGCCCGCGCCAGTCGTTGTGAATATCGTGACGCCGGCGCCAGCCGTACCCGTCGAGGTGTATACGGAAGCGCAGCCCGAGGATAATTACGCATACACACAGCCCGCGCCTTATTACTATTATTACGGTTATCCTGTCACGAGCTACTGGGTTGGCGAAGTATACTCCCGTCCGTTTGTCAGAGATCGCTTCGAAGGGCAACGTGGAGGGTCTCGCCCCGAGCCCTCCCGCGGCGGTGGGCAGCTCGGCAGGCGGCCGCGTTGATCGCGACGCTTAAGGCAATCGCTTTCACCCTCGCTCATCGGAATCCGGCCACGCATGGCCCTCCTATTGGTTGGCGCTATTGCGGGATTTTTTTCAGTGTCGTGTCTGTGGCTGCAATATTGAAAATCCGATGAAAAAGTGCTTACCCCTGGCTTTTCTGCTGCTTGGCATGGCTGCGCTGGCCGGCGGCAACCTCAATGGGCAGACCACGCCGCCCATGCGCGCGACCAGCGCCTTCGGCGCCTCAGTCGCTCCCGCACCCCCGGCCGCAACGGCAAGCACGCCCCCGCTCGACGTGCTGCTGTCCCCGTCGGGCTATCAAACCATTCACAATGATTTCTACTGGACCGACCAGAACGGAAGCCGAATCGCCACGCGTAGCGGCTGCATGTGCCAATTCGGAAATGTGTTCTACTGGTACGGCGGAGGTCTCCGGTTTCACGATCAGACCTGCTACACCTCAACGGACTTGGTCCACTGGACCTATAAGGGTATAGCGCTTCGCACGGAAGCCTCGGCTAACCGAATGGACGTGCTCTACAACGACCTGACAGGGAAGTACGTCATGTTCCTCAAGTACGACGGAAATCTCGCTTACCTGGGAATCGCGACCGCCGACAAACCCGAAGGTCCCTTCACCTTCAAAGGCCAGACTCTGCTCGATGGCTACAAGATCGGCGATACATCCATGTTCAAGGATACCGATGGCAAAGCGTACCTGTGCTACGTGTGGGACAAGACCGGCACGAACCGCCAGCATGGCCTCTACCTCATGTCCCCCGATTATCTGACGCTCGACAAGCGCATGTACCTTTGGGACATCCCCAGCCGCGAGGCGCCGATGATCATGAAGCGTAACAATATCTACTATTATTTTACCTCCCGCACCGCCGGCATCCGCTCCACCGCCACCAATTACTACACAGCCACCGACCTCGCGGGTCCCTGGTCGCCGGCCGTCGTCCTTTCGACCCCCGGCTCAAACAATTCCTGGGATAGCCAGTGCGACTTTGTCCTCCCCATCCATGGCAGGGAGGGCACGACCTACGTGTATTGCAGCGACCGCTGGATTAAAACCGAAGCCCGCCAGGGCGATTATCCATGGCTCCCCTTCGAATTCGACGGCGACACGCCCATCGTCAATTATTACCAGGATTGGGATATCAACCTGGCGACCGGCACTTGGCGTAAATTCGATCCCGCCCGCAATCTCGCCCTGGCCAAGACCGCCACCGCCTCCTCCGAAACGGCGCCGAATGTCGCCGCGAACGTCACCGCGGCAACGACCTACCAGAATTACACCGATTATCGCTGGGAAAGCGAAGCCGGCGACCCGCAGTGGATCATGGTGGACCTGGGCGAGACCAAAGACATCAATCGGGTTATCCTGAAGTGGCATTCCGATGCCGCCAAAGAATTCAAAATTCAGACTTCGACCGACGCCAGCGCCTGGACCGATGTATTCGCCACAGCCATCGGCTCGGCCCGATCCGTGACCGATGTGAACTTCAAGACAACCTCGGCGAGGTACGTGCGCATGTATGGGACGCAGAGGACTGCGCAAAACGGGTATTCGCTGTACAGCTTCATGGTTCTGAAAGATTAGTTCTGCCGGAAGATCAGTAGTCCAGGCGGATGCCGCCAAAAGTCATGCGCGGTTCGCCCGTGCTGATGACCCCGGTCGTGCTTAGGCCGGTCTGGATCTGGGTATTGCCGAGATTCTCGATCGTGATGAAAAGCTGGGCGTGGGCGCCCAGCCTGCGGCTCACGCTTGGGTCCGCGACCACCGCAGACTCCAGCGGCATCTGATTTTCATCGTCGTTGAATTGCGTGCCGATCCAGCGCACGCGCGGGGTTATGACCCACTCACCGGGCGCGGACCAGCTCGCGCCAAAGGTGGCGCTGTTTTTGGGCACCTGTACGAGCTGATGACCCACCAAGTCGGGAGCCACCGAGGCGCTCACAATATTCGTATCGTCAAAAAGATAATCCGCTCGGAACCGGAGCGACTTTGAGACTTTCCACTCCACATAGGTCTGCGCGCCTTCGACGTCGACTCGGTCCAGATTCAACCGTTCCAAACCGGACCCTCCGGCAGGAATGACTCCAATCCCGGGCACATTGGCCGGGCCGGTCGCCACCGTCACGGCATCCACCGCATCCATCAGCTCGCTCGCAAAGCCGGTGACGCCGATTTGAAAACTGCCGGGAGTCCAGTCCGCGCCGATTTCCCCGGTCGTCGCGTGCTCCGTCTTCAGGTCGGGATTCGCCTCGGTGATGTTGTTTCCCTGGCGAAACGGACGATAGAGCTCGTTGAGCGTCGGGACTCGGAAAGCCTGCTCGGCGTCGGCCCGCAGCCGCAATTCCGGGGCGGCTTGCCAAATGATTCCGACGCTCGGACTGAATTCCTGGCCGCTCCGATCCGGATATTCGTCGTCTTCCAAGGGCGCCCCAGTCGCCAGCACCGACTCCCGGAGATGACCGGCGGATTCCAGCCAATCGTCGAGGCGGACGCCGAACGAGATCCGGACGCCCGGCGCGACCGGCTGTTCGCGCAGGGCGAAGATTCCATAGAATGTCTGCCTGCCCCCGGCAAAGCGCTGGTCGGCGTAACTCCCGTTGGCAAAGGAATAGTCCTCCCGCGTTTCGCCGCGAACGTCGCGAATGTCGAATCCCACGCTCGTCAGGCTTTCGTCGGCGCCGCGCCAGCTGCCGGTCCAAGCGCCGCCTAGAGCGGTATCGGGGACCGCATACTGGTCCTCGGCGGGAGTCTCCGCAGTTCGCGCAAGATTGACGGAGCTATATGTGCTGGCGAAGTCCCCGTTCTGGGCATAGACGGCGCCCGTCCAGGAGAAATCGCCGCTGGTCTTGCCGTTCAGGACCAGAGACGAAGAGTTCTCGCGCGTCCAGTTTTTCTCATAAGGGGTGCCGTTATCGCGGGACTCCTCGAATGTATGCAGGGTGAGCACCATTTCGATGTTGTCTCCCAGGGGCTCGCGCCAGCGGGCGGTGATCCAGCTATGCTGGCTGGAGGCCGGCGCATCGATCGGTCCGGCATCCTCTGGAGCGACGATTCGATAGCCGTCGGTCGAGAAGGCCTCGCCGAGAATCTGAACGGTGCCGTTGCCCACCGGCTCCGTCACCTCCATTTCCGCACTCCGGGTATCGTAATCTCCCACGCTGCCGAACAACCGCTCCCGGTCGCCGGACGCGGGATCGGTCAGGAGTTGCACGACGCCGCTCAACGCCGAATTGCCCCAGGCGGTTGCTCCGCCGCCCTCGACGATTTCCGCGCCTGCGAGCGATTCGCGGGGAATCTGGCTCCAGGTGATCCAGCCGCCAAAAGGATCGTTCAAGGGGATGCCGTCGAGGAGCACGAGGGAACGACTGGCTCCGCTCGGTCCCATACCGCGAAGGGAGACACCCTGGGTCGTGGGGTTCGCCGTGAGGCTGCCGTCGCGTCGGAACAGGCTGAATCCCGGGACCGAGAGCAGAGCGTCGTCCACGGTCAGTGCGGGCTCGTTTTGCAGGGTGTCCGCGTCGAGGGTCGTCACGGAGGCGGCGACTTGGGATGCCGACTCCGGCGTCCGATCGGCCGAGACAACGAGGGGCTCCAAGGCTATAGTCTGGGCCGCGGCCGTCGAAACGAGAAGACTCGTGCCGGCGAGCAGGAGAACCTTCAAAAAAGAAGGTGTCAGTTTGGAAAAATTGCGGCGAGATTGGTCCAAATTCGGTCGTTGGCCTGAAGCTGCGCGCAGTAACGGGCAACATTTCGGCTGACCATATTCGGATTACCCAAATTTAGTTTTTCGCTCAATCAGTTATTACGCGCCCCCTGCCGTGTCCTTGAGCCAGTTCGCCACGGCCAGTTTCCAAATCGAGACACTTGCGGATAGTTTGGGAAATCGCATCCAAGGTGTACGGTTTCCGAATGAACAGCGAACTCTTGCTCAGTTTCACCGAGCTCGGCTCCGCCGAATTATAGCCGCTCGTGAGCACGACGTGCAGTTCCGGATCCTCGGCCTGCAGCTTCTGGGCGAGATCGCTTCCGGTCATGCCGTTGGGCATCACCATGTCGGTAAGGAGCAAATCGATCTCCGCCCTGTGTTCTTTCCACACGGACAAGGCGGCGACGCCGTCGGAGGCTTCGTAGACATGGTACCCGAGGTGTTCCAGGAGCTTCCGGGCCATTGCGCGAAGGGACGGCTCGTCTTCCACCAACAGGATCGTCTCATCGCCCGTTTGCAGTTGGGAAGCACCCGGGTCAAAGGTTTGCACGACTGCGCTGGCGTCGATCGCAGCCGGCAGATAGATGGTGAAAACCGAGCCGGTCCCGACCTGGCTTGCGACTTCTATCCACCCGCGGTGCTGGCGGACGATGCCATACACCGTCGAAAGTCCCATGCCTGTGCCCTTCCCGACGTCCTTGGTGGTAAAAAACGGTTCGAAAATGTGCGCCTGTATGAGCGACGTCATTCCAAAACCGGTGTCGCTAACGCGTAGCCAAATAAAATCGCGTTTGGACTCCTGCAATTGCCCCTGCACTCCGACCTGGTCGACATTTGTCCGACCAGTCTTGATCGACAGCCGGCCACCATTTGGCATCGCGTCACGGGCGTTGACCGCCAAGTTCATCAACACCTGTTCAATCAGTCCTTCACCCACCTCAACCAGCGCTTTGTCGTTGGAGTACTCCACCTCGAGCGCGACGTCTTCCCCGATCACGCGCTGGAGCATCTTGATGAAACTGGCGACAACTTCGTTGAGATCCGCAATCCGCAGTTGCAGTATCTTCTTGCGGCTGAATGTAAGCAACTGACGGGTCAGCTTCTCCGCCCTGTGCGCTGCCGCCATCACCTGATCCAGCAGTTCCCGGGTATCGGCGGATAGGCGATCGCTTTGCTGCGCCAACTGCGAGCACCCCATGATGACGGTAAGCATGTTGTTGAAATCGTGGGCAACACCGCCAGCCAGGCGGCCGATGGCCTCCATCTTTATCGCCTGCCGGAGTTGGTCCTCCAGGTCTTTTCGTTCTGTAATATTTCGAATGTTGCACTGGATTACACGGTTTCCGTCCACCATGTACGCGTTGCTGACAAACTCGACGGCGACCCGTTTTCCGTTCTTGTTTTGCAGCGGAAGGTCTTCGTAGCGGATGTAGTCGTCCGCCTGCAGGATTCGGAACGCCTTCCGGGACTCCTCGATATCCTTGAACGAACCGATTTCCCAGAGTTTCTTGCCTAAGACATCCTCGAGTGAATAACCCAGCATCTTGAGCAAGAATGGATTGGCATCGGTGATTGATCCTGTCGCGCCGTCGAGCAGCAGGATTCCATCCTGCGCTGTCTCAAATAGCCTTCGATAGCGCAGCTCCGAAATTCGCAGCGCTTCGTCCGCGGTGCCATACGGGTTGGCCTCTAAACTATTCACGAAGCGAGTATGGCTGGGCCGGAGCCTGCGGACCATGGGGTGTATACCGTAGGCTGCGGTTCGGCAAATTCGATCTCCACCGCTGATTAGTGGGCCCTGTCGGATTCGAACCGACGACCAACGGATTATGAGGTTACAGGCAATCCCGCTACGTCTTCGGCGCCGCGGGTATCCAACCGTGAAACCGGAGCCAATCCTCGCACCGGGCGGGCCAGTCGGAGGTGGGCCCGAGCCCCGGGGTCATGCCGAAGCCATGCGCACCCTTTTCATAGAGATGCAACTCGGCGGGTACGCCTGCCTTGTTGAGCGCTTCATAGTAGATGATGCTGTTGGCCAAAGGGACCGACTTATCCCCTTGGGTCGTCACCAGGAAAGTCGGAGGGGTGTCCTTCGTGACGTGCAACTCCGACGAGTAGTGGTTAATCAGCTCGGGGGACGGATTGGCGCCGAGAAGTCCGTCGTGGGGATGAAGCGCGTAGGGCGGGCGCAGCGAGATAGCCGGGTAGTTCATGACGGCAAAATCGGGACGGCCGCTCACTGCGTCCAAGGGCGAGCCGGTCTTGCCGTCGGGGTCGTCGTAGAGGGTGGATGCGTTTGCTGCGAGATGTCCGCCGGCAGAGCCGCCCATGACTCCGATGCGATCGGGATGGATTCCATAATCGGCTGCGTGAGAGCGCACTAGGCGGATGGCCCGAAGGACATCACGCAGGGGAGCGTTGGGTCCGTCGTCGCCAAAGCGGTAGGTGAGCACGAAAACCGCGATGCCGAGATGATTGAGCCAGCGCGGCTCCTCCCCCTCTTCGGTTCCCGCCGGCAGGCGGACATAGCCGCCACCCGGGCAGTAAACGATCGCTGTTCCGCATCCGGTGCCTGCCGGGGGCAGGTAGGCGACCAGCTTCGGATGGCGGACATGATAGATAAAACTTCCGGGCTTAACGTTGTCGGCTGCCGTAAACACCACAACTTTTTCGGCGGGGCCGTCGGCCCGGTACCCCGGAATTCCCTCCGGCCAAAGGTCAATCGGACGTCCGGTGGTCGCCGGATATTGTTCGGCCCCGAGGGCCGTCCCGAGGATAAGGGGGAGGAGGAAAATAAACGCCTTGGTTCGCATCGGTGGGGAAAATTGGAATTTTGGAGACTGGCTCGGTTACAGGGATTTTCGGATGAGCTGACCGACTCTGGCGCACGACGGTCAGGATCGCAATGAAGTTGCGGCCGAACTGCGCACCGCCTTGATCGCCCTCCTCACGGATTCGGCACTGTAAACAGCCGGTCATAGTCGCGCCAATGCGCGTTCATGATGTCGATCTTGTGCTTGAGCTGGCTCGCCACCTCGGGGCCGAGCCGCATGACCGATTCATCCTCCGGGGTCGGGGCGAGGTCGAGAATCGGCTCGTTCGTGCTGGCCAGCAGGCGCCGGAGATTCACCGCGGTGTCGATCTCCTTGCGCGCCGTTTGCATCAGGTCGGTGCGGTCCCAGCCGGATTGGACGCCCAGCACCGGATTGGCTTCCGGCTTTGCGCCCAGCCCCTTCACGCGGTCGAGCTGGGCCTGATAGGCCACCATGTTGTCCGCCGACTGCAATAGATAGATGACCGCCTGCAGCCGCTTGCCCATGATCTCCCATTGCTGGCGCGCCGCCGGGTCGGTCCGGCTCGCCGCGATCCGCTCCACTCGGCCCAAGGCAGCCTGCACCTGCGGCACGGAGAGCTCGATCGTGCGCTGAAAGAGCAGCTTGGCGCCCCAGCCCTCGTACATGCGCATCGCCTGGATATCGACGAGGTTGTCCGCCTGCTCCTCGCCCTTCGCCTGGAAGATGAATTTCCCGTAGTCCTGCTTCTCCGCCGGGGTCAGCTCCTCCGGAAACGGGACCATGGGCCGGGTGATCCAGCGGTTGAGCACATGCCCGAACCGCAGCATCCCGCCAAAATTGAGGATGTTCAGGTTGTGCTCCACCTCGTTGAGCTCGCTCCAGACCTCTACCAGACTGTCCGCCTGCGCTTCGCCCACCTCGGAGGCGGCAAAGGCGCGCAAGGCGGTGAGCCGTTCTAGCAGGGTGCTCATCGGCACGCCGCGCGTGGCCTTCAGAAGGCGGTAGTCGAAGTCAACCGTCGTCGCATCGCCCAGATTGATCACAATCCGCGCCGGAGCCGCGTCCGCGGCCCGCGGCCCTCCTCCGCCCTGTCCCCCCTCGCTGTCCAGCGCGGGCACAACTAAGCCGACCACCGGATAAAACGCCTGGTTGGCGGCGCTCGGCGGGACCGCGCCGTTGAAGGGCCGGCCATCTGGACCCTCGCGGCCCTGCACGGCCAGGCCGCGCGGCAGCTGGCGCACGATGGCGCGCAGCACTTCCGGTGAAAACGTCGGTATCATCCACTGGCGCGGCGCAATCGGGTTGAGGTTGATCTCGATCTCGTGGCCGGCGTCCCGCGCGGCCTGCTGGGCGTTGATCAGGAAGCCGGAGACGCGATCCTCCATCGGGCGGTCCTGGTGATTGGTGTTGCCGTTGATGCCCGGATAGAGCGACGGCGCCCAGTCGAAGCCCGAACCCGCGTCGGTGGTCACCCAGTTGAACAGCGCCACCTCCGGGCAATGTTGGAGCAACAGCTGCATGGATTCGCGGTACATCCGCAGCGTCTCGGGCTCATCGACGTTGGGCGCGAAAAACGCCTTGCGCGAGCGGTTGGCCTGATCGATGCGTGGGCCGCGCAGTTCGGGGTACGCCGTGAAAAACGCCTCGGGCATCACCGCCGGCTCGTTCGCATTCCAGGCCGCCTTGAGGCCGTATTTCCGGAGGATGGCGCAGCGTTTCTCCAGGAGGGTGGAGACCTTGGCGGCGTACTCTGCGTTCACGTAGGGCAGAACCTCCTTGGGTGGAAAGATCTTAAGCAGGCTCGCGTGGTGCACGAACCACTCCGGGTAGGGGTCGGACCCGTCCGATTCCCAGGTGGCGAGCGGAATGCCTTCGGTGATCAACACGTGGGTTGCCCCCAGATCTTTCGCCAGGGCCGCCTTACGCTCGAACAGGACGAGGTCGGCGGCGGAGCGCTCGGCCTCGCCGGCCGGCGTTGCCGTCTGTGCCGGCAGCACGGCCGCGAGCAAGGCATTAGCCAGCAAGGAAACGATCAGCAGGAAGGGTTGTTTGCTCATGGAGTTTCAGGGTTGCGCGCCCGCAGAAAAGTGGATGATTCCGGCGGCCAGGAAAAACGCCGGGAAAACCCCTAACTAGTTTATTTCAAATAGTGGGCCCTGTCGGATTCGAACCGACGACCAAGGGATTATGAGTCCCCTGCTCTAACCGCTGAGCTAAGGGCCCAAAAAAGAACGGCTAGAGATCGTGCTGGGCGGCTCATCGATTCTCAACCGAATTTATCTTGGCCATCAATTCGGCTGGCTGTTGCCCTGAAAACAGGTTTTGCTCGATGAAAGGATAGTGAAAAACGCATTTGACCCTGGGTCGGTGCGGGACTTGATCGGCTTTCCCCCATTGCGCAGCGCAGCCGCACCCCCCCCCTTCCGGCACAGAACTTTTCATTTTCCTAAACGACAGGCAATTACCATGAAACTTACCCCGCTTGCTCCCCTTCTGTTAACGGCATCGGTCCTGGCGGCGCAGACAACCGACAGTCCCGCTCCTGGCGCACTTCCGTACTGGCAGTCGATCACTATGCCGACCGTCGCGGAAGCCGCCGCCGCATTCCCCACCCCGCCGCGCGAATACGGCGCGATCCACTGGTTTATTTGGGGCGGTGCCCAGGGCGGTGTCCAACCCAAGGATAGGATCCTCTCGGACATCGAGCACATGTACGCCAACGGCACCTACGTGTTCATGATCGACAATTCGGGAGGGTTGACGCCGAAGTACTTCACCCCCGAGTATCTTGATCTGGTCAAATTCACGGTCGCGGAGTGCAAGAAACGCGGCATGAAGGTTTGGATCGAAGGCGATGCGGGCTATCCCGACGGTTTTGCCGGTGGGATGATCCACAGCGATTATCCCCAACTCGGAATGCAGGCAATTGTCGCCGACGCTCACTATTCGATAGCCGCCGGCCAGACCTTGAAGGTCCCGGTCCCGCCGGACACGCTGGGAATCCTGGCGTACAATCGCGGCTTGGGCCTTTGCAAGTCGCTGCCCATCCCGGCCGACGGAGTGGTCTCCTGGACGGCTCCGGATCCGGGATCATCGGAGCTGGTTTTTGTGCGCCATGTTTATCGCAGTTCGCCGACCCGCTTCTCCAATCGCGAGGACGGCACTCGCGACAAGGACAGTCTCTACACGGAGATCGACTATCTGGATCCCCAGGCGACCCAAACATACATTCACCTGATTCTGGACACCTACCAGAAAATCGTCGGGGACGAGTTCGGAAAGACGGTCCTCGGCTTTCGCGGCGATGAGACTGACTATACCGGCTTCATACCGTGGACCCCAAAGCTGCTCGAAACCTTCAAGCAGGTGAAGGGGTACGACCTCCAGCCCTACATTCCCCTGTTTTTTGCCCCGACCCTGACCGAGGATGCGCGGCGGGCGAAAGCGGACTACTGGGATGTTTGGAGCGGGATGTTCCGGGATAATTTTTACAAGCCGCTGGCCGATTGGTGTGCGGCCCGGGGCATGGAGTACATGACCCATCTGAACCATGAGGAGCTGATGATCGATTGGGCGCGGGGAGAGGATCTCGTCCGCAATGAAGGTTCCTTCTTCCGGGATATGCGCTATGTCCAAGTGCCCGGCGTCGACAATCTGAACCAGATCGGGCCGGGCATCGTTGCCGATTTTCCAAAACTCGCCACCTCCACCGCCCATCTGTACGGCCACCCGCAAGTTTGGGAAGAGGAAGGCGGCAACCCCGGCCAAACCGGAAAGTTCATCGCCGATTACAACTATGTCCGTGGAATGAACTTCCTGAACATCCGCCAATTGAACAATGCGCCTCCTGAAGCCGGCTCGGTGTTGCTCAATCCATCCGCAACGATCGCCGGGTATGCAAATCGCGCGAGCTACCTGCTGGCAAACGGGAGGCCCGGGGCCTCCGTCGCACTTTACCATCCGACGGACAACATGTGGTACGGGGACAAGAACTCGGACGATGTCACTGTCCGACTTGTGACCCAGCTCATGGAGCATCAAGTTGACTTCGACCACATAGATTTGGATTCGCTGATTTCGGTCTGCACGCTGGAGGGAGGCGGCTTGAAGAACTTAAGCGGCCAAATATACCGCGCGGTGGTCGTCCCGAGCATCACGGAGATCGACAAGCGGATGCTCGAGCGCCTGCGCGATTTTGCCACCGCCGGCGGCAAAGTAATCTTCGTGGGCCACACCCCGACGATGGTGGTCGACGGGACCTTCCTGCATGCCGAGACCGCGGCGCCGGACCTGAGTTTCGCGACGCTCGAACCAAAAGAGGAAATTACCGACCGCGTTATCGCGGCTCTGCCCGCCCGCGACGTCGTCCTGGACACCCCCTACCCGCCGCTAAAATATATCCGCCGAAATCTGAAGGACGGGGATGTTTACTTTTTCTTCAATGAATCCAACAAAACCGTGACGCGGACGGCGACCCTCGCCGGCACCGGCAAGGTCCAGGTCTGGGATGCGACGAGCGGCACGATTCATCCCCTCGCCGCCGTTGCTGATGCGAATGGCAGCGTAGCCGTGCCGCTGACCCTCGGGCCCCAGGAAACGCGCTTTGTGGTGATCGGGCCTCTGCCGGCTTCCGCAGGCGAGCTGGCCCCGACCGTTTCATTGGGCCAGACGGTCGCCGACTTGAACGGCGATTGGTCGATCACCCTAGGTGATAAGCAGGTCACCGGAGGTCTCAAACCATGGAATGAGCTGGGCGCCGGTGGCTTCACCGGAATCGCCGATTACAAGCAGGATTTCAATGCGCCCGATTCGCTCCCCGCGGGCAAGCGGATCTATTTGGACCTAGGGGACGTGCACGAGATCGCCCTGGTGCGCCTGAACGGCACGGCGCTCGAAGCGCGGGCGTGGCCATCCTATGTTTGGGACGTGACTTCAGCGGTCAAGGCGGGGTCCAACACGATTGAAGTGGAAGTCGAAGGTCCCGCTCCGGGCGGCGGCCGCAGGGGCGGCGGCGGCATTGGCGGGGGCATGGCCGCTGGCAGGGGCAGGCCCCCGGGCCCGCGACTCGGCGAAACAGCTCCGGTCGCGGGTGCTCTGAAGGGCTTTGCTCCGACAGGGGTGCCCACCGGGCTCGGAGGCCAGGAGGTCGGCGGTTTTGGCGGTCGCCGGGGAGGCGCCTTTGCCCCGGGAGGCCCGCCCATTCGAACGGAAGCGCCCAAGCCGGAAGATATGGGATTGCTCGGCCCCGTGCGCTTGCTCGCCCAATAATAAACGGCTTTGCCCGCCGAAACCCCAATAATTCCAATGACCTCTAGAATCAGCTTGGCAGCCCTGGCCTTGATCGCATTTGGCGTGCGACCCGCGTTGGCCCTCGACCGGCCGGACATCACGTTCAAGGTGTTTCAGTTTCCAGCCGACAAGATACCCCGGATAGACGGCGACCCGAGCGATTGGGATATCGTGCCGGACTCCTACGTCATCGACCAGAGCCAACTGCGCGACGACAACGGCGACCACGGCGCGCCGGATCCGAAGACCTTTTCCTTTAAGGTAAAGGTTGGCTGGGTGAAGGGCCTCAACCAGCTTTTCTTCCTCTACCAGGCCACGAAAGGGAAATGGGAATTCTCATCCCCCGCGCTTCCCGGCGACATTTTTGAGCTGGTGGTGGACGGAGATGCCTCGGGCGGCCCGCTGATCTACCCGCCGCGCCAAGTCGCCGGTCAACCGCCTCCGGTCGTCGATCCCAGGCTCGACCCGAACGAACAGCATTGGTCCATCGCCGGGGTCCAGGCGCAAAACTACCACATCTTCACGCCGGCAAAGGACAAGGACTGGTGCATGTCCTTCGGGGCGCCCACTTGGGTGAAGGAGCTGCCCTGGGCCAACGCCACCACAAAGTACGACTTCAAATCGGGCGACGGCGGCAAGCTGACGCTGGAATTCTGGATCACGCCCTTCGACTATGCCGGAGCCGAGGGACCCCAGCGCGCCGTCCCCTCCGTCCTGACCGAGAACAAGATCATCGGCCTGTCCTTCGCGATCATCGATTTCGGCGATACGCCGAGCGATCGCCACCACTTTTATAACCTCTCGAAGCACCACACGATGTTCGGCGACGCGGCCTACCTCTGTGCCTTCAAGCTGATGCCGCTGGAGCCACAGTTCGTCCCCGCGATTCAGGCGCAGTGGAGCTGGAGCGTGGTCGACATGGACCGCCGCCTGGTCGCCTTCAAGGATCTCTCGGTGGGCCAGATCACCTCCTGGAAATGGGATTTCGGCGATGGCACCAGCTCGACCGAACAATTCCCCATCCATCAGTACAAGCGGGCTGGAAACTTCACCGCCATCCTCGACATCGAGGGGCCGGCCGGAAAATCCCGGCGCTCCAAGGTCTGGGACATCCAGCTGAAATAACCCGCAGACCATTCTCCCCATGAAACTGCACCGCCTCGCGCTCGCGATCCTCGCGGCGGCCGCCCTCGGCCTCCGCCCCGCGGCCGCCCTCGACCGGCCTGAAATCACATTCAAGGTCTTCCAGTTTCCGCCGGACAAGATCCCACGCGTCGACGGCGATCCGAGCGACTGGGACATCGTGCCGCAGTCCTATGTCATCGACGGCAGCCAGTTGACCGACGTCGAGGAGCCGCATACACATCCGGACCCCAAGGTCTGCGACGTGAAAGTCAAGGTCGGCTGGGTGAAGGGTCTCAACCGCCTCTACTTCCTACTCGTGGAGACCAAGCCTAAGTGGGATTTCGCCGGCCCGGGCCTGCAGAACGATACTTTTGAGGTGGTAGTCGATGGCGACGCTTCCGGCGGCCCCTTGATCGACAAGAGCCACCGGGAATTCTGGACGCCCGAGCACGTGGGCGTCTCCAGAGCCGTCCCCGACGACCGGATCAGCAACAGCGAGGCTCATTGGGCCATCCAAGGGGTGCAGGCGCAGAACTACCACATCTTCACGCCTGCGAAGGACAAGGACTGGTGCATGGCTTGGGACGCGGCGACCTGGATCAAGGAGCTGCCGTGGGCCAACGCCGCCACGAAGTACGACTTCCAGCCGGGACAGGGGGGAACGCTGGTCGAGGAATTCTGGATCACCCCCTTCGACTACGCCGGCCCCGAGGGCCCGCAGCGGGCCGTGCCGTCGGTCCTGTACGACAACAAGATCATCGGCCTGTGCTTTGCGGTTTTTGAATACGACCCCACCCATACCCATCCAAGCAACCACACGCACTTTTGGGACCTGTCCCCGCACTTCATGATGTACGGCGATGCCTCGGAAGCGTGCGCATTCCGGCTGATGCCACTTGAGCCCCAATTCCTCCCGCCGATCGGCGCGCAGTGGTCCTGGAAGGTAGTGGACATGGATCGCCGGGTGGTCGCCTTCAAGGATCTATCGGTCGGCCAGATCACGTCCTGGAAATGGGACTTCGGCGACGGCACGACATCCACCGAACAATATCCGATTCACCAGTACAAGGAGCCCGGCAGCTTCGTTGTCGTGCTGACCGTGCAGGGCCCCGCGGGAACAGCCCACCACTCAAAGGTCTGGGACGTGCAGCTCAAATAGGCGCCGCGTCGCGGGGAAACATCCTCCCGGGCCCAATAGACAGTGTTTCATGTCTGAAGAAGAAACCGTGCGCCATAATCTGGGTTCCAGCCGCTATGAAATGGAGACGGGGGGCCTTGCATACGCTGAGTACATTGTCGAACGCAACCGGATTGTGCTTACGCACACCTTTGTGCCTCCAGAACTTCGGGGGCGCGGAATTGCAGAGAAATTGGTCCGCGCGGCGCTCGATGACGCCCGCCGCCAAGGACGCAAGGTGGTGCCGCAATGCTCCTATGTCGCGGCTTTTATAGAGCGCCATCCGGAATTCCAGGCGCTGGTGGCTGATTGAGCACGACCATGGCCCCGGCTGATGCTCCGCTTCGAGCGGTCCCCAGCACCCAGTCGATCAGGTCCGAAAAATGACCGCTTCTCGATTGAACATGCGGACGGCGAGCGCAAGGGCGAGCGCCGCGTAGGTGGAAAGCGAAATGAAGATCAATGCGAGGTAATACGAGTGCCACACTCCGCTCAGCATCTCCCGGCAGGCGAGCGAGAGATTGAGTATGGGGACAAGGGCATAATGGGCGTTGAGCTCGATGCCCGGGAGCATTCCGATCACCGCAGGCACCAGGATGAGAAACATGAAGGGTTGCATATAGGTCAGCGCCTCGCGGTGGCTCCGCGCCCAGACTCCCAGTGTGAGCAAAATGGCCGATAAAAGGACCGCGACCGGAATAATCAGGACCAAAACCCCGGCCACGCCGGCGGGATCGACGTGGGTGAGCCCCAGATCCGCGGTTCCGCCCCCCGATTTTAGGCCGCTGAAATGGAAGCTTAGGAGCATGGACACGCAGGCCACGACGACGGAGGCCAGGGCACAGCTCAAAACCATCAGGAATTTTCCAAGAACGATCTCCGTCCGCGCCAGGGGGCTGCAGAGCAGGGTCTCCATCGTGCCGCGCTCTTTTTCACCGGCCGTAAGATCGACGGCGGGATAGATTGCGCCGACGAAACAAAGGATGACGATAAAATAAGGCACCAATCCGCCGACGCGGTTCCCGGCAACTTTTTCGGGCGGGGCGACATTTTCGTGAACGGTCGTGAATGGTTTGAGCAGCGCCACTGAAAGGCCGCGGCTTTCAAGGCTCTGTCGGACGCGCTCGCCGCTCAGATTTCGAAAAAAACTATCCAGTTCGGTGGCCGCGAATCCGGAGCGAATTTCTCCCGCATAGTTGTAAATCGTGACCTGACCGCCGGCGCCGCTCCGGAGATCGGAATCGAAATCATCGGGAATCTTCACCGCAGCCCGGATCTTTTTGTCGGCAATCAGCTGCTTCCAGTCCTGTGTCGCCGGTTCGATCCGCAGCTTGGTATCGCTCTTCAGCCGGCCCGTGACGTCCGGAGAGTCCGCCCCGCCCAGGATCTGCACGACGGCTGTCTCCGCCATCGCCTTCGACGTGACGGCCTGGGTTATTCGGGCAACCCCCTGTATCATCAGGGGCATGAAAACCAGCGGCACCAATATCATCGATCGCAGAGTCCGGCGGTCCCGCAGCAGGTCCCGCATTTCCTTTCGATAAACTACCGCGATATTCCTGAGATTCACGAGAGCCCTTCCTGTCCGGTAAGCTTGAGGAACACTTCCTCCATATCGTTCACTCCGGCGCGCTGCCTCAGTTCAGCGAGCGTGCCCTCAGCCACCAGCCGGCCCTGGTGGATGATGCCGATCCGGTCGCAGAGTTTTTCGACTTCATGCATCATGTGCGTCGAGTAGATCACGGTCTTGCCCCTATCCCGGCATTCCCGGACAAAGCGGACGATCGCCCGGCTGGTCATAACATCGAGCCCGAGCGTCGGTTCGTCGAAGATCATGACCGCGGGATCGTGCACAAGCGTGCGGGCGATCGAGGTCTTTTGCTTCATCCCCGTCGAGAGCCCATCACAGCGGCGGTCGAGAAACTCGTGCATGTCCAGTTCGGTCGCCAGCCGTTCGAGGCGGATATCGACCTCCCGGCGGGCGAGGCCGTTCAGCTCGCCGAAGTAGGTGACCATTTCGCGCGCGGTGAGGCGGTTGTATAAGGCCGTGCTCGCTGCAAGAAATCCAACCCGGGATCGCACGGCTCCCGGTTCGCGCACGACGTCGCACCCCGCGACAGTAGCGGAGCCGCTCGTCGGCGCGATCAGTGTCGCAAGGAGCCGCATGACCGTGGTTTTGCCGGCTCCGTTGGCTCCGAGAAGCCCGTAGATTTCCCCGGGCCGCACTTCAAGCGAGACTTTGTCGGCCGCCTTGATCTCGCCGCGCTTCTTGTCAAAAAACGACTTGCTCAGCAGGTGTGTGGAGATCACGCGGGGCGGGGATTTTGGCCGAAACTGGATGCAATCCCTTGCGAGATTGCGGAGGCATTCCTCCAAATTGTCTTCGCGGCCCGTGCGGCTCAGCAATACATTTCGGCGAGTTTCAGGGACGTCTCGCGTATTTTGTCCCGAAGCGCGGCGGGTTCGAGAACCTCAGCCGCCGCGCCCCAGCCGAGCACCCATTGCTCGACTTCGGCGAGTGCGCCGAGCCGCAGGCGCAGCTCCAGGCGCCCGCCGGGAAGCTCGCGCATTTCCTGTGATTCGTGCCACTCGCGCTCGCGCACGCGATCGGCGACTCCCGCGCCGAATCGGATGACGACCCGGTGGTCGTCTTCGCCGCCCAGGACACCCATTGCGTTTGAAAAGAATCGTTCCGGGGTAAAATCCGCCGGTTTCACGAAACGCTTCTTTGCGAGGACGACGCTATCGATCCGGGGAAGCGCAAAGGTGCGCAATGCCCCCCGCTCGAGATCGAATCCGACGAGATACCAGAGATTCTCGCGGTGCGCCAAGTGGTAGGGTTGGACGCTGCGCGCGGATTTGCCCGAGTCGCCCGGCTTTCGGTACTGGAAGCTCACCTCCTCCTGGCGCAGCACGGCTCCGCTCAATGCGTTGAAAACCGCCAAGTCCGTCCTGCCAAGCCCGACATTTTTGAATGACACCGCACCCAGCTCGTCCGCCGGCGAAAATGAAATTCGGTCCTTGAGCCCGGCGGCCAGTTTATCGAA
>Ga0182024_10003358_pt1 | contig 38279 bp, 35 predicted proteins | sample P32metaG_FD_120480 | JGI IMG/M metagenome (GOLD analysis project Ga0182024, IMG submission 120480) | Permafrost microbial communities from Stordalen Mire, Sweden - P3-2 metaG (Illumina Assembly) | ecosystem: Environmental > Terrestrial > Soil > Wetlands > Permafrost | place: Sweden: Stordalen...
ATCTCGTCATCCCGGCGAAGGCCGGGACCCATGTCTGCCGTGGGTACCGGCCTTCGCCGGTATGACGAGGAAGGGAAACAACGATCCAGATCAAACGAACTTCAGAACCACCACACTAGAGCATGATCGCTTCAGGTTGAACCGCCAGGCCGTCACCCCCGCGAAAGCGGGGGTCCAGAGCCTGCCCCGGGCTTGACCCGGGGGCAACCACACCGGGACGCGGCCCTTCGTCGGAATGGTAGGATGGCGACCGCCCACTTTACACGATCTTGTGGTGGCGCTTGCTACATAATACCGGAGCTTTGCCGATATCTGGTGGCGCGGGCGGTTAGACCCGACGCAAGCCAAGCGGAATTTAACGGCGAGACCGTATGGCCGGCCATGCCGGAAAGTGCTAGCGTCGCCGCCAACATTTTGCCGGGGAGGGCCGGACGATGCGTAATCTTGTCATTGTCACCGCTATCACCATTGTCTTCGGACTGACCGGTGCGCTCGGGTGGAGAGCCGATGCCGCGGGCGCGGCCGGCGCCGTGCCGCACGGGCTCTCAGGGCCAATGTCAACACCGGTCCACCCGGCGGCCTGCAATGGACGCACCGGCGGCGCCGGGTGTGGGCCCGGCTACATCCGGCGGTGCAACGCTTACCTTGCTGGTGCGGCCCCTGCTGAACCATCCCTAACTCACTGGCGCGGCGGCTTTGGGCGGCGGGAGGTCGAGGCGGATGTGGAGTTCCTTGAGGCGCTCGGGGGGCACCGGGGCCGGGGCCTGCATCAGGAGGTCCTCGGCCTGCTGGGTCATCGGGAAGGCGACGATCTCGCGGATGTTCGGCGTGTCGGCCAAGAGCATGACGATGCGGTCGATGCCCGGGGCCGACCCGCCATGCGGCGGCGCGCCGTAGCGGAAGGCCTTGAGCATGCCGCCGAAGCGCGCCTCGACCTCGGCCGCCGAATAGCCGGCGATCGCAAAGGCCTTGAACATGATGTCGGGAAGATGGTTGCGGATGGCGCCCGAGCTGAGCTCGATCCCGTTGCACACGATGTCGTACTGGTAGGCCAGAATCTCCAGCGGATCCTCGGTCTCGAGCGCTTCGAGCCCGCCCTGCGGCATCGAGAACGGGTTGTGGCTGAACTCGATCTGCCCGGTTTCCTCGTTCTTCTCGTACATCGGGAAATCGACGATCCAGCAAAAGCGGAAGGCGCCCTCTTCGATCAGGCCGAGCTCGCCGCCGATGCGGGTGCGCGCCGCACCGGCGAGCTTTTCCGCCTCGGCTTTCGGCCCGGCCGCGAAAAAAACAACGTCGCCCCCATCGACCCCAGCCAGCTCTGCGATCCTTACGATCTCCTCTTGCTCGAGATTGTTCGCGATCGGGCCACGGCCGAGGAGCGCCGCGTTCGCGTCGCCGCGTTCGAAGATGATGTAGCCGAGGCCAGCGGCCCCCATCTCTGTTTTGGCCCAATTGTCCAGCCTGTCCAAGAAGGACGAGCGGGGCCGGGTTGCCGACCCGGGAGCAGGAATCGCCCTGACCACCCCGCCAGCTTCGACAATGCGTCGGAAGGCTCGGAATTTTGAGCCAGCGAACACCTCCGACACATCGGCGATGACGAGCGGGTTTCTCAGATCGGGCTTGTCGGTGCCGTATTTGAGCGCCGAATCGGCGAAGGTGATGCGCGGAAAGGGCGGCGGCGTCACCCTGCGCCCGCCGCCGAACTCCTCGAAGACGGCATAGAGGACCGGCTCGATCGCGGCGAAGACATCGTCCTGCGTCACAAACGACATCTCGAAATCGAGCTGATAGAACTCGCCGGGCGAGCGGTCGGCCCGGGCCGCCTCGTCGCGAAAGCACGGGGCGATCTGGAAATAGCGGTCGAATCCGGCGACCATCAGCAATTGCTTGAACTGCTGCGGCGCCTGCGGCAGCGCGTAGAAGGTGCCGGGATGCAGCCGGCTCGGCACCAGATAGTCGCGCGCGCCTTCGGGCGAGCTGGCGGTCAGAATCGGCGTCTGAAACTCGGTAAACCCCTCTGCCAGCATCAATCGGCGGATCGCGGCGATGACATGGCCGCGCAGCATGATATTGGCGTGCACCCGCTCGCGCCGCAGATCGAGGAAGCGGTGGGCGAGCCGCATGTCCTCGGGATATTCGGCCTCGCTGTTGACCGGGAACGGCAAGGGCTCGGCGGCCGACAACACCTCGAGTTCGTCGATCGCCAGCTCTACCTCGCCGGTCGCCAAATTGGGATTGATGGTCTCCGGCGAGCGTTTGACGATCCGCCCGGTCATCGACACGACGCTTTCGAGCCTGAGCGCGTCGACCTCACCGAACAGCGGCGACGACACATCGATCACGCATTGGGCGATGCCGTAATGATCGCGCAGATCGATGAACAAGAGCTGGCCGTGATCGCGCTTCCTATGCACCCAGCCGGAGAGGCGGGCGGTGATGCCGGCATCCGCGAGGCGGAGCGCGCCGCAGGTATGGGTGCGATAGGCGTGCATCAGGGGCATCCGGCGCAGGGGCGGCAACGGCGCGGCGAACACCGCACGATCGGCCGCGCTTGTCAAGAAACCCGCCAAGTCAACGCCCGACAGAAAGGCGGAGCCTACCAGTAGCTGAGGGTCAACACCCCGTTGCGCATCTCGTAGCCGTCGAGCCGCGTGAGGAAACTCTGGCCGAGCAGCGATATAGAGAGATGTTCGTCGACGGCCGCCGCAACATCGTCGACCACGAGCTGGTCGATGCGCAGTTCGCGCAGCCTGACCGGCGCGACCCGGCCGACACCGTTCGCGGTCATGGTTCTCTGGCTGAAGACCAGATCGCTGCCGCTGAGCCCGGCAGCCGCCGCGTCGCGCAAGGTCAGGGTCACCGTCGTGGCGCCGGTATCGACGAGAAACTTGACCGGCGCACCGTTGACGGAGGCCTCGAGCACGACGTGGCCCTGCGGGTCGGCATGAAAGACCAGGGAATTGGACACCGCGCCGCGGGCTTCCTCGGGCGTCGGTGTCGAGGCCGCGGGAGCCGGCTCCGGCGCGCCGGGCGGCGCCGCCAGGCGATGGCCGACGGCAAAAAGCAAGAGCGCCACGCCGCCCCAGATCACCAGCTGGCGAAGCGCCCAGCCGATCATTGCGCCGCCATCCCGACGCAGTGTGCCGTGAAGTGGGTTGCCCGCATCGTGCCGCGATCCGGTTGCTGCATTCCCGGATGCTAGCAGCCTGCGATTAAGCCGCGGTAAATTCGTCTGAACGATGCTGCCGCCCGCACAGAGATTAAATTTCGCCCGGCGGAACGAACAGATCGTTTCGGTGTTGGCCGTCGTCCGATGCTGCAATGCAGGCCGCTCGGGGGGGCCGAGCTGGAGATGCCAGTCGCATGGTTTGGGGGATCAGGCTGTCCATTTGCGCCGGTCAGCGGCAAATCCGCCCGTTGCCGCGTCAGATCTTTGAACAGATTGCGGTTCCAGGATCTTCAGCGAAGCCTTGCGGAAACTCCGAAAAACTGATGTTATGTAACTGGCATAGCAGAGTCTTTTTCGATTCGGTAAGAACCTTTTTAACCCGGTTCGTGGGAGACTGGCGCGATGCTGTGTGGCGCGCGCTGGTCTGAGTTTCCGAGGAGTCGGATATGGAGCCGAATGCTGACGGTATTGCCGAGATCGCCGATGCGTCTTCGGATGCTCTTCCGGGTGCGCCCGTCGTAGAGGAGGCCCTGGCGGCGCTGGCCCCCAATGGGCATGCCGGGGAGATGATCGACAGGGATTCCTTCGACCTGCACCACATGCTGCAGGCCTTGCAGGCGATGCGAGTCGGCGATTTCTCGGTGCGGCTGCCCGCCGATCGGACGGGTCTGGCCGGCAAAATAGCCGATACCTTCAACGAGATCGTCGCCGCCAACGAACGCATGGCGCATGAACTGGAGTATGTCGGCCAGGTGGTCGGCCGCGAAGGCAAGACCCGCCAGCGCGTCAAGTTCGGCCTGTCGAGCGGCGCCTGGAGCGAGATGGAAGACTCGGTCAACACGCTGATCGACGATCTGTTATGGCCGACCACCGCGGTCACCCATGCGATCACCGCGGTCGCCCGCGGCGACCTCTTGCAGACCGTCCGGCTCGACGTCGAGGGCCGGCCGCTGCAAGGCGAATTCCTGCGTCTGGCAACGATCGTCAACACGATGATCGAGCAGCTCGGCGTCTTCACCTCCGAAGTCACCCGCGTCGCGCGCGAGGTCGGCACCGACGGCAAGCTCGGCGGCCAGGCGCAGGTGCGCGAGGTCACCGGCGTTTGGCGCGACCTCACCGAAAGCGTCAACTCGATGGCGTCGAACCTGACCGCTCAGGTGCGCAACATCGCCGACGTCACGATCGCGGTCGCCAATGGCGATTTGTCGAAAAAGATCACCGTCGACGTGCGCGGCGAGATCCTCCAGCTGAAAGAGGCGATCAACACGATGGTCGACCAGCTGCGCTCGTTCGCTTCCGAGGTGACGCGCGTCGCCCGCGAGGTCGGCACCGAGGGCAAGCTCGGCGGTAAGGCGATCGTCCCCGGCGTCGCCGGGACCTGGAAGGACCTGACCGATTCGGTCAACGCGATGGCCGGCAATCTGACCGGGCAGGTGCGCAATATCGCCGAAGTCACCACCGCCGTCGCGCGCGGCGACCTGTCGCGCAAGATCACGGTCAATGTGAGCGGCGAGATCCTGCAGCTGAAGGACACGATCAACACGATGGTCGATCAGCTCAACGCCTTCGCCGGCGAAGTGACGCGCGTGGCGCGCGAAGTCGGCACCGAAGGCCGGCTCGGCGGGCAGGCGCAGGTGCCGGGCGTCGCCGGAACCTGGAAGGACCTCACCGACAGCGTCAATTTCATGGCCGGGAACCTCACCGCGCAGGTCCGCAACATCGCCGAGGTGGCGACCGCGATCGCCGGCGGCGATCTGTCGAAAAAGATCACGGTCAACGTCAGCGGCGAGATTTTGCAATTGAAGGAGACCATCAACACGATGGTCGATCAGCTCAATGCCTTCGCCGGCGAAGTAACGCGCGTCGCCCGCGAGGTCGGCACCGACGGGCGGCTCGGCGGCCAGGCCAATGTGCTCGGGGTCGCCGGCACCTGGAAGGACCTGACCGAGAGCGTCAACTCGATGGCGTCGAACCTGACCGCCCAGGTGCGCAACATTGCCGAGGTGTCGACCGCGATCGCCAATGGCGATCTGTCGAAAAAGATCACGGTCAACGTCAGCGGCGAGATTTTGCAATTGAAGGAGACCATCAACACGATGGTCGATCAGCTCAATGCCTTCGCCGGCGAGGTGACGCGCGTCGCCCGCGAGGTCGGCACCGACGGGCGGCTCGGCGGCCAGGCGCAGGTCAAGGGCGTCGCCGGCACCTGGAAGGACCTGACCGACAGCGTCAATTACATGGCCGGCAACCTGACCGGCCAGGTGCGCAACATCGCCGAGGTCGCGACGGCGGTCGCGCAGGGCGATTTATCGAAGAAGATCACGGTCGATGTCAGCGGCGAGATCCTCCAGCTGAAGGAGACCATCAACACGATGGTCGATCAGCTCAACGCCTTCGCCGGCGAAGTGACGCGCGTCGCCCGCGAGGTCGGCACCGAAGGCCGGCTCGGCGGTCAGGCCGTCGTCCCCGGCGTCGCCGGCACCTGGAAGGACCTGACCGACTCGGTCAACTCGATGGCCGGCAATCTGACCGGGCAGGTGCGCAATATCGCCGAAGTGACGACCGCGGTCGCGGGCGGCGACCTGTCGCGCAAGATCACCGTCGACGTGCGCGGCGAGATCCTGGAATTGAAGGACACCATCAACACGATGGTCGATCAGCTCAACGCCTTTGCCTCGGAGGTGACGCGCGTCGCCCGCGAGGTCGGTACTGAAGGCCGGCTCGGCGGCCAGGCCGCGGTGCCGGGCGTCGCCGGCACCTGGAAGGACCTGACCGACAGCGTCAATTCAATGGCCGGCAATCTGACCGCACAGGTCCGCAATATCGCCGAGGTGACTACCGCGGTGGCGCGGGGCGACCTGTCGCGCAAGATCACCGTCGACGTCAAAGGCGAGATCCTCGAGCTGAAGAACACGATCAACACGATGGTCGATCAGCTCAACGCCTTTGCTTCCGAAGTGACCCGCGTCGCCCGCGAGGTCGGCACCGAAGGGAAGCTCGGCGGCCAGGCCGCGGTGCCGGGCGTCGCCGGCACCTGGAAGGATCTGACCGACAACGTCAATTTCATGGCGAGCAATCTCACCGGCCAGGTCCGCAACATCGCCGAGGTCGCCACCGCGATCGCCAGCGGCGATCTGTCGAAAAAGATTACCGTCGACGTGCGCGGCGAGATCCTCCTTCTCAAGGAAACGCTGAACACGATGGTCGAGCAGCTCCGCTCGTTTGCCGCCGAGGTGACGCGCGTCGCGCGCGAGGTCGGCACCGAAGGCCGGCTCGGCGGGCAGGCCGTCGTTCCCGGCGTCGGCGGCACCTGGAAGGACTTGACCGACAACGTCAACCTGCTCGCCGCGAACCTGACGACACAGGTCCGCAACATCGCCGAAGTGACGACGGCGGTGGCGCGCGGCGACCTGTCGCGCAAGATCACCGTCGACGTCAAAGGCGAGATCCTCGAGCTGAAGAACACGATCAACACGATGGTCGATCAGCTCAACGCCTTTGCTTCCGAAGTGACCCGCGTCGCGCGCGAGGTCGGGACCGAAGGGAAGCTCGGCGGCCAGGCCGCGGTGCCCGGCGTCGCCGGCACCTGGAAGGACCTGACCGACACGGTCAATTTCATGGCCGCCAACCTCACCGAACAGGTGCGCGGCATCGTCAAGGTCGTGACCGCGGTCGCCAATGGCGATCTGAAGCAGAACCTGACCGTGAAGTCGATGGGCGAGGTGGCCGCGCTCGCCGAAACCATCAACAACATGACCGACACGCTGGCGACCTTCGCCGACCAGGTCACCACGGTGGCGCGCGAGGTCGGCGTCGAAGGCCGCCTCGGCGGCCAGGCCAACGTGCCCGGCGCGGCCGGCACGTGGAAGGATCTGACCGGCAACGTCAACCTCCTGGCGGCAAATCTGACCAGCCAGGTGCGCGCGATCGCCGAAGTTGCCACCGCCGTGACGAAGGGCGACCTGACCCGCTCCATCCAGGTCGAGGCGCGCGGCGAAGTTGCCGAGCTCAAAGACAACATCAACACGATGATCGACAATTTGCGGCTCACCACCGACCAAAATACCGAGCAGGATTGGCTGAAGACCAATCTGGCCCGGTTCACCAACATGCTGCAGGGCCAGCGCGATCTGGCAGCGGTCGGCCGGATGCTGTTGTCCGAGCTGGCCCCGCTGGTCAACGCCCAGAACGGCGTCATTTATCTCGTCGAGCCGGAAGGGAGCCTGCACCAGCTCTCGGCCTATGCCGACAGCCCGACGAGCGGCCATCCGGAGCGGCTGATGCCGGGCCAGGGGTTGGTTGGCCAGTGCGCCACCGATGCCCGCCGCCTGCTGCTCACCCAAATGCCCGACAACGTGGTCCCGATCACCTCGGGCTTGTTCCAGGCGCTACCGAAAAATCTGATCGTGCTCCCGGTATCGTTCGAAGGCCAGGTCAAGGCGGTGATCGAGCTCGCGTCGCTCGGCAGCTTTACCGATCTGCAGACCTCGTTCCTCGAACAGCTGACCGCGAGCATCGGCATCGTCTTGAACAGCATCGAGGCGACGGTGCAGACCGAGGGTCTGTTGACCCAGTCGCAACAGCTCGCCGGCGAATTGCAAACCCAGCAGCGCGAATTGCAGCAGACCAACGAACAGCTCGAGCAAAAGGCGCAGCAGCTCGCCGAGCGCAATGTCGAAGTTGAGGCCAAGAACCAGGAAATCGAACAGGCGCGCCGGGTGGTCGAGGAAAAAGCGACCGAACTGGCGCTCACCTCGAAATACAAATCCGAATTCCTCGCCAACATGTCGCACGAGCTGCGCACGCCGCTCAACAGCATCCTCATTCTGGGTCAGCAGCTGGGCGACAACCACGACGGCAATCTGACGTCCAAGCAGGTCGAATTCGCCCGCACGATCCACAGCGCCGGCACCGATCTGTTGAACCTGATCAGCGACATTCTCGACCTGTCGAAGATCGAGTCGGGCACCGTGTCGGTCGACGTCGAGGAAATCTCCTTCCACAACCTGGTCGACATGGTCGCCCGGCCGTTCCGGCACGAAGCGGAAGGCCGGAGTCTGACGTTCGACGTTCAGCTCGACCCCGAGCTCGATCGCAGCATCACGACCGATTCGAAGCGCCTGCAGCAGGTCCTCAAGAACCTCTTGTCCAACGCGTTCAAGTTCACCGAGCAAGGCGGCGTCAAGCTCAACATCTATCGGGCGAGCACCGGCTGGAGCGCGGAACACCCCGTGCTCAACAATGCCTCCGTTGTCGCCTTCGAGGTGTCCGACACCGGCATCGGCATCCTGCCGGAGAAGCAGCGGATCATCTTCGAAGCCTTCCAACAGGCCGATGCCAGCACCAGCCGCAAATACGGCGGCACCGGCCTCGGCCTCGCAATCAGTCGCGAGTTGTCCAATCTGCTCGGCGGCGAGATCCAGTTGCGCAGCACCCCGGAGAAGGGCAGCACCTTCACGCTTTATCTGCCGACGAGGTACGTCGGAGCACCGACCATCAGCCGGCCCTCTCTGCCGGTCGCAACGGTGCCGGCGCTCTCCGAGGCCACGCTCATCGAAGGGCCGGTCGAACAGGTGGCGGACGACCGTCTCGGCATCGGGCCCGGCGATGCGACGTTGCTGATCGTCGAGGACGATCCGCATTATGCGCGGATCATTGCCGACCTGGCGCACGACAAGGGGCTGAAGGTGCTGATCGCGATGCGCGGCGCCGACGCGCTGGCGCTCGCCCGCGAATATCAGCCGATGGCGGTATCGCTCGATGTGTTTTTGCCGGACATGCTCGGCTGGACCGTGCTGAGCCAGCTGAAGCAAAACCCGGCGACCCGGCACATCCCGGTGCAGGTCGTCACCCTCGACGAGGATCGTCAGCACGGCCTCGCCCGCGGCGCCTTCTCCTTTGTCAATAAGCCGAGCACCGCCAACGATCTCGACGCGGCATTGACCCGCATCACCGATTTCGTCAAGCCGCGCCGAAAGCGCCTGTTGATCGTCGAAGACAACCCGGCCGAGCAGCTCTCGATCGGCGAACTGCTCGGGCACGACGATATCGATATCATCACCGCCGGCACCGGCAACGAGGCGCTGGCGATATTGCATGCCGAGCCGCCCGACTGCATCGTCCTCGACCTGCGCCTGCCCGACATGTCCGGGTTCCAGCTGCTTGAGGAAATCCGCGACGATCAGACGCTGGCCGACCTGCCGGTCGTCGTCTTCACCGGGCGCGAGCTGTCGCCGGAAGAGGATGCGCAACTCCACACGATGGCGCGCAGCGTCGTCGTCAAGGGGGTCGAGTCGCCGGAGCGGCTGTTGGACGAAACCGCGCTCTTCCTGCATCGGGTCGTCGCGAACCTGCCCGGCGACAAGCAGCGCATGATCGAGCGCCTGCACACCTCGGACGAGGATCTCGTCGGCAAGACGGTCCTCTTGGTCGACGACGACGCCCGCAACATCTTCGCCTTGAGCAGCGTCCTTGAGCGGCGCGGCATGCAGGTCTTGACGGCAACCACCGGCAACGAAGCCATTGAACTGGTCGAATCGACGCCGGATCTGGCGATCGTGCTGATGGACATCATGATGCCCGAAATGGACGGCTATCAGACGATGCAGGTGATCCGCGCCAACCCCGAATTCGGCAGGCTGCCGATCATTGCGCTGACGGCAAAGGCGATGAAGGGCGATCGCGAGAAGTGCCTCGACGCCGGCGCTTCCGATTACCTGGCAAAACCGGTCAACACCGAACAGCTGCTGTCCGCCTTGCGGATGTGGCTGCATCGCTAGGACAAAGCGAGATGAACAAAAGCCGCGTGGGCGCCGAGGAACCGGTCGGCATTTTGCTGGTCGACGACCAGCCGGCAAAACTGCTCGCCTATGAGGTGATCCTCAGCGAGCTCGGTGAGAACCTGATCAAGGCCGGCTCGGCGAATGAGGCGCTGGAGCAGCTGCTCAAATCCGATGTCGCGGTCATGCTGATCGACGTCTGCATGCCCGATCTGGACGGGTTCGAGCTGGCGGCGATGATTCGCGAGCATCCGCGCTTCCAGAAGACCGCGATCATCTTCGTCTCGGCGATCCAGGTCACCGATCTGGATCTCTTGCGCGGCTATGCGGCGGGCGCCGTCGATTACGTCCCGGTGCCGGTGGTTCCGGACCTGTTGCGCGCCAAGGTTCGAGTTTTTGCCGAGCTTTACCGCAAGACAAGGCAACTCGAAACCTTGAATGCCGAACTGGAGCGGCGGGTCGCCGAGCGCACGGCTGAGCTGGCGCACACCAATGCCGATCTGGAGCGCCGCGTCGAGGAGCGCACGGCCGAGCGCGAAGCGGCGCTGGCCCAGGTGCACGAGATGCAGAAGGTCGAAAGCCTCGGCCAACTGACCGGCGGGGTCGCGCACGATTTCAATAATCTATTGATGGCGGTATTGGGTAACCTCGAAATCCTGCGCAAACATATCCCCGATGACGCGAAACTGCGCCGCCTGATCGACGGCGCCATCCAGGGGGCCGAGCGCGGCGCCACCCTGACCAAGCGCATGCTGGCCTTCGCCCGCCGCCAGGAGCTGCAGCCGACGAGCGTCGGTGTGCCCCAGCTGGTCGACAGCATGGTCGAGATGCTGAGCCGATCGCTCGGCCCGAACATCGAGATCACCACCGAATTCGCGGACGATTTGCCGACGGCGCGGGTCGATCCGAACCAGCTCGAGCTGGCGCTCCTCAACCTTGCCCTCAATGCGCGCGACGCCATGCCGCGCGGCGGAATGTTGACGATTTCCGCGCGTCGGGCGCTGGTCGGGGTGGGCGACGTCGCGGGGCTGAAGCCCGGTGAATACGTTCGCATTGCCGAACGGGATACCGGAATCGGCATGGAGGAGACGACCGTCAAGCGAGCGACAGAGCCGTTTTTCACGACAAAGGGGCCCGGACGCGGGACCGGCCTGGGCCTCTCCATGGTCGATGGCCTCGTCGCGCAATCGGGCGGGGCAATGCGGATCACGAGCCAGGTCGGCACAGGCACCACGATCGAATTGTGGCTGCCGGTCGCGGAGCTCGAAAGGGTGGAGGAGGACCGACCCGCAGGCCCCGCGCGCATCGACGGCCTGCGCGCCTGCCGGGTACTCGTCGTCGACGATGATCCGATCGTTGCAGCCGGCACCGCCGCAATGCTGGAAGATCTGGGCCATAGAGCGATCGAGGCGGGCTCGGGAGAGATCGCCTTGCAGGTGTTGAATTCGCAATCCGGCATCGATTTTGTCATCACCGATCTCGCGATGCCGGGAATGACCGGCACGGAGCTGGCGGAGCGGATCCGCTGCTCCTGGCCGGGCATGCCGGTGGTGCTGGCGAGCGGATACCCCGAGATCCCCAGCGACGAATTGGGCCTGCCGCGCCTGTCGAAGCCCTATCGCCAGGAGGAACTCGCCCGGCTGTTGGCCAGCATGGTCGACACCAAGCCGCCCCCCGCCGCGGCCGGCACTTTGGCGATCCCACCGGCGGCGGCGTGATCCACCGCAGGGAAGCGCCCGGGATTGACCATTCGCGGCGATGCCAGGGGTCACATGCTTGCGGTTTGGAGCACTCGTTCGACGGCTTGCAATAGCTCGCTCGGATGGACCGGCTTCAACAGAAACTCGAAGCGGTCGAGATCCTCTCTCGGGAGGTTGAACGCGTAACCGGTGATGATCAGGGCCGGCACGCCGTTCTCGCGCGCTTTGTCGGCCAGCTCGATACCGCTGCCATCGGGCATCCGGGCGTCGGCCACGACGAGGTCGTAACGGGGGCCTAGGAAGAGTTCGTACCCTACGCTCACCGTTCCGGCGGTATCGACCTCGTAGCCGCCATCAATCAAGGCGTGCTCCATGACCATGCGCACGTTCGCATCGTCTTCGATCAGCAGTATGCGAGGCATATAACCACGACTCCGGAACCCCCGACGACGGACCCTAACGCCGAGCCAAGCTCGCCCGTTCCCGCTGCGGCCAATTGTATTGTACCGATCTTCTCTCGAGGGGCAGCGACTGCGGGTGGGCTTATGGTGGTGCTGCCGGAAAGGATTGAACTTTCGACCTCCCCCTTACCAAGGGGGTGCTCTACCACTGAGCTACGGCAGCGCTGGCCGCTCGCGCGGGCGGGCAGGGGATACACGAGGCCTTGCCCGTTGGCAAGGCGATGGGCCGCACGCCGACCGATCGGCGATGCTGCGCCACAGCACGATCGCAAACGCGCCGTGGAACCGAGATTTGCGGAACCGAGATTTGCGGAACCGAGAGTTGCCCGGCCGTGTTTCAGGATAATGGTGTGGCACGGCTCGACCATTGATCCGACGAGGGATGTCGCGGCCGCGGCGGTGCTCGACGCGTTCGAGGAGGCGCGCGGCGCCGGGCTGCCGTCGGTTGCGTGCTATCGGGCCGGGGTCGAGGCGTGGCAGCGCATCCACCCGGACCAAGCGGCCGAATACGCCGCCAGGCAGGCCGTCGCGGTGCTTCTCGCCGCCAAGGTCAGCCTGCGCGTCGAGCAGTGATTGCCGGCGCGGAATGCCCGCGGAGCTTCCTCGCGGAGCCACGGAGCTTGCTCTCGGAGCCACGGAGCTTGCTCTCGGAGATTGACAGCGGCGCGCCTCTCCTCTTCCATCGCCGCGATGGCCACCTCCGGCATAACCCGCGCCAAGCAGATCGAGCAGGCCGCGCGCGACGAGCGCCTGGCGCGCGCGCTGCGCGAAAATCTGCGGCGCCGCAAGGAGCAGGCCCGCGCCCGCGCGCCCGACGCCGGCGAGCCGCCGAACAAACCGGCGGCCGGTGACGAGCCACCGGCTTGAGCGGCCCCTTGAGCCCCCCTTGAGCGCCCCCCTTGAGCGCCACGGGGCTCTCCCGTAAAAGCAACCGGCAGGGCCGAGCATCGCCCCGGGGATTGCCCCTGGGGGTCACCCCGGCCAGCCTGATGCGGCGGTCATCGCCGCCTGGAGCCAAGTGATGGACAGGATCCTGATCCGCGGAGGCGTGCCGCTATCCGGCACGATCCAGATCGGCGGCGCCAAAAACGCCGCGCTGCCGCTGATGGCGGCGAGCCTCTTGACGGCGGACCCGCTGATCCTCGCCAATTTGCCGGATCTCGCCGACATCGCGACGATGGCCAACCTCCTGGTGCAGCACTGCGTCGCAATCGGCATCGGCGCCACCGATGATTCCGGCAAACCGGCGCAACGTCCCGGCCGGGTGTTCGAACTCTCGGCGCGCCACATCACCTCGACGACCGCGCCTTACGATCTGGTCCGCAAGATGCGGGCCTCGTTCCTGGTGCTGGGGCCGCTCGTCGCACGCTGCGGCCGCGCCCGCGTGTCGCTGCCGGGCGGCTGCGACATCGGCGTCCGGCCGGTCGATTTGCACATCAAGGGGCTACAGCGCCTTGGCGCCGAGGTCGAGCTGAGCGAGGGCTATATCGAGGCCCGCGCCCCCAAAGGGCTGCGCGGCGCCGAGATCGTGTTTCCCAGCGTCTCGGTCGGCGCCACCGAGAACCTGATGATGGCCGCCACCCTCGCCGCGGGCGAGAGTGTGCTGATCAACGCCGCGCGCGAGCCCGAAATCGCCGACCTCGCCCACTGCCTCACCGCGATGGGGGCTGAGATCGACGGGATCGGCAGCGATCGCGTGACGATCCGCGGCGTCGCCAGCCTGCACGGCGCCCGGCACACGGTCATCCCCGACCGCATCGAAACCGGCACCTACATGATGGCGGCGGCCGCGACCGGCGGCGAGGTGCAGCTCGTGGGTGCCCGGCTCGACCATGTCGAGGCGGTCCGGCGGATCCTCGAGGGCGCCGAAGTGTCGATTGCCGAGGCCGGCGACGGGGTTCTGGTGCGCCGGCGCAACGGCCGTCTCACCGGCGTCGATGTGATGACCGAACCCTATCCCGGCTTCCCGACCGATCTGCAGGCGCAAATCATGGCGCTGATGGCGATCGCCGAGGGCGCCTCGATGATCACCGAGACGATCTTTGAAAACCGCTTCATGCACGTGCCCGAACTCGCTCGGATGGGGGCCAACATCACGGTGCACCAGGCCTCAGCCCTGGTGCGCGGCGTACCCGGGCTGATGGGTGCGCCGGTGATGGCAACCGATCTGCGCGCCTCGGTGTCGCTGGTCCTCGCCGGCCTTGTTGCGGCGGGCGAAACCGTGGTCAACCGCGTCTACCACCTCGACCGCGGCTATGAACGGATCGAGGAAAAGCTCGCCGCCTGCGGCGCGCGGATCGAGAGGGTGCGCGGTTGATGATCGGCGGGGGGCCGCCTGAGGCGGAACTGCGGCTACGCGCCGAGGATGCCGAAGACCTCGCGGTGATTTCCGCCTGCCTGCAGGACGCGCTCGTCTCGGTGCGCGACCTCGCCTACGATCGCGACGCGCGAATTTTCGTGCTCGTCGCCAACCGCTTTCGCTGGGAGGGCGGCGCCATCGGGAACGGGGCTCGGAGGTCGTTCGAACGGACCCTTTGCGGGATCTCCTTCGACGAGATCGACAGCGTGGTTTACCGTGGCTTTCACCGCAGCGAGGAGGATCGCATTCTGTCCCTGTTGGCGATCCGCCCGATGCGCGGCCCGGGAAAGAGCTCCACCGGCGCGACGATCGATCTCGAATTTGCCGGCGACGCGACGATCCGGCTGACCGCCGCGGCGATCCGCTGTCGCGTCCGCGACTTTGGCGAGCCCTGGCCGACCGTTTGGCAGCCGGGCCATCCGCTGGACCCGTCGGGATGAGGCCGCGCCGGCAACTTGGCAGCTCCCCTGGCGGCGCCAATGCCGAAGCCTTGGTCATGGCGTTGCCGAATGGCCGCGTCCTCGGCGAGGTCATGCCGTTGTTGCACCGCATCGGCATCGAGCCGGAACCCGCGTTCGTCGATCCGGCGAGCCGCCAGCTGCGGTTTGCCACCTCCGATCCGGGGCTCGATCTGATCCGCGTGCGCAGCTTCGATGTTGCGACCTTCGTGGCCTTTGGCGCGGCCCAACTCGGCGTTGCCGGCAATGACGTGCTGATGGAATTCGATTATTCCGAAATATACGCTCCGCTCGATCTCGATATCGGGCATTGCCATATGGCGGTTGCGGCCTCGGCGGATCGCGCCGGCCGGGAGGACCCGCGCAGCTGGAGCCATCTGCGGATCGCCACCAAATATCCCGAGATCACACGCCGCCACTTCGCGGCGCGCGGCGTTCAGGCCGAGTGCATCAAATTGAACGGCGCAATCGAATTGGCCCCGCTCCTCGGGCTGTGCCGGCATATCGTCGATCTGGTGCAGACCGGGGCGACCCTCAAGGCCAACGGCCTCGTCGAGATCGAGCATATCGCCGATGTCAGCTCGCGCCTCATCGTCAACCGTCCGGCGCTGAAGACTCGCCCGGAAGAGGTCGGAAGCTGGATCGAGCGGTTGCGCAGTGCCGCCCTCGCCGCCGGACACCCGGCCGCCGCAGCCGGGTAGCGCATCACGCGAGCGCCGCAGCAACGCGTTGAAGAGGGGTCAGAACATCGGTGACGAAGTGGCCCGCCGCGCTGCCCAGCCCAAGCAACACACTTGCCATATTCCAATCGCCAACAAGATCGCGTCCATGGTAATCCGCCTAAAGCTGCATTGTCCGAAATGCATCCTAGGTCGGATTGAGTTAATGAATTATTGCCGGCGCTCAACTTAAGTCCAGCATTTGATAAAAGAGCTTTAATGCAGAATTTTATCAAACTGCATGAATCTTGTATTTGATCAAAAGGCTTTAATGCGGCATTCGAGCAAAAAGCTATCGATGCTGCGCCTCGTGGTGCCTGGTAGCCGCGGATAGTTCAGGGTGCGCGGTGGATCGCCCCGAGTGCGCGGGTCTTGAAGCTGTCGGCGACGGGCGGTGCGGCTGTTGCGCGATACGGCGGATCTTTCCCATTTATAACAGGTCGAACCGTTGTGGCGGATCGCGCATAATACCCCCATGCCCCACACCCTCAGCACCCGAGATCGCGGCTTCGAGGCGGCGTTCAGCGCTCTGCTCGCGGCGACGCGCGAGAGCGCGGCCGATGTCGAGGATGCGGTCGCGGCGATCATCGACGCCGTCGCCGCGCGCGGCGATGCCGCGCTCGTCGAGTACACCAACCGGTTCGACCGGGTTCGGCTGACACCCGAGCGCCTGCGCCTGTCCTCCGACGAGATCGCCGCCGGCGCCGCCCTGGCGGCGCCCGAGACCGTCGCGGCCTTGCGGCTTGCTGCCGAACGGATCGAAAGCTTTCACCGCAGGCAACTGCCGGCGAGCATCGATTACGTCGATGCGGCCGGGGTGCGGCTGGGCCAGCGCTGGCGGCCGATCGCCGCCGTCGGGCTCTATGTCCCGGGCGGCACGGCGTCTTACCCGTCATCGGTGCTGATGAACGCGATCCCGGCCAAGGTCGCCGGGGTCGAGCGGCTGGTCATGACGGTGCCGGCGCCGGACGGGATCCTCAACCCGCTCGTCCTTGCCGCCGCCGGGATGCTCGGGATCACCGAAATCTATCGCATCGGCGGAGCGCAGGCGGTGGCCGCTTTGGCTCACGGCACCGCGACGATTCCCGCGGTCGACAAGATCGTCGGGCCGGGCAACGCCTATGTCGCCGCGGCGAAGCGGCGCGTCTTCGGCCGGGTCGGGATCGACATGATCGCCGGCCCCTCCGAGATCCTCGTCCTGGCAGACCGCCACAACGATCCGGGCTGGATCGCCGCCGATCTCCTGTCGCAGGCCGAGCACGACACTGCCGCCCAGGCCATCCTCATCAGTGACGACGCCGATTTCGCAGCTGCGGTCGAGCGCGAGGTTGCCCACCATCTCCAGCGGTTGCCGCGCGCCGAAATCGCGCGCGCGAGTTGGCACGGGAATGGCGCGATCATCCTGGTGGCCGATTGGGACGAGGCGGTGGCGCTCGTTGATCGCATCGCCCCCGAGCACCTCGAACTGGCGATCGAGGAGGCCGAGGCGGTGGCGCCCCTTGTGCGCCATGCCGGGGCGATCTTTCTCGGCCGCCACACGCCTGAAGCGATCGGGGACTACATCGCCGGCCCCAATCATGTGCTGCCGACGGCGCGCAGCGCGCGCTTCTCCTCGGGGCTCGGCGTCCTCGACTTCATGAAGCGCACGACCTTCGTCGGCTGCGATGCGGCGAGCCTGGCAGCCCTCGCTCCGGCCGCGATCCGGCTGGCCGAAGCCGAAGGCCTCGACGCGCACGCCCTGTCGCTGGCCCTCAGGCTCGGCCATGATTGAGGCGCCACAGCTTGTTGCCGCGATCACGCTCGACGAACGCACCGTGGTGCGGCGCAGCCCCGCGATCGAGCACGAGCGCGAAGCGGCCATTGCCGATCTTCTGAACGACAATCGGTTCACCCCGCTATCTGGCCGCGCCGGGCCGTTTCACCTGCATCTGGCGATCGAGGAAAACCGGTTGGCGATGGAGATCCGGGCGCCAGCCGATGGATCTAGCGAGACGATCGTGCTGGCGCTGGCGCCGTTCGGCCGCATCGTCAAGGACTATTTCCTGGTCTGCGAGAACTATTTGGAGGCGGTTCGCGGCAAGAGCCTCGCGCAGGTCGAGGCGATCGATGTCGGCCGGCGGTCGCTGCATGACGAGGGATCGGCGCTCTTGATCGAGCGGCTCGCCGGCAAGGTGGCAATCGATCACCCCACCGCGCGCCGGCTGTTCACCTTGATCTGCGTCCTCCACCTGCGCGCGTGATGGTTCAAAACCATCAGAAAGTCCCGGATGGCGGCACGCGATAAACTTGTCGTCCCGGCCAAGGCCGGGATGACAGTTTGGTGGGACTGCTGCGCCCGGGCCGGGTTCTAAGCCGATGTCGGTCCTGGTGCTCGCCTCCGCGTCGCCGCGCCGGCTTCAATTGTTGCGTCAGGTCGCGATCGTCCCCGACCGGATCGACCCGGCCGATATCGACGAGACGCCGGCACCGGGCGAGCTGCCGGCTTCCCATGTCGTGCGGCTTGCCGAGGCAAAGGCGCGCGCGGTCGAGCCGCGTCATCCCGGCGCCTTCATCCTGGCCGCCGACACGATCGTCGCCTGCGGCCGCCGCATCCTGCCCAAAGCCGAGGACGAGGCGACCGCCCGGGCCTGCCTCACGCTGTTGTCCGGGCGCCGCCACCGGGTTTATGGCGGCGTCGCCCTGATGACCCCTTCCGGCGAGATGGCGATCCGCCGGGTCGTCAGCCAGGTCGCCGTCAAGCGACTGAGCGAGACCGAGTTCGAGTTCTATCTCGAGAGTGGCGAGTGGCGCGGCAAGGCCGGCGGGTATGCGATCCAGGGCAGCGCCGCCGCCTTCATTCCGTGGCTCGCCGGTTCCTACTCGAATGTCGTCGGCCTGCCGCTGTTCGAGACGGTGCAGCTGTTGGCTGGCCGCGGGTATCGCCCCAATTGCGCCGCGAGCTCTTAATCAGCGCCGGGCCCGGCGAATGGCGCGCCGCCTGGCTCGAAGACGGTGCCGCCGTCGAACTCCATGTCGAGCGCGGCGACACGCAGCCGGCGGGCGGCATCCATCTCGGCCGGGTGGTGCGGCTGGTCGCCGGGCTCGATGCGGCGCTCATCGACATCGGCGGCGAGCGTCCCGGGTTTCTGCCGGTGCGCGGCGGTGCGCCGGATCTGAACGAGGGTGCGCGCGTTATCGTCCAGATCCGCCGCGAGGCGCAGCGCGGCAAGGGCGCGCTGTTGTCGACCCGCATCGTCCCGCGCGATGGCCCGGGCGATGGCCTGCGCGATCCCGCCCGGCTCGCCGCGCTTGCGGGGGCGCGCGAGCCGCCGGCGCAGCTCGATCCGGCGCCGGGCTTCGCGGCCGCGCTGGCGCTGCGCCTGCCGGGGAATCCCCAACACATCCTTGCCGACGACCCCGGAGTGCTGCGCGAATTGCACGAGGCCTTCCGCGCGGCCGAGATTGCCCACCGCAGCGTCGCGGAATGGCCGGTCGACCTCGATGCCCTCTTCGATGCCGCGCTCGCTTCGACCCTCGCGGTACCCGGCGGCGGCAGCCTCCACATCGAGGACAGCCAGGCCGCGGTCCTGATTGACGTCGATAGCGGGACCCCGGAGGCGGGATCGGCCGCAAGCGCCGCTCTGGCGGTGAACCGGGCCGCCGCGCAGGCGATCGCCCGCCAGTTGCGGCTGCGCCAGCTCGGCGGCGGGATCATCGTCGATTTTGTCGGGCTCGACGGAAGCCGGCCGCGCGAGCGGGTGCGCCAGGCAATGCTTGGCGCTCTCGCCGGCGACCCGGCGCAGCCGCAGGTGCTCGGCTGGACCCGGCTCGGCCACCTCGAAATCGTGCGCCCGCGCCGCGGCCGCCCGCTCAGCGAGGCGATGCTCGAACCGCAAGGCACCCGGAAAAGCGCCACCGCCCTGGCCTTCGAGGCATTGCGCGCGCTCGCCCGCGAAGCCCGCGCCGCTCCGGCGGCGAATTGGCGGCTGGTTGTTGCCCCCGCCGTTGCAGCAGCGCTCTACGGCCCCGCCGTGGGCGCGCTGCGCGGGCTCGAAACCCGGCTTGGCCGCAGGGTCGAAATCGTGGTCGGAGGCGGCGGCGATATCAGTTCTTTTGACATCGTGAAGCTGTGAGAGGATATCGGGGGCATGGCGAACACCGGCGCCAGCGATCCCGTGACCAAGCTGCCAGCCGGGCGGCGGCGCTGCCCGCTTTGCGGCAAGCCGGTCACGGCGCGCCATCAGCCCTTCTGCTCGGCGCGCTGCGCCGATATCGACCTCGGCCGCTGGCTCAAGGAAAGCTACCGCGTCGCTACTGACGAGCCTCCTGAAGAAGCGCCGGAGGAGGGCGAGCCGTAGGCGCTAACGGGGCGAAACAATCCGGGCATCGGAGCCGCGCTGGGTTGGTCGCCGCTTCCGGCGCCAGCGCAGCACGCGCCGCGCCTCCGCCATGCGCTGGGGGCGGAACAGGCAGGCCGTGCTGCACCGGCGATTGCGGCAGTGCCCGGTGCCGGGGACCCACGCGCAATCGCGCGCCCAGTGCTGGGCCTCTGGATCGGCGGCGAGTTCGGCAATCGGGGAAGCAAGCGGCGCCAGGGAATCATCGAAGTCGGACACTAAGGGTCACCAATGTTCATGGGCTCCAGGAAGCGGCGCCGCCTGGTATTCCGGGATTGCTCTTTCCGCGAGCATCCTCGGTCATCGACACATGGCACCCGAGAGAATTGCTCGCATTTGTCGTATATTTCAGGCAAATTGATGGTTAATCTCGCCCGCCGCGCCATTGCGTCGCAACATCATCGTCGCGCGCCCTCTGCGAGCCCCTCCGCGTTTTCCGCGTTAAATCGTTTCTTTTCTTAGGCCACCTCGAAGAGGCCGGCGGCGCCCATCCCGCCGCCGATGCACATCGTGCAAACGACGAGGCGGGCGCCCCGCCGCTTGCCCTCGATCAGCGCGTGCCCGACCATCCGCGACCCCGACATGCCATAGGGATGGCCGATCGAGATCGCCCCGCCATTGACGTTGATTTTGTCATGCGGGATTTGGAGCCGGTCGCGGCAATAGACCACCTGGCAGGCGAAGGCCTCGTTCAATTCCCAGAGGTCGATGTCGTCGATCGCGAGCCCGTGCTGCGCCAACAGTTTGGGCACGGCAAAGACCGGGCCGATGCCCATCTCGTCGGGCGCGCAGCCGGCGACTGAGATGCCGCGATAGATGCCGAGCGGCGAGAGGCCGCGGCGCTCGGCCTCGCTCTCTTCCATCAAGACGCAGGCGGACGCCCCGTCCGACAGTTGCGACGCATTGCCGGCGGTAATGAAGCGGCCTTCCTTGACCCGCTGTCCGTCCTTGAACACCGGCTTCAGATTGGCGAGACCCTCGAGCGAGGTGTCGGGGCGGTTGCCCTCATCCCTGTCGAGGGTGACGGGCTTCTTCGAGGTCTCGCCGGTCGCGCGGTCGGTGGCGATCATCACCGAGGGGAGGGCCACGATCTCATCGTCGAAACGCCCGGCCTGCTGTGCGGCGGCGGTGCGCTGCTGCGAGCGCAGCGCGTATTCGTCCTGTACGTCGCGCGAGATCTTGTAGCGGTCGGCGACGATCTCGGCGGTCTCGATCATCGTCATGTAGAGCGCCGGGATGCGACGGACGAGCTCGGGGTCGTCGCCGCGGGTGCGCACCATCTTGTCGTTCTGCACGAGCGACACGGATTCGACGCCGCCGCCGACCGCGATCGTCATGCCGTCGTCGATGATCTCCTTGGCGGCGGTGGCGATCGCCATCATCCCCGACGAACATTGCCGGTCGATCGACATCGCCGGCACGCTCTCGGGCAGCCCGGCGCGCAACGCGCCCTGGCGGGCGATGTTGAACCCCTGCGCGCCCTGCTGGATCGCCGCGCCAATGATGACGTCGTCGATCTCGGCAGGTGCGACGCCGGCGCGCCTCACTGCTTCCGCGATGGCGTGCCCGATGAGCGCCTGCGGCTGGGTGTCGTTGAAGGCGCCGCGATAGGCCCGGCCGATCGGCGTGCGTGCGGTGGACAGAATAACGGCGCGGCGCATGTGGTCCTCCTCTTCGGGTCTATTCGGCCGTTTCTTGCGGCTCGGCGGCAAGGATGATCGACGTCGTTAGATCAGTTCTTCACCTAGAGATGGTGGGCGCGACAGGGATTGAACCTGTGACCCCACCCGTGTGAAGGGTGTGCTCTCCCGCTGAGCTACGCGCCCGCCTGGGGTTACCCGGCTCGGCCCACATTTAGGAGGCGGCCTAGAGGCGTGTCAAGGCGCGGTACTGGACGAAAGCCGCCCGGTCTGAGACGATTGGTCGATGATTTCTGCGATCGGTCCGCTGCCGCCTCGCAGCGCTTGGGTGGGGCTTCTCCTGCTCGCGGCATTTTCGACGCCGGGGCTCGCGGACCAGCGCGTCGCGACGCGGTTCGAGGTATTCGGCTTCGCCGGGATGAACGTTCTGACGCTGCAGAACCGCGTCGAGGAGAGTGGCGAGCACTACACAATCACCAGCGATTACGCGACCAAGGGCCTCGCCAGCGTGTTCGTAAACCTGACGACCCACGCCGAGGTTCGCGGCCGGCTTATTCCGGGCTCGGCACAGCCCGAGTGGTTCCGCGACGACAGCCGCCGCAACGGCGCGGAACGCCGCAGTCACGTCGACTACCGTCCCGACGGCGCGGTTGACGCGGCGGTGACGCCGGCCTTGCCGCAGCCGCTTCCGATGGCCGCGATGCGCGACACCGTCGACAACCTGACCGCCTACCTCCGGCTCCAGCGCCAGCTCGCCCGCACCGGAAGCTGCACGTCGACCGCACACGTCTTCGACGGCCGCCATGCCTACGATCTGGTGTTCGCCGATGCCGGAAGCCAGGTGCTGTCGCCGTCCGGCGGCCAGCAATTCTCGGGCAACGCCATCGCCTGCCACATGACGCGCCGCTATCCGCCTGACATCACAGATCCGGAGATGGACGAGGGGGCTCGGGAAGGAACGATCTGGTACGCCCGGCTGGTGCCCGGCGATCTCCTGGTCCCGGTGCGGATGGAAATGGATACGCAGCTCGGCATTGTCGTGGGTTATCTGGCCGAGCTGCACGGCCAGGGTGTCGATCTCACGCTGATGCAGTGAACGCCAGGAGCCGTCGATCCGAGGGCCTGGACGCCGCCGGCCCCGCATGACAGCATCTTGTAATGCTTCATGGACGATGGTTTTCGCTACCGCTGATTGGCGGGACGCTGCTCCTGGTTGGCGGCGCCTTGGCGCAGTCGCCCCCGCAGGCCGAACGGATCGCGATGCGCTACGAGGCATTCGGCTCGCTCGGTCTTCATGCGGTGACCAGCCGCACCGAAATCGACGAGGTCGGCGAGCGCTACGCGGTCGCCGCGGAGCTAGAGACCCGCGGGGTGACCGGCTTCCTGCTCGACCTGGCCGAGCACTCCAACGTGAAGGGGCGGCTTACCGCCGATTCGGCTGTGCCGGAAGCCTTCCGCAGCGACGTCCGACGCAATGGCGAGGATCGCCATGACCGTGTCGACTACCACGATGACGGCAGTATCGAGGGCAGCGCCTCGCCGCCGCCGATCACGCCGATCGCAGCTCCGCAAATGCGCGGTACGGTCGACCCGTTGACCGCATATCTCGACGTCGAGCGCCGCCTCGGCCGCGGCGGCGACTGCACCGTCGTTATTCCGGTTTACGAAGGCCGCCGCCGCTACGACCTAAACTACACCGATCGCGGAGAGCAGATCTTGTCGCCGGCCGGGGGTCAGCAGTTCAAGGGAGCGACCCACGCCTGTTATATGAAGCGCACAGAGATCGCCGGCTTCCCGGCCGATCCCAAGGAGAGTGAGGGCGCCCGAGAGGGCACGATCTGGTTCGCAAGGCTAGCGCCCGGCGATCTCATGGTGCCGGTGCGCATGGAGCTGGAGACCGAAGCGGGATTGGTGACCGGCTATCTCGCCGAGCTGCATGGCCGTGGCGTCGATCTCAAGCTCATGGAGTGAGCCCGAGCCGTTCGAGGGTCGCCGGCAGCTCGGCTTGCCGAACGTTCTACTTATGGGGCGCCGAGACGCATGCGCCAGCGCGAGGAGCCTTTCCCGGCCACCCGCTCGGTATTGTCCGGCGCAGCTTCCGCTTCGGCGGCCTTTTCGACCGAGGTCTGCTCGCGCGTCGCGCTCTTTTGCTCGCTCAACCCGTCGGCGGCGACCGGTTCCGCCGCCGGTTCCGGGTCGGCTACCGTTACCACCCGCGCATCTGCGCCTTTTGCCGTCGGCTCATCTTCAGCTTTGAAGTTCGACACGAAATCTACCGCAGCGCGCTCGAACCCCTCGATGGCGGCAATATCGGCCTCGAGCTGCTTCATCTCGCTGTCATAGTGAGCCTTGATTGCGGCGCGTCGACCTTTGAGTTCTTCCTTAACTCGCTGAATGTCGTCCCCGGTCAGGTGCCACATGATGGTGGATCTCGTTTGCGTGGGCCGGCTATCCGGTCGATGGGCAGCTGACGTAGGATACGACACATCGACCGCATCGGCCGCGAAAGGTACATCCCCGGGGCCGCATGCGCAACAGCCCGACGAAGTCGAGCGGGGGCCGACGACCGAGGCGCAGCGTGCCTCCTTGGATTTAGGGAGCGAGGCCGAGTCGTTCGAGGGTCGCCGGCAGCTCGGCGAAATGGTCGAGTACCGCGTCGGCGCCGAGCGTCTCCGGGGCGGCCCGCGCATAGCCGTAGCGCATCAGGACGAGCGGCACCGCGGCGGCGTGCGCGACCGCCGCGTCGTTTTCGCTGTCGCCGATCATCGCGGCCTGCCCGGCGCTGCCGCCGAGTTCGCCGATCAGCCCGAACAGATGGCCGGGGTCGGGCTTTTTGACCGGATAGCGGTCGCCGCCGGCGATGCCGTCGAAGAGGCCAGCCAGGTCGAGCCCCTCCAGCACGGCCATCGTCGCCTGCTGCAATTTGTTGGTGCACACCGCAGTGCGATAGCCGCGCCGGCGCAGCTCCGCGAGGGTTTCGCGCACCCCGGGGTAGGGTCGGGTGAGGACCGTCGCATTGGCTTCATAGAGCTGGATATAGCGCGGCAACGCCTCGGCCGCCTCGGCATCATCGCCGCCCCGCGCCGCAAAGGCGCGGGCGACCAGGGTCGGCACCCCGTCGCCGACCATCGGCGCCACGTCCGAGCGCGCCAACGACGCATAGCCGCGCTCACCCAAGACGACGTTGAGCGCGTTGGTCAAGTCCGGCACGCTGTCGACCAGCGTGCCGTCGAGGTCGAACACCAGGAGAAAATGCGCCATCCCTGTCAACTCTGCGCCGGGCCGGTCATACTGCGCAACAATCTGTGTGTTGGCAGGGGGCTGGGCGCATGCGAAATTTAGCCGCTATGATCGCGTTTCGTTCGTCATGAGCAGATCCCCCTTCGCCGCGATCATCCTCGCCGCCGGTGAGGGCACCCGGCTCAATTCGGCGCGCCCCAAGGTCCTCCACGAGATCGCCGGAACGCCGATGATCCGCCACGTCATCGACGCGCTGCGGCCGCTCGATCCGGCTGCGACCATCGTCGTCATTGGCCGCGACATGGATGCCGTCGCCCGGGCTGTCGCGCCGGCGCCGAGCGTCGTCCAATCGCCGCCGCGCGGCACCGGCGACGCGCTCCGCGCGGCGCGCCCGGCGCTCGCCGATCGCCTTATCCAGCGCGGCATTGCGGACATTGTCGTCTTGTTCGGCGACACCCCGCTGTTGCGCGCCGAGACGATCGCCGCGCTCGTCGACGCCAGACGCCGCGCGCCGCAGGCGGCGGTCGCGATCGCCGGCATGCGGCCGGCGGATCCCACACCCTATGGCCGCCTCGTGCTCGACGATGACGGCGCGCTGATCCGCATCGTCGAGGCGAGGGACGCCGACGCCGAGGAACGGGCGATCGGGCTGTGCAACGGCGGCATCATGGCGCTCGATTCGCGCCACGCCTTCGACCTGGTGGACCGAATCGGGAACGACAACGCCAAACGCGAGTTCTATCTGACCGACATCGTCGTGATCGCCCGCGCCCAAGGCCTCTCGTGCAGGGTCGCCGAATTTCCGGCCGAGGAGCTTCTCGGGGTCAATACCCGCGCCGAATTGGCCGCCGCGGAAGCGCTGATGCAGGACCGGCTGCGCCGCCGCGCGATGGAGGCTGGCGCAACGCTGGTCGCGCCCGAGACCGTGTTCCTCGCCGCGGATACGAGGCTCGGGCGCGATGTTGTCATCGAGCCGAATGTCGTCTTCGGGCCCGGCGTCAGGGTCGCCGACAATGTCCTCATTCGCTCGTTCTCGCATCTCGAAGGCGCCGACATCGCTTCGGGCGCGATCATCGGCCCGTTCGCCCGGCTGCGCCCCGGCGCGGTGCTCGAATCAGATGTCCATGTCGGCAATTTCGTCGAGGTCAAGGCATCCCGGCTCGGCGCCGGCGTCAAGGCCAGTCACCTCTCCTATCTCGGCGACAGCGACATCGGGGCGGGGACCAATATCGGCGCCGGCACGATCACCTGCAATTACGACGGCTTCGGCAAGTTTCGCACGATCATCGGCGAGCGCGCGTTTATCGGGTCGAACACCGCGCTGGTCGCGCCGGTTACGGTCGGCGACGATGCCTACGTCGCGACCGGCAGCGTCGTCACCTCGGATGTTCCAAAGGGCGCGCTGACGATCGCGCGCGCCCGCCAGGTCGATAAGCCGGGGCGGGCGAAGGAGCTGCGGGCGCGGCTGAAAGGGACGAGCATCTGATGTGCGGGATCATTGGCATCATCGCCAAGAAGCCGGTCGCCGCCGAGCTGGTCGAGGGGCTGCGGCGGCTCGAATATCGCGGCTATGATTCAGCCGGCGTCGCGACCCTGACCGACGGCCGCATCGAGCGCCGCCGGGCCGAGGGCAAGCTCGCCAACCTCGTCGCCCGGCTCGAAAAGGAGCCGGTGCAGGGCACCATCGGCATCGGCCATACGCGCTGGGCGACGCACGGCCAGCCGACCGAGAAGAACGCCCACCCGATCGCCACCGACAGGGTCGCCGTCGTCCACAACGGCATCATCGAGAATTTCCAGACGCTGAAGCGCGAGCTCGTCGCGCTCGGCTACCGGTTCCACACCGAGACCGACACCGAGGCGGTGGCGATCCTGGTGACGCATCATCTGGCCCAGGGCCTCAAGCCGGCGCAGGCGGTGGCGCGCACGCTCGAACGGCTCGAAGGCGCCTTCGCCCTCGTCTTTCTGTTCGCCGGCGAGCACGACCTCTTGATCTGCGCCCGCCGCGGCAGCCCGCTGGCGATCGGCTATGGCGACGGCGAGATGTTCGTCGGCTCGGATTCCTTGGCGCTGGCGCCATTGACCCGCCGCATCACCTACCTCGAAGAAGGCGATTGGGCCGTCGTGACCTCGAGCGAAGTCGCGATCTTCGACCAAGACAACCGGAAGGTCTCGCGCGCCGTGCGCGAAACCGCGCTCAGCGGCGCCCTCATCGGCAAGGGCAATTACCGCCATTTCATGCAGAAGGAGATTTTCGAGCAGCCGGCGGTGATCGGCGACACGCTGCAGGCGCTGATCAACCCGGTGAGCCGCAGAATCCACCTGCCGGAGCTGCCCTTCGCTCTCGGCGATATCGGCAAGATCACGACCCTGGCCTGCGGCACCGCGCATCACGCCGGGATGATCGCCAAATACTGGCTCGAAGGCATCGCCCGCGTGCCCGTAGAGGCCGACATCGCCTCGGAATTCCGCTATCGTGCCCCGGTGATGCCGACGGACGGCGCCGCGCTCGTCATTTCGCAATCGGGCGAGACCGCCGACACGCTGGCGGCGTTGCGCTACTGCCGCTCTCAGGGCCAGAAGATCATCGCGATCGTCAACCAGCCGGAAAGCACGATCGCGCGCGAGGCCGATATCGTGCTGCCGACGCTGGCCGGGCCGGAGATCGGCGTCGCCTCGACCAAGGCCTTCACCACCCAGCTCGCGGTGCTGGCTGCCTTCACGATCGCGATGGCGCGGGCGCGCGGCGCGATCGACGCGGCGGGCGAAGCCGTGCTCGCCGGCCAGCTTGCCGAGATCCCGTCGCGCGCCAGCGAGGTCCTGCACCATGACGAGCGCATCCAGGAGATCGCCGCCGAGATCGCGCTCGCCCGCGACGTGCTCTATCTCGGGCGCGGCACGGCCTATCCGCTGGCGCTCGAAGGCGCCCTCAAATTGAAGGAGATTTCCTACATCCACGCCGAAGGCTATGCCGCCGGCGAGATGAAGCACGGGCCGATCGCCCTCATCGACGACGCCGTGCCGGTCATCGTGCTGGCGCCGCCGGGCGAGCTCTTCGAGAAGACCTTGTCGAATGTCGAGGAGGTGCTGGCGCGCGGCGGCCGGGTCGTGATGATCTCGGACGCGGCCGGCGTCGCGCGTCTCGAAGGCCGCGCCGCCTTCGGCATCGCCGTGCCCTATTGCGCGCCGTTCGTCGCGCCGCTGCTCTACGCGATCCCGATCCAACTCCTCGCCTACCACGTCGCGGTCTTGAAGGGCACCGATGTCGACCAGCCGCGCAATCTGGCGAAGAGCGTCACGGTCGAGTAGCGATTGCCGCCATGACCCTTTACGGCGGGTGCGGCGACCCCCTCACCCTCAGTCACCGAACGAAACAATACGGTCATACTGACGCCGTAAACGACCGGCATCCTCGGATCCCGTCGAACTTTAAGAGTTTTCGACAGCGGCCGAGGCGTTTTAACCCGCGAGGGCGTGCGGGGCGCCGTCAGCATTGGCACAGCGGTGAAATGAGGGGGTAGGGCGATGACGTACAGCGTTCTTTATGGGGATGCCGCGGCGATGGCGAGCCCCGAGCGTCACCTCGACGAGCGGGTCCGATCCGAGCGGTTCAGCACCGAGCACGAGGCGCTGACGCGGGCCCGCGAGCTCATCGAGGAGGATGCCAGCACCGTGGTCGCAGTCGCGGATCGCTCGGGGAACCAGCTGCACGGTGTGCGGCTGCAGCTGAGATTGGGGTACACCTGCGATTGAGACGCTGCGGCGCCGGCCACTCACAGCCTCGCGAGGAGGCGCTCGAGCGCGGCCAGCGCCGGGAGTTCGACGAGCGTCGGTGCGTGCCCGACCCCGGGTACTAGGACGAGTTCGCCCTGCGGCAGCGTCTCGACCATACGCCGGGCCTGGGCTTCCCCGAGGACGTCGCTCTCGGTGCCCCAGACGACGAGGGTGGGGCACGCCACCGCCGCGAGCGCCGGCCACAGCGCCGGCCGCGGCGGTGCGCCGCTGGTCACCCGCTGCTCGATATAGGCCGGGTCCATCTTCCACGCCCAGCCGCCGTCCGGGCGCTGCCGCAGCACCCCAAGCGCCAGCTCGCGCTGCTCGTCGAGCGGGCGGCCGGCGGTGATCGGCGAGCCCTGGCGGCGGTGCTCCATCGCTGCATCGAGGCTGGCAAAATCCGCCGGGCGGCTGCCGACCATGCCGGTGATGCGCTGGCTGCCGGCCTCGGCATCGGGGCCGATGTCGTTGATCACCAGCCCGAGCAGCCGTTCCGGATGCCGCGCGGCATAGGCCATCGCGATGATGCCGCCCATCGAGGTGCCGATCAGCACGAAAGGGCCGGGCGCGAGCGCATCGACGAGGGCGGCAAGGTCGGCCGCCTGATCGGCGTATTGGTACGCCCCCTCGGGCGACCACGCGCTCTCGCCATGGCCGCGCACATCGGGTGCGATGATGTGGGCGCGGTTCTCGAGGCGCCGCGCCAGCGCGTTGAACGCCTGGGCGCTCGAGGTATACCCGTGCACGCATACGATCGTCGGTCCATTGGGCGGCAGCGCGTCGGGCTTGCCCCATTCGAGGTAGTGCAGGCGCAACCCGTTCGCGCTCAGCGCCTTCTTGGTCGGTTCGGATCGCGTTGTCATGGCGGGGCGCCTCTCGGTTGTCCGGCTTATCTTGCCAAAGCGCGGAGCGGTCCGTACCTATGAATCTTTCCGCGGCCGTTTCGGAGCCGCGGCGGCAGGAGGAGGGCGCGATGAAGCTCCAGGACGAAAAGCTGTTCCGGCAGCATTGCTACATCGACGGCGAATGGGTCGATGCGATCGGCCGTGCGACGATCCGGGTCACCAACCCGGCCAATGGCGAGACCCTCGGCACCGTGCCCAAGATGGGCGCCGAGGAGACCCGCCGCGCGATCGAGGCGGCGGACCGGGCACTGCCGGCGTGGCGCGCCAGGACCGCCAAGGAGCGCGCCCAGATCCTGCGCCGCTGGTTCGATCTGATGATGGCGAACCAGGAGGATCTCGCCACGCTGATGACTGCCGAGCAGGGGAAACCCCTCGCCGAGTCGAAGGGCGAGATCGCCTATGCCGCCGCGTTCATCGAATGGTTCGGCGAGGAGGGTAAGCGCGTCTACGGCGACACCATCCCCTCGCACGGCGCCGACAAGCGCATCGTCGTCATCAAGGAGCCGATCGGGGTGTGCGCCGCGATCACGCCGTGGAACTTCCCGGCGGCGATGATCACCCGGAAATGCGGTCCCGCCTTGGCGGCCGGCTGCACGATGGTGTTGAAGCCGGCGACGGCGACGCCCTATTCCGCGCTGGCGCTGTGCGAGCTCGCGGAGCGCGCCGGGGTGCCGAAGGGCGTCTTTTCCTGCGTCACCGGGGGCGCCACCGATATCGGCGGCGAGATGACCTCGAACCCGACCGTGCGCAAGCTGACCTTCACCGGCTCGACGGAGATCGGCAAATTGTTGATGGAGCAATGCGCCGCGACGGTGAAGAAAGTCTCGCTCGAACTCGGCGGCAACGCGCCATTCATCGTCTTCGACGATGCCGACATCGAGATGGCCGTCAAGGGCGCGATCGCGTCCAAATACCGTAATGCCGGCCAGACCTGCGTCTGCACCAACCGCATCCTGGTGCAGGACGCTGTCTATGACGCCTTTACCAAGCGCCTCGCCGAGGCGGCCGGGGCGATGAAGGTCGCCGACGGGTTCGAGCCGGGCGCCGTCATTGGCCCGCTCATCGACATGAAAGCCGTCGAGAAGGTCGAGGCGCATATCGGCGATGCGCTGAAAAAAGGCGCCAAGATCGTCATCGGCGGGAAGCGCAGCGCCTTGGGCGGCAGCTTTTTCGAGCCGACCGTCCTCACCGACGTAACGACCGACATGCTGATCACAAGGGAAGAGACCTTCGGGCCGGTCGCGCCGCTCTACCGCTTCAAGACCGAGGCCGAGGCGATCCGGATGGCCAACGACACCGAGTTCGGCCTCGCCGCCTATTTCTACAGCCGCGACATCGGCCGCATCTGGCGCGTCGCCGAAGCCTTGGAATACGGCATCGTCGGGATCAACGAGGGCATCATCTCGACCGAGATCGCGCCCTTCGGCGGCATGAAGGAAAGCGGCATCGGCCGCGAGGGCTCGCATTACGGGATCGAGGAATTCCTCGAGGTCAAATACCTCTGCATGGGCGGCATCGACCGCTGAGGCTTGCAACCCATCCTACGAAAATCGGCTGTGGGGTGGGTTGAGCGCAGCGAAACCCACCCTGTCCGTTCTTCCCTCAGGCGTGCCCCGCCTCGGTCGACAGCATCGTCAGATCGACGCCGAGCTTGGCGAGCGCGCGCCGCCATTTGGCGTCGAAATCGCCGTCGAAGACGAGATCGGAATCCGCCGGGACCGAGAGCCAGCCATTGGCCTGCATCTCGGCATCGAGCTGGCCTGGCGCCCAGCCGGCATAGCCGAGCGCGAGCAGGCTGCGGCGCGGCCCCTCGCCCTTGCCGATCGCGCGCAGGATGTCGAGCGTCGCGGTGATCGCGAACTCCTCGCCGACGACCAGCGTCGCCTCTTCGCGATAATCGGCGGTGTGCAACACAAACCCGCGTCCGGGCTCGACGGGCCCCCCGAAATGCACCGGGCGCGTGTTGTTAAGCCGGGTCGGCGCGAGCTTCAGATGGGTGAACAACTCGTCCATGGTCAGCGAGGCAACGAGCTTGTTGACGACGAGGCCCATCGCCCCCTCGTCCCCGCTATGCGCGCAGACATACACAACCGAACGGGCGAAGCGCGGGTCCATCATCTGCGGCATCGCGACCAGAAGTTGACCGATCAGCGATTTCATCGCGAGCTCCCCTCTAGAACCGCCCACCCGCCGGTCGGTTGCCGCCGACGCGGACGCCGGAGCGGCATCAATCCCCCTCCTAAGATAAGCCCGTCACGGCCGTTGCGAAGAAAAAAGTCGAGAAAAAAGCAAAGTCCGCTGCCACGGCCGCCTCTGCCTTCGCCCACGGGGACGCCCCCCAGTCGGCTCCTCGGGGCGGCGCGGCGTTTACGGCCGGCGCCCCTCTATGCTATCGGTGGCGCCCCCAAGCCGCGGGCCGCATCGGTTCGATCGGCGCGGCGAAATGAAATTCTGAAGGACGATGCCATGACCATCCAGGTTGGCGACAAGATACCGGCGGCGACCCTCAAATCCGTGACCCCGGAAGGCCCCAAGGACATCACCACCGACGAGCTTTTCGGCGGCAAGAAGGTGGTGCTGTTCGCCGTGCCGGGCGCCTTCACCCCGGCCTGCTCGCAGCGCCACCTGCCGGGCTATGTCGAGAAGGCGGGCGACCTCAAGAAGAAGGGCATCGACACGATCGCCTGCATCGCGGTCAACGATCCGGCCGTGATGGGCGCCTGGGGCAAGGCGCAGAACGTCGGCGACAAGGTGATGATGCTGGCCGACGGCAGCGCCGATTTCGCCCGTGCCGTCGGGCTCGACATCGACCTCGGCCGGGCCGGTCTCGGGGTCCGCTCGAAGCGCTACTCGATGCTGGTCGAGGACGGCACCGTGAAGGCGCTCAATGTCGAGCAGGTGCCCAGCCAGGTCGAGGTGTCCAGCGCCGACGCGATGCTGAAGGCGCTGTAAGGGGCTATAGCGCCCTCACAGCTCGCGGGTGCGGCGGGCGAGGGCCTTTTCCCATACCGTATCGCGCTCGGCGTCGAAGACGAGGTCGGGATCGGCGGGCGCGGTGAACCAGCCGTGGTGCGCGATCTCTGCGTCGAGCTGGCCCGCGCCCCATCCGGCGTAGCCGAGCGCGAACAGGTATTTCACCGGACCCTGGTGCTGGCTGATGTCGCGCAGCACCTCCGGGGTCGCGGTCATCGCCAGTTGATCGCCGACGACGAGGGTTTCGGGGCGGCGGTAATCGCCGCTGTGGATGACAAAGCCCAATTGCGGCTGGACCGGCCCGCCGAGAAACACCCGGATGGTGCCCTCGACCGCGCTGTCCTGGCTCTCCTTACTGTCCTTGCCGTCGGTTTCCGACAGGAGGGCGGCGAGCGGGCGCTGGCCGAGCGGATTGTTGATCACGATGCCGAAAGCGCCGGTGCCGTCATGGCGCAGCAGCAGGACCACGCTGTGATGAAAGCGCGGGTCCTGGATCTCCGCCGAGGCGATCAACAGCGTGCCGGCCAGCGGATCGGCAACCTGCGGGGCGTCCTCGGCCATCGCCGCGATCGCGCCGAGCGAGGCCGCGCTCAGCATCAAGGCCCAGAATTGAACGCGCCCGAAGGTCATTCGCCGACCCGGAGAGGTTGCTGGCTACTCATCTACGTTGTCATTGCGAGCGATGCGACGCAATCTCGGGCCAATGACGACCGCGCATGATCTTCCCCTCGACCGGCTCGATTCGTGGCTGCGCGACCATGTCGAGGGGTTCCGGGGGCCCTTTGCCGCCGAACGTTTCACCGGCGGTCAGTCGAACCCGACCTACCAGCTCGAGGCCGCCTCCGGCCTCTACGTGCTGCGGAAGAAGCCGCCCGGGCCCCTCTTGCCGAGCGCGCACGCGGTCGACCGCGAGTTCCGCGTGATGCGCGCCCTGGCGGCGACCCCGGTGCCGGTGCCGCGCGTTTACGCCTTGTGCGACGACGATGGGGTTATTGGCAGCGCCTTTTACGTCATGCAATTTCTCGACGGGCGGATCTTCTGGGAGCAGCACCTGCCGGGGGTCGCGCCCTCCGAGCGGGCGGCGATGTTCGATTCGATGAACGCCGTCATCGCCGCGCTGCACAGCGTCGATTACGCCGCTGTCGGGCTTGGCGATTTCGGACGCCCGGGCAATTACATGGCACGGCAGATCGCGCGCTGGAGCCGGCAGTACCGCGCTTCCGAAACCGAAGCGATCGCCGCGATGGACGCGCTCATCGACTGGCTCCCCCAGCATCTGCCGGAAGAGAGCGCTCCCGGAATCGTCCACGGCGACTACCGCATGGACAACCTCGTCTTCCACAAAACGGAGCCGCGGGTTATTGGCATCCTCGATTGGGAATTGTCGACGATCGGCGACTCGCTCGCCGATTTCGCCTATCACGCGATGAGCTGGCGGGTGACGCCCGAATTGTTCCGCGGGCTCGCGGGCATCGATTTCGCGGCGGCGGGGATCCCGGACGAAGCGGCCTATGTCGCGGCCTATTGCCGGCGAACCGGGCGCGACGGGGTCGCGGCCTGGGAATTCTACATGGTCTATAGCCTCTTTCGCATCGCCGCGATCGTCCAAGGCATCGCCAAGCGCGCGATCGAGGGCACCGCGGCGAGCCATGAGGCGGGCGAGGTCGGACGCCTCGCGCGCCCGTTCGCCGAACAGGCCTGGGAATTGGCTCGTTCGCTCTACGGGTAATAACTAGACCATTCCCCGTTCCTAAATCCGCATTCCCGTGGGCTGGAGGCCCACGGGCTTGTTCCGTGGGCTGGAGGCCCACGGGAATGCGGTTTTTTCTTACCTGTTCGCATCTACCCGCCACGGACGCGGCGCAATCGCGTGCTTGCGCAAATAATGCCGGAGCTGGTGATAGCCCAGGCCCAGCGCCTCGGCCGTGCGGCGCTGGTTGAAATCGTGCTCGGCCAGCGCCGCCCGAATCAGCTCCGCCTCGACGCGGGCGATGCGGGAGCGGAAATCGCCCGGCTCCGCCACCGCTGCGGGCGGCGGTGCGGGGGCCGCCGGCAGCGGCCGGAACGGCGAGGCGAAGGGGTCGAGGATGATCTCGTCGAGCGGCTCAGCGGGATTGGCCGCGCGATAGAGGCTGCGCTCGACCGCGTTCCTCAGCTCGCGCACATTGCCGGGCCAGGAATGCGTTTGAAGGCGCGCCATCGCCGCCCGGGAAAAACCGGCGAAGGCGTCGCGGCCCAGGGTTCGCGTCATCGCGCGCGCGAAATGCTCGGCCAAGAGCGGGATGTCCTCGGCGCGCGCCCGCAACGGCGGCACGGTCACGACGTCGAAGGCGAGCCGGTCGAGGAGATCGCTGCGGAACCGGCCCGCCTCGGCGAGCGCCGGCAGGTCGGCATTGGCCGCGGCGATGAGGCGGACATCGACGGCCAGGGGCTCATTGCCGCCGACCCGCTCGAAGGTGCCGTACTCGATGACCCGCAGTACCTTCTCCTGGACGGCGTGCGAGGCCGCGGCGATCTCGTCGAGGAAGAGCGTGCCGCCGTCGGCCAATTCGAAGCGCGAGGCGCGCCGGCGCACCGCGCCGGTGAAGGCGCCGGCCTCGTGCCCGAAGAGCTCGCTGTCGAGCAGCGATTCGGCGAGCGCCGCGCAGTTGACCGTGAGGAACGGCTTGTCCCAGCGCGGCGAGAGATACGTGAGCCGCGCCGCGATCAGCTCCTTGCCGGTGCCGCGCTCGCCCACCACGAGGACCGGCCGGTCGAGCGGCGCCAGCTGGGAGACCTGTGCCAAGACCGCGCGGAAGGCCGGCGCCTCGCCGACCAGCGGCGGAAGCTCGGTATAGGGCGCGGCGGTGCGGGCCATGAGAGCCAAACCGAATTGCTTATTCGTCACCCCCGCGGAAGCGGGGGTCCAGGGCAGGCGGCACGGCGGTTCCCCTGGATTCCCGCTTTCGCGGGAATGACGATCGCTAGTTAGCGGATTTTATCACATATATTCGCGTATTTCACCAAACATGACCGGCCTTATCGTGACGCCATTCCGACTTTCACGTAATTTCAGTGGCTTGGCTATGAGCGGGCGGTTGGCACGGAGCATGCCTATAGGGTGCGTAAGACTGCACGAGGACTTGACGCCATGGGCATTTTCTCCCGGCTTGCCGACATCGTGAATTCCAACATCAACGCCATCCTCGACCGAGCCGAGGACCCGGAGAAGATCATCCGGCTGATCGTGCAGGAGATGGAGGACACGCTGGTCGAGGTGCGCTCGGCGGCGGTCCGGACGATCGCCGAACGCAAGGAGCTGGAGCGGCGGGTCGACGCCTTGCGCCGTGAGCAGGAGGAATGGCAGCGCCGCGCCGAACTCGCCGTGACGCGCGGGCGCGAGGATCTGGCGAAGGGTGCGCTCACCGCGAAGACCCGCGTCGCCGAGGCGCTGGCGCGCGAAGCGGGTCAGCTCGCCCAGATCGCCCAGGCGCTCGACAAGGAGAACGAGGACATCGCCAAGCTCCAGGCCAAGCTCGCCGACGCCAAGGCGCGCGAGAAGGTGATTGCCCAGCGACACAAAAGCGCGGTTTCGCGCATCAAGCTGCGCACGCGGCTCTATGACGAGCGCATCACCGACGCCTTCGCCCGCTTCGAGCAGGTCGAGCGCGCGCTCGACGAGATGGAGGGGCGGGTCGAATCGTTCGATCTCGGCCGCAAGGCGCCGCTCGCCGACGAGCTCGCCGGCATCGAGAAGGATTCGCGGATCGAAGAGGAGCTGGCCGAGCTGAAGGCGCGGCTCGGCAACGGTCCGCGGCCGATGCCGGCGCGTTGATAGGGATGGAGCACATGGTCACCTTTGTCCTCGGCGTCATCTTCCTGGTCGTCGTCGCGCCGATCTGGATCGTCGCGCACTACCTGACGCGCTGGCGCCGGAGTCGGAAGCTCTCGGCCGAGGACGAGCGCAGCCTCGGCGACCTCTACGAGGCGGCGCGCAAGATGGAGGCGCGGGTTGTGGTCCTGGAGCGCGTGCTCGACGCCGAGGCGCCGGGCTGGCGCGGGCGCGTGGGAGACTGACATGGGGAGCGGTTCACGCTATCGCCTCTATCGCGACCCCGAGCACGGCCTCCTCGCCGGCGTTTGCGCCGGGATCGCCGATTATCTCGGGGTCGAGCGCATCGTCATCCGTCTCGGCTTCGTGCTGGCGCTGGTGTTCTTCATCGTGCCGGCGGCGCTCGCCTATATCCTGTTGGCGATCGCACTGCCGAAGCGGCCGCCGGCGCTCGCCATGAGCGAGGAGGAAGCGGCGTTCTGGCGCAGTGCTGCCACCGCGCCCGACGACACGCTAGCCGGGCTCCGGCGCCGCTTTGGCGATCTCGAAGGGCGGCTCCGGGCGATGGAGCGCCAGGTCACCTCGGGCGAACTCGATCTCCACCGCAAGTTCCGCGACCTCTGAGGCTGACGCCATGGGACCGCTGCCGCTCCTCCTCAACATCCTCTGGGTCCTCTTCGGCGGCCTCTGGATGGCGATCGCCTGGCTTTTCGCGGGCGTGCTGATGGTCGTCACGATCATCGGCATTCCCTGGGCGCGCGCCGCCTTCACGATAGCCGGCTATGCCTTTCTGCCGTTCGGGCGCCGCGCGATATCGCGCGCGCGATATCAGGGCTACGACGATCTCGGCACCGGCCCCGCCGGCAGGCTCGGCAATGTCATATGGCTGGTGCTCGCGGGCTGGTGGCTGGCGCTTGGCCATCTCGGGATCGCGGTCATTCAGGCCGCGACGATCATCGGCATCCCCTTCGCCTGGGCGCATCTGAAGCTCGCCGGGCTCGCGCTCTGGCCGATCGGCCGCGTCATCGTGCCGATTAACTCGCCGGCCAGCTATGCGCGGCGCTAACCTGCCGTCGCGATGCGCTCCCACAAGAGGCGCGCGTCGAGGTCGGGGTCGGCTGCCACGCGGCACTCGGTGTTGAGGATCATCGTCGCGCGCTCGTCCCCGGTGTAGGCCGGCCAGCGCGGCAGGGCAGGGTGTTCCGGGCGGCCGGTGCGGGCGAACCCCGCCCAGATCGCCGACACCACGGCGGCCAGCTCGGGCGCGCCCTCGGCGCCTCTCGTCGTGTCCGGCACCTCGGTCGTGTCGAAGACGAAGGGCAGGTCCATCGCGTGATGCGCCTTCAATCGGCCCTCGCAGGCCGGCGAGCGCCAGTCGAGCGAGTAGGTGTAGACAGGTGCCGCCAGGCGGGCGGCCTTGCGCTCGGCGAGCAGCACCGTGCGGATCCAGAAATTGGACCCGGTCAGCGCTGCGATCAGCCGGTCTTCGTGGGTCGCCCCAGGGTCGAGCGTGCGGTAGAGGTCGATGACGCGGCCGGCTTCGGCTCCCGCCACCGCCGCGATCCGCGCGCGCAGCGAGTCTTCGGAGAGGCGCCGGTGCCACACCTCGTCGTCATCGGCGAGAAAGAACCCGCTCTCCTCCTTGGTGCCGCCGATCAGCAGCGGGATGTCATCGGCGAGCGCCGGCGCCGCGGGATCGAACGGCTGCGCCGGCAGATCGGTGCCGTCGGCGACCGGGCCGAAATCATAGCGGTCGAGCAGCGGCGACGGCCGCGGGCCGACCGTGCGCGAGGCCGGCGCGATCGCCGCGGCGAGGCGCTCCACCGGCACGCTCTGCAAGCGGTCGCACTCGTTGCGGCCAAGCCCCAGCTCCTTCAAAACGGCATTGGCCAGCGCATCGCCGCGCTCGCGG
>Ga0182024_10003359_pt1 | contig 38273 bp, 40 predicted proteins | sample P32metaG_FD_120480 | JGI IMG/M metagenome (GOLD analysis project Ga0182024, IMG submission 120480) | Permafrost microbial communities from Stordalen Mire, Sweden - P3-2 metaG (Illumina Assembly) | ecosystem: Environmental > Terrestrial > Soil > Wetlands > Permafrost | place: Sweden: Stordalen...
CAAGCGTCCTCGGCGCTGCGGCGCTTGGCGCCACCCTGGCCAACGGCCAGGGTGCCTCTGGCGCAGGCTTCGGTGGCCAAACCACGGACCAGGCGACCGCAATCGGCAATTCGCTGAACGTGGTGACGGTGGGCACCGCCAATACCGTGATCGTCAATTCCGACCAGACCAACAACGGCAACCAGACCGCCACCGTTACGCAGAACGGTCATTGAACCTTGAAAGAAGGGAATTCCTCCATGACACCGCGCGGACGCCGTTACCTTGCGGCACCCCTCGTTCTAGCGCTCGCCGGGATCGCGCTGTCGGGCTGCATCAGCCCTTCTGCCGATGAAACCGGGCGCTACACCGTTCCGATCGGCGACGCGCCGGTCATCGCCAACGAGACGCCCTATTCGGATGCCCTGCGCTGTTTGGCCGGTTACACGGTAAGGAGGCCGCTTCGCGTCGCAGTCGGCCAGATAGCCGATTACACGGGCAAGTTGGAATCCGACAACAGCGGCCGAAAGCTCACCCAGGGCGCCGCCCTGATGGCCATGTCCGCTCTCGCCAAGGCCGGCGTTCCCCTCGTCGAACGCTTCGACACCTCGGTCGCCGAGATGGAGCTGAAATACGCCAACGTGAAGCTCATCACCGACGGAAAACAGCCGAAAGGCCCGGGCGATTATCGCAGGATCCTGGCTGGCTCCATTCCGGGCTCGGACTATTACCTCGTTGGCGGCATCACCGAATTGAATTTCAACATTCGTTCGCTCGGCGCCAACGGTGACGGCGGCGGCACGTCCACCAACAGCGTCAAGGGCACGGCCGGCGCCAATCTCTACGTGATGAACGTCGGCCTCGATCTCAGGCTGGTCGATACCAACACGCTGGAAGTCGTCGACGTCATTTCCTATCAGAAGCAGATCATCGGCCGCCAGGAGCAGGCCGGCGTCTTCGATTTCATGGGACATCAGTTCTTCGACGCAAGCCTGGGCGAAAGCGCGCTCGAGCCGATCCAGCTCGCGGTGCGTTCGGTACTCGAGCGTGCTGTTCTGGAAATGATCTCGCGTCTTTATCACACCCCCCAGCAAGCGTGCACGTCGCAACTGGGCAGCGTCGCCGATCCTCTCGCAGGTCCGGGCGACCCCCCGCCCCGCCTGCCGAATGACCCTCAGCCTCGCATGACGAACGACCCCCCGCCTCAGGCACTCATGGACCCGCCGCCCGATTCGCCCAAGGACAGAAGATCCCCACCGCCTGCCGGCACCATGGCATTCGCCGCCCCTGCAACCGCCAAGGAGAAGAGCAATGACAAGATTCACGAAGACCCTTATCGCTGGTTCAGCTCTGATGATCCTGCCTCTGAACCCGGCCTTCGCGGACGGGTCGAGTGACAGCGAGAGCAACATCATCAACGGCCAGGTCAACCTGCAATCCGACATTTCGAAGGTCAACGCGCAGGTGATCGACGTGACGGGCAACGTCGCGGCCGAGTCGATCGCGGGCGGCAACAACGCCGAAATCGTCACGATGAACAACACCAACGTGAAGAACGACCAGTTCGTCGGCAGCGGCGCCGATATCGTTTCGATCATGAACGCAAGCGTCAAGAATGTGGGCGGCACGGTGAGCCTGGATTCGGAAGCCACCTGCAACGCTGTCAGTGTCTCGACGGATCCGCACGACGTGAACGTCAACAGCAACCAGGATTGCAATGCGACCGATCCCTATTCGCAGCTCAATGCGTCGGTCGCGAACACGGGCAATGATGTCTCGATTTCCGGCTCTGCGATCGGCAACAGCTTCGAGGAAGACACAAACGCCCCCAATTCGACGGTGAGGAACTTCCAGACCAACAACTCGACGGAAGAATCTGTCGTCAACGCTTCCGTGACCAACGTGACAGGGAACGTCGGAATCAGTTCCGTGGCCCTCGGGAATACCGCCCAAATCGTTCACTACTGATTTCGCGACGAAGACAGGCCCCAGGTGACACCCGGGCACTTAGAAGGAGGGCGCAATGCCCTCCTTTTTTTTCTTTTGCGGCGAGGCTGAACTCGCTGGATCCTGTCGATTGCCGCACCCGGACCTTTGGGGCGCGTTCCCGTCGACTGGGCAGGAAATCGCGCAACGCCGTGCTATGGAGATCGGCCGCTCAGTGATTCGTGCCTCTGCGATCGATTCATGGACCTTTCAACTGCCCCCCGACAGCGCGAGCTGACCGTCCGCGGACTCATCTTGGGCGTGCTCATCACCACGGTGTTTACCGCTGCAAATGTCTATCTCGGACTTAAGGTTGGCCTGACCTTCGCGACCTCGATCCCGGCCGCAGTCATTTCGATGGCGATTTTGTCGGCCTTTAAGGGCGCCACGATCCTGGAAAACAATATCGTGCAGACGGTCGCATCGGCCGCGGGCACCCTCTCTGCCATCATCTTCGTCCTGCCTGGATTGGTGATCGTGGGCTGGTGGCAGGGCTTTCCTTTTTGGACCTCGTTTCTGATCTGCGCCTCCGGCGGCATTCTCGGCGTGCTGTTCACCATCCCCTTGCGGCGGGCGATGGTCACGACATCCGATCTTCCCTATCCGGAAGGCGTGGCTGCCGCGGAAGTGCTGGAGGTCGGCTCGCACGCGCGCGAGGCGGTGGGAAGTGACGCATCGTCTGAAGCGCGAGTGGGGCTCGTCGCTGTCGCCTATGGCGCGGTTGCATCCGCCGCTCTCGCCGCGTTCGCCGCGACACGGATCGCTGCCGGCGAGGTCACTCAGTTTTTCCGCATCGGACCCGCCGCCATAAGCGGCTACGACATGTCCTTCTCGCTTGCACTTCTTGGCGCCGGTTACCTCGTGGGCCTGTCCGTCGGCATGGCGATGCTCGCTGGGCTTCTCATCGCCTGGGCCGCTGCGGTTCCTCTCCTCACGGCGCTCCCGTCCGCCGCGCAGGGAGCGATCGCCGACCGCGCATTGGACATCTGGACGCACCAAGTCCGGTTCATCGGCGCCGGCACCATTGGCGTGGCGGCAGTCTGGACCCTCTTGAAGCTCGCAGGTCCGGTGGCGCGCGGGCTCGCATCCACCGTCAAAGCGTCACGCGTCGCAAAAACGACGACTTTGGACCGGCGCGATCTCGACATGTCGGCCGGCTGGATCGGTCTGCTCGCCATTGCCTGTCTCGTCGTGATCGCGCTCATTCTCGTGGCCTTCCTCAGCCCAACGCCGCTGGCAGGGCGGACCTTGGCGCTGGTGGCAACAGCGGTCCCATTCGTGTTCTTCGGGGGATTTCTGGTCGCAGCGATCTGCGGTTACATGGCTGGGCTGATCGGCGCATCCAACAGCCCGATCTCGGGTGTCGGCATCCTCGCCATTCTCACCTGTGCCGCCCTGCTTGTGGCGGTCGCCCAACCGGCGGCGGCATCGCGGGGCGCGCTCGTGGCCTATGCGCTGTTCACCACGGCGATCGTGTTCGCCATTGCGACCATCTCCAACAACAACCTCCAGGATCTCAAGACCGGACAGCTGGTCGGGGCCACGCCCAGCGCGCAGCAATGGGCGTTGATCGTGGGTGTCGTTGCCGGCGCAGCCGTGATTCCTCCGGTTCTCAACCTGCTCGCGCAAGCTTACGGATTTGTGGGCGCGCCGCATTCCGCGGCGGCGGTTGCAAAGCCTCTTCCGGCGCCCCAGGCTGGTCTGATCTCTGCGTTGGCGCAAGGCGTAATCGAACAGAAGCTCAACTGGCGCATGCTCGGCCTCGGGATGGGCCTGGGCGCGGCGGTCGTTGCGCTTGACGAATTCCTCGCGGCGCGCAAATGGCTGCGATTGCCGCCGCTCGCCGTCGGAATCGGGATATATCTGCCGATGTCGGCGACGCTGCCGGTCGTGATCGGCGCCGTCATCGGCCATTGGTATGACCGGCGCGCAGCGCACGCGGCCAATCCGGAACATGCTAAGAGGCTGGGGGTGCTGGTGGCGTCCGGCATGATCGTGGGCGAGAGTCTCTTCGGTGTGCTGCTTGCGGGATTGATCGTGGCGCTCTCGACCGATGCGCCGCTCGGGCTTGTCCCTGCAGATTTCGCGCCGGCGAACTGGATCGGTCTCGCCGCTTTCGCCGGTCTCATCGTCTTGCTGTATGGCTGGATGATCCGCCGTTCAGGCGCGGGTTCGTAACGCGTCGTCCAGCGCGAGCACGTGCTCGGCCTGCTTCAGATGTGGCCGGTCGAGCATTTTTCCATCGAGTGAGGCGACGCCCGCGCCGCCCGCAAACGCCTCGACCACCCGTCGCGCCTGCGCCACGTCCTCGTGTGAAGGGGTGAAGGTTGCATTGATCACTTCAACCTGAGCGGGATGGATGGCAAGCATGCCGGAAAACCCTTCGCGCCTGGCGTTACGCGCCATGCGCGCGAGACCGGCGAGGTCGCGGAAATCGGCGTGCAAGGTTTCGATCGCCTCGACGCGCGCCGCCTTCGCCGCGAGCAAACAGAAAGAGCGCGCGAGGCGATAGGTGAAGGCGAATTCGCCGTTTTCGTCGCGATTGGTCGAGGCACCAAGCGCGGCGGACAAGTCTTCGGCGCCCCAGGTAATCGCCCGAAGGCGCGGCGGCGGCTTGTTGCCGTATTGGTGAAGCGCCAGAACCGCTTCCGGCGTCTCGCTGGCGACGGGAATGACAAGAATGTCGCGTTCTGGCAATCCCCGCATGCGTTCCAGCCGCGACAGATCGTCGTCGAGCACGCGTAGCGCATCGGGTGAATCCGGCTTGGGCACCATGACCCCTGCGGGACGGGCCGCAACGACGGCTTCGAGATCGTCGCGGTAGTCGGCGCTCCCCACAGGATTGATCCGCACCCATGCAGCCGGTGCGGCCTTCACGAAATTCCGCATGAGAATGCGCGCGGCCGGCCTGTTTTCCCCGGCGACGGAATCTTCGAGATCGAGAATGAGCGCGTCCGCGCGCGAGGACTTCGCCTTCTCCAGCTTCCTCTCGCTGTCGGCGGGTACGAACAGGAGAGATCGGAGAATCACGGGAACGAGCACCGCGCAAAGGATTTTTTCCCCCCGCTCGCGGGGAGAGTGCCCCGAAGGGGTGAGTGGGGGCTGTGGTGGACTTCCCCCGTCCGGCCCTTTTTGCCTCCTCGCCCGCACTCGCCGCGTTGCGCGCGCGGCGCAGCCGGAGCGGGTGAGAAATACAATCGCGTGCTCAATTCGGCTTCCTCAGCATCAGCGCGGAGCGCTTGCAGGAGGCCACGACTTCGCCTCTCTGATTGATCGCGCGATGCGCGAAAATCACGATGCCGTTTTGCGGCCGCGTTCTGCTGTCGCGCACCTCCAGCACCTCGCTTTCCACATGTAGCGTATCGCCATGGTAGACGGGTTTGGGAAATCTGACCTCGTCCATGCCGAGATTGGCAACGGCAGTGCCGAGCGTCGTCTCGCCCACAGAAATGCCGATCATCAGCCCCAGCGTGAAGAGAGAATTGACGATCCGCGCTCCAAACTCCGTAGTCTTGCCATACTCCTCGTCGAGATGAAGCTGCGCCGGGTTGTGGGTCATCGCCGAGAAGAAGACATTGTCGGCCTCGGTCACGGTGCGCCGGATCGGATGATCGAATTTCTGTCCGATGGTGAATTCGTCGAAGTAGAGTCCGGGCATTCGCCAACTCCGCCTTGAATTGGGCTATTGGCGCGTACTCTCGTGCATCTTCGAGACGCGCCTGTGACCCTTCCCGATTTTCGCAAGAGTGGTGACTTTTCTCGGAACGCGCAACCGCGAGGCAGCCAAAGCCTCTTATCGCAACACTGAATTCGCGATCAGTATGACTTTGGTTGATTGAGGACGTTTTCGGCGATGAAGGAGAGAATGAGCTGTTCCGTCACCGGCACGATTCGCGTGAGGATGCTTTCGCGGAAAAGACGTTCGACCTGGTATTCCCGCGCATAGCCCATCCCGCCAAGGGTGAGCACGGCGCGCGTGGAGGCATCGAAGGCGGCCCGGGCACCGAGGAGCTTGGCAGCATTGGCCTCCGCGCCGCAGGGCTGCTTCGCGTCATAGAGCTGCGCCGCGCGCAGGCACATCCAGTAGGCGCTTTCGAGCATCGCCCAGTTCTCAGCAAGGGGATGCTGAATACCCTGGTTCTGACCGATCGGCCGCCCGAATACGTGCCGCTCGCGGGCATAGTCGGAGGCACGGCGCAGGGCATCGCGCCCCAGGCCGACCGCCTCGATGCCGATCAGAATTCGCTCGGGATTGAGGCTGTCGAGGAGATAACGGAAGCCTCTACCCTCCTCACCCACACGATCTCCGTCGGGAACGACGAGGTCGTCGATGAAGACCGCGTTCGAATCCACGGCGCTGCGTCCCATCTTCTCGATGCGGCGCACCTCGATTCGGGAGCGGTCGAGATCCGTGTAAAACAGTGTCATGCCCTCGGTCGGCCGCGTGCACTCGGCCTTGGGCGTCGTCCGCGTCAGTAGGAGAATCTTGTCGGCTTCCTGGGCGGTGGTGGTCCACATTTTCCGTCCCCGGATGATGTAGCCCTCATTCGTCCGCCTCGCGAAAGTCTCGATGTTGGTCGTATCGAGGCCGGCATTGGGCTCCGTCACCCCGAAGCAGACCTTTTCCTCGCCCTTGATGAGGGGCGGCAGCCAGCGCGATTTCTGTTCCTCGGTGCCGTGCACCACCACCGCATGGGGACCGAAGAGGTTGACGTGGATGGTTGAGGCCGCGGAGAAGCCGCCCCCGCCCCTGGTCACCGCATGCATCATTACGGCGGCCTCGGTCACTCCGAGACCCGCGCCGCCCAACTCGACTGGCATGGTGATCCCGAGCCAACCCGCCTCGGCCATGGCCTGATGGAATTCCTCGGGAAACCGGGGCGTCTGATCGCAGTCGGTCCAGTAGGCGTCTCCGAAGCGGGCACAGATCCGGGCGACGTTTTCGTCGATCGCGCGGTGTTCGTCGGAAAGGGAGATATCCAAGGGTGAGCTCCAAGGGAGTCGTGGGCACTATCGCAAACCGCAGGCTGTCCGATCCAGACGGCATTAACCTGACATTTGGGCGATTGTGGCAAATCGTCGGGCGTTTTCCCGCTGGGGAGCCACATCTCCAATTGCACCGGGGGTGTGGAAGACTAAGATTACGGGATTCAGGGGCAGCGACCGGGGCGGTGGGTTGAAATTCCCGCCCGCGACAGTGCACGGCCACCGAAGGGCGGGGGCCGCGATGGAGATTGTTCAGAAAGATGAGTGCAGTTCCGGCCGAAGGGCTTCGCCCAGCGGGGCCAGCCCACCCATCGGGCATGAAGCCGACGGATGTCAGCAATCCCGATTATTTCCACAAGGTCGTTGACTGCCAGTGGGCATGTCCGGCGCACACGCCCGTCCCGGAATATATCCGGCTGATCGCGGCCGGCCGCTACACCGACGCGTACATGATCAACTGGACGTCGAACGTCTTTCCCGGCGTGCTCGGCCGCACCTGCGACCGGCCCTGCGAGCCGGCCTGCCGGCGCGTGCGGGTCGAGAAAGAACCTGTCGCGATCTGTCGCCTGAAACGCGTCGCCGCGGACAACAAGGATGACATCCGCGACCTTCTGCCGAGACCCGCACATCACAAGAACGGCAAACGCGTCGCGCTCGTGGGCGCCGGTCCGGCCTCGCTGACCGTCGCGCGCGACCTCTTGCCGCTTGGCTACATCTGCGTGCTTTACGATCAGGACAAGCTTTCCGGCGGCATGATGCGCACGCAAATTCCCAAATTTCGACTGCCCGAGCGCGTACTCGACGAAGAATGCAATTACATTCTCAACCTCGAGCCCGAGATCCGGTTCGGTGAAAAGGTGAACAGTCTCAAATCGCTGCTCGCGGAAAATTACGACGCAATCTTTGTAGGCTGCGGCGCGCCCCGCGGGCGCGAGCTCGAGATTCCCGGTCGCAGGGAAGCCTCAACGAACATCCATATCGGCATCGACTGGCTTGCGAGCGTTTCGTTCGAACATGTCGACAAGATCGGCAAACGGGTGATCGTGCTGGGAGGCGGCAACACGGCGATGGATTGCTGCCGGACGTCGCGCCGTCTCGGCGGCGAAGATGTGCGCGTGGTGGTGCGCTCGGGCTTCGAGGAGATGAAGGCGTCGCCCTGGGAAAAAGACGATGCGATGGGCGAGGGTATTCCGATCCACAACTTTCTCGTGCCCAAGGAATTTCTACATGTGAATGGCAGGTTGACTGGCGTGTTGTTCGAGAAAGTGAAAGCCGAGCGCGACGGCAACGGACGGCGCAATCTCGTTCCGACAGGCGAGCCGGACGTGACCATGGAATGTGACGACGTGCTGGTTGCGGTCGGTCAGGAAAATGCCTTCCCGTGGATCGAGCGCGACATCGGCATCGAATTCGACCGGTGGGAGATGCCCAAGGTCGATCCTGTATCCATGCAGTCGACCAATGGGAAAGTGTTCTTCGGCGGCGATTCCGCGTTCGGCCCAAAGAACATCATCTGGGCCGTGGCGCACGGACATGAAGCCGCCATCTCCATCGATCTTTTCTGCAACAATTGCGACGTAAAGCTCCGGCCCCCACCGCTCGTCAACCTGATGAGCCAGAAGATGGGGATTCACGAGTGGAGCTACGACAACGATGTGTCCCTGGATCTCCGCTACAAGGTTCCGCACGCGCCGAGCGACGTAACTCTGCGAAACGTCAAGGTCGAAGTGGAACTTGGTTTCGACCGCAAGCTGGGCTTTCTCGAAGCGCAACGCTGTCTCAACTGCGACATCGAAACGGTATTCGAGACGAAGCTTTGCATCGAATGCGATGCCTGTGTCGACATCTGCCCGATGGATTGCATCACCTTCACGCCGAACGAGGATGAGAGTGAACTGCGCCTGCACCTTACCGCGCCTGCGCTCGACACGACTCAGGATCTCTACATCTCGGACATGCTCAAGACCGGCCGCATCATGGCAAAGGACGAAGATGTTTGTCTGCATTGCGGGCTTTGCGCCGAGCGCTGCCCGACGGGCGCCTGGGACATGAAAAAGTTCTATCTGGAAACCGCGCAGGCTTCGTCATGCCGCAGCCGATAGTGTCGACCAACGATTTCGTCGTCAAATTTGCCAACGTGAACGGATCTGGGTCGGCGAGCGCGAACGAGCTGTTTGCGAAATGCGTGTTGCGCAAGGGCGTGCCGGTTGCGACGCGCAACATTTTCCCTTCGAACATCCAGGGCCTGCCGACCTGGTACGAAGTTCGTGTTTCGATCGCGGGCTGGCTCGGCCGCCGCGGTGGCGTCGATCTCATGGTCGCGATGAACCCGCAGACCTGGGACAAAGACGTGGCGTCGATAGAGGCGGGCGGTTACCTCGTTTATGATTCGAGCAAGCCGCTGCCGCCCTCCAAATTCCGCGAGGACGTGAGCGTTATCGGCGTACCCCTCACCGAAATCTGCAATCGCACTTATGCGGATGCGCGCCAGCGACAATTGTTCAAGAACATCCTTTATGTGGGGGCACTCGCTTCTCTCCTCGGCATCGAACCCGCAATTGTCGAAGGCGCGATCGCAGCGCAGTTCAAGGGCAAAAACAAATTGATCGCACCGAACGTGCAGGCGTTCCGGCTGGGTTTCGACTACGCCGAGCTTCATCTTGCGGGTGCCTGCGGTTTGAAAGTGGAGACAGCCGACGCGGTCGGCGGCCGCATCTTCATCGCGGGCAACGACGCGGCCGCCCTGGGCTGCGTCTACGGGGGCGCCACAGTCGCCGCCTGGTATCCGATCACGCCTTCGACTTCGCTGGCAGAGGCCTTCAACGCCCATTGCCGGAAGCTTCGGGTCGATCCCGCGACGAAGCAGAACAAATTCGCGATCGTTCAGGCGGAAGACGAGATTGCCGCCATCGGCATGGTGATAGGCGCGGGCTGGAACGGCGCCCGCGCTTTCACCGCGACCTCGGGGCCTGGCATTTCGCTCATGCAGGAATTCTTCGGACTCGCCTATTTCGCCGAGATTCCGGCAGTCATCTTCGATATCCAGCGCGGCAGCCCTTCGACCGGCATGCCGACCCGTACCCAGCAATCCGATATTCTTCTCTGCGCCTATGCGAGCCACGGCGACACGAAGCACGTGCTGCTCATTCCCCGGGATCCGGCCGAGGCCTTCTCGTTTGCGGCCCTTTCCTTCGATCTTGCGGAGCGCCTGCAAACGCCCGTCTTCGTGATGCTGGACCTCGACATAGGCATGAATGACTGGCTGTGCGAGCCGCTGGCGTGGGACGATTCCCGTTGCTACGACCGCGGCAAGATCATGTCGGCCGAGGATCTGGATTCCGGAAAAGTATTCGGCCGTTATCTCGACGTCGATGGCGATGCGATTCCCTACCGCACGCTTCCCGGAACCCACCCGACGAAGGGGGCCTATTTCACGCGAGGCTCGTCGCACGACCGCTTTGCAAGGTACACCGAGGACGGCGCCGCCTATGTCGACAACATGCAGCGCCTGCTGCGCAAGCTCGAGACCGCGAAGACGCTCGTGCCGGAGCCCGTGCGGCGCGCCGCAAGGCAACCGACGCGTTTCGGTGCGATCTACTACGGCTCGACGTCGGTTGCGATGGACGAAGCGCTTCACGCGCTCGAAATCGACGGCCTGCATCTCGACACGTTGCGCATTCGGGCCTTTCCGTTCTCGGAAGACGTATCCGCTTTCATCGACGCGCACGATCAGGTCTTCATCGTCGAACAGAATCGCGATGCGCAATTGCAGAAGCTGCTCGTGAACGAGTGCGCCTTCGATCCGGCGCGATTTATTTCCATCCTTCACTACGACGGGACGCCGGTCACGGCCCGCTTCATCACCCAGTCAATTGCGGAACGCATGACCATGGATTCGCGCAGGCAGGCTGCAGAATGACCTACATCGCCAAACCCAAACTTCGCCATCCGGGACTTCCCACCAATAAGCTCGGATTCACCCACCGCGACTACGAAGGCTCGATCTCGACGCTGTGTGCCGGCTGCGGCCATGATTCGATCAGCGCGTCGCTGATCCAGGCGTGCTTCGAGCTCGACATCGAGCCCCACCGCGTCGCCAAAATGTCGGGCATCGGCTGCTCGTCGAAGACACCCGATTATCTGCTCGGCAACAGCCACGGCTTCAATAGCGTTCATGGGCGTATGCCCTCGGTGCTCACCGGCGCCAATCTCGCCAATCGGGACCTCATTTACCTGGGCGTGTCGGGCGACGGGGATTCCGCCTCCATCGGCCTTGGCCAATTCGCCCATTGCGTCCGCCGTGGCATCAACATGGTCTATATCTGCGAAAACAACGGGGTCTACGGGCTGACCAAGGGGCAGTTCTCCGCAACCGCGGACCGCGGTTCGAAAAGCAAAGCCGGCGGCTTCAACAACGATTCGCCGATCGACCTCGTGAGTCTGGCGCTTATGCTCGGCGCGACTTTCGTTGCCCGGAGCTTCTCGGGAGACCGCAAACAGCTCGTGCCTCTCGTCAAAGCGGCAATCTCGCATGGGGGCGGCGCCATCATCGACGTTATCAGCCCGTGCGTGCAGTTCAACAATCATGCGGGCTCGACCAAAAGCTTCGATTTCGTACGGGAACACAATGAAGCGGTAAACCGCCTCGATTTGGTGACCCCGCGCGACACGATCAGCGTGGACTATGCGCCCGGAACGGTTGAGATGGTGACGCAGCACGACGGTTCCGTGCTGAAGCTCGCCAAGCTTCACCCGGACTACGACCCGCACGATCGCATCCGCGCAATGACGTATCTGCAGGAGCGCCACGCCGCCGGCGAGATCGTCACGGGCCTCCTCTATCTCGATCCGGAACCCGAGGACATTCATGCTCATCTGAACACTGTGGCTGCGCCGCTGAACCGGCTGGCAGAAGCCGAGCTGTGCCCAGGGACCGCGGCTCTGGCGACGATCAACGATGCGTACCGCCCCTGAAGGTTTTGTCGGTTCGCCCGCTCTACGGTGTGCAAGGTTGCGCGATGAGCGCGCTTTGCCTTAGATGGCCGCCGGATGGGCTCCTCCCTTCAAGAGGACTAAATCATGCGTTCCCTATTGGCATCGGCCGCTATCCTTGGCGCGGCCATAACGCTTTGCGGCTGCGTTTATCCCTCGCCGCCGCCAGAGGGTCCCTATGGGCCGGCCTATGGCGGTCCCCCTCCGCAGGGTCCCGCCTACGGACCACCTCCAGGCGCACAGGAGAGCGGACCTCCGCCTGAAGGACAGGAATACGGCGCTCCCCCTCAAGGGCAGCAATATGGGCCTCCACCCCAGGGACAGGGCTATGGCCCGCCGCCGCAGGATCAGGGCTATGGGCCGCCTCCCGGCGGCGAAAACGGCATGGCCGGGCAATACGGCCCGCCGCCCCGAGGGTACACCGAGAAATGGTGCGCCAATCATCCGCATAAGTGCCGGAGACTGCAGCGCCAGCAGGAACGACAGGAACAACAGCAAGGCGGGTATCCGCCGGGACAGGAAGGTCCGCCACCCCAAGACGGGCCGCCGCAAGGCCCCCCCCCTCCTCATCAGTAAGCCCGATTGGCAGGCGCGTCGGGGGATTAGCCCTCCGCGCGCCGCCTGCCGGGCAGGCCGCGATCGGGTTCGCCATCTCGAGGCCGAACGAGGCGTTGCACGCCTTTGGATGTTCGCCTGGGTGTCAATCAGCCATTCCGGCCGACAGAAGTCCTTGGTCGTCACACGCAGTCGCCGAAACATGAGGATGCCAGCGCACACGGTCCTTCCCCGTTCGGGGCGCCGCCGTTTTCCCAGCGATGCGTTGCCTGTAACGTGGACGTGTCGTGCGTCGGCTGCCTGACGAGAAGCTGGAATGAACGGACAATCAGTAATCATAGCCATCCGGAAACTGTTGAAACTTGTGCTTATAGGCCTCGGCTTGCCGGTGCCTGCGTCGGCGGGACAGTTGATCACCGACTATGTGCAGAAAATGTCTTATTACCCCGCTCGCGTTCAGGCTCTCCAATTTGCCGCCGGCGTCATGGATTCGAGTCACGCCGTCAAATGGGGTTATTGGACGGTGCGCTTCGGCGAAGCGACACCCGTGGCCACCCCATTCAAAGGCGGACGCCGGACGGACTCCTTCGAAATTCCGCTTCAATGCGACAACCCGGAGCTGGGAGCGAGAGAGTGCACGATCGAGATCGTGGAAACGTCGTGGGGCAACCCGGTTTGTCGCATCACTGACGGCGAGCGCGTCAACCTGCCGGTCGAATGTCCGAAATCTCTTGAACTCGCGCGATAGCTATTCCGGTACGCCGGGATAGGCGGCAAGAACCGGCCCCAGCGCCGCCTTCAGCGGTCCGAGCCAAGGTTCGTAATGGCGCCACCGGTCCAGAGCCTCCGTGAAAATCGGTGAACGCACCTGCTCGGAGCTGGCCGAGTTGACCGCGCGTCCGCTCCTGTAAAAGTGGATGCAAGCCTCCTCGAACGGCAATTGGAGATGGTCCAGCAGCCGTCGTATCTCGGTTTCGGATGCGGCAACCAGATCCTCGTAAAAGACCCGATGTACTTTCCCCGGCAACACGCGGTCGAAATGAGCCATCAGTTCCACGTAGTCCGCATAGTAGCGTCCGAGGTCGGCCAGCCGCTGGGTCAGCGGCAGAGCGTGCAGAAAAATCGTCGTGAAATTGGAAAAACAGCAGCCGAGCGGATGACGGCGAACATCGATGATCCTCGCATTGGGCAAAATCAATTGAATCAGCCCGACATGCCAGAAATTGAACGGCTCCTTGTCCACGAAAAATCGCCGCCCCAGCCGTCGGCGGATGCGCGTACTCTCCAGATATTTCTCGCCCAATCCACGTAATGCGGCGTCATCGAGCTTGCCCAGGATCCCCGGATAGTCGCTGCCATGTTCGGGAGCGACACGATCTTCGAGATGCCGCGCCAGGAACCTGATGTTGGGCAGTTCGCCTGCACTTTCGACGGCCGAATGGCATGCCAGAATCTGTTCGACCAGCGTCGAGCCGGCGCGCTGCATGCCGACAATGAAAATGGGATCGGCTTCGGTGCAGCCTGCGGCGGCGCGATTTCGGAAGAATGGGCCCGTGAACAGCGTTCTGGCCTTGCGGACATGCGCAGAGGCAACGCCCGGATTGTAGTTCGCGTCGAGCCGGCGAGCCGCATTCGCCCTCGCATAAGCGTCGAAAGATTCGGAATAGAACTCCAGGTCCCCATACGCCTTGCCCAAAGCAAAGAGCAGGTGCGTGCGATCTATCGCGGAGAGATCGCCGCTCTCAAGCTGCGCCTTCATTTGATCGATTTCGGGCGTGGTAAACCTGTACGTCTTCAGATTCGCAAGACCCCACCAGGCCGTCCCAAGCGAGGGGGAGATACCGATGGCTTCGCGATAGGCCGCAATGCATTCCTCACCCATGCCCATGGTGCGCAGCGCTTGGGCGTAGTTGACTAGAACCCTGGCCGAACCAGGGAAGTCGTCTGCCAGTTCGCGGCGGCAGATCAGCGCATCTTGGTGATTTCCCATGGCCGCCAGCACGACCGCCTTCAGGTCGAGATAAAGAGGGTTGCGCGGTTCTTTGCCGAGCAACCGTTGCACTTGCTGAAGTGCCTCTGCGGGGTTGTTCATCCCGTGCAGGGCATTCGCATAGTTGAAGCGGGCAGCATCGAAATCGGGCGACCGCTCGACGCATTCTGCGAGCAGCATTTCGGCGTCGAGTTTCCGGTTCTCGCGCATGGCGGCTTCGGCCATGAGGTTCATGGCGTCGATGTCGCGTGGGTGCTTCTCCAGGAATTTCGACAGCAACTGCTTCGCGACGTCGGGCCGATTCTCGTTCAAGGCAAGCGAAGCCTCCCGCAATCTGGGATTGCGCAAGGGGCGCCGCGTACGCAGCGCCTCGAAAGCCCTCGAGAAAAGGGCCTCGGCGGCGATGTTTGATGCTGCGCTTCCCGACACAAGCGTGATCCTTCGCAAACCGCTCATTCAAGCGCGCGCAGCATATCCGCGCGCAAGCTTTTCGTGTACTGCGTTTGGCGCCGGCTTTGTATCGGGTATGCACGCGGCGCGGCGGCGCGCCGGGAGAAACGGCCATGAGCATCCGCGGCGCGCGCGGCCAGCGCACAATACGTATCGACCCGATAACTCCCGTTATCGGCGCGGAGATACACGGCGCCGATCTCTCGAAGCCGCTTTCGCCTGAGCAGTTCGACGACATCCGCGCCGCCTTCAATGCCCATCACGTGCTGGTTTTTCGCGATCAGCACCTGACGCCGGAAGATCACAAGCGGTTCGCACGCATGTTCGGAAGGCTGCATGTCCACCCCTACCACGCGAAGAATGCGGCGCCCGATCATGCCAGGTCCGGTGGTGCGCCGGATCCCGAAATCCTCGAGGTCAAAGCGGATGAGAACTCGCGCAATGTCGCAGGCGAAGAATGGCACACCGATGTCACCTGCGATGCCAAGCCGCCCATGGGATCCATGCTCTATCTCACCGTGGCGCCGGAAAGCGGCGGTGGCGACACGTGCTTCGTCAACACCATTCGGGCATATGAAACGCTGTCTCCGGCGATGCAAAACGTCGTGAAAGGGCTCACTGCCACCCATGACGGCGCCAAGCTCTACACCGGCGGATATGGCACGGCGATTCCCGATGGCGGCTGGCCGCGTAGCATCCATCCGGTCGTGATCCGGCAGCCGGAAACCGGCCAACTGGCGCTGTTCGTCAATCGCGGCTTCACGACCCGCATCAACGAATTTTCGCGCGCCGAAAGTGCCGCGTTCTTGGAGATGCTGTGGCGGCACATCGAAACCCGCGTGGAGTTCCAGTGCCGCGTCCGCTGGTATCCCAACACGATGACGTTCTGGGACAATCGCGTGACTCAGCATCATTCCGTCTGGGATTACTTTCCACATACGCGGCATGGCCGGCGCGTCTCCATCGTCGGCGCGCGGCCGGAACTCTGATGAAGCTAAGGACAAGAGAGACAACCTCTCGGACGAGAAACGGGGCGATTCAACTGATTCTGGACGTTCTTTTCTCAAGGCCCGATCAGTTCGCAGAATTTCTTGAGATCGATATTGCCGCCGGAGACGATGGCGACGATTGGCCCGTTGCCGGCCTTTCCGGACAGCGCCGCTGCGAGGGGCAGAGCGCCCGCCCCCTCCGAGATGATCCGAGCCTTTTCCGCCATCAGCCGCATCGCTCTCTTTGTCTGTTCGAGGCTGACCTCGATCGAACCGTCCACCAGCCCCTGCATCCGCTGCCACATGCGCGGAAAGAGGCTTTGGCCACCGGCGCCATCGACAAAAGAGGGCTGCCAGCCCGTGAAGATCTGTGGCGATCCGCGGGCGAAGGAGAGCGCTGCCGGAGCGGCCGTCTCGGGCTCCGCGCCGAACACCTTGATCTCCGGCCGGAGCGCCTTGACGGCACTGGCGATGCCGACCACCAAGCCGCCGCCGCCGATGCCCGCGATGATGGCGGCCACGTCCGGGGCGTCTTCCAAAATCTCCAGGCCCATGGTCGCATGACCCGCGATGAAGTTGTGATCGTCGAATGGATGAATGAACGTCCCCTCGACTCCGGGAAACGAACGATCCTCGAGCGCCTTCCACGCGACGCCATAGGGTACCAGGACCAATCTTGCGCCAAGCGCCTCCATGCGCGCGATTTTCGATGCGGGCGCCGTCTCGATCGCAACAACGACGCACGGCACGCTGGCTCTTGCTGCGGCATAAGCTACGCCTTGGCCGGCGTTTCCCGCACTGATCGTCCAAACGCCGCGTCCGCGCTCCGATTGGGACAACATTGCAACGGCATTCGCGGCACCGCGCAGCTTGTAGGCGTTGATCGGTTGCAAATTCTCCAGCTTGAGCCGGATGTCTGGAGCACCCGTTCCCGATTCCAGACGGATCAGCGGCGTACGCAGGATTGTCCCTGCGATACGTTCGCGGGCAGCCTCGATCTCGGAAAGTGTGATCGGGCGTATCGATTCCAGACTCACGGGCAAGCTTTCCTTCACAAGTTGGCGTTAATTTTGCGCTGCGCTTCACGTGCGGAGCAAGCGGCCTTGATCGCGCGTGCCGAAGACTGACGCTGCCGCTTCGGAAGTCGGGGGGTCGATTGCATGCATGTTTCCGCTGATTCGCTTTTGGGCCGCGTTCGCCGTTGGACCTCATCGGCCGCGATGACAATGCTTCTTGCGGGCGTCGGCGCCGGGTCCTTGGCTGCGCGCGAGCTGCTTTCAACCCACGTGCCTGCCCTTGTCGCGCAGCATCGCGTGGCCATGGTCGGCACGCCCAATCCCGCATCGTGGCGGCAGCTCGATATTGCTCTGCCCATGCGCAACCAGGCCGGGCTCGACGCGCTCCTGCGCGCGATCTACCGCCCAGGAGACCCGTCTTACCACCGCTACCTGTCGGTCGCGGAGTTCACCGAACTCTTCGGTCCCACGGGGACGGATTACGCGACAGCCGCGAATTTCCTGCGGACTGCGGGCTTCAAGGTGATGGCGCGCAGCGCCAACCGCTACATGATCGAAGCTCGCGGAACGGTCGCCGACATCGAGCGCGTCTTTCACCTCAAGCTCTTCCTCTACAGACATCCCACCGAACCTCGCAGCTTCATCGCGCCGGACCGCGAACCTACGCTCGATCTCCAGGTGCCGGTGCTGCACGTCACAGGTCTCGACGATCTCGTACGTCCCACTCCGCGCATTGTCCTGCCGGGCGGGTCGGCCCGAAAGCTTCGACCCGACGGCGCCGGATCCGGACCGGGTGGTAATTTCATCGGCAGCGACATGCGCGCCGCCTATTTCGGCGGTTCGAAGCTTTCCGGCGCGGGACAATCCGTCGGGCTGATGGAACTCAAAGGCTACAATCCCGCCGATGTGATCTTGTATTTCAAGAATGTCAATCAACCACTGAATGTGCCGGTCAACGCGATCTCGACCGACGGCACCAGGGTGACGTGCACCAAATGCGAGGATGCGGAGCAGACGCTCGACATCGACTATGCCGTCTCAATGGCGCCGGGACTTCAACAGGTGCAGGTCTATGTCGGCCACTCTCCAGACAGCGTGCTTGAGAGGATGGCGAGCGACAATACGAGCAAGCAACTCAGCACGTCCTGGGGATGGCACAAGACCTTCGCGGTAGAGGATCCATTGTGGCAGGAAATGGCGGTGCAGGGGCAGACTTTTCTCACCGCCAGCGGCGACTATTCCAACCTCAAGGATAGCGGGCCGTGGCCCGAGGAGGATGCCAATCTCACCGCCGTGGGCGGAACCGATCTCGTGACACGAGGTGCGGGAGGCCCTTATGCCTCGGAGAATGGATGGTCAGGGAGCGCGGGAGGCCCGTCGCTCGATCGCCACATCAGGATCGAGCCTTATCAGCTGCCCTTCATCAACACGAGCAACCGCGGGTCGCAGAGATTGCGCAACGTGCCGGACATATCGGCCAATGCGGACACCGATTTCTACATCTGCGCGGACGGTGGTTGCGGCGGCGGAGCAGGCGGCACCAGCTTCTCCTCGCCGATCTGGGCCGGCTATATCGCGCTGGCGAACGAGAAGGCCGCCGCGAATGGCCAGCCGCCGGTGGGATTTCTCAATCCCGCGCTCTACGCTCTCGCCTCCGGCGCGAACTACAAATACCTGTTTCACGACGTCAGAGGCGGACGGAGCGGCCATTACACGGCGGTGAAGGGATACGATCTGGTGACGGGCCTTGGTTCACAGCACGGAACCAACCTGATAAACGCGCTTGCCGGCGCGCCGTAGCGTTCCACGGCATCGGCCGTTTCGTTATTGCCCGAATGGCCAGGGGCGAAACGCATCTCCCATTTCGTCACTGAATACCCAGCTGCCAGGCCGACGCATTTCCCTCAAGGATGGGCTGGCGGTGTGTGTGCCGCCTGAGCGGCTTTTTGCTCCCGCGCCTTGACTGCCAGATGATGTCCGACAACGCAGCCCCCAATGACGCCCAGCACCGCGTGGTGATGCGCGTAGTGGCCTGCAACGGCTCCGACCATGGCGCCCTTGAGACATCCCGCTTGCGCAGGCGACCCTGAAGCAGCGGCAAGCATGAGCACGGCAACCACTCCGGCCGTGTATCTCGTCATTTCCATCCTCCTGTTGGCCCGGTCTGACACGTAGGCACTGGTGTCCCACCAACAAGGGCCGCCGGGCAATTTGTCCGGAAGTCTCGACAGTTTCTCGTTGGCATTCGCGCGAGGCGCGGTTGCACTTGTTTTCCTATACGCTGGCCAGAACCGGCTTCTTGGAAAGGGACCGACGATGGACGAAAAAAGTGTTTCGCGCGAGCTGCCATTCGGCACCGCATTTACGAGAAGGACGATCGTGCGCGGCGGCGCCATCGTGCTCAGTGGGGCAACAATGATTACGCCGGTTCTCGGTGCGCTGGATCGGCCGCTCGGGATCGTTTCGGCACAGGCCATTCACCAGGAAGAGACGTTCGCAGCGGCCCCCTCGCGCTTCTATGAAGCACTTCTCGATTCGAAGGAGTTCACCGCGTTATCGGGCGGACAACTGGCTATAATCGACCGTGACGCCGGCGGGACCTTCTCGCTTTTCGCAGGCGTCATCACGGGCCGGAATATCGAGAACGTCACAAACAAACGAATCGTACAAGCCTGGCGGAACAATCTGGCATGGCCGGCCGGTCTCTACTCGATCGTGCGATTCGAATTAAGACCGCAAGGGCCGGGGACGTTGGTCATTCTTGACCACACGGGGTTCCCAAATGCAGGAAGCGAAGCCGAACATCTCGCGAGCGGATGGAGCGAGCACTACTGGAGGCCGCTGCGGAAATATCTGGCTTAGGTATCGTGATTGCTGCGATCTCCAGACCTCAGCCCTGTTGTCCGATCGTCGCGATCATACCGATCGCCGCGGCAGCCATCACGGCCGTCGCGATCCAGCCGATGGTCTTGAGCCCTGCATGCAGCCTGAATTCACCCATCGCCGCTTTTTTCGATGACAGATTCATCATCATCGCCATCACCGGAACCGCGACGACGCCATTGATCACTGCACTCCAAAAAAGAGCCTTGATAGGATCGATCGGAGTGAAATTCAGCAAGGCGCCGACCAGAACAAGGACCGCGAGGGTGCTGTAGAACGCCTTGGCGTGATCAAACCTGCGGGCCAGACCCACCTTCCACCTGGCGGCCTCTCCCACAGCGTAAGCGGCCGAGGCCGCCAGCACGGGCACGGCCAACAAGCCGGTGCCGATTATTCCCATGGCAAAGATCAGGAACACGAAGTGTCCGGCAATGGGCCGCAGCGCTTCCGCCGCCTGGGACGATGTCTGAATATTGGTGACGCCGTGCGCGTGCAGCGTGGCGGCCGTGCTGATAATGATGAAGAGTGCGACGATGTTGGAAAAGGCCATACCGATATAGGTGTCTACGCGTATGCGATGTAGTTCCGGCTTCGCCTGCTCCGGCGCGCGCCTGAGCGGCTCGGCGCCGGGGCGTTCCTTCACTTCCTCGACTTCTTCCTCGCACTGCCAGAAAAAAAGGTACGGGCTGATGGTGGTGCCGAGAATGGCCACGACCACAGTGAAGTAGTCGGCCTTCAGCGAAAAATTCGGAACGACCACATGGTAGCCCACGCTCGTCCACGGGATGTGCACAACGAGAGCGACGCCGACATAAGCGAACAACGACAGGGTCAACCACTTCAATACCTGGACGTAGCGGGAGTACCGCATGAAGATCTGGAGCGCCGCCGTTAACGCGGCGAAAGCCGCCACATAGAAAAGCGAGGGTCCTCCGGCCAAAAGCTTCAGAGCCGCAGCCATCGCGCCGAGATCGGCGCCCAGATTGACGGTGTTGGCGGCCACCAGGAGAGTGACGAGGCTCCATACCACCGGCTTGGGGTAGTGGCGCGCGAGGTTGCCGGCGAGCCCTCGCCCGGTAACCCGGCCGATCCGCGCGCTGATCTCCTGAATGGCGCACATCAGCGGCCAGCTGAACAGCATCGTCCAACCCAGATCGAAACCGAACTGGGCGCCGGCTTGCGAATAGGTCGCGATGCCGCTCGGGTCGTCGTCGGACGCGCCGGTGATGAGTCCGGGACCCAGAACCTGCAGAAGCTTCGGGCGCGGAGGTTGTTTGATGGCTTCGGGCGGATCCTTGGCTGAACAACTCTCGGTCATACCGGACTCATGGTTTGATGCTCCACGCCAAACGCCGACGATGGACATTTGATCCGAGTCGCGCGGTTCCACCTAACGCTTTTCGAGCGATCCGGAGATCGGGAACGTCTGGGGGGCCGCGCGCTTTTCTCACAGGACGCGCCCTGTCATATTGCGCAGGATGAAAACGGTTCAGGCAGCTGCGGCAAACGTTCTTCTGGTGAGTGCGGGCCTGGCATCCTGTGCGACCGGCGGTTCATGGGTGAACGTTTCCGCGGAGGCGTCGAGTTCACCGTACTTCAACCTGAGCCGGCCTGGCGTGTACAAGGTCGAGGGCGGCCTTGAGATTGCCGGTCGCGTTTGCCGGATGGCTCGCACGACGCTGCTTTCCCCTTCGGGTGTCAGGCTGGAGCACATCGCGGCAAGCGGGGATGGGATCGAGATCGCCCGCGCCTCCATCGCCCCCATCAATCGCCACGCCGATCAGCGGTGCTCGGACTACGCAACTGTCGTACATTGGGCTCTGGCCGATGGAGAATCGGTGCGTGCCTGTATCGATCGCGGGCACGCTTGCCTCTCCAACCCGCCGACCCAGGCGGTGGTCGCGGTTCCCGCCACGCCGCCCGCGCCGAGACCGTAGCTCGACTACGGAGAGTACGTGAGGACGAAGCGCACACCGAGGACAAGCGCGTTTGGGATGCGCGCGTCTCCGTGAGGGCGGATCACGTATTGGACGTCCGGCTGGATGTTGAGCCAATCCTTGAAGGCATAGCGGTATGTCGCCTCAAGGTCAGTCTCGGCGTCGCCGATAGTTCGACCCTGAATTAGTCCGCTGTAACGGGCGCCGTCTCCAAGGCCGGCTCTGGCGAGGGCGAGGCCGATCTCGTCCTTGTCGCGGCCCTCGATCAGACCCGTATAGACAAGGCCGGCGCCGAGATAATTTGCGACCTCATTGATGTCACCATTGGCGATGCCCAGCCGCATCCAGCCGCTCAGGCCGCCCTCATTGTCGCCGGGCTTGGCCATGAGGCGGCCTTCGACGAGTCCGTAGAGCCCGTCATCGCCGCGCACCATCCGCGGCCGCCCGCCTGGTTCGAATGCATCGAGCGAACGGAAAGACGCAGTATAGGTCCAGGCTCCCGCCTCAATCCGCGCGACATCCCCGAAGCGTTTCTCGATCTGGCCGATGAGGAGCACTCCATCGAACCCGGCGCCGACGAAGTCGGACTTGTTTTCGGGATTTCCGGCAATGCCGTCGAAGACGCCGAGTTGCGCCGTCCAGCCCTCTGCGGGACGGTAGAAGGCGGCCAAGGCGGGTGCGGGCGTAGGATAATCCGAGGGACCGTTGCGTCCCGTGTCGCTGAGATCCGGACCTATGCCCTGCGAAGCATTGAGAAAGAGGGCCGCGGTCTCCTGAACGTCGAAGGTGGTGTTGATGTCCATCAGGCCGCCTTTCACTCCGCCCTGCCCCTGGGCAAAATCCTGCTCCAGCCACGCTTCATAGAGGCGAAGCGCTGCCGGCTCTGCTTCCAAGGCACTGATATCCTGCAGTCCTCCCACATTCTCCTGTGTGAAGTCGGAACCGCTCACATCGACGACGCTGACAAGCCCCGTGAGACCCTCGTGGCCCGCGCTTGCCCCATCATAGGCAGCCGAGAGCTTTATCAGATGGACATAGCCCGCTCCGGTGTTCGCTCCGCCGGCCACATCGTCCAGGAAGTCGGCGGTGTAGGCTGCCGTAAACGTGAAAGGCGAAGGCGGCCCGTCACTCGGCATTGCGGGCGCGGCGGGCGCGGCGGGCGCGGCTGGGGCCGCAGGTTTTGTCGGATCAGAGATGGTTTGGGCGAACGCGGGGCCTATCACTGTCGCCATCGCGACCACGAAGCCCATATGCCAGGACGATTTCACCCGATCCCCTCGGCCGTCAGCGTCGAAGGATCAAACGACACGCCAAAGCGAAGGTTCCTGTGAGAGTCTTCGGCGATGATCCTGCGCGAAGTGCGAACAAGGAGCGCGCGCTCGGAAAATCTTCAGGCTGCAACCAAGACAAAATGCCACCGGGCGCTGGCTCAAACCCGGAAGCAAACAAAGGGGTTTTCGGATTACAACCAAATTTCTGATTGATTCTATATGCGTAACGTCGCCCAAAACGCAACAGCTCATGCCGGATGGTCTTTCCCATGGTTTCAGCCCCTGGTCGTCTCCTAATACCGCTGACGTTTTACGATGTCATTGCGGCCCTGTGGAATGCACGGACGCGCAACATCCGTGTTCACCGGCGCGCCATGTCAACCTGTATATCGGTGGAATGCCGATTGGGGGACCAGCTACCACGCCGCCCGGCCGGCTTATGCACGCGATTGTTTTCAGCCCCCAGTCTAGGCCTCGGGCGCTTCAGCCTGTAACGGTGCCGATATCACGGGACGGAGTTGTTCCGGAGATCAGGCCGTACCCACGAGGCTGAATGACAGCGTACAGCCGCACAACCGCACGAGGACCAAACGCGAGCGCGCCGCCACGACGGCTCTTCCTGGTGGGCCTTGTCGTCTTCCTTTTTTTTACATGGGGTTTTGCGACCGTCCTGATCGATTCGCTGGTTCCCAAGCTCAAAGGCGTGTTCTCGCTCTCCTATACGGAAGTGATGCTCACGCAATTCAGCTTCTTCGTAGGCTATTTCGTCTTTTCAATTCCGGCAGGCTTCGTGCTGTCGCGCATCGGATATATCCGGGGAGCCGTCCTTGGCCTTCTGGTGATGGCGAGCGGATGCATCCTGTTTTCCCCCGCCGCCTCGCTGGGTGCATTTCCGGCCTTTCTTTTCGCGCTCTTCGTGATGGCCGCCGGAATTACCATGCTCCAGGTCGTAGCGAATCCCTTCATCGCCGAGCTTGGAGCCGAATCGTCCTCGCACAGCCGGCTCACTCTCGCGCAAGCGTTTAATTCGCTCGGAACGACGATCGGGCCATGGGTTGGTGCCATTCTCATCCTGCGCGGCGGCGTCAACGTCAATAGTTCGCATCTCTCGTCTGGAGCGCTGGCCACGGCGCGCATTGCACAGGCGCACGCCGTGCAGCTGCCGTTCTTTCTGATCGCCGTCGCGCTCGTGGTCCTCGCCGTGTGCTTTTGGGCGATGCGCCGCAGCGCCGCGCCGCCCGTAAGCGCGCAGATGGCAACGCTGAACGCATTGTGGGCACTGCGCAACAAACCGAGACTGCTGGTCGGCGCAGTCGCAATTTTCGTCTATGTCGGTGCCGAGGTTTCGATCGGCAGCATGATGACGAACTATCTCATGCAGCCGGCCGTCTTGGATGTGGTAGCGGAACGCGCGGGAGAGCTTGTCAGCCTGTACTGGGGCGGCGCGATGATCGGGCGTTTTCTGGGTGCATTTGTGCTGCGTCGCGCAAATCCGGGGTTGGTCCTCGCGCGCTGCGCAGCGGGAGCCGCTGCGCTTGCGGCCCTCTCATCGCTTTCCAGCGGCGCCACGGCAGCCTGGTCTCTCATCGCGATCGGCCTGTGCAACTCCATCATGTTTCCCACGATCTTCGCGCTCGCGAGCGAAGATCTGGGCGCGGAAAAACCGAATGGTTCCGCGCTTCTGTGCATGGCCATTGTGGGCGGCGCCATCGTTCCCGTGATCACCGGTGCCGTGGCCGATGCAACCAGTTTGGCGGTGGCACTGGCGGTTCCGGCGATTTGCTATGTCTGCATTGCAATCTACGGCACGTTCTCCGCAAGAGGATTCGGGATCGCATCGCAACCCACGCGGGTGTAAAGTCTGGCGGCGTCATCGCTAGTCGCGGTCGTATTCCGTCGGAGGCTGAATTGCGGCGCTCGTTCCGGTCCCCTCTCACAAGGATGGTGCGCGAAGCGCACGCGGCCTGTGTCGAAGCGCGGGCAACCGGCGCGCCTATCGACGAAATCGGCGCGATGCGCGCAGACCGCGCGAGGATGCCCGCGCGCAGAACAGTTCTGGCGGGTGCCGCGGCTCTTGCAGCGGGTACGTTTTTGCCGGGACGTAGTCTTGCCATCGGCCAGCCGCGGGTCGCGATCATCGGCGGTGGCCTCGCCGGACTCCGCTGTGCCCATGCCTTGTGGGTAGGGCAAAGAATTGCGGCGCGCGTATTTGAATGGGACGATCATGTGGGTGGCCGCGTCGAGACTCTGCGCAACTACTTCGCGAACGGTCAGATCGCAGAGCAGCACGGCGAATTCATTTCCTCGGAGCACAAGGCCATGCTGGGCCTGGCTCAAGCGTTTTGCCTCAACCTCGAAAGCACCAACGCCTACCCTGCGCACACGCATGATACCTATTGGTTCGGGCCGGCGCGCTACACACAGGCGGAACTCAACGCCGACTGGCAGAATTTCGGCTGGAAGCTGTTTCGGGACGCGGTGAAGCGCGCGCCGTTCGCAAATTATCGGAGCTATTCGAAGACCGCATATGCATGGGACCACATGGCGGTTCCGGAATGGGTTGAGCGCTACGTGCCCGGTGGCACCGCCGGCAGTTTTGGGCAATTGTGCTGCTCGGATGTCATCAGCGAGTATGGCGGTCCGCCGGAAAGGCAATCCGCGCTCAACCTGCTCTACATACTTGGCTATGATTCCAGTGCCGCCGACGGCTTCCAGTCCAACCTTCATCCCGTCCTCGCCGGAACCAACGAGAAATGGCACATCCGGGGAGGGAATGATCAGCTCGTCTCGGGACTCGTGTCCCGGTTGCCGGAGGGATCGATCCGTCTGCATCACCGTCTGACGGCACTGCGTGAAAATCCGGATCGAAGTTACACCTGTATCTTCGCGCGCGATCGTGGAACGACAGAGTTTACGGCGGACCACGTGGTGCTTGCCATCCCGTTCACGACGCTCCGCGAGGTAGATCTCGATCGCGTTTCTCTGTCGCCGCTAAAGCGCCTCGCAATCGAAACTTTGCCGCTCGGCAACAACGCGAAGATTCAAATTCAGGTCGGCGGCCGGCCTTGGACGCGTGACGGCTATACGGGCGACGTTCTTTCGAGCAGAGCGCCGGATGGCGGGTGGGACGCGAGCTTTTATCAGCGAGCTCGGAGGCCTGGGGCGACCGAAATCTTCATTGCCTTTCCTGGGGGGTTGCGTGGTCAACGTCTCGCAGGAAAATATGGCTTGAGGTTCGGCACCGACGAGCAGCCGGCGCCAGCCGCCATGGTCGCCGACACGTTGGCGGAACTCGAGCCAATCTTTCCCGGCGTAACAGACGCTTGGCGCGATGGACCGCAGCTGGCCTGGGTGAACGATGGGAACATCGACCCGCACCTTCTGGGCGCCTGGTCGCAATACAACGTGGGACAATATACGGGCTTCAGCGGCATCGAAGAAATGCGCGAAGGGAATATCCATTTCGCGGGCGAGCACACCTCTCTCGAATTTCAAGGCTTCATGGAGGGCGCCGTGCGAAGCGGCGAACGCGCAGCACGGGAAATTTCGGAATCGTAGCGCCACGCCTTGTCCTGCTTTGAGGATCTCAGGACCGGAAGTGGCGATTTAGGTCGTCAATGCGAACGTCTGAAGGAATGCGGCCTCGCCAGATCGCGTAAAGCGAACGGCGCGACTCGCCGCGTCGCGCTCGACCCACATCACCGCGTGGAAGCGCGTGAGGAGAGCCGCGCCCAGTCCTCCTGCCAGATGCTCGCGCCGCATGCTCCAGTCGAGACAGGGTTTGCAGATTGGACGCCGCACGCCGAAGAGCGTGTCGACATCGATTCGCAAGCCCCGCATAAAGGTTTCTCCCCGCCGTGTGAGGCGAAGATCGGCACCGTCGCGGGCTACGCGGCCCATCTTCAAAAGGCTGTCAAGCATGCGGACCCCCATTTCGCCCGCGAGATGATCGTAGCAAACGCGCGCCTTTCGCAGCGCGGTATCGCGAGGTCCCGGCCGCGCACGCAAATGGCCTGCGCGCGCGGCGACGCCCATGATCGCTTCCAGCATTTCGGCTACGTCGTGGTTCGCCAGCCGGACGTAACGATGGCGGCCCTGCTTTGTGACGGCCACCAAGCCGCCGGCCTTGAGCTTGGCAAGGTGCGAGCTTGCCGTTTGCAACGCCACACCCGCTTCGCCTGCAAGCTCGCTGGCTGTCAGCGCCATTCCGCTGACAAGCGCGGCCAGCATGTTGGCCCGCGCGGGATCGCCGACGAGAGCGGCGACGGGGGCGATGCTGGGACCGTCTTTCATCATTCGATGCTAATCGAAGTGTGAAGGTGTTGGCAAGTGGTAGATTCTGCTCCGCTGTACCGGGAGAGCCGTCCATGCGCATCGTTTGTCACATCCGCTACCAGATTGACCCGTTCAAACGCGAGGGTTTCGAAGAATATGCCAGGAAGTGGCTCTCGATCATTCCTCGATGCGGCGGAGACCTGCTCGGTTATTTCATGCCGCACGAAGGCACAAATGACATTGCGCTGGCGATGATCGGCTTCGAAAATCTCGCAGCCTACGAAGCCTATCGCAACCGGCTGCGCGGTGATGCCGAAAGCAGGGCGAATTTCGCCTTCGCGGAACGCGAGCGACTCGTCCTGCGCGAAGAACGCACATTCCTCCGCCGCGTCGTCCCGGGCGAGTAGCCGTCGCGCCGGGCGTAGACGATCGCGAGCGGGGGATAATTGCGAAAAGCTCTTGATCGCAGGCATGGGGAATTCCGGGGTACCCCCTCCGAACCTTCCTTGCGGGAACCGGAGAAAAAATGTGAGCCCGCAAACTACGCCCGCCGCGCAGCCAAGAGCGGAGCCTGACGAACCGTTGAGCGTGCGTCCTGCGCATACCCGTAACTACGCGGAGGATTGCGGCGATGGCGACACGAAGCCGGTGCGGTTTGACTACATCGATCGCGCGATCGCGTTTAACGGCGCGCTGGATGGTTGACAACGCGCCCGTCTCGTTGCCATGGCCCGCAGCTCTCCGATGCACCCGGCGCCGACGTCCGGCATCGCCATCACCACCCGCCTCCAGGAGCCCCGGGGCTTGAAGCTTCGCATTATTCGTTCGCCGCGGGTTTTTCGGCGTGCAACGACCTGGGCGGATGCAGCCCGGGTCCGAATAGGATAGGCTGCGCACAGAGGGATTCGATGGCCGCGTTGCCGCTCGCCGACTGGCGCGACTTTTATGTGATGATCGGCACCGCTTCGGGCGCCATTGTCGGTGCTTCGTTCATCGTGGTCACGCTCGCGTCGGGTCTGAAGGAGAGCCGATTGGGCCTGCGCGGGTTTATCACGCCGACGGCGGTGCATTTGGGCAGCGTGCTCGTGGGGTCTGCCGTTCTGACTGTCCCGACGCTCAACACGATTTCCCTCGCCGTTGTCATGGGCGCCGGCGGCCTTGCGGGCACGGTCTACGGCGTCATCGTGGCTACGCGCATCTGGACTATGAAACTCGACCCGGCCGACCGCGCCTGTTACGTGATCTTGCCGATCCTCGCCTATACGGCGATTGCCGCAGCCGCGCTGATGGAAAGTTGGGCCGTCACAAGGGCTTTTGAGACCTTCGCCGTCTCGCTCGTCGCCATCCTGATCGTAGGCATGCGCAACGCGTGGGACATGGCGACCTTCATGATCACGCGCGAAGGGGGGAACGACAAGACATGACCCCCGACGCGATTCTTGCCTGGCACGACTACTTCGTTACCGTAGCGCAGGTCAGCGCGACGCTTGCGGGTCTGCTTTTCGTCGGCGTCACAATCAGCCTCAATCACGTGCTGCAGGCGAGCGGCTATCTCTACCGTGCCTGGGCTGCGCTCTTCCTGCAGTTTGAGATGCTGTTGATCGGCCTGTTCGGCCTCATCCCGGGCCAACCCATCCCGGCGCTCGGCGGAGAGTTCGTTGCCGCGGGAACAGCCGTCCTCGCAGCTATCCGCATTTTCGGGCACTACTTTCCGGAGGACGAAAAATCTCACATTCTAGGTTCGGCCGGCGCACGGATCGTGCGCGAGGCGCTCCTGCATTTGGGCACACTTCTGCCCGTGGCGTCGGGGTTGCTGCTTCTGCTTGACCGCACGAGCTCGCTCTACTGGTTGATTCCTGCGGAGGTTATCTGTCTTTATCTTTCAATCGGTCTGGCCTGGGTGTTCGCGATCGAAATCCCCCGCCGCATCCAACAGAAGTGGTCGGCGGGAGAATGACGGCCGATTGGTGCCGCCCAAAACCTGACCCTGAACCAACGCTGTTTTCAAAGTCATGGACCAACACCATATGATCTCCGTAACCAGCCTCGCGGAGCGCACCCATGATCGAAGTGAGACCATTTAAAGAACTGGGCGGAGCCGATCACGGCTGGCTCAAGGCGAAGCATCATTTTTCCTTTGCGGACTATCACGATGCGAGGCGCATGGGCTGGGGCACCCTGCGCGTCTGGAACGACGACGAGATCGCTCCCAGATCCGGCTTTCCCCCGCATCCGCATGCGAATATGGAGATCATCACCTACGTTCGCGACGGCGCCATTACGCACCGGGACTCAATGGGCAACACCGGGCGGACAGGCGCGGGTGATGTCCAGGTCATGTCCGCGGGGACTGGCGTTCAACACGCCGAATACAATCTCGAGAGCGAGCCGACGCGCCTTTTCCAGATCTGGATCGAGCCTGCGGCACCCGGAGGTACGCCCGCTTGGGGCGCCAAGCCTTTTCCGAGAGCGGAACGGTCCGGACGCTTCGTCACATTGGCGAGCGGCTTCGCCAATGACGACGACGCTCTGCCGATTCGCGCCGAGGCGCGGGTGCTGGGCGCGACCGTCAGGCGTGGAGAGCATGTGAAGCTGGCGCTCGACCCGGGCCGTCACACCTATCTCGTGCCGGCAACGGGCGCCGTCGAAGTGAACGGCAGACGCGTAAACGCCCGCGACGGCGCCGCGATCAACGGCGAAACCGACATTGAGATCGTCGGCCTCGAGGAATCGGAGATCGTGCTCGTGGAGGCAGCGTAAGCGGACAAGCATCGATCGACGACGGGGAGAAACCGTGAAATTGCCGCCCGGCGACAGCGGCGAATTTATCCCGCTGCCGGAGGAACTGACGCCGCGCCCGGCCGATCCGGTATAATGCAGCGTGCGTCCCGAAAACACACCAGTTTCTTCCTCACCTCGTCCCACAATGTCAGCGTCGAAGCGCGGAAGGCGGTAGGAAGGGTCAGCGGAATTCCGTTCTGCAACACCGGACTGCTGCGATAACAAGCCTCCAGCCGGTAATTAGGTACACGCGGCGACAGATGATGGATGTGATGAAAGCCTATATTGCCGCTGATCCATTGCAGCAGCCGCGGCAACTTCAGATAGGACGAGCCGTTTAATGCTGCGTCGTGGAAATTCCATTCACTTGCGCGCAGCCAGTGCGCATTGTCGAACCTGTGCTGCACAGAGAACAGCCAGACGCCGACGATCGAGGTAAGAAGAATGATCGGCAGCTGGACGAGCAGAACCGCGCGAAATCCCAATAGCAATCCCAGCGTCACGACACAGGCCGCAATCGCAAGATTTGTTCCCCACACGGACCTGCGCTCACGCGTCCAGCTTTTCGGCGTATCGAACGGAAAGCGATAAAGCAGAAGAAATACCAGAGGCGGTAGCATCGCATGCGCGATCAGAGGGTGGCGCGGCAACCGGTAAAAGAACCTCCGCCAGGGAGGCAACGCGCGATACTCCTCGACCGTGAGACATGCCGAATAAATATCGGCGCCGTGTTCGCGCCGGTCGAGATTGTTCCAGTTCGCATGGTGTTGCGAATGTTGACGGCGCCAGTTCTGATAGGGGGCCAGCGTTACCACCCCGCAGATGGCGCCCATGATATCGTTGGCCCGGGCGGAGGAGAAAAACGAGCCGTGCCCGCAATCGTGCTGCACAATGAACACGCGTACCAGGAGTGCACTGGAAGGCACGGCAAACAAAAGGGTCAGGCCATAGGAGATGCCGAGCGACCAGTACATCAAAGCGAGCGAGACGACGTAGAGTCCCAACGATGTCGCGATCTGGTAGGCACCCAGCGCGAGGCTCGGAGTTTCGAACGGCGCCACTGCCGCCCGCAGAAGGTTTCGGGTTTCAGGCGGGGACGAGATCATGGCACCTCCAGGCGGGACGGACGGCCCCAGGCACGATCTTATGAATCGACCGCAAAGAAATCCGGTCCGGCGCAGGCCTCCGGGTTGAGCCAAGCCTGCGCCCGGTCGGCATGGACCGCCCAGACTTCTCCGGCCTTGTCCTTTGGACGATAGAACAGCGCCGAGGCGGCGTCGCAATGGCCCTTGTCGCCATGACTGTCCTTGCTGGGATAGTCGGCGCACTGTCTGCGGAAGACGCGTTCGATCTCGTCCTCGAACTTTAGGGAAACCTCGAGACCCGCCTTTTCGTGGCGCAAACGGATCGCGCGCATGACGGACCACCGCCGCAATCCGCGGGGAGATGCGAGCAGAACCTGAATCAGGTCGAGCAGATAGGACTGACCCGCCTGCGCGCGGTACGCCGCGTCGGCAGTCTTTTCCGGTCGGCCATGAACGGAGTTTTCCGGATTGCTGTAGCTCATTTCGCTGTCTCGCCCTTAACCAATCTTAGCGCGGGAACCCGCTTCACAGGCGAGGCGGCGACGGAAGACTCCGCCGCCGCTACGCGCGAACACGTTGGTAGGCTTAAACGGCCTGAAGATTGACGGCCTTGCTGCCCTTGGCATCCGGCTGAATATCGAACGACACGCGCTGCCCCTCATTGAGGCTGCGCAGACCGGAGGATTCGACTGCAGTGGCGTGCACGAACACGTCCTTGCCTCCGTCTTCCGGTGAAATAAAGCCGAAGCCCTTGGATGTGTTGAAAAACTTTACTGTTCCGATTGCCATGATCTCTCCTGATGCATCGGGTTCCGCGCAAACACGTGTTTGCGCGGTGCGATTGGACGAAACCATCAGGTTCGGAAGTTCGGCTGTCTGGTCCAGGCGCGCACGTTAGGCGAGTCGGATTACACAGTGCGCTTCAAGGTGACGGACGCCGTCGCAGGGCCCATATAGCCTCTTGCAGCGTGGATTGCAACCCGCGCCTTCTGGAGGTAGTGGTACAGTTTGCCGCCTAGCAGAACTTGCCATTTCGATTACAGGCAACGCGCGGCGGAATTTCCGATCCAGCGCAAAAGGGTTATCTGCCGGTGGGGGCTTCTAGTTTTCGGATCCGGATAAGTTCCGTTCGAGCGTCGGTCTTATCGGGATAGAGGGGGCTCACAAGCCGAGCGTGTTCGCCCAACGCCGTCCGTTCAACCGCCCATCCTTCCAGAAGTAGCTTTCTCAATTCTGGAACGCGGACCACCCGGAAAGTTGCCATTGTCCCCATCCCCCATCGGCGACAAGCTACCCCGCGCCAAGATAGTTGGTTAATCAATAGCGGCGAGCCCATAGCCTCAATGGCCCCTTTTCGCCGGCTCCGGTTATTGGGCCAGTTCCCAATCCTCAAGAACCTTCACCATGTCAGCCATTTCCCAGAGTTTCGAGGTCACGCCAGCAGCCATCGCCGGGGTGATTTTCAGGGTCTGATGGATGCGCACGAAATTGTAGTGCATGAAATAGATCGCCATCATGTGCGCGTGGTTTTCGGCCTTCTTTGAGAAGGCGTTGGTAAGCCGGGTCATGCGCCGGTTGCCCATGCGGATATTCAGGTTCTGGCGCTCTACGTGCGACGTTGAGATGTATTGCGTCTTGGGGTTGCCCTCGATGACCTTGGAATGCGCTCCGGTGCATATGGCGGGGCTGTAGCGGCGCTGGCCTTCCGGGGCCTGCCCGTACACCTTCACGAGCATCGCATAGTCGATATCGCCACCGAATGCCCCCTCAACGGCTTCCAGATAGGGCTTGTGTGCATCGCTGGTAAGCTGGACGCGCGAAGCGAGGCGAGGCGCCAGATCGTCCATGAACGTCATCGCCGCTTCGCTGTCCCGGCCGCCGACGTAGTAGGAAACAACAAGCTTCGTTTCGCTGTCGAGCCCAACCCACGTCCAGATATCGCCAGCGCCCTCCGGGGCCTTCTTCGCGGTCGCGACGTTCTTTTGCTTGCAATACGAAAATGCCCACGCCTCATCGACCTGAAGGCGCCTGCACGGCAGGTTCACAAGCGTCCGATCCATGTATTCGGAAAACGCCTGCCCGGCATCTTCCAGAAGCTTAATCAGCGTGGTCCGGCTGACCCCGGTAAGCCGGGTCATGGAACGGAGCGAAATGCCTTCGGCCATCATCTGGAGGGCTTGGGCGCGTTTCTCGGGGGTCAGCTTGTTCATGCCATTAAAATGGCATTTCTATGCTTGAGTGTCAAGCATTATTTTATCGTTTGAAGCTTTGGACTCCTGTTAACCGATTTTTCATGCTCCCATCCAATTGCAGGTTGTGGGTGATTGACTTATATGTCAATCGAGGATGAAATTCTAGACCGAATGGGCCGCGGGATGCTGTTCCCGCTCATTCCGAAGGCGGCTGGCGCGATCGTCCGCCGAGCGATGTTTATTGAGGAACGCCTCTGGGGCGAGCTTACGTCGCCGGAAGGAGATGCTGGATGGGACGACAGAATAGGCAGACTGCGCGCGGACTTAGAAGTGTTCGTGGTCGAAGAATATCTCGATCCAAAATAGCTGTTCCTCTTGTTTCCAGCTCATGATGCAGTCTGGGAAATAAGAAGTGTACGCGATAATCCATCTATCCGCGTTCTTGGTCTTTTCCCCATGTCTGACGTTTTCGTTTCAACAAACTATGCGCTGCGAGAGAACCTAGGAGGTTGGCAATCGCGAGAATGGAAAACGGTCAAGCGTACAGCACATGCCGTGTGGCGGAGATTATTTGATCCGTACAAACCAAAAGTTACAACAGTTCCAAGTGAGGTGTTCTCAGGAGCAACCAATGGCTACTACTACAAAGCGCGAGCCTAAGTCTGTACGGGATATCGCCTATTATACACAGCGATACCGCAACCGCGTGTTCGCTAAACTTGTCTCGTTTATCTCGGATCAACTAGAACAAAACGGCCTAACACAAAAGGATATAGCCGAGCGATTGAATCGTGATCCGGCGCTTATTTCGCGGTGGCTATCTCAGCCAAGCAACATGAATCTAGACACGGTGGCGATGTTCGCGCTGGCATTTGATGCAGAGCCAGAACCACCGGATTTTATCCTCTTCAAAGACCGCCGCGCGCCTAACTACATTCACCCCCTGATAGCGCGAGCGACCCAAATAAAACCATCCGTTCCCAAGCTTGAGGCTTATGCGACATCGCCGCCGCCGATATCAGCCGTTGCGAACACCAATGAATTCCAGGCCCGCATTGTTGCGTCGGCGGGGGCATGATGAGCATTCAAGCAATTGGTCTTTTCTGCCAGGATGTTCGGGTAGAGATAGAAAACGCAATTTCAATAATCGGGGTTATGCCGGAGACAGCGAACATAGCCGAATTCGTTCCCGGGCGAACTGTAGTGGCTAGGCTCGCCCTTTATATCCGTGTGCATTTTGATTTGGATGACAAGATTGGTTCAATGTCGGTGCGGCTACAACTGCCCGGGAATGCCAGCGATCTTGATCTCGGTCAGATTGATGATGCGGTAATCAAGACATCGTATGAAAACGGCCTCAAAGCAGGCTCGCCTTATGGGAGCTTATATCTTCGGATTGATATGTCCCCATTCCCAATCCCAGCGCTTGGATGGCTCAAGGCGATACTGTCAACGGATGGCCGGGAAATGTTAGTCGCGGCACTCAGATTTGCGGCTGGTGAGGCAAACAATCCGGGGCTCGAAATTACCCACCAGGTCACGGCTCCCATCGCTTTTGGGCAGCCCTCTTAGCTATTTCTTTCCGCCGCTCAGGCGACAATCGTTCGGCCCGAGCCTTCCCGCCTTTTAGTCCGCCCTTGCGGGCGAACTCGTGGGCCGGATCGATTGGCTTGGTGACGGGTTCTGGCGCCTTGTCCTCCACCTGCCCAGTGAGGATGTCCCCAATGAGCTTGCCGCGCTGCACGATGTCGGTGGGGCGCTTGAGGCGGGTCATTTAAGAGAAATCTCATCGGGTGCGAGGTCTGCCACAGCAGCCCCAGCCAAGGGACGTGCTGTTATTTTCGCATTTGCAGGGAGACCGCTGGCCGTCCGCGCAAGCTGTTCCGCCTTTGCGGGTGATGGGTTTCTGACCCGGAGCGAAAACGGCTCCTTGCCCGGTATCTCGACCCCGAGTAATTGGCCTGCGGTCATGCTCGCATTATGGCACCGGGCGGGGCAGGATGCGAGCGGCGCTTAGGCGCGCGGGATTTTCAAACTGTACCACTACCCTTCTGGAAGTGCGCTTGACGCGAGGTGGCAGGACAATATCGCTTACAATTCAGAAGGTTTCCGATTCACGCGCGCTATTGAAGCCCGCCCGCCAACGGCTGCGCTCCGGATCGATCGCATAGGGATTGAGTTCCGATATGTCTTCCTCTGCGATATCGGTGAGACGGCTTGGAGGAATACGCCGCGCAGCGTTCCAACCCTCCGCCTGGATGCGGCTGAGGCGAAAACCGTCGTCGGCCGTCAAGATTTCAGCGCCTCTTCCGCAAGCAGCGACTTTACCAATTCGCTGGGACGGCAAAGCCGGGCGGCGACACGCCGGCCGTTTTGCACAACAACGATCGGCCGGTTGATGAGGATGGGATTTTGAGCCATGGCGTCGAGGAGCTCGTCCTCGCCAACATCCGCCTCATCGAGGCCCAGTTCGCGGAACAGCGGTTCCTTGGCCCGCACAACCTTGCGCACGGGTACGTCCATCCGCGCCACCAGCGCGGCAATGGCACCCCGAGACAGCGGCGCCTTAAGATATTCAAAAATTCGGGGCTCGTGACCGGCAGCGCGGATTGCCGCCAAGGCATTGCGAGACGTGCCGCAGTCCGGATTGTGATAGATGGTGATCTGCATGGATTTTCCTTCGGCCCTCTGCGGCGCGGCGCATCAGATGCACAGCCGTGCGTTAAGCAATAACGCTCCCGTCCCTAGATGGGGATTAGACTGGAAATTGCAAGTGGCCCCCGGCTCGCGCTCTCGTTGTATAGGAAATACCACCCTGCGGGTGGCCACATCTTAACTTTAGCGAGTCCGGAACCGATTCTGTCCCGTTCTCATTTCCTACAGTGGTCGCAGGGGCGATCAAGAGGAGTGTACACGATGAAACGCGTATTGATGGCAGGATTGGCGGCGGCGGGATTGTTGGCGGCCAGTAATGCGATGGCCCAGGACGAGGAAACCAAGACCAAGACCACCACAACAACCACGTGGACGGTCCAGCCGCAAGAGCGCACCGTGATCCACGACTACGTGGTCAAGGAGAAGGTACGCCCCGAGAAAATTCAGGAAGACGTGACGATCGGCGTTGCTGTACCCCAGGATGTCGAGCTGCAACCGGTGCCGGAAGAGATTTATACGAGCGTCCCCGAAGCACGCCGCTATGAATATTTCGACTGGAACGGCCGAGTGGTCTTCGTCGATCCCGACTCCCGCAAAGTGGTTCAGATCGTCGACTAACGGAAACGCGCACATCTTTCGGTGGCAAGAAACGGTCAGCACAGCTCGGTCCCGACCGGGCTGTGCTCGTTTTGTTGGAGGGCAATTCTGACGATGGGCGATGCATAATCAGTCGGGCGCCTTCAGACGATAGCCGACGCCCTGTTCGGTGAGAATGAGTTGTGCCCGATTGGGATCCGCTTCAAGCTTTTGCCTGAGGGTGCGGATATAGATGCGAAGATAGGCGACGTCCGTTTCGGTTCCCCATACTTCGCGCAGCAGGAAGCGATGCGTGAGAACCTTGCCCGCATGAGCGACGAGTGCCCGCAGAAGATCGTATTCGCGCGGCGTAAGCTTTACTTCCCCGTCTCGCACCGTGACGACGCGTCGCACGAGGTCGACTGCGAGATCGCCGACACGAAAGATCGGGCGCTCGCCCTGCTGCTGCAACCGGTGACGTAGCGCCGCCCGCAACCGCGCGAGCAATTCCTCCATGCCGAAGGGTTTGGTGACGTAATCGTCGGCGCCCAGATCGAGGGCGCGAACCTTCCCGCCTTCATCCGTGCGGCTCGACAACACAATGATCGGCAGAGCCGAGCCGGACTCCCGCATCTCCTTGATGATTTCGAAACCGTCCAGGCCTGGCAGCCCGAGATCGAGCACCAGAATATCGATCGCATGGCGTTGCAGCGCCGCGCGGGCGGACGGTCCATCTTCCGCCTCGACCACTTGATAGCCCTGCGACGAAAGGCTTGTTCGCAGAAAGCGGCGGATTGGCGGTTCGTCGTCCACAATGAGAACGCGTTCCATCGGGGACGTGGACGTCACGCGGCGGGCTCCTGCGGATGGTTGTCGGGAATGGGAAGCGTGATGGTCAGCAGGGCGCCGCCCCGGTCGCGTCGGTTGGTTGCGCGGATGGTCCCACCCATGGTTTCAACAAACCCCCGGCAGATCGCAAGACCCAGGCCCGTGCCCGCCCGCTTTCGGTCCGTCGCATGAACGCGATAGAACTTGTCGAAGATGCGCTCGAGATCGGGCGCGGGAATGCCGTCTCCCTCATCGGCCACGTCGAGACGAACGCAATTGCCCTCTCTGACCGCGCGCAGCTCGATAGTTGAACCCCCCGGTGAATATTTTGCGGCATTGTCGAGAAGATTGAACAGAACCTGCTCGAAGAGAACGGGATCGAGCTTCAGCATCGGCAGATTGGCTGAAAGATCCACGCGAAGCTCATGTCGGGCGAGCACGCTGGCCGCGCGCCGTATCGCACTGCCAACCACGTCGCCCAGATCCACGAAATCGAGACCCGGGTGGATCGCCCCGGATTCAAGCCGCGTCATGTCGAGAAGATTTGCGATGAAGCGATTCAAGCGTTCGGCCTCCTCCTGGATCGTGCCACTCAATTCTTCCCGGGCGCGCTCATCCAGATTCGCGTTCCTGCTTCTGAGAGTGGTGGCGCAGCCGAGGATGGAGGCGAGGGGCGTTCTGAGATCATGCGAAATGGAAGTGAGAAGCGCGGAACGCAGACGCTCTGTTTCCGCAGCCAGGCGGGCGCGATCGATGTCTTCCGACAAATTAATGCGTTCGATCGCGAGTGCCGCCTGATCGGACAAAGCATCGAAAAGACGCCGCTGATCCGGAGTGAGCAAGGGAC
>Ga0182024_10003360_pt1 | contig 38272 bp, 34 predicted proteins | sample P32metaG_FD_120480 | JGI IMG/M metagenome (GOLD analysis project Ga0182024, IMG submission 120480) | Permafrost microbial communities from Stordalen Mire, Sweden - P3-2 metaG (Illumina Assembly) | ecosystem: Environmental > Terrestrial > Soil > Wetlands > Permafrost | place: Sweden: Stordalen...
AGACGGAGTCGAGGAGCTGAACGCGGCGCGCCTTCGTATCTCCATCGGCAGGTTGGCCCGTCGGTTACGGCCCACGGCGGCCGCCGGCACTCTCACGGCCACAGAGGTGGACGTGCTCGTTGCAGTCGAGCGTCACGGGCCGCTGCGGCTCTCGCACCTGGCGACGTTTGCCGGCCTTCACCCGACGATGCTGTCTCGAGTCATCGCCAAGCTGGAGGAAGCGGGCCTGGTCCGGCGTCTTCCGGCCGAGGAGGACGATCGCCGCGTGTGCCGCGTGGAGGCGATGGGCAAGGGCCATCGGCTGCTCGAAAGGGTCCGCTCGGAACGTAACGACGTTCTGTCGAAAAAGCTCGAAGGGCTCGATTCGGCACAACTCCAGAGCCTTGCCGTTGCCCTTCCCGTGCTGGAGGAGCTGGCGGAGCGTCTCCGGGAGCCTGAGCAAGTGACAAATAGGGGTGGGCGCCGATGAAGTGGCTGTCCGCAGTCGGGCATCGGACGTTCTCGGCGCTGTTGATCCCCAACTTCCGGCGGTACTTCTACGGCCAGGCGACGTCGCTCGTCGGCACATGGATGCAGTCAGTTGCCCAATCGTGGCTCGTGTACACGCTCACCCACTCGAGCACGGCACTCGGATTCGTGATCGCTTTGCAGACGCTGCCCGTGCTCGTTCTCGGGCCGTACGGCGGGGTGATCGCAGACCGCGTCGACAAGCGACGCCTCATGATCGTGCTTCAGGCGATGATGGGGATCCAAGCGCTCGTCCTGGGGCTGCTCACCGTCACCCATGTGGTGCGCTTCTGGGAGCTGTGCGTCCTCGCAGTCGTCCTCGGCCTGAACAACACCTTCGAGAACCCGGCACGCCAGTCCTTCGTCCTCGAGATGGTGGGCGGCGAGCAGGTCCGGAACGCAGTAAGCCTCAACTCGACGATGGTCAACGCGGCACGAGCCGTCGGCCCGGCTGTGGCCGGGCTGCTCATTGCAAGTGTCGGCGTCGGCGTCTGCTTCTTGGTCAACGCAGCGAGCTTCATCGCCGTCGTCTACTCGCTCACGTCCATGGACAAGTCCGCCCTCCGGCCGAGCGTGCCCACGGGACGGGAGAAAGGACAGCTGCGGGAGGGCTTCCGCTATGTGGCGAAGGAGCCCCGCATCGGCATACCCCTGCTGATGATGGCGATCGTGGGGACGCTCGCCTACGAGTTCCAGGTGACGCTCCCTGTCGTGGCAAAACAGACCTTCCACGGCGGCGCGACCACATACGGCTTCCTCACCGCTGCGATGGGTGTCGGAGCAGTGGTCGGCGGCCTCGTGACGGCCACAAGAGGTCGCACCGGGCTGCGCACTCTCACTATGTCCGGAGCGCTGTTCGGCGTGATGATCCTGCTGGCCTCGATCTCACCGGTGCTCGCCGCCGAGTTCGTGGCGCTGGCAGCGGTGGGCTGGACGAGCGTGACGTTCCTCGCGACCGGCAACTCGACGCTTCAGCTGGAATCCGAGCCGTCGATGCGGGGTCGTGTGATGTCACTTTGGGCGGTCGCATTCATGGGCTCCACACCGGTGGGTGGTCCCTTGATCGGATGGATCGTGGCGGCAGCAAGCGCCCGAGTGGGGCTGGCGGTCGGCGGTGTGGCGTGCCTCGTGGCGGCCGCCATCGGGGTGGTTGGCATGTCGAAGCTGGGCATGTTGCGGGGTAGGGCAGCAGGTTCCTCGGAACCTGAATCTACGAGACGTCCGCAAGCGCGGGTGCCCACCGGGGTGGAACTGGCGGCCGAGGACGACTGAGTCGCAATCGGCAGGCGAGACCGCGCCGGCCCGCTACTGGCCCACGTACCACCTGTGCTGACGCAGCCCGGCCTCGTTGGGTTTCTCTTGACTTCTGTCTGACTAACTGGTATACAGTTAGCCAGTATGCTCAAACGCGTTCAGGCGCTGCCGCTGGGGCGGCGTCGGGCGCTTGCCGGGGGAAACTGACAACCTGTTATGCAGAAATCCCTGATGATCGAGACCGTGTCAGTGGCCGACGCGGTCGCCAACGAGCTGCGCCACCGCCTGCTCGCCGGGCAGTACGCCGGGGGAAAGGAGCTTCGCGACACCGAGCTGACCGAAGAGTTCGGCGCCGCTCGACCCACCATTCGGGCCGCCGTCCAGATGCTGGTCGCCGATGGCCTGCTCGAGCGGGGCCGGGGACGCAGCGCCCGAGTCCGGTCCTTCACCGCGTTCGACGCGATCGATCTCTACCGCCTGCGCCGCCCCATCGAACTCGCTGCGGTGCGGTTGATCATCGAGGGTAAGCGCCCGCTCACCGAGATCGAGAGGTCCGCCGACGCGTTCGTGGCCCTGTCCGACGCGATGACGTGGGACGTGGTCGCCGACCATGACATCGCCTTTCACCGCTCGGTCCTGGCCGCGGCAGCGTCGCCGCGACTGCTGCGCACCTTCAACGGCGTCGGGGCGGAACTGCGGTTGCTCATCGCCCAGCTCCGCCCTGCCTACCGCAGGGTGAGCGAGCTCGCCGCCGAACACACGGTCCTGCTCGACGCGCTCCGCGCAGGCAAGATCCGCCCCGCTCTGGAGGCGTGGCAAGAGCACCTCACCGCCGCTGAACAATTCTTTCTCGACCTCATAAAGGAGTGCGGCCTGTGAGATTCACCGAATACGAAGCCCTAAGCTTCGACTGCTACGGCACCCTCATCAACTGGGAGGCCGGCATCGCCGCGGTGCTCGGCCCCTGGGCGAGGAGCCGCCGACTCACTCTCAACGACGAGCAGCTGCTGACCGCTTACTCCGCGCACCAGGCAACCGCCGAGGCGGAGCACCCCACCGAGCTCTATCCCGACATTCTCGCTCGCAGCCTCCGGGCCCTCGGCGACGAACTAGGCGCCGCGGTGAGCGACGCCGACGCCGCCGCTCTGGCGACATCGGTGCCGGTCTGGCCGGCGTTCGAAGATTCCCACGACGCGCTGGCAATGCTCGGTACGCGCTTCAAACTCATCATCTTGTCCAACGTCGACCGTGACTCCTTCGCCGCCTCCAATACGCGGCTCGGCGTGGAATTCGCCAGTATCCTGACCGCCCAGGACATTGGGTCCTACAAGCCATCACCGCGCAACATAGCGGCCTTGAAAGCAGAGGCTCGGCGCCTCGACATCAACGACGGCAAACTCCTCCATGTTGCGCAGAGCCTGTTTCACGATCACCTCCCCGCGAAACAGGCCGGCCTGCCGACCGTGTGGATCAACCGTCGGCACGACCGCCCAGGCTGGGGGGCGACGCCAGCACCCCCGGCCGACGTCACCCCGGATGCGGAGTTCCCCTCAATGGCCGCGTTCGCCGCGGCCGTCGAAGCCGAGTAACCGGGTCCCGCCAGCGTGCCGGCCACGACCGCCCACCGACGAGTTTCGCACCGACTCGCCGTCCAATGACGGAAGCATCCTGAAGGGCCTGGTAACCGGCGGTTGGCTTAGCGCCACGCTGACCTCCTCTCGGTGAACGGGCTTGCCACCGGTAGCGGGACGCTCGGACAGAATAGGTTTGACGGGTGTTCGAGCTGCAGCGTCTTCGCCTTGGCCATGAGGCCGCGGTCCTCGCTTTTGAGCAAGAGAACCGGGCGTACTTCGCCGAGTGGGTGAGCGATCGTGGTGACGATTTTTATGAGGAGTTCCCGGAGCGGCACCGGGCGCTCTTGGCCGAGCAGGAGGCCGGGAGCTGCGTTTTCCACGTGCTCGTCGATGGAGACGAGACGGTCGTGGGCCGCTTCAACCTCTACGATCTCGTGGAAGGCACCGCCGTGGTCGGTTATCGCGTTGCCCAGCGGGTCTCAGGTCGTGGCGTGGCGACTTCCGGACTGCGGAACCTGTGCCGGATTGCCGGCGAGGAGTGCGGGCTGCGCACGCTCAGGGCGGCGGCCAGCAACGAGAACGTCGCCTCTCAGCGGGTGCTTGCAAAGGCCGGTTTCGTTGCCATTGGACCGGCTGAGGTCGGAGCCCGGCCAGGAACGCGGTACGAGCTCGCCCTGGCGAGCCTCTGACACCGGCCAAAGCTCAGCGGGCGAGACCGTTTCGGTGGGCGTATGCGGCGGCCTGCGCGCGGTCGCGGCTGTGGGACTTGGCAAAGATCCGGTTGACGTGCGTCTTTACGGTGGCCTCGGCCACGTACAGCTGCTTGGCGATCTCGGTGTTCGAACGCCCCTGGGCGATCAGGGCCAGCACCTCCGCCTCGCGATCAGTCAAGCCGTCCGGCAGTGTGACCGGCCGGCCCGGACTCGCCGTGGCAGCTTTGAGAAGCGATGCCTGCACTGCCGGATCGAGCACACTCTGACCGGCAGCGGCGGCCTCGAGAGCGCGGCGGATGTCGTCGCGGGTGGCATCCTTCGTGAGGTATCCGACCGCTCCTGCCGAGAGCGCCCCGATGATCGAGTCGTCGTCGGCGTAGGTCGTGAGTACGACGACCCGCGCGCCCACGGCAGCGTCGCATAGGGCTGCCGTCGCCTCGACGCCATCCATCCGAGGCATGCGCAGGTCCATCAGGACGACGTCGGGCTGGTGCTCGGTCGCAAGGGCGACGGCCTCCGCGCCGTCGGCCGCCAGACCGACGACCTCCACGCCCGGGATCGCCCCGATGATGGTGGCAAGACCGTCGCGCACGACTCGCTGGTCGTCGGCGATCAGCACCCTCATAGAGGCGCCTTTGCCGTCAGCCGCCATCCGGCGTCGCTCGGGCCGCCTCCATCGAGCCGCCGAGCATGTCCAGACGCTCCTGGATCCCCGTCAAGCCGTAGCTGCTTCCGCTGGAGGCAAGTCCCCCGAGGTCCTTCGCGTTCACGTCCAAAGGTGAGGGCCCGTTCATGACGCTGAGGCTCACATGCTCCGGTTCGAACGTCAGCTCGATCCATGTTGCTGCTCCCGGCGCGTACTTCATGGCGTTCGTCAGTCCCTCCTGGGCGGCACGGTAGAGCGCGACAGTCACCTGCAGGCTCAAGGCTCTCGCTTCGCCGGCGACCACGAACGAGCATTGCTGATCGTCCGCCAGCTTGGCGAGCTGGTCGGGGAGAGGCTCCAGATCATCCCGGAGGGCACCCACGGCGTTCCGCGCCTCGACGAGCCCCTCGCGCACGAGCCGTTTCGTCCGCTCGACCTGCCGGACGACTTCGGGGACCACCCCGTGCGCGCCAGCCTGCACCGTCACGTCGAGGGCCTCGAGCTGGAGGGAGAGAGCCGCCAGGGTGTGGGCGAGCACGTCGTGGAGCTCGCGGGCGAGGTGGTTGCGGTCGGCGAGCAGCCCGGCACGCGCCTGCTCAATGTCGGCTCGCTCCCTCTCCATCGAGAGCAGGACGGCCTGGGCGGCATGTTCCTGTGACTGGCGCCGGCTCAGCCCCATTGCCGCGCCGGCGAGGGCGACGCCGAAGCCGAGCGAGAGGACGCTGAGCGAATGGCCGGCCGCAGGAACGGAGACCAGCATTGCTGCCAGTCCAGCGGAAATAACCCAACCCGCTGTCCGCATCGCCCAGCCGATGGTCGCGCCGAGCGCCGCCACCCCTACGAAGGTCACTGCGAGCGGGGCGAACGGCACGAGAGCGCCGCCCGCAGCCGCCATTACGCCGACCGTGATCGCAGCACGCGGACGTTGGCCCCGAGCCAGGCTGCGAACGACAGCCCAGCCGATCCATCCGATGCAAGCCGCGACAAGTAGGAGCAGCGCCGCAGATGCGAGCCGCCGAGGCCCAGATGGGCCTCGGCGGCGATGCCCCAGGCGAGAAAACCGAGAGCTGCGACAGTGAAGGCGCTCCCGAGCGGAGGGAAAGGCGCCGCTGCGACAGCATCAGAACGACGGATCACCGGTACCAATCATGGTCCGCCTGGGCGAGGTGCGGGTAGCCGACGCCAGCGTGAGACCGAAGCGGCGGTGTGCCCGGAAGACGATAATGGCGTGCCGGCAGACGACCTCGGCGAGCGCCATGAGGACCAGGGCGGCGGTCCAAGCGGCACCGCTCGTGATGTCGTGGGTAGCGCTGAAGTGCGCCACGACAGGTAAGCCGCCGTGCGAGATGTACAGCTGGAAGGCGAAGCGGCTCCCGACGCCGAGCACCCAGAGGATCGCCGCCACGGCGCCCGCCTTGGCAACGGGAGTGCCGGACGAATCCCGGCGGATCGATGTGAACAATCCGGAGAGCGAGCCGAGCGTGGCACCGATCGCGGTCAGCCCGACAATAAGGAAGAGGTCGTGGGCGGCCGTCGGAATGGTCTTCAGGTAGTTCATCGCCACGATCCCGACAAGCACGAGCGGCAGAATCAGAGCGCGGCGGGTGAGGCGCATGCCGCGGATCTGGAACGCAACAAGGCCGAGTAGGACGATGTCGATGGCGTAATCGCTGATGGTCATATGAGCAGTGTCTGCTCTGCAGGCTGCGGAGGCGTCCACCGACAGATTGATTCCAGGGTGGATCGTTCTCCACCTCGAGACGACCCTGACCGATCATCCTCGACCAGGAACGACGCCGGACTCGGACGGGCACCCCTGTCGGTAAAGTGCAGCGTACCGTGGCTGGTATCGTCTCGCATGCCTCCTCGAAGTTGGGCGATTGCGTCGCGGGCCAAGATCCTGCTCAGACTCAGTGCAATCTTGCCTGTCATGCTGACGATGCTGAGTGTCGGATCACCGCGCTCCGACGCTGCAAGCGCCGACGACACCTGCACGGTCTCGGCCATGCTGGTCAATTCTTGCCGCCCATGGCTAGGCGCAGTGGCCAATTCCTACCCGCAGGTGCCAAACGACTCCAAGAGCCAGTCTCTCTATCATGAGTCACGTATCTCGCGGCAGCTGGACATAGTCCGCGTCTACTACGGACACACCGCTACCGGGCTGAAGGCGAATGACATCTATTTCGCCACGCGGCCGGGCACCATTCTCGAGGTCACCTGGAAGGCGACTCAGACCTGGGGCACGATTGCGACGCACAACAAGACGATCGACGCGATGGCGGCCAGCATCAAGGCCCTCGGCACCACCAAGATATTCCTGTCGCTCTGGCACGAGCCGGAGAACGATGTGTCGCCTGGCGGCGATCCCAACTGCCCCACCCTTCACTACCGTGGCAAAGCAGGAACGGTCGCGCAGTACAAGAATATGTGGTCGTACGTCGAAGCCCGCTTTGCAAAAGACGGCGTGACCAACGTCGTCTGGTACCTGGACTACATGAATTGGCCGCCTTGGATGTGCATGGTCCCTGATCTGTACCCTGGCAACAAGTTGGTCGACTGGATCATGTTCAACGCCTACGGCAGTGGCAACCCTCCCACCTTCGACACCGTGGTCGGCCGCTTCTACAACTACCTCCTGGCTAACAGCACCACTGCCCACAATTACAAATCAAAGCCGTGGGGAATCGCCGAATGGTCGATACACGGCTTTCCGGTGAAGGTGGAGGAGACTTACTACAGCGAGGCCAAGACTGCCTTGGACGCTGACACGTTCCCCTTGCTGAAGATCTACACGATCTACGACGCCGTCAATCTGCAGAACGGCAATAACTACCGTGTGGCCTACGATGACGACGGGACCTACGACCCGACCAAGGCGACTTACTATTATGCCTTTGCCGACGATCCCCGCCTCACGGACGCCTATTACAACGCGCCCGCCGCGCCGACCGGCCTCACAGCCACGGGCGTGAGCAGCAGCGAGATCGACCTGAGCTGGACAGGCGTTGCCGACGTGGGCGGCTACTACGTCTACCGGAGCGACACCAGCATCGGCCCTTTCGTGCAGATTGCCACCGTGCCCTACGGCACCACCACTTACGCCGACAGTAGTGGCCTCACTGCGGGCGGGATCTATTACTATGCCGTCGCTGCCTACGACAAGGCTGGGACGGGTCCTCAGTCATCTCCGCCGGCCATGGGCACAGCCGCCGCCGGCCCTTAGAGCTCGATCGGACGCTTCGACGCTGCACGGCGCCTACACCCGGGCTTGCTGTGGGTTTGTTGGCGACGGGCTTGCCGGTGCGCTCGTTGACGATGCCGGTGGACGAGCGCGATGCACACAGGACGGGGGCAGCTCGATCGTCGATGAGTCCGCGTCGTCCGCATCCGGTCGTTTCGCAGCGGCGGCTCCCCCGTCGATCTCACCTCGACCACGTTCCTGTTTGACGAGCATCCGGGCGTCGGTGTCGAAGACGGTGAGCTCCTGAGGAGTGCAGATGTGCCGGACGACGAAGGCCCGCTCGTTCACCCTCCACAGCCCCTCGCCGCGGCCCAGCTCGGGCAGTTGGGCGACTTCCACGGAGGTGAGACCGAGCACCTTGCCGGCCGCCTGGGCCTCGTCGAACGGCTCGTTGTACAAGATGCGTGTCGCCGTGTCCCCGAGGAGCCCCTGGGCAAGGCCGCGGGCCTCCGAGCCGGCGTCGCCCACCGCCTCCAGGTCCGACAACCGATGAAGGACGATCAGGTTCGCCAACCCCCACGCCCTCGACAGCTTCCACTGGGCCTGCATTCGGGCGAGCAGGACCGGTTGGGCGAGCAGGCGCCATGCCTCGTCGTACACGACGAGGCGCTGCCCTCCGCGCGGGTCGGCGAGGGACGCTTCCATCCACGTCGATGCGCAGGTCATCACGAGACCGATCAAGGTGTCCGAGCCGGAAATCGCCGACAGATCCAACGAGAGCATCGGCAGGCTCGGGTCGAAGCTGATCGTGGAGGGGCCGTCGAAGAGACCGGCGAGGTCGCCTCGTACGAGGCGCGCAAGCGCGTGGGCGGCCTCGCGGCCGTCTATGCGGAGCTGCTCCACCGTCGAGCCGGCGAACGGCCTGTCCGGCGCCAGCATGGCGTCGACGACCATCGGGAGGACGGGCGTGGAACGCAGGCTCCCGGCGGTGGTGAGGGCGTTGTCAAGGGCGGTGTCGAGGGCCGTACGCTCCGTAGCCCGGAGCGGCCGCTCGAGCGTCGCCTCGGCGAGGGCGGCGAGGAGCCCGAGCCGCCTCGCTCGCACCCGGGCCTGCCACGTGGCGTCCTTCAGGCCGGAAGGCCGCGGCCCCTCGTCGAGCGGGTTGAGCCGAGCCGAAGTCCCGACGCCGAGCTCGACGGCCTGGCCGCCGACGGCGCGCGCCACGACCGTCCACTCCCCCTTCGGATCGCCGGGGACGTACACCCGCCGGCCGAAGGCCACGCAACGAGTGGCGAGTGACTTTGCCAGCGTGGACTTGCCCCGCCCGATCTGTCCGGCGAGGCAGATGTTGGGGTTGGTGAGCGCCCCCTGGCGGTACAGCTCCCACGGGTCGTAGCAGAACGCTGAGCCTGACCAGGCGTCCTGGCCGATCATGACTCCGGCCGAGCCGAGGCCCTCCTCGGCGAGGAACGGGTAGGCGCCCGCCAGCACTTCGGATGTGGCGCGGTGAGGAACCAGCTTGAGCCGCCGGTAGGAGCGGCCTGCCATCGGTCCAGCCTCGCCTCCTCGGGGCAGCAACGGCCGCTCGCGGCTCTCCTGCCGGAGAGCCTCCGTCTCGGCTCGGCGGCGGTCGATGGCCCTCCGACGGTAAGCGGACTCCACCTGCCGCGCCGAGCGTTGTCGCCGGCGGCCGGAGCCGAGAGGGGACCAGCCCGGCGCCCCATAGACGCGGGCGCCGGGCTCGAAGGGAAGGACGGAGGACGCGACGCGCTCCAGGTTCTTGTCTTGCTCGGGCTCCGCCGGCGTGCGCTTCCGGCGCCGCGGGCGCAGTCCCGGGTTGCCGTCCATCAGAACGTCGTCCGGGCGAGCGGGAGGGCGGCGGCGATGAAGCCCTGCATCTGCTGACCGTAAAGTGGCCGGACCTCGCAACTCACCTGGCCGGCGGCACGGGTGATGGCGGCGACCGCCGTCTCGAGAGCATCCTCGGTGGGAGCCGTCACCGTGACGAGGCCCGTGAACTCGACATCGGTGTGCCCTGCGATCACCGAGCGCTCTCTGGCCAGGACGTCGTCGTACTCCTGGGCGTCCGACAGGTCGGCCAGCTGCCCGAGACGGGACTTCTGCACCGAGTCGGCCACTGCCGCCGTCTTCTCCCGCCGGATCTGCCGCAGGGCGGCGTCGGTCGGGAGCGGCCTGGACATGATCGACAGCGTCCGAAGCACCCCGGGCGTGAAGACGAGGGGGTGGAGGAAATCGGGCGGCACGGTGACTCGCGGCCATTCCGACACCCAGAGGACGGCCGACCAGCCGGAGTCGTGACGGAGCCGCTGCCAGGACTCAGAGACAGCTACGGGCCCGGCGCGTGCCAGCTTGGCGGCGGGGTCGGACAGGTCGTCGATCAAAACCGTCGGATCGAAGGCCTGCCGGACGATGCCGGCGAGCGCAGCCTCATTGAGCCAGCCGAGGGGACGCAGCCCAGCCTGGCGGAGGGAGTCGGTGAGACACGCCATGTCACCTCGGAGCACGTCGGCAGCGCCGCGGAGCCCGCGCCCGGCTACCTTGATCGCTCTCGCCGAGCCGTGCAGGTCGAGCGAGAGGCTGATCGTCGTTCGGTGCACGGAGGAGTCGAGCCGCACCTGCTGCAAGAGCGTCTCGTACTGGGCAGGCGCCCAACCGCCGTCATGACTGCCGTGCGCCTCCCACCAATCGCTCTGGCTCCGTCCAGGATCGGGGATCGTCGCCTCGAGCACCTGCAGGGCGGCGCACGTGCCCGACTGGGCAAGCTGGGCGATGACCCGCCCCCAGCGGCTCACCCGGAGCGACCGGTCCGGATCATCGAGGAGAACAAAGGCCGGATGGCTGACCGACAGCACGGCCGTGAGCGTCTGTCGGTGGGGATCGTGGATCATCGCCGCCTCCGAGATCTCATCGACGTGGAGGCGCAGGGAGGCGGCATCCCCGGGTAGCGCCAGCGTGCCGGCGGGGCGCGGCTTGTCCACCCTCATCCTGAACTGCGTCTGGCCGGAGCGCCTGCGGGCTCCGAAATGGACGGCTGTTCCGGCCCACTCGACGGCGGGACGTCCCGCGACTCGTGCGAATGCGGAGAGCGCGAACGGTGCCCACACAAGTCCTGAGGCGACGAAGACCGCGGCCCCTCCGAGGAGGAACCCTGTGAGGGCGGCGGCGGCGGCGGCGCCGATGACGGCCACTCGCGGGGTGGACAGTCCGAGCAGCAGGCCCCGAGTCGAGCGGCGGGCGAAGCGCACCCCGGCTTGAGCGCCGGCGGCGGTCATCCTGAGCGCCCTGTCGGCGACGAGGCCGACGCGGTGCGGGCAGCTCGCGCCGCAGGAGCCGATTCCACCGAACCTTCGGCCGCGGATACCGCCGGGACTATGCGGGCGTATCCGACACCGTTGGCGTGGTCCGCGTGTGGCCGGCCGGCGAAGTCGGGAGGCGGGGCGCCCCCGGGAGCACTGTCCGGGGCAGGTCCGGCGGCTGCACCGGTGGTTCCGGCACGCGCAGCGACAGTCCCGGCGGCCGCAGCCAGAGTTCCGGCACTGGTTGCCACAGTTCCTACAGCCGCTGAACCAGTTCCGACAACGGCCTCGGCCGCCGTGGCTGGCACACGCATCACGTAGGGAGCTGCCCTCTGCGCTGCCCGACCACCTGCGGCCACGGCGACGGCGGTTGTGCCCGCCGAGTGGATCTGGTGGACGCGCTGGCCGGTGAAGTGCACGATCCTGAGCGTCATCCACGGGGCGAAGCCGGCCAGGAAGAGCACGACGATGCCCGAGATGACCTGGGTGACCCCCTCGCTCGGTCCCGAGGCTGACTGGCTGTTGCGGATCAGGATCTCGTAACCGGAGACAAAGACGAGCACGAGGACGAGCTTGGAAAAGATGAGAGCGATGGTCGCCTCGATCCAACGACGCGTCCATGAAACGGTGATGTCGGCGAGCGAACCGGCAAGAGCGACGGGGGCAAAGACCGCCGTGACAACGATCAGGACCTTGCGGACCACAACGGCGCCGTAAACGACCACAGCGGCGCCGATGCAGGCGAGCGACAGCAGCAACAGCGCCGCCGAGCCGTGCACCGATGCGGTCAGGGCACCGCTGCCGAGGACGATCGCGCCGAGATGGGCCAGGGTCGTGCGGGTGGTGACCTCGACCACGCCGCCGGAGAGCGCATCGGTCGCCCCGAGGAGCAGGTTGACGACCGCGACCGCCACCCCACTCCCGATGAAGGCGATCGCCAGTCCCCGGAGGGCTCGCGCCAGTCCGGTGGGCTCGCGTCGCAGGACACTCTGGACGAGCTGGAACACGAACAGCGACACTGCGACGGCGCCGGCAATGGCAGTGGTGAACTCGACTTCCTTCGAGAAAGCCTGGCCGCCCACACGAAGAGCGGTCGCGCCGCTCATCTGGCCCCACAGCCACTTGAGTGCGTGGTCGGCGGCATCCCCGAAGGACTGGGCGATCGAGCCGAAGGCGTCCCCGGCAGCTGACTTCGCCAGAGGGCCGATGCAACTGGCATAGCCGGCCGGCTCGTTCCAAACACAGCCCATTTACGACTCCTTCCAGTCCGAGACGAGCACGGTGCCGTACCCGTGCCGCCAGCGGGCGGAGCCGATTTGGACCACCACCGAGAAGCGCCGCTTCGTCTTCGTCGTCCCCTCCGCCACAGTGAGAGTGCCGGTGACGACCTCGACAGCGGCACGCATGTCAGGTGGCTGCCAGCCGGCGTCGATCATCTGTTGCCACTGGGGCTCGAGCTGCACTTCGAGGTCGCTCGTCCACCAGCGGACCCCCGCCTTGGCGTAAACGAGCCATTGGTTCGCCGGCGGCAGCGGGGACAGCTGTCCGGTGATGCCCGGATCGAGCAGCGTGACGGTCAGCGCCCGGTCCTGGAACGCCGGCGGGATGCCCGGCATGAGGTCAGGCGCCTCCTCGGCGACGAGCCAGGCTGCGAGGGCGATTCGGCTCTGGTGGGCGAAGTGGATGTCCAGCAGGCCCTTCAGGAACACCTCCGTCCAGCCCTCCGGCGTCCCGCTCAGAGGAAGCACGGGCCAGCCACCTCCTACCGCCGGTGATGGCAGCCTGAAGGACTCGGCTCGGGTCATCATGGCCTTGTTGGCCGCCGACGAGAAGCCCGTCTCGAAGCCTGCGTCGTAGCGCTGCTGCACTGGAGTCTCGGCCGGCACCGTCGTCGCCGGCGCGACGGGCCGCCAGCTGCTCGGCCGGCTCGAGGTGGAGGTGGGGGGTGATGATGGTCGAACGGGCTGGTGTCTTTTGGCATCGCGATGGCGGCCGCTGAACACGGCGCTCAGCCCGCCGGCGATGACGAGGCAGCCGAGCGCCACGGCGACGACTGTGCCGAACCTTCGTGCCCTCACAGGTGTGCCCCCGCCCCGGCGAAGAAGTTGATCAAGGTGACCGCACCCCCGGTGAGGGCGGCGGCGGCGAAGGCGACAAGGACGCCCGTCTTGCCTCGGCCGGCGAGCAAAGGGTTGACAGAGTGGTTGCCGATCGCCCACACGATCGCCGAGAGCACGAGCCCGGCCAGGCTGGCAACGAGGCCGATCGTGAGAAGGGCGCCGACGATGTGGTCGAGCTCGGAGATACCGGGCAGCCCGGAGGAGTTGGGTCTCACGTTGATCGCCGCCACCAAGTTCATGACCGCTGTTCCTTTCTCTGTGTTTGCAGTTACTCGCCCGGAGCCGGGTCACGAAGAGCGATGAGACCGCCGGAGACGAACGTCGTCCAGCTCTGGACGGCCACCCCGTACTGGGGATCGATGGCCGAGATGACGAGGTTGTCTCCGAGGTAGAGGCCCACGTGGCCGGCGAGACCCGGACCCGGCGAGTCCGAGCCGGGCACGAGCACGAGGTCGCCCGGGACAAGAGCGGCGACACCCACCCCCACCCCCTCGTTCTGCTGGATGCTGGCCGCGTGCACCAGGGCGACGCCGACTGTCGCCCAGGCAGCCATTGTCAGCCCCGAGCAGTCGTAGTCGGCCGGTCCAGCCCCTGCCCACACATACGGCTTGCCGAGTTGACCGAGAGCGAACCGGACCACGGCCTCATGTTCCGGCGGCGTGCCGGGCGGAATGACATAGCCGGGCGGCAACCCCTGCCTCGACCCGTTGACGGGCAGCGTGGCAGTGCCCTGTCCGCACGTTCCTGGCCGGTTGCCGTTGGCAAGGACGCCGGCCAGGACTCGGCCTGCACCCGGCCAGTTCGCCTCGTAGTTGGACCCGGAGCTGTCGGCGGACCGCTGGACGGCCTGGGCCGCCCGCCACGGTGCCATCTGGTGCCAGCCGGGCACGGCGAGGAGCCGGCGGACAAAGGCCGCCGTCGAATAGCGGGGATCCATGATCTGGGCGGGAGTCCCCCAGCCCTGGGATGGGCGCTGCTGGAACAGCCCGAGCGAGTCCTTGTCGCCAAGGTCGAGGTTCTCGAGGCCGCTCTCGGTCATCGCCGTCATGAGGGCTATGCGGGCGGCCGGCGTGCTCTCGCCGGAAACCGCCAGCGACACAGAGACGATCAAATCGGCGTTGGCAGCCTGAGCGGCGGTCAGGCTGGGCACGGTCCCGGCGACCAAGCACGCCCGCGCCGCCTGATCGGCCACAGTGAGTGCCGTCGCTGCGTAATCCACCGTCCCTCCGACCGCCGACAGCCCGAGCGCCATCGCCACGCCGGCCGCCAACGCCGCCGCGGCCGCCCACACCAACTTTCCCGGGCGTTGGGTTGACGTCGCCGCTGTCACGAGATTGCCGCTCCGGCGTTCTCGTAGGACTGACGGAGGCACCCGTGTCGCCGGTTGCTCTCTCCTGCGCAGTCGTGAGCTGTCGAGCACATTTCAGATGTTTTCATATCATTTCATGTCGGTCATTGTCCAGAGCATCTTCCGGACCGACCCGAGCCCTCTCCAGAGCGGAAGGGCGGCCGGCCGAGCGCAAAGCGGCAGCGGCTGCCCGAGCGGAGTCGACCAACACCGTGCTCCGGTGGTGGCCGTCCTTCGCAGCCCGGTGCGTTGCGACCGCTACCATCGAAATCTCAGCGAAGGCCGGAGACATCCCCATTGACGACGCCACAGGTTTCCAACCGAGCAATCACTGCCGGACTTATGAGGCGACCGGCCGGGTGCCGTCGGTGACTCAGCGGCTCTTCACCGGCGTCGGCGTGGCCCTCGTCACGCTCTTCGGAGACGACGGTCGCCTCGACGCCGCCGGGACCGCTCAGCTCGCCGGGCAGCTGGTGGAGCTTGGCGTGCGGGCGGTCGTCGTCGCCGGTTCCACCGGCGAGGCATCGGCGCTCTCGCCGGACGAGCGCTCTCAGCTTCTTCGCGCTGTCCGGGCGGCCGTCCCAGCGGGTTCTGGAGTGCCCGTCCTCGCCGGCACCGGTGCCGCCACGCCCGCCGAGGCGGCCGACCTCACCCGCCGGGCGCTCGACGACGGAGCAGACGCCTTCCTCGCCCTGTCACCGCCGGGGAGTGAGGATCTCGCCGGGTACTACGGGGCCGTCGCGAACGCCGCTCGGGGGTGCCCCGTCTTCGGCTACCACTTTCCGGACAAGTCGAGCCCAGGCATCGCCGTGGAAGAGCTGGCCGGGCTGCCCATCTCGGGCTGCAAGGACTCGACGTCGGACGCCGACCGGATGCTCCGCACCGTGGCCTCGTGGGATCGTCCCCTCTACACCGGGTCCTCGGCGCTGGTGGCACTGGCGGGGGCCGTCGGATGCGCCGGAGCGATCCTGGCACTGGCGAATGCCCGCCCGGAGCTCTGCCAGGAGGCCTTCGAGGGGTCACTCGATGCACAGGGCCAGCTGGTCGGACCGCATCTCACCGCCAAGAACGACTTTCCCGCCGGAATCAAAGGACTGACCGCAGATCGCTTCGGCACTCCGACTGCCGCCAGGCTCTAGGAAAGCCGCCCGGATCCGGGAGGCCGCCAGGCGCTAGCAAGAATCTAGGAAGCCGCCAGGCTCCAGGAAACGCGCTACGAAGAATCGCCCAGACGTCGCGCCGCCGAGACCAGGTCGTTGGCTCGCCGCACGAGCGACAGGACCTGCCCGGGGGGGATGGCCGTGTTGTGGAAGGCGGCCCCTTCGAGCAAGCTGATCATCCGCGCGCCCACCTGGTCCCGCTCGGAGCCGAGAGCAGCGATTCTTCGCTCGGTGCTCAGGTAGCGGCTGTCGTTTCCGGCCGAGCCACTGGCCAGCCCGGCAGTGGACGCCGCCAGCGTGGGCACGCAGAACGGTCCGACCGGTGACTCCACCGCCGTGTAGGCCGCCGCCAGCCGCTCGTATCCCGGGCTGCGCAGGGAGGCCGGCAGGCCGGCCCGCTGCAGGATCTCGGTCAGCACCCGGCCCTCGTGGACGTAGTCGTCGTGCAGGCGGAGCAGGACCATGAGGGTCGGCCTCGTGTCTGTCTCGCTCGCCCACACGGTGCTCTGGCCGAGGTGGCGGACTCCCGGGCCCACGAAGGCCATCCAGTACCGGTTGATGTCCGGTGAGATGTCGCCGTGGTTCCAGGCGTCTGTCTGGAACGACTCGCAGTGCGGGGTCGAGCACGTCGTGCCGTCGGCGCTCAGCCAGAAGTCGGGGTTGGCGAACAAGGTGAGCGTGGGCGTGCGGGCAGGGTCGGCGGTGACCATGTGGAGCACGTTCAGCTCGACCGGATCGGCCAGGTATTTGGTCAGCCGCACGTTGCCGCCCCGGTAGGGGTCGTATGCCTTCAATCCGGCCAGAGCACGCTCGAAGGCCCGCACTGCCGCCGAGTGCGCCGGCGGCTGGCCCTGCAGGTACACGTACGGGGCGGAATCGCTGTTGACCGTGAACGGCGTCGTGATGCCCTTCTCCTTCGCCAGCAGGCCCTGCAGGTTGGCGCCCACTTCGCCGAGTTGGGTGTAGGAGCACGGCGTCGTGACGCCGTTACAACCGGCAGGCTGGGGCGCCGACCCGACGAAGTGGTCGTTCTCATCCTCGCCGAAGACGAACAAGGTGTTGCTCTTGTTGATCCCGGCGGCGGCGAGGCGCACGAAGAACTTGGCGAAAGCCTGGTTGTACGACGCCAGCTGTTGCTCGTAGACCTTCTCTCCCGGGCCCATCCCGTTGCCCGTCACGGCGTTGTCGTGGGCGTCGGTGAGGTAGGTGTAGGTGACCGGTATGCCCCTCTCCTGCATGTCGAGGGTGAAGGCGAGGGCGTTGACCGGCTGCATGGCGTCGTAGCCGGGGAAGCCGACGTGCCCACTGCTGTCCGTGATGGCCTTGCCGTCGAGGTTGGTCAGCGGACCGGACGGGTGCAGCTCGTGGTCGAGGAACTTGGCCCCGAACACCGCCTGGTAGCCGTGATACCCACCTGGCTCGTCGGGCAGGCGGTCGGCCACCGGCCGCGGGTTGGACGCACAGAAGGTGCTTCCCTTGGCGCAGTGCACCGAGAGGCCCTCGAACTCGGTCTCGGTGGGGAAGTTGGGATTGGCGGCATCTTTGGCTTCCACCGAGTTCTTCCCGAAGACGTCGGGGACGTCGGGGACGGAGTTCTCCAGCTCGGTGTTGGCCATGGCGACGTCGCCCACGTTGCAGCCGGCGCGGGTGTACGGCACCCAGGGAGCCGGGGCCATCCGGCCGGCGGCGTCGATCAAGTTGGGGGTGTGGTCGGTCCCGAGACCGTTCGCTGTGGTGTAGCTGTCCACCGGGTCTGTCCAGTAGCCGAAGGACCCGGCGGTGTCGGTGGTGCCGTTCGGCCGGTAGTAGAGGTAGGTGTTCGCCTCCGGGATGCCCTGGTCGTTGCCGTAGACGCCCGTCAGCGAGGTGACCAGGTCGTCGGCGGTGTGGGCGATGAGGGGAGTGTGGTCGTCCGTCAGCACGGTGCCGTTGCTCTCCATGAAGTGCAGGAGGGCGGGCATCTGCTCGATGTCGGAGGGAACGTTGGGGTTGGTCCGGGAGAAATGCGTGTTGTCGAACTGGATGTAGATGACGTGCTTGACCCTGCCCGCCGGCCCGAGGGCGCAGGCGCGGGCCGAACCCACCCCAGCGCGGACTGGAGAAGCCCCCGCCGGCACCGGCCCGGCGGCCCAGGCCGTGCCCGCCCCTGCCACCGTTGCCCCGAGCGCCACCATGAGAAGCCTTGGGCGGGAGAACCTGCTGCGCCAGGTCACAGTTACACCTCCGTCGTAGCGATCGCCGTGATAGCGATCGGCATAGTAGCGACCGCCGGCGCCCAGAGGAAGGACGAATGTGCGCCTCCCGCTCGGCAGGCCGATCCTAGAAAGCCGACCTGACACCCGAATGAATCCCCGCCAAACCCTCGGCAGCGCCCAGGTGAACGAAGCGTTACGGCCGATGCCGGCGGACGGAGGAGCAGAGCGGGCCGGACGGACCGAGCAGCTGAGCGCGGCCGGAGTGGCGGACAGCTGAGCGCGGCCGGACTTACACTGCCGCCATGGTGCGGCCGCTCCGAGTCGGGGTCCAGTTGCCGGAGGTCGAGCGGGAGGTCCGGTGGACCGAGTACGTCGCCATGGCGCACGCGGCCGAGGCAGCAGGCTTCGACTCGATCTGGGTCGGCGACCATCTCCTCTACCGCGGCGACGGGCGCCCGGAGCGCGGGCCGTGGGAGGCCTGGACCCTCCTCGCCGGACTCGCTGCTTCCACAAGCCGTGTCGGTCTCGGGCCGCTCGTGACATGCACGGGCTTCCGGCCACCTGGCATCTTGGCGAAGATGGCCGCCGCCGTCGACGAGATGAGCGGCGGGCGGCTGATCGTCGGTGTCGGAGCGGGCTGGAACAAGGTCGAGTTCGACGCTTTCGGGCTGCCTTTCGGAGAGCGTGCCTCCCGCTTCGAGGAGTCCTTCGAGATCGTCCGGCGTCTCCTCGCCGGCGAGCGGGTCACCTTTGAGGGCCGCTTCTTCCAGGCGGAGGACGCCGTGCTCTGTCCCCGGCCCGCCCGCACACCTCCGCTCATGGTGGGCAGCTCCGGGCGACGGATGCTCGAGGCGACCCTGCCCCATGTGGCCGCCTGGAACGCCTGGTACGAGGACTACGGGAACGCGCCGGAGGGTTTCGAGAAACTGAACACCACGATCACACGGGCGGCGGAGCACGCCGGGCGCAATCCGGGTGAGATCGACCGCAGTGCGTGTGTTCTCGTCGTCCTCGACGACGCCAGCTCCGAACGCCCTGTCGACAAAGGGGTCCGGCCGGTGCAGGCGCCGATGAATCGGATCGCCGGCCACCTGCGCGACCTGGCAGAAGTAGGTGCCGACGAGGCCATTCTCGTGGTGAGCCCGATCACGGAAGGTTCCATCACCGCTCTGCAGGAAGCGCTCGCCTTTCTCGATGGGTGACTCGCCGGCATTCTCGGGTGGCGCGTCTGGAAATGGGGTGCCTTCGGCCGTCGGACGGCCTCTCCGGACCTCCTGTCCTAGGGTGAGCGTGTGGACTCCACAGCCATCAGGGCGATCCAGGCGATGGTGTCGCCCGTGGTCCTCATCACGGCATCGGGGATCTTGGCGGCCGCCCTTCTCAACATGTACGGCTCGGTGAATGACCGTATGCGCGCCCTCGACCGCGAGCGCCTCCAAGCCCTGACCGGCGCCGACGGGGCGCTCCTGACTCTTGTCGACGTGCCGGCGAGCGGCCGGGAGCGCCTCGTGCAGATCGACCACCAGCTGCCGATGCTTCTCCGACGCCACTACCTCTTGCACAATGCTGTCCTTCTCATCTACAGCGGCATAGGGGTGTTGGTGCTGAGCGTGATCGCCATCGGGGTATCCGTCACGAGCAGCTCCAGCGCCGCAGGAGACGCCGCTCTCGCCCTCGTGCTGGCTGGGACCATCGTCATCCTCGTCGGGCTCCTGTTGGCCGCGGCGTCGATCATGATCTCCCAGGACGCCATCGACTACGAGGTGAGACGGTCGCTTTCGCTCGGATCGTGAGCGATGCCCGAGGAGGCCGCCGGGCTGCGGCCCGGTGTCTCCCGGCAGTAGCCGCCCCGTCGCTCCAATAGCCGGTACGAGTCCTCTGACCACACAAGGAGCCACGTGACCCCGGTCCCCGAACCGATCGGGCCTGTCGACGCCACGAAGGTGCCCCGCTTCGCCGGCCCGTCGACCTTTGCCCGCCTGCCCTCCATCGACGCCGTGCACGACTTCGACGTCGCCGTGCTCGGAGCGCCTTTCGACGGCGGCACGTCCTACCGCCCCGGGGCGCGCTTCGGCCCCCTGGCCGTGCGGACGGCCTCCCGACACCTGCGGACCGCTTACCACCCGGAGCTGGATGTGACGCCCTTCCAGCGGGTGCAGGTCGTCGATGCGGGGGACGTGCCCGTGAATCCCTTCGTGATCGAAGACGCCATCAGCCAGATCGAGGCTCACGCCGGCGACCTCGTGCGGGACAGCTCGCGGCTGGTGACAGTGGGCGGGGACCACACCGTCGCCCTCCCGCTGCTGCGGGCGGCTCGACGGGGGCACGGGCCGGTGGCGCTCGTCCACTTCGACGCCCACCTGGACACGTGGGACACCTACTTCGGAGCCTCCCTCACCCACGGCACGGTCTTCCGCCGAGCCCACGAGGAGGGCCTCCTCGTGGCTGACCACTCGATGCACATCGGCATCCGGGGCCCGCTCTACGATCGATCGGATCTGATCGACGACGCCCGGTTCGGCTTCGAGGTTCTCCGGGCAAGCGACCTCGACCGTCTCGGCTCCGAGGAGGTGAGCGCCCGCATCAGGGCCCGCGTCGGGGACTGCCCGGTCTACCTGTCCGTCGACATCGACGTGCTCGATCCGGCCTTCGCTCCCGGCACGGGGACCCCCGAGATGGGCGGGTTCACGAGCCGCGAGCTGCTGGGGCTGCTGCGGCGTCTCGGCGGGCTGCCGATCGTGGGGTCCGACGTCGTCGAGGTGTCCCCCAGCTACGACACCTCCGAGATCACGGCCCTTGCTGCGGCCACAGTCGTTTACGACGTCATCTCCCTCATGGCAAGGGAGCTCGGCACCTAAAGGAGCTGCCGCCGGTCTGCCCTACCTGGCGAGCATCCTGGCGTCGGTGTCGAAGAGGGAGAGCTCGTCGGGGGTGCAGATGTGTCGCACCACGAACGCCCGCTGAGCGGTCATTTTCCGTCCTCAATCAGAAAATTTTGGGATAGCCGCGAGCTCGAAATCCACGATTACCGGGACAACCTCTGGTATGACAACGACGACCGGGGTGCTGTCGGGAAAGCACCGCCGGGCGCTCGACTCGACCATCTTGGACGATGCCGTCGCCACCCAGGACACCGTCACACAGCTCATCGCGGCGATCCGCAAGGTACGCCGCAGTGTCCGAGAAGCCGTCCGGGTCACGTTGTCGACAGCGAGCGACGAAGGCGGCAAGCCGGTCATCGACTGGTCGGACACAACCGCACGAGACTCCCTTGTGACCGGCCTCGTCCATGACGCCGAGGCCGTCCTCGCCGCGACCGAGCAGGCTCACCTGTCCAAAGAGGCAGCTGACGCCATCGGGCTCCTCGCCCTTGTCTCGGGCCAGGACGTCGAGCCGGGTGAGAAAGAGGGCAGCTGGCGCATCGCCCGCAAGGTCGCAAAGGACCGCGTCATCTCGACGGTCGATCGAGACGCCCGCCATGGCCACAAGTCAAGAGCTGTCCGCGTCGACGGCTTCAAGGCACACCTTGTGCTCGAGCCGGACACCGGCATCGTGACGGCGGCCCTGATCACGGCGGCGAATACGCCCGACGGTCCCACAGGCGTCGGGCTCATGGCTGCTCAGTCGAAGCCTGATCAGTCCGTTCCCGTTGAGGTCCTTGCCGACTCGGCCTATGGATCAGGAGCCACACGGGAGGCACTTCGGGGCCATGGCCACCTCCTCGTTATCAAGCCGATGCCGACCCACCCAGCTGTCCGGGGCGGCTTTGTCCGCGACGACTTCACAGTCGACCACGATGCCCGCACCGTCACCTGCCCGGCGGGACATCTCGCCCGGCTCTCGGCCGGCGGCGTCGCCAAGTTCACACCGCACTGCCGGGGATGCCCGCTCCGGCCGCGCTGCTCCAAAGCCGCCATTCGATCGTTCTCGGTAAGACCGCACGACGCCGAGCTCGTAGCCGCACGAGAAGCCTGGCGCGACGAGGAGGTGAGAGCCGCCTATCGACAGCAACGGCATCGACTTCGGATCCGTCGTGCTCCCCTCCTACCCGCAAGACCAGAAAGCGATCGACCGATTCGAGGGCCTTTCCGTGCCGGCCGCGTCGAAGATCGCTCCGAGCACAGTGTCCGTCTCGGTCGTAAACGGCACAGGACACACAGCTGAAGAGGGAGCGGTCGCCTCCCGCTTCCGATCACTTCGCTACCACGTGGTGGGAGAAGGCACGATGGCCTCTGTGGGGCCTATCTCAGAAGCGATCGTCTACTACTCCCACGGACACGAGCTCGACGCCGAGCGCGTTGTCGAGTCCCTGAAGGGGATCGTCTCGATGGCCGAGGGCCCGACCGCGGACGGTGCCGACGTCACGCTCGTGACGGGGTCGAACTTCTCTGTCAGGGTTCCCGGTCACGGTGGCGGCCGCAAGCGTCGTACGACCACAACCGTCCCGAACCCTTACCCGGTGCTCGGCCCTCCGAGCTCCGCCCTTCAATCGCTCCCCCCTTACGATCCGCGAGCCTGCCCGACGAGCTGATCCTGCGAGGGTCCTCGCGTGGTACCAATGCGGACCTGTTGAGCGTTCGGATCAGGGGCCTGTTGAGCGTTCGGATGAGGGCCCCCTTCTGGCGATCTCCGTGCGGCGGTTACCTGTGCACTCCAAGTTGGATCGCCTTGACGGCAAGGAGGAGAACGGCAACGACGAGGTAGCCGCGCAGCAGGTACATACCGGTCAGCCTTCCCCGGGACCACTTCGGCCGACCGAGGAGGCTCAATGGGGGCATCCGCCATGTGTCGCGGCGCGGCGTGGAGACGACCAGATCCGCCGGATGCGTTCGCCTTCCCCGCACGACGAGCACGCCGGCGATGGCGTAGCCGACGAGGAGCACACCTCCGAGCGCGAGGGTGAGCACCTTGACGTTGATGCTCGAGAACAAGGTGGTCGCCATGAGAACGAGGGACAACGCCAACAAGATCGACACGATGAAGGCGGCCACGCCGTTGAGCCATGGCTTGTTGACCCACGGCCCGAGTACCTCCTTGTCGTTGCAGAGCAGCAGCAGAAACACAGTGGCGCTCGGGAGCAGAACGCCGGCCAGGGCCTGCACGCCGGTGGTGATCAGTCCAAGCGGCGCACCAGGAATGAGGATCAGCCCGGCGGCGAGCACCACCATGGCAGAGAAGGCGCCGTAGAAGAGCTTGGCGTCGCGCCACCCTCGATGCAGCGAGTGCTTCGCACCGAACACGTCGCCAAATGCGTACGAGGTGGAGAGCGTGACGGCAGCTGCGCCGATGATCGACGAGTTGAGCAGGATGATGGCGAAGATCGCTCCGGTGGCGTGCCCGACGTCGTGCGCAAGGCCGTGGGCGACACCGAGGGCGTCGGTGAAGTGGCCGAAGGCCCTCGTCCTGGCGAAGGCGGCGGCGGGTACCGCCACCAGGATGGAGGCGGCGAAGACAACCACAACCGAGCCGACAAACGTGTCTGCCCGCTCGTAGTTGATCCACCGCGGCGTGATCCGCTTGTCGACGATGTTGGACTGCTGGAAGAACAATTGCCACGGGGCCACAGTCGTTCCCACGATGGCGATGATCAGCAGCACCGACGTGGAGGTGAATCCCCCTCTGACCCCGGGCACGAGGATGCCGTGGAGGAAGGGCCCGCTGTGGGGGTGACTGAAGATGGCGAGCGGGACGACGAGGAAGTTGGCAAGTATGAACACGTACATGAAGCGTTCCCAGCGGCGAAAGCTGCCGGACACCGTCATGAGGATGAGCCCGACGGCGGCGAGCGGCACGGCGAGGTATTCGCTGACGCCGAAGTACTCGAGCGCCAGACTGACGCCGATGAATTCGGTCGCGATGGTCAAGAAGTTCAACAGGAACAGGTCGCCGACCGAGAACGCCCCCCAGAACTTGCCGAACCGTTCGATGATGAGCCGGGCGTGGCCGACACCGGTGACCGCGCCCAGCCGGACTACCATCTCCTGATTCACGATGAGGACGGGAATGAGCAGCGGCAGGGTCCAGAGAAGGGTCAGGCCGAAGTCCTGACCGGCCTGCGCATAGGTCGAGACGCCACCGGCATCGTTGTCGCCCACCATGACGATGAGCCCGGGACCCATGATGGCGAGCAGTGTCAACAGTCGTCTCTGCCACGACCGACGCCGCTCCGTGTCGTGCTCTCTGATCGTCCCGAAGGCGCCCTCGATGTCCCCGACGTGGGCTTCGTCGAGGACGGCGCTCGTCTTCGCAGTGTCTCCTACATCGGGCATAGCTTCACCTCCAGTGCTCGGTCTCGGGCAGGCGCATCTGCGCGCACGCCGAGACCTTTCAGCTCCGAGAGGGCGCAGCTCCTCGGGGTGGAGAGGTCGACGCACGCGCCGGGGGTTTGGGGACCCCGGGTTCATGCGGGCTGCCCAGGGCGGCGACTCCGAGGCGGGCGCGTCTCGTGAGGCGGCCTCGACCGGCGCCGGGGCGTCGAAAGCGTGGGGTGCCGCGGAACTTCGTCATTCTTCTGCAGTCGACATTCCGGCATCGCGCCGCCACCCGCTCGGCAGGAGCAGCTCCAAGACGTCGTCCACGGTGACCACGCCGAGGATGTTGTGGTGCTCCGGGTCCATAACCGGCACGAGGGTCAGATTGAAGTCGGACATCTTGCGCACGACGGCGTGGAGGTCCCAGTCGGCGTGCACGTGGGCAGAGACCGCGCGTGCAATCGACCGGAGCAGGTCGCCCGGATCCGCCCGGATCAACGACACGAGCGGCACCGATCCCGCGACGCGTCCCGAGTCATCGAGCCTGAAGACGACTTGGAGCGTCTCGAGAGGCGCGGCGCTCAGGCGAATGGCAGACAATGCACCAGCCACGGTTGTCTTATCGGGAAGGGCGAGGAAGTCGGGACTCATGAGGCCGCCGGCGGTCTCCGGGTTGTAGCTCAAAAGCGAGCGCACCTTACGCTGCTGGAGGGCTGGGAGGAGGTCGAGAACTGGGATCCTCCGTTCCTGGTCAAGCTCCATGATCAAGTCGGCGGCGTCGTCGGAAGCCATGCGGGAGAGAAGTCGAGCGGCCTCGGCGTCGCTCATCGAGCGGACGAACTCCGCCTGGTGGTCGATGTCGAGCTCTTCGAACACATCGGCTTCGAGCTCGCCGTCTGCCTTCACCGCATCGATGATCTCTTCGCCCTCCTCGCGTGAGGCCGCCTCTACGAGGTCGGCGATCTGGGCGGGATGGAGCCGGGCCAACTTCCGATACGGGATGCGGAGCCGCGCGGTGGGGACGTGGGCGACGAACGGCTCAATGCTCGCCCAATCGACGACGGACCCCGGGGATATGTTGCGTCCCATCCTTCCCGGCAGCAGTCGTCTGAGGGTCGGCCGGCTGCTCGGGTCGACGCCCACGACCTCCCATACGCCGTTCACCTTGGCCAACTCGATCTCCTTGGCACTGATGAGGCGCCCGCCGACAAGGTTGATGAGGTGGCGGGCGAGCAGGTCCTCGGCGAGGAGGAGCTCGCCCGGGCGGCGCTCGAAGTGTCGAAGGTCCACACGCCCGCCTTGGAAGCGGACACGGCCGTCCTCGAGATCGGTGATCCTGCTGATCGGGACGAACAGGCGCCGTCCCCCTATGCGCACGACCGCTCCGACTATCGGCGGGTGCGGGCGCTCGCCGACCCGCACGATCAGATCCTCCACGCGGCCCATCCGCTCTCCGGTGCCGTCGACGAGCGGACGCTTGACGACTCGTGACAGGTGAAGAATGGGTCCGGGCATCTCAGCGGCCGTCTCGTGCGGCGTCATCGCGAACACGCGAAAGTGTCTCATCCTGTCGCCTCGCGGTACCAGAGGCCTGAAACCATGCCGCCCGATCTCCTGGCACCGTCGAATCCGGCGAGGTCCAGCGTCGAACACGGTATGCGGACCGAGCCCACAATTTGTCTTGGCTCTCACAGACGTTCTGTGTCACGGCATAGTGTCCCTCGGTCGTTGGACGAACAGATTGAAGATCGTGACGCGACGATCACGGGTGCGCCCGGAGCACACGGCGAGACGACCGCCATGCACTTCGGCGGGTACAGGTGCTCGCAGGTTGGAGCCGACGCAGATCGTCGCTCAGGGCGATATAACTTCGTGATCCTCTCGAGGCGGTGGAGCCTGAGGACTACTGGACGGCGTGGCTACGAGGTCGTCGGCAAGCAACGCCTCTCGGAGCCAACCAAACGAGCTAGGTCAGATCGCTGGTAAGCCTCTCAGGCGATGAGAACAATCGACTGGGAGGCTCACTACTTCCGGGTTTGGATCTCATCGCGCCACCTCCCTCGGGTCGATCAGGCCGCGGCCGCCTTTCTCGGTCCGAGTATGAACGATCGCTCATGTGATGTCAACTTCGATCTCCAGAGAATCTGCCTCGGTGTTAGCTGCCGGCGATGAGCTGGGCCAGCCTGGCGACGAGCACGGTGACCGCCACCATGAGATAGACACGCAGAACTATCAGTCCAACGGTTCGAGAGCGTGAGCGGGAAGGTGGCGGCAGTGTCTCGATGGCCGGCATTGTCCAGAACTGACGGTCTGGCGGCGTCTGTCCCGAGACCACAATGTCCGGCTGCCCAATCCTGCGGCCGACGACGGCTCCCAGCATTGCCGCCGACGTTGCCGCCGACAGCACGGTCGCCCAGCCCAGTGCTACGTGCGGGAACAGCGTCGTGAGCGTGAGCAGTGCGGAGAGGGCCAGCAGCCCGGCCACTACCGCGCCGGCGACTGTGTTCAGCCATCTCGGGTTGACCCAAGGTCCAAGGACGGTGCGGTCGTTGCACAACAGGAGGAGGAATATCAGAGCGCTCGGGAGGAGCACGCCGGCGAGCACCTGCACTCCGATGGTCACAACCCCAAGCGGGGCTCCTGGGATCAGCACGCCGGCAGCAGATGCGACGACGCATGCTGCGTAACTGCCGTGAAAGGTGCGTGCATCGCCCCAACGCCGGTGGAGCGAATGCCTGGTGCCCCTGACGTCACCGATGGCATAGGAGGTCGACAGCGTCACGGCGGAGGCTCCGAGGATCGATCCGTCCACGAGGGCGACGGCGAAGAGAGCTCCGGCCCAACCGCCCGCCCGCTGGCGCAATGCGCTCGCGACGGTGCCGGCGTTTACGAATGCGCCATGGAAGGGCGTGCCCGAGAACGCGAAGGCACATGCGGCCAGGATCGCCACCGCTCCCCCGGTGAAGAGAACCGTGCCGACTGCGGTGTCGACGCGCTCATACGACAGCCACCGGGCGGTGATCCGCTTGTCAACCACGTTCGACTGCTGGAAGAACAGCTGCCAGGGGGCCACCGTGGTCCCGATCAGTGCGACGACCAGGAGCACCGTCCCCGGCACCGGGCCGTGTGGCGCAGCCGGGATCGGCGCCACGGCAGGGTTGTGATGACCGGCGAGGACCAGCAGCGGCACGGCGACGAAGCTGACCGCCACCAAGGTGTACATCGCCCGCTCCCAGCTGCGAAAGCTCCCGGTGCCGCTGACGGTGATGAGGGCGAGGGCGGCAAGCGGCACCGACACGTACCGGCTGACGCCGAAGTAGCCGAGTCCGAAGGCGATCCCGATGAACTCGGTGATGAGGACCAGCAAGTTGACGACGATCAGGTCTCCGAGGGCGAAGGCGCCCCATCGCCGCCCGAACCGCTCGGAGATGAGCCGGGCATGGCCGGCACCGGTCACCGCGCCGAGGCGCGCCACCATCTCCTGGTTGACGAACAGGATGCCGGCGAGGACCACGAGGAGCCAGACCAATCGGAGCCCGTCGTTCTGGCCCACCTGGGCGTAAGTGGCGATACCACCGGCATCGTTGTCCGCCACCATCACCACCACGCCCGGTCCCATGACGGCCAGCAGCGTCGCGACCTGTCGACGCCGGGAGGGCCGGGGGGCGGTATCGACCGCCAGTACCCGCCCCGCCGCTCCCACGACGTCCCCACGGTGCGCCCGATCGAGTACCGACCGGCGATCCGCCGAGGGCGCGAACCGCACCGGGATCACCTCCCGACCAGGCCGCTCCTCCTGCTTCGAAGTCACGATCGGTGATCTCTTGCGGCCAGGCGACGCTTGGACGAGTTTGCCGAAGGGCGCTTGCGCTCCTCGACGTGACGCAGCCCGGCGCGGAGCAGCTCCGTGACGTGGTCGTCGTAAATGGCGTAAAGACGGCGTCGCCCGACCGGCTCGGCTTTGACCAACCGATGCTCGCGCAGCACCCGGAGCTGATGAGACACTGCGGACTGCTCCATTCCCAGGTCTCGAACCAAATCGCCGACCGAGCACGCTCCCTTCAGCAGGCAACCCAATATCTGCACACGGCTCGGCGTCGACAGGGCGTACATGGCGTCGGCGAGCTGCTCAGCTGATTCCTCGTCGAGCCGTATCTCTTCGCCAGGGTGCGCCCGCCCCGTCTTCACAGCGCAACCCTACGCAGGGAGACGTCCCGAGGAGTCGGGTGGCAGCGGGCAGCTATTCCGGGCCGGCGTAGCTCCCAGCGGTGTCGGGGAACATCGCTTTAACGATCTTGAAGTTCGTCACGTCGACCGTGCCGTCCATGTGCAGGTAGACCGAGGCGTCGCGCAGGTACTTCTCCACTCCGACCTCGATCATCGACCCGTAGCCGCCATGGAGCTCGAGCGCCTGCTGGCAGACGTGGAACACCTCCTGAGAAGCGAAGACCTTCACCATGTCGCACAGCCGCGCCGCGTCGGCGCCCTTTGCGTCCACCGCCCGGGCGGCACGATGGAGCAGCGTGGCCACCGCCTCGAGCTTGACGGCCATGGTGGCCAGCCTCACCGCGACCGCCTGGTGCTTGATTATCACGCGACCACCCTGCACGCGTTCCTGCACGAAGCGCGCCGTGTCCTCGAAGGCCGCGACCCCTATCCCGAGGTTCTTCGCCGCCTGCAGGATCTTGCCCGGCCGGAAGTACACGCCGGCCTTCCCGAGGGCATCGTTGTGGGCCAGCATGTGGTCCTCGGGAACGCGGCAATTCTCGAAGACGATCTCCCCGTTGTTCATGAAGCGCCCGCCGACGGTCTCGTTGCACCTCGTGACTTCGAGCCCTGGCGTGTCGCGCGGCACGAGAAAGCTGCTCGTGCCGTCCAGCATGCCTTTTGTGGGGTCGGTGTTCGCATAGACGACGTACAGCTCGGCGTCGTAGCCATTGCTGATGAATTGCTTACGCCCGTCGATCCGCCAACTGCCGTCCACGAGCTCAGCCCGGGTGTCCATGTTGGCCGCCGGCACGTTGTACGGCAGCCACCGATCCGAGGCTCCCTTCGGCTCGGTGAGGCAATGAGCCATCAGGAACTGCGGATCCTTCATGTAGCGGGAGAACCACTCGTCCTGTAGGTGCTCGGGGGCGAGTTCCCGCAAGAGGACGGCGATCTTCCAGTTCTGCGAGAGCTTGTCGGCGAGGCCGGCGTCGCCCCGGGCCAGCTCGGTGGCGATCACGGCGAAGGTGAGGGACTCCTCTGCCGGCTCCACAGCCACCCCGCCGTAGCGGTCCGGGATTCCGAGCTCACGAAGGCCCGTCTCGGACACTTTGTCCAGGATCTCAGCCGGGAGCCGGGCGTCGGGTTCGAACAGCCACTCGCGCTCCCGGTTCCCCGCGATGAACGGCCGCACGACCGTGTCGACGTAGCGGCGGCAGGTCTCTCGCATGAGGCGCTGCTCGTCGGTCAGGAGCACCCCGGGTATCTCGCCGATCCTGTCCACCTAAGACTCCCTTCTGCGGGTACAAACGATCGCAGACAGTCGGCGCCACCGCCAAGGCGGGTGTGCTCCGCCCCTCCCGCCTCGGGCGCCCCAGCGCGCCGGCCGGGAGGGTATCACCGCCGCCGCCGGCCACTACTGGAGGGCCGGAACTGGAGAGCCGGCATTTGCCTCGCCGAAAGCATCCGTTACAGTGACGTGGAGCGCCTGCAGGTGCCGAGCCGCATCGCCTCGCAGGAGCTTGTGACATCGTTATCATCGTTCAGACATGCTGAAAGCCCTTGCCGGCCTGCGTCCTGAGCGAGTGGACCTGCGCCCTCATCCAGTGGAGAGGTCGACCCAACCGGCCTGGGCCATCGGCCTGCAGTCGGCAGAAGCGAGGTTTCTCGATGGTCTGGATAGCGCGGTGAGACCCGGCGACAGGCGCCCGGCACTCGATTGCAGGCTCTTGACCGCCGGAGGATCATCCAGCTGGTCCGGCTGCGAGCTGTTCCAGGCGACAACGCTCGCCTGCTCCCCCCACGCCGAGGCTGTCGCTGTCGGGAAACGGTTCCTCTCTCACGACAAGGAGGACGGATAGTGCCAGCTCAGCTCCCTCAGCTGCTTCCGGCGCCCGGCCGCATGGCGGTGGACTTCGAGGAGCGGGTGAATTTCGACCGTCTTCGTGCCTACCGGCTGAGCCGGGCGCGCGCCGCTCTCGAGGCATCCGATCTGGGGGCGCTCCTCTGCTTCGACGTCAACAACGTCCGCTACCTGACTTCGACCCAGATCGGCGAGTGGGTTCGCGACAAGGTTTGCCGCTACGCCCTCCTCGCCGAGGGGGCGGACCCGGTGCTGTGGGACTTCGGCTCGGCGGCCGCCCACCACCGGCTGCACGCCCCGTGGCTCCGGCCGGAGAACTCCCGGGCCGGGATGCTCGGGCTACGCGGCGCGGTGGCGCCCGACGCCGGCCTCATGGACGCGGCCGCGGCGGAGATCAAGGCCCTGCTCGAGGAGGCCGGGGTAGGGGGCGCCCCGGTCGGAGTGGACATCGCCGAGACCCCGATGCTCTTTGCGCTCCAGCGCGCCGGCATCGACGTCCACGACGGCCAACAGGTCATGCTGGACGCCCGGCAGAACAAGTCGCCCGACGAGATCACGCTGCTCACCACGTCGGCCGCCATGGTCGACGGCGCCTACCAGTTGATCTCGGAGATCCTGAAGCCGGGCATCCGGGAGAACGAGATCGTCGGCGCTGTCAACGAGTTCCTCTACGGGGCCGGCTCGGACGACGTCGAGGCGATCAACGCCGTCTCGGGCGAACGCTGCAGCCCGCATCCGCACAACTTCTCCGACCGCATGATCCGCCCCGGTGACCAGGCTTTCTTCGACATCATCCAGTCCTACAACGGTTACCGCACCTGCTACTACCGCACCTTCGTGGTGGGCCGGGCCACCTCCTCCCAGCGGGACGCCTACAAGAGGGCACGGGAGTGGATCGACAGCGCCATCGAGCTCGTGAAGCCGGGCGTCACCACCGACGAGATCGCCCGGGTGTGGCCGAGGGCCACCGAGTTCGGCTTCGGCAACGAGATGGAGGCGTTCGGGCTGCAGTTCGGGCACGGTCTCGGGCTGGCGCTGCACGAGCGGCCGATCATCAGCCGCCTCAACTCCCTCGAGCACCCGATCGAGATCGAGGCGGGAATGGTCTTCGCGCTCGAGACGTACTGCCCGGCGTCCGACGGCGTATCCGCGGCGCGGATAGAGGAGGAGATAGTCGTCGCCCCGGACGGGCCGCGGGTCATCACGTTGTTCCCGGCCGACGAGCTGTTCGTGGCGAACGCCTACTGAGTGATGGCGAGAGACGATTGACCAGAGCCGAAAGGAACACCGCCGTGCCCGAATCCGAGGCCCCGCCGCCCAGCTCCGAGGCGCTCTCGCCGGAAGTTGAGGCCCTGTCACCCGAGTCCGCCGGTCCGCCGCCGGCAATTGAGACCCCGCCGGCCGACTCCGAAGCCCCGCCGGCCGAGACGCGCCTCGAGCTGTACCGCCTGATGTACGAGATCCGCGCCGTGGAGACCCGCGCATATGACCTGTTCCTCTCCGGCCTGGTGAAGGGGACGAGCCACCTGTCCCTCGGGCAGGAGGCGATCGCCGCCGGATTCGGCGTGGCCATGCGGGAGGACGACTGGAGCTTCGCCACCTACCGGGGCCACGCCCACACGCTCGCCCGCGGCGTCGCCATGGCTCCGGTGATGGGCGAGCTGATGGGCCGCGCCGGCGGCCTCATGGCCGGCAAGGGCGGCTCGATGCACCTCACGAGCATCGAGCACCACATGATGGGCTCCTACGCCATCGTCGGGGCCCATCTCCCCATCGCCGTCGGTGCCGCCCTGTCGGCCCAGTACCGACAGAGCGGCCAGGTGGCCGTGTGCTTCTTCGGCGACGGGGCCACCAACATCGGGGCGTTCCACGAGGCCCTCAACCTGGCGGCGGTGTGGAAGCTGCCCGTCGTCTTCGTCTGCGAGAACAACCTGTACATGGAGTACACGCCGATCTCGGCCGTCACCGCCGTCCCCCGGCCGGCGGCGGACCGGGCCGGCGCCTACGGCCTCGAGCCGGTCGTGATCGACGGCAACGACGCCGACGTGGTCTTCGCCACCGCCAACGAGATGCTCGGAAAGGCGCGGGCCGGCGGCGGGCCGAGCCTCCTCGAAGCGCTCACCTACCGCCACGGCGGCCACTCCCGGGCCGATCCGGGCAAATACCGGCCGGACGAGGAGGTCGCCGCCTGGCTGGAGCGGGATCCGGTCACCTCGTACCGGGCGCGCCTCCTCGAAGCCGGCACGAACGCCGGCGTCATCGAAGGGATCGAACAGGACGTGACTGCTGAACTGGAGGAGGCGACCCGGATCTCCAAGGCGTCGCCGCCGCCGGATCCGTCGCTTCTCGAGCGGGACGTCTTTGCCGACGGGGGTGCGTCGTGGCGGAACTGACATATCGGAACGCCGTGGCGCGGGGCATCGCCCAGGAGATGGAGCGGGATTCCTCCGTCATCTTCCTCGGCGAGGACGTCGCGGCGGCCGGCGGGGTGTTCAAGGCCACCGTGGGACTGCTCGAGCAGTTCGGCCCCACCCGGGTACGGGACACCCCCATCGCCGAGCAGGCGATCATCGGTGCCGCCATGGGCGCCGCCATGACCGGGCTGCGGCCGGTGGCCGAGGTGATGTTCTCGGATTTCTTCGCCGTCTGCTGGGACATGGTCGCCACCCAGATCGCCAAGGCGCGCTACATGACGAACGGGCAGGTCGACCTGCCGCTCGTGATCCGGTCGGCGAACGGCGGCGGCAGCCGCTTCGGAGCCCAGCACTCCCAGAGCGTCGAGAGCTGGGCGATGGCCATCCCCGGGCTCAAAGTCGTGGCGCCTTCCACGCCGGCCGACGTCGTGGGCCTGCTGGCGGCCGCCATCCGCGATCCCGACCCCGTCATCTTCTTCGAGCAGAAGTCGCTCTACTCGACGAGCGGTGAGGTGCCCGACGGCGAGCTCTTGGACGAGCTGGGCAAGGCGAAGGTCGTCCGGGAGGGCGGGGACGTGACGATCGTGGCGCTGGCGGCCATGGTCCCCCGGGCGCTCGAGGCGGCCGGGGAGCTGGCAGCCGGAGGCATCGAGGCGACCGTGATCGACCTGCGCAGCCTGGTACCGCTCGACGTGACAGCTGTGGCCACCTCGGTCGCGGCCACGAGTCGCCTGTTCACCGTGGAGGAGAATCCACGGCTGTGCGGCTGGGGAGCAGAGCTCGCCTCGATCGTGGCGGACGAGTGCTTCTACGACCTCGACGGCCCGATCGTGCGGATCACGACGCCGCACATCCCCCTCCCGGCGGCCGCCGAGCTCGAGGACCTGGCCATGCCCTCGGCGGAGCGCATCGCGGCGACTGTGCGCGACCGGATCGGATAGGTGACGAAGATGGTGGGAGCAAGCACCTCGCCGCCGGCCGGTAGCTCCCGACACGGAGCCCTCCGCTGAACTACGCCACCGGCGAGGCCAAGGCGGCTGCTCGTGAGCAGGTCCGCGGGGTGTGGGCGGCCATGACCACACCCTTCGACGCGAACGGCAACCTCGACCTCGCCGCCCTCCGACGGGACACCGGCTACCTCATAGAGGACCTGAGGATCGACGGCATCTTCTGTGCCGGCGTCATGGCCGAGTTCTGGGCACTCTCGAACGACGAGCGCCGCCTGATCGTCGAGACCGTCGTCGAGGCGGCGGCGGGACGGTGCGGCGTGCTCGCCCACACCGGCCACCACAGCGCCCGCGAGGCGATCGAGCTCACCCGGCACGCCGAGGCCGTCGGGGCTGACTTCGCCGTGCTCATCAATCCCTACTACCCCCGGGCGGACGACGCCGGCCTGTACGCATGGTTCGCCGAGGTGTCTGCCGCCGTCGACATCGGCCTGTGGCTCTTCGACACGTCATATGCCGGCGTCGGGCTGTCGCTCGAGCTGATAGACGAGCTCGCCGATCTCGAGAACGTCTGCGGGATAAAGGTGGGCCACGATCACGACCGGTTCCTCGAGATATGGCACCGGGTGAAAGGGCGCCTCGTGGCCTCCGAGCCGAACGAGTCCCGCTGGCTGGAGAACCTGCTCGACCACGATGTGCAGGTCTTCATGTCCTCGGCAGCGCCCTACCTGTACCAGACTGCCGACAGTCAGCCGATGCGCGAGTACACCCGCGCCGGCCTGGCCGGCGACCGGGAGGGTGCGGCGCGGATCTCGTCCAGCCTCGAGCCGCTCCGGGAGATCTCCGAGCGCTTCGTCACCGGTCCGTGGCGCAATCAGCGCCGCCAGCCGATCGCCGCCATCAAGCAGTGGTCCTCCCTCCTCGGCCTCAGCGGCGGCCCGGTACGCCCGCCGCTTCGCGAACTGCCTGCAGACCAGCGGTCGGAGCTCTTCGCGGCCCTCGCAGGCGCGGGGCTCGTACCAGGAGAGCATGCGCCGGCGCCGGCGCCGGCAAGGGCGGCTGGTTGAACTCCTGGGCCTTCCCGGGCTGCGACCCGGACACTCGCGTCCGAGGGTGGATGGGACGGCCGAAGCGGTGAGTGCCTTACAGGACTGAACGACAACGCCACCTGCGGTGTGGCGAGAAAGGAAAGATCGTGCCGGATGCGAGCATCGAGGCCGCCACGTCGCACTGGGCGCCTCGCTTCGTCACACAGGGGGTCGACCCGAACGATTTTCGGCGGGTCACTGCGGGGCTGGAACGCTGGGAGGACTGGCTCGACGCCTGGAGCGGCCACGGCGACTTCCACGACTCGCTCGCCGGGGAGGCTGCCGCCGCCGGCCGGGACCGCACCGCCGGAGAGGCATACGTACGGGCTGCTCTCAGCCACCACTTCGCCAAGTTCGTCTGGGTGCTCGACATGGACAAGCACCGTCAGGCGACGCGCCGCTCGGTCGAGAGCCTGCGATCGGCCCACCGCTTTCTCGATCCCACGGCTGAGCGGGTAGAGATTCCCTTCGAGGGCGCCGGCCTCGTCGGCAACCTGCGCCGGCCCGGTGGCCAGGACCACCCTCCGCTGGTCCTCCTCCTGCCGGGCCTCGACTCGACGAAGGAGGAGTTCTTCCATTGGGAACAGGTCTTCCTCGACCGCGGCCTCGCGACCTTCTCCCTCGACGGTCCGGGCCAGGGTGAGACCGGCTATGCCCTGCCGCTTCGTCACGACTACGAGGTGCCGGTGAGGGCGGCGATCGACCACCTGAGCGCGCGGGCCGACGTCGATCTCGAGCGCCTTGGAGTTGTCGGCGTCAGCTTGGGCGGGTACTACGCCCCTCGGGCTGCGGCCTTCGAGCCGCGGATCCGGGCCGTCGTCGCCGTGTCCGGCGCTTACGACATGGGGCCTCGCTTCGACGACCGGCCGCTCATCAGCAGGCAGGCCTTCCAGCAGTACTCCCACTCGGCCGACCTCGACGAGGCGAGAGAGAAGGCCATGAGGATCTGCCTGAAGGGTGTCGCTGAGCTCGTCGAGCAGCCGATGCTCGTGGTGACGGGGAAGTTGGACCGGCTCGTCCCGTGGGAGGAGACGCGCCGAATCGCCGAGGACGCCCCGAGGGCGGAGTTCGTCGCCTACGACGAGGGCAACCATGTCTGCAACAACCTCCCCTACCTGTACCGGCCGCTCGCGGCCGACTGGATCGGCGAGCAGCTGAGATCGCTGTGAAGGGCCCTCCGGCACAGGCCCGCCGGCGCCGGGAAACCCAAAGCCTCGAGACAAGGAGCCCACGATGAGCGACGAGCGGCTGGAGCAAGCCATCACCCACTGGGGGGACCGGTTCACAGGAGCCGGCGTCGAGCCGGCCGACTTCGGGGAGGTGACATCCTCACTCGACAAATGGGCGCAGTGGTGCGAGGCCTGGAGCGAGATGGCCGGCGGGCACGAGAAGCTCGGCCGGCAAGCTCTCGCCGACGGCCGGCTGCGCTCGGCCGGGGAGCACCTCGCCCAGGCGGCGACGTACTACCACTTCGCCCAGTTCGTCTTCCTGGATGACCTCGCGCAGGCCGAGGCCGCGCAGCAAAGAGCCACCCGTTGTCTCGACGATGCGCTCGCACACCTCGTACCGCCAGGGCGGAAGGAGACCGTCGGGTTCGAAGGGTCCGCCATGACCGGCATCCTTCGCCTCCCCGTGCAAGGCGCGGCGCCGTTTCCCACCGTGCTGCTCATCCCGGGCCTCGACTCGACGAAGGCCGAGTTCCGCCGGGTGGAGCAGAGCTTCCTCGACCGGGGCGTCGCCACCTTCTCCCTCGACGGCCCGGGGCAGGGTGAGTCGCGGGCCGCCCTGCCCATGCGGGCCGACTGGGAGGCGCCCGGCGGAGCGGCGCTCGACCACCTGGCACAGCTACCGGAGGTCGACGCTGATCGTCTCGGCGCCTGGGGGGTCAGCCTCGGCGGCTACTACGCCCCCCGGCTCGCCAGCACCGACGCCCGGGTGAAGGCGTGCATCGCGCTCGCCGGTCCCTACACCTTCGGTGAGAAGAACTGGCACGAGCTGCCCGCGCTCACCCGGGAGGCGGTGCGCCAATTCTCCCGCTCCGCGTCCGACGACGAGGCGCAACGATTCGCTCTGACGCTCAGCCTCGAAGGTCGAGCGGAGAAGATCACCTGCCCCCTTCTCGTCGTCTTCGGGAAGAAGGACCGCCTCATCCCGTGGCGCGATGCCCGCCGGCTGGCCGAGGAGACGTCGGGACCGGTGGAGCTGCTGCTGTTCGACGACGGCAACCACGGGTGCACCAACATCTTGTACCGTCACGGGCCCTATGCGGCCGACTGGATGGCCGCTCAGCTCGGCGCAGCGGGATAGCCGGACCCGTCTGCATTCCCGTCATCGCGCTCGAAAGGCGTATTCCGGGTTGATCGGAGCGCTCATTCGAGCGGCTGGTGGGCCATGGAGGGTGGTTGGCGTCCGGCCAGCAGCCAGCCGGCCAATGCCGCCACGAGCGGCATGCCGACGAGGATCAGGAGGAGGTTCTCGACGGGGACGCTTGTAAGGGCAGAGATGCCGCCGTTGAGCGAGTTCGTCCGGATCCAGCCGATGACGCCGACGTAGCCGGCCACTGTGCCGAGGACTGCGCCGAGGAGACCGAGAGCGCCGGCGGTGACGGCGGTCAGGGTGCGCCTCGTCGAGCTGCTCGCCCCGGTGGCGGCGAGCGTCCGCAGATCGCCGGCGGTCTCGCTGCGAATGAGGCCGACCGACATGGCAAGGATGCCGAGGGCGAGGGCGATGCCGAAGATCGTTGCCCAGTCGATGATGGTGGCAGACGTCGGCTGACTGTTCTTCGTCTCGATTGTCATCCCTGCCAGTGAAGCCGCCGCCCGGGCGCTGCTGATCTGCGCAGCGGTCGGGGCATTGGGGGACTGGATCAGCCAACCGGAGACGCTCGTCTGCAGGTGGAACTTTTTCACGGCGTACTCGGTGACCACGGTGTTCGGCGCCGAGGTACCCGCCGGGAGGGCGGCCACTTCCTGGATGGTCGGGTTGGGGAGGCAGCCATTCTTCGCGTCGCAGGCCGCTGAAGTCTGGTTCCCCCCGTTGCCCGGACCGGGTCCGGAGCCGCTGCCGGGGCTGATGGTTTGCGACTTACCACCGCCGCCGTTGCTGTAAGTGAGCTGCATCTTGGAAAGGCCGGAGAGACCGGGACGCATCGTGAGGATGTCGGCCGTCGGGTCGACCTGTGACGCCTTGATCCCGAAGGCTTTGAGGAGCTGCGGGGTGGCGAGGTAGATCTGTCCGTTGAAATTCCTCCCCGCGGCGGCGTGGTTCAGGCCGACGCTCGTTTGCTCGAGGGCGATGACATCGTGCGACCCGAGCGACGCGGCGATGGCGTCCGCGCTCTTCGCGAGCGTCTTCAGCTGACCCGCTGTCGTGGGTTGCCCGTTCCCGGGTCCGCCTTGGCCGTTGGGCGTATAGACGATCAGCTGATTCGACGCCACGTTCGGCCCGGCGTAGTCGAGGACGTTCCCGTATCGGGCGGCGGCGACGA
>Ga0182024_10003362_pt1 | contig 38263 bp, 51 predicted proteins | sample P32metaG_FD_120480 | JGI IMG/M metagenome (GOLD analysis project Ga0182024, IMG submission 120480) | Permafrost microbial communities from Stordalen Mire, Sweden - P3-2 metaG (Illumina Assembly) | ecosystem: Environmental > Terrestrial > Soil > Wetlands > Permafrost | place: Sweden: Stordalen...
GCAAAGCGCGTCAAAGGCGGCGACGAAGAAGAGCGCGGAGCAAGAGCACCGTCCTCCCACCCCTCACGAGTACCCGTTCAAGGCGCGCGTCCGGCTGGAAGCGTAGCGTGTCGGGTTACTTTTTCCGAGTCCCGCTCGCGGCGCCCACGGGACAGTATCGCTAGGACGGCGAACAGGATGAGTATCGCTGCCCCGACTATCGCCGTCCCGAGTATGCGGGCTGCCGGGACGTTCTGGCCGTCCAGAGACGCGAAGATCAGGAACATCACCGCGACCACGATTATGAGGGTGGGGAAGACGACTCTGGGAGCGACGACGAACCCGTGACGCCGCATTCGTTCCATCCCGCCGATGTGTCCTTCGCCGCCGCTTAGACTTTTGGGGGAGATGATGCGCAGCAGGCGAATCTGCGTTCACTACATTTAAGACGGCCGGGAGAACCTTGTTCCTCTGATTCTGCACTTGCACATCTCACGGATACTAATCATCGTAGCGGCCGTCGTGATCATCGGGCTGCTGGCGCTGTTCGCCTATTCCTATCTCGCGGCGCCGGCGTCGTCGGGCACGTGGGCCAGCGGACCGACATACCCGCTTCAGGTTAGCGGTACCGGGGGTGTAGTCGGAGAGTCGTGTGTGAACGGCACGGGGACAATCTATTGCATCGGCGGGATTGACTACAACGGTGCTTCCCGAAACAACATCTATTCCGCCACGGTTTCGTCCTCGGGGATGAGCGGTTGGACCACCGACAATATCTATCCGCAGACCGTCGGCCTGCAATCCTGCGTGTCGTACAACAACTTTGCCTACTGTGTGGGCGGCTCGTACGATGATGCTGGGGACGACATCGCCTCGGCCTACTTCGCTCCGCTGACGAGCACCGGCGCCGGGTCCTGGGGCTCCACCGCGGCCTATCCTGTCCCGATAGACAGCCAGGCCTGCGTGTCCTCCTCCGGCTACATCTACTGCGTGGGCGGCGAGAACGAGACGGACGGTACGAACTCGACGTCGATCCCGACCAATTCTGCATGGTATGCACAACTCTCCTCGTCGGGAATCGGGACCTGGAAACAGACCACCGCTTACTCGCAGGCCGTCGCCTTCGAGACGTGTGCCGCCTCCACGACCGACATCTTCTGCGTCGGTGGGCTTGACACGAGTGACAATGGCGTGAACAGCGTCTACTACGCGCCGCTCTCCTCTTCGGGCATCGGACAGTGGTCGTCCACCACCTCGTATCCGCTGCAGGCGTACGGGCAGTCCTGCGTGATAGACTCCGGCAGCATGATCTGCGTGGGCGGGGTCCCGAATGGGACCACCTCGTCCTCCGATACCGTCTACTCGGCCCCCGTCTCGACGAGTGGCGTGGGCTCTTGGCATCAAGCCCCAAACTACCCGATGGGCGTGGAGACCGCGTGCACCGTAGCCGCTGGGAACATGTACTGCGCGGGGGGCTACCAGGACAGCTCGGACATATCGGAATCTACGTATTACGCAACAGTCCAATCTCTTCTCGCGTGAGTCCCGCAAGCCTTCCAGGCGATGCCGCCAACGGCGGCAGGATAGGGCAGCCCTCAGGTCCCGCGCCGCTAGAGAGGACGAGAAATCATCCTGACGCGGTAGACATTGCCCCGACAGCTCCAGAAAAGCGACCGGTCGACCCGACGCTGAACGGTCCGGCTAGGGTATGACGCCCGCCGGAGGCTCACACGATAACGTTCACTGTCCCTTTCTGTGTCCTTTCTCCTTGTGCTGCTTCATGACCGTGCGCGCCGCGACCTCTTCAGCGCGGTCGCCGTATCGACCGGACTTCTCCCCGCTCTTCTTGATGCGCTCGTCTTCCCTGTGCTCCTTTGCGCCCACCCCGCGCAGATGCTTCTTTCCCGGCAATCTCGGTCGACGGCCATTCGCGGTGTTCCTCCCTAATGCGTTATGGAAGATTCCCCTATGATTTTCCTTCATCCGGCGATTGAGAGTGGCACCCTGCGGCCTCGGAAGCCACAAGGTGTGGGCCGAAGACGGCGTGCGCCTTGGGTCTACTAGCGCTAAATAGTGTCTCCGATGCGCGAAAAGCTAACATTGTCGCCAGAAGACAGCAACGTTGACAGAAGGACGGGCATTCCGGGCGTCCAGGAGATACCGTTTTCACGTGCGATGGCCGAAGGCGTCAAGGTCGGCTTCGATTACTTCAACGTGATGGTCTACCATAACGCGGCCAAAGAATACATCGAGGTGCTCACCAGCGTCCCACTGGACGACGGCGCCGCGGTGGAGGTCAAGGTCACCCTCGGAGCCCCTGTCAAGTTCGCGCACGAGGACGCCCCTTTCGAGTACAAGATGAGCGTCAACAGCAACCTGTCCGTCATCCAGGCCGAGAAGAAGCCAACCGGCGCTGTCGACGTGCAAGCCCGAGACGGGCTCTCGTGGGAGATACCCGCGGGTTACCCGGGCGCCTGGACGGCGCTTCTGGAGCACGAGCCGAGGGTGAAGGAGTTCCTCGCCTCTTATTTCCGACCGGGTGATGTCTTCGTCGACGTGGGAGCCAATGTCGGGGCCTATTCCCTGCGGGCAGCGTCGCTCGGGATGAAGGTCTACTCGTTCGAGCCGAACCCTGAGAATGTCAAGGTCCTGAAGAGGAACGCGGAGATCAACCATCTCACGGTCGATCTGCTGGAACACGCGCTCGGGTCGGCCGACGGCGGCGCCAAGCTTTCGCCGAACGGGGCGACTTCCAGGATATCCGATAGCGGGTCCGTAGACGTTTCGCTCCGCACCCTCGACAGCTTCGAACTACCGAGGGTCGACCTGCTAAAGGTGGATGTCGAGGGTTACGAGCTTGAGGTGCTGAAGGGCGCGAGGAAGACGCTCGGACGCTGTCATCCGACCATCCTCATCGAGATGCACGACTGGCTGGGTGCAGAGGACGAGGCTTCCCTCTTCAACATCCTGCTCGAGAACGATTACAGCTTCAAGTACCTCGACAAGTACGCACACGGCAGGCACCTCGTCGCGTCGCGCGAGCAGAAGGGCGCCACTAGCTCCGCGAGCTGAACTTGAACGTCCCGTTGCGACGCCGGACTTGAGCCGGGCCGGTCTGCCTAGCGCTTCACGAAGTTGAGGCAGCCTCTCCAGGCTTGGCCGTCGCGGGCGGCTTCCCGGTCGACTGGGGGGACCCTCCGTTCTTTGGCGAGGGGGTGGCGTTCTTGGCCTGCTCGGCGCCCACGTACGTTTCAATGGCGCTGAGCGCGTGTTGGGCGATCTTGCTGAGCTCGTCGTCGACCGCAGTCACGTCGGCTAGGGTGAATACCTTGTAATTGCCGGTGCTGGGGTCCAGCGTGTAGGTGTCCACGAGGCTGGACTGGTCGTACCATGTCCTGTAGATCACCTGCATCTGTTCCCAGTCTCCCAGCAGTTGTTGGATGCGGAATTGCGGGTTGACAAGGAATATGGCCGTGAAGTCCGCGATGCCGAGCCCCGCGAAGGTAATCGTGTCGGGGTTGACCCCCCGCGTCCATGCGAAGATGAGGGAGCTGGCCAGGAGGATTATGCCGATGGCCACGATAATGAGGTTGAGAATATAGTTTGTCCGGTATGCTATCTTTGCCTCGTTCAGCGTCTTCTGGAAGCTTTCGTCGATGATGGTCCACATGTCCTTCTTGCGGCTACGCCTTGTCTTCTTGGGTTGGCTTTCATCGTCGCCGCCGCCCTCCTAGCTGGAGTTATCGGAGGGCTGGCCCGTCTGATTGGACAAGTACGCCTCGGCGAGGCGCGCAGTTAGTTAAACGTGTCAACGGCGCAGCATCGACGGATTCTGAGGCTCCGGAGCGACGTTAATTTTGAACAAGACTAAAATATCTCCGGCCGGGGTCGGCAACCCAACCTTGAGAAGACTAATTCCTATCATTATCGGCGTGATCGTCTTGCTCGTCGGCATCGGATGGGCCTCGCAGGGAGCGGGCATGATGGGAGGGAGCAGTCTTATGGACAATAACTCCACGTTCCTCTATCTGGGTAGCTTCCTCGCCGTAGTCGGGCTGGCCCTCATAGCCTTTGGGGCGATTTCGAAGCCTCGTGCCAAGCCGTCGACTACGATGTAGTCGCGCGCCCACTGCTTCACTGGCGTTCCGACTACTCGATCTCCTTCCTGGACGCCGGGCTGACCGGGGCGCAGCCGGGTCTGACTGAATGTCTCCCCTCTTCCCATCAAGTTGACAGGAATTGGCCTTAAGCTCAACCGAAAATCACCCTGCGCCTAATATCGGGAGGGTGCTGTATCACGTCCAGATGTCCATGACAATGACCACCCTCGAGAGGATCCACCGGCCAAGAACGAGCAACGTCTCGAAGTCGGCTTACACGCGAGTCATCGCGGTAGCCAATCAGAAGGGAGGCGTCGGAAAGACCGACCTTACGGTGAACCTTTCCTGCCAACTCGCTTCCGCGGGCAAGAGGGTGCTCTTGATCGACATGGACCCGCAGGCTAACGCCACGGACTATCTCGTTTCTCCTGAGACCGTTATCGAAAAGTCGACGGCTGACCTTTTGATCGACGATTCGGTAACTCTCCAAGACATCCTGATCAAGGAGTGCAGAGAGAACCTGGACGTCGCCCCGGCCTCCGGTGACCTGAGCGCCTGCCAGATCCGCCTCGCGAATGACATCAACATGCAATTCAAGCTCAAGAAGAAGCTCAAGGAGATGAAGGAATCGAGGCACTACGACTATGTCCTGATAGACACGCCTCCTTCTCTCGGCATCCTGACGGTCAACACCCTCACCGCTGCGACAGAGGTGCTCATACCGGTCCAGACGCAGTACTTCGCCATGGACGGCGTCGTCCAGCTCATGGAGACGGTCGGCAAGGTCAGGGAAGACCTCAACCCCGAGCTCGCCATCATGGGGGCGGTGCTCACGATGTACGACCGGCGCACCATCCTGTCGAGGGAGGTCGCGTCGCGCATCAGGCACGAGTTCAGCGAGGGCAAGGTGTACTCGACCGTGATTCCGGTCAACGTGAGGCTCGCAGAGGCACCCAGCTACCACAAGTCAATATTCGAGTATGACTCTGGATGTAACGGCGCGAAGGCCTACGGCGCTCTTGCGGAGGAGATACTAGCTTGCCCAGAGGCTTAGGCGACAGTCCCCTAAAGCGGGAGAAGAAGGCGAGGCGCGCAGGTGTGCAGGGCACCACGGCAGACGTTGCGTCAAGCAACGGGCCCGGATCACCCTCGTATCTTTCCACCGGAACACCTAGTCAGGACAGGGTGCACGCCTCCTCATCGAGTTCCCGCTCTTACAACGATGTCTTCTTCCAGCGCAGACCAGAGAACTCTAGCGTAGCTACGAACGACATCCACGAAGAGCTACGGGCGGATGACTCTAGCACGACCGCTCCGATCGCAGCGGCGCTAGCCACCCCCACACTTGCTCTGCCTGAAGCAGCGGCATCTTCGGTCCTTGAAGCTATACCGGCAGATGTCGTCTCGTCGCCGCTGGCCTTCGCGCCGTCCGTGGCCCAGGAACCTGTTCCTGAGACCAGCGTAGCACCTGAATACGTTCCCAAGGCGAACGCAGCGCCTGAACACGCGGAAGCACCTCCGGCTAAGGGCACGGCCCAACAACAGCCATCGACTGAGACCACCCCCTCGCAGGAGGCGAAGAGCGGCTTCTTCGGCAGAATCTTCGGAAGGTTGCGCAAGTAATCCGACCCACCCCAACCAACGGAAGCCGCCCCGCTTTCGAGCTCGATCCCGCATATCCTGCTTATCGGCACGAGCGATCTAGTTCGGTCGGTCTGACCAATTAACTGTGGGCCTTTCCCATATCGTGGAACCTTTCTCCAACGACAGTCTCGAGAGAGGCCTCCAGCTTCTTGGACGTCTCGAGGAGGAACGGGCTGTTCGTCGAGACGACTGTGGTGTCTATCCTGATCGAATCCAGAGCCGTCTTGATGATAACATATCCGCCGAAGAACATGCCGGGTCTCTTGAAGAGGACCTGACCGACCGAAGCTCCTGAGACCAGGAACTCCCTGGTGCCTGACAGCTCCCTGGCGATCTTCCTCGCCTCCGCGCGTTCAGCATCCGTGACGTTCCCTCCGGGTCCGAGATAGGCCTCGAAGTCTGCTAGGGACTCAGGTTTCTTGGCACCCATGATGGCATCTCGGGTGACCACCAGGCAGTAGCCCATATCTCCTCTGCGAAAGAGGTTCTCAGAGACTATGACCCCGACTAACCGCTCATCGTCCAGTTCGCGCAGAGCCGCCAACCTCGAATACCATATCCTCCAGTCCTCTTAAGCAGTTCCCATCGGTCTGCCTCCGGCTGGAGCTCGACTGGGTACACGCACGCGCTTCACGACGCCGCTCCCCGAAAATTGGAACAACGCGTATATGCAAGCGCGAACAGACAACGACAAGAGAGATGAAGCTCCTGATTCTCCAGGGAATAATGTCCGTCGTCTACGTCTTCGACGTCTCGACGTATCCGTTCATCCACGTGCCGTTCTATGCGCTCACCCTTCTCTACTTCGCGTCCATCCTGGAAATCTACGGGGTGGTCAGGCTCAGCAGGTTCGCCTCGAGACGGCTTTCGCGTCTCGAACGCCGCGGCGAGACGACGAGGAGACTCATCGCGGGCGCCCTTCCTCTGCTGGCCCAATCGTGGTGATAGGTCCACACGGGCTCTCAGCGTGCGGATTGACACCGGTCCAGATACCCCGCTCACCGGGTCCCAGAAGGATTCTTTAGCCCCCCCTGCACGTCGGAGCCATGAAACTTGACGGAAGGATCGCGATAATAACCGGCGGCAATTCGGGCATAGGGAGGGCCACCGCTCTCCTCTTCGCCCAGGAGGGGGCCAAGGTCGTGGTAGCCGGAAGGAACGTCTCGAGGGGAAAGGGAGTGGTGGACGAGATCAAGAAACAGAAGGGGGACGCAATCTTCGTGAGGACCGACGTCTCGAAGACCGCTGACGTCAAGGCCCTCGTGGAGAAGACGGTCTCACGCTATGGACGGGTCGACATCCTCTTCAACAACGCGGCGCTCTCACCCGTTGGGACTGTGCTGACCACCTCTGAGAAGGACTGGCGGGCCGTCATCGACACCAACATCAACGGGACGTTCCTCTGCACCAGATATGTCCTCCCGCACATGCTGAAGCAGGGCGGAGGCGTGATCATCAACACGGGTTCGATAAACTCGCTCATGGCCATGAAGGACGAGGCGGCTTATGACGCCTCGAAGGGCGGCGTCCTCATGCTGACGCGCGCGACCGCACTGGACTTTGCCAAGGACAACATCCGGGCGAACTGCATCTGCCCCGGAGCGATCGAGACGCCGATGCTGCGCGGCATCCTGGAGCACACCTCGAACCCCAGAGAGGCGGAGGCAGACCTGATCCGCAAGCACGCGCTCGGACGGATAGGCGCCCCGGAGGAGGTCGCCAAGGTGGCTCTGTTCCTTGCCTCCGACGATTCATCGTTCGTCACCGGGACCGCCCTGGCGGTCGACGGCGGGATGCTGGGCGGCTGGACCTGAAGACGGAAAGAGCCATATTCAGGGAGCCGAGCTCAAACACCGGAAGTCGGACCAGATGAAGAAGAGCACGATACCCGAGTGGGCCATAGCCCGAGAGAGGTTCCAGATGCTCAGCTCGGATGACGAGCTGGTCCAGGACATGCAGTTCGTCAGCTATCTGCTGGTCTTCGGCTCCTCCATGAACTACCGGGACCTCACCTCGATGGAGCGCACCACCGCTGACAGGCTCCTCAGGATGGGCGTCCTGGTCGAACTGGAGGGTCCGAGCAAGAGGATCATGCTGACCAAGCCGTGGAAGCGGGCCTTCGAAGGCAAGCGGCAGAAGACCTCCTGAGCAGCCACCAGGGCTTGCGCTAGGCCGTAGCACTCCTCGCAGGTCTCGGTCGACGTGCTGCGCCGGCTCTCCCGAGGGTGCCGGTGAGATTACATCGCGGCATCCTTTTCCGGTGCCCTTCCAGTGCCTCCAGTTGGTACATCAAATTGGACGACGCCGAAGCCGCTCTGTTCCTGGAGAAGGCCTTTGAAACGCTGTTCGACCCCAAATCGACGGAGAAAGAGGTGCTGGAATTCTTCAGCCCGAGATACAAGCAAGACCTGAACGGGAAGGTCTACACCTTCCGGCAGTTCCTGGACTCGCTGGCGGAGCTGAAGAAGCAGCTAAGGTCAACCCGGATCCGATTCACGAGCGTGATGTCGAGCGGGGACACGATCGCGGAGGTCCATGTCGTCCAGGCCCTGAAGAAGGACGGCACCACCCTGAAGTTCAAAGTCATGGCATTCCAGACGGTGGAGAAGGGGCGCATCACGAAGGTGGAGGAGGTCAACTGTCCGCTCTGACCGGCACGCAGGCGGGTCAGGCTACACTATCGATAACGCCGACGAGCTCGGGGTCGAACACGCCCTTCCTAGCCCTGCGGAAGAATTCCTCGACGTTCTTGGCCGGGTCGTCCCGCTTGTATTCGTAGGCCTGGATGGCCGACTCGAGCCTGTCGAGCTGCTTCACTAGCTCTGCCTCCGGGGACGCGCGCTCTTCGAACTCCCGCCAGACCGCGCGGTACTCCTTCGCGACGTCCTGCGGCAGGTCCTTCAGAAGGCGTCGCATCGCAGCCGACTCCATCGCCCTCTTCTCGCGGGGGGCGCGCTCCCCCGGAATGCTGTCGCCGACGAGCGCCTCCGGAAGGTCGTGGAGCAGGGCCATCTTCATCGCCTTCTCGGCGTCGAGCCCACGCGCATCGCAGTAGACCATGGCCATCAGGGCCACGCGATAGGAATGATCGGCCACCGACTCGGGGTTTTCCATCCCCAGTTTCAGGACCCATCCGCGCCGTGGTTCCGATTTCAAGCGGCCCGCCCGCTCGAAGAAACGGAACATGCCGTCCTTCTGTCTGCTAACCATGACGCCGCGGTCGACCCCGGAGGTTAATATCCAGTCTGGGAGGACCGGCGGCTTCTACTATGCTGTCTCCGGCTGAAGCGCTTCGGGGGCATAGTCGTCGCGCTCGGGAGTGAAGAAGTCCACCGCGATGCAGGTCTTGTCTCCGTCCGTCCTGAGCTCGTGGAAGACCCCGGGCGGTATGAAGTATCCGTCTCCTTCCTTGACGCGCCACTCCTTGTCTCCGATCTTGAATATCCCGCCGCCCTGCAGGAAGAGTCCGAATTGAGAGTGAGGGTGGTTGTGCAACGCGAATACCTTGCCGGGCTCTATCTTGTAGTATACCATCATGCCTGTCGACGCGTGGGTCACTATCCGGCGCATTACGCCGGGCATTATCTCGCGCCATGCTTCCTTCTTGTCGTGCCAGACCGAGGGTGTGGCGTAGGGTTCCATGTTGATTCGCTTGGCGTTCTGGGGCCTGCGCGAATATTAATCGTTATCGGGGCGCCCGTCAGGGACCGCTCGATCAAAGAGGAGGATCCGGACGCGAAAAGAATAAAGACGCATAGTCAACCGCCGCCCGGTCACATGTCCTCGAGCGCGCCCTCTGCCGGCTCAGGGGGAGAGGACATCATCATCTTCTTGGCGCTGTATATCCTCCTGGTCCTGCGCAGGGTCTACCGCAGCTACAGAGGGATGAGGTTCAGCACAGCCGGGACGACCTTCGCTCTGATATTCTACGTGGCGATAGGCTCGTTCCTCTCGATCCTCTCCTTCTTCGAGGGGGTCTCCCTCATCTTCGCGGCCCCCTACGCGGCGCTCTTGATTGCCGCGGCGGCCTGGTCGTACAGGTACGCTGACAGCAGGATCGCGTTCTGGAGGGGAGGGGACGGGAGCGTGTACTTCAAGGGCGGCGTACTCCTATACCTGGTCTACGTCGTGGGGTTCATAGCGCGTATCTCCATCGATATCGCCGTCTTCGGCCCGAGCTTCCTGACCTTCACTGCGAGTGAAGCGCTCACTTCGACCGCGCTGTACGCGACGATCGCCACGGACCTTCTCCTGATGTTCGGGCTCGGCCTGCTCGTCGGAAGGAACCTCAGGATCCTCAAGCGCGCAAGGCTGATCAAGGAAGGCAAGGAGGTGCTCCCCGATTCCCCTCCGGCCATCCGGCCCATCTTCGGGTCAAGGAAGGATGAGACGCCGGCTCAGACGTGAATCCTCGCCTCTAGCGTTCGGACTCCCCTTAGCAGTCGAGATTTGCTCGGTTGAAGATTCAACAGTTCTGTCAAGTCCTCGGCATCTCCCCTGATTTCTTGAGGGTGTCAACTTTCGACAGTTGGTGACTTGCGTTCGCTAGTTGGACAGAGCCGTAGGCCGATACTTCAATGAATTTATATGGCGAGTCATCCAAAAAGAGAGATAGAAAACGGTAGGTGCTTGAATCAACTTGTTCTCGAAGCCGGAGGTAGACTACCTGAAGACGCAGCACCTTGCAAGGATTGCGACCGTCTCTAGCAAGGGTCAGCCCGATGTTGCGACAGTCGCATTTGAGTTTGACGACAAGTATTTCTGGGTGGGGAGCCACAACCAGGAATTCTTCCATCGAACTCGAAAACACCTCAATGTAAAGGGAGGCAACAAGCTCGTGGCTCTCACAATCGACGACATGGAGTCGATCACCCCTTGGAAGCCAAGGGGCGTCAAGGTATACGGGACGGCAGAAGTGATTGAGCGCAATGGGCAGTTTGGCCCTGGCAAGTATCTGCGCATAACACCGAGAATCTCTTGGGCTTGGGGAATGAAGGGACTCGCTGTGAAGGAAGGCGAGTTACGTCTAAAGACAGTGCACGATTGAATCCGGGAGGGTCAAGAGAACCCAGATGCCGAAAGTTGACAGGCCCAAGTACCTATCCCGGCAGCCGAGGTCTTGATACTTCCGATTCAACACATCGGCAAACGTTTTTAGTCCAAAGTCCGGAATAGTTCTAAACCCTTGAAGTGCTACGTCCACCAGAACGCCGACGCGGTGGGTGTCTGCACAGTCTGCGGCCGGGGAGTCTGCAGGCGCTGCGCGGTCAGATTGGGCGGGAAGCTTTACTGCAAGGAGGACGCGGACCGAGTCCTCGGAGCGAACAGGGCCGTGGTCGAGGCCGAAAAGGGCGCTCGCCGGGGCGTAGGGGTCATGCTCGGCGCTATCTTCGCCTACCTTCTCGGAGGCGTCGCAGGAATCCTCGGGTGTCTGGTCATCTTCGCGGCGATAGTCTCGGGTGGAACAAGCGGAGGCGCCCCGTTCGGGTCGCTCTTCGACCCGGACATGTCGTTCCTAGGCTCGATACAACAGGACCCGAGCACCACGATAGCCGTCATAGGGGCAGCTGCGCTGGTCTTCGGGTTATTCGGGATAGCAGCCGGCTTCTACACATGGAGACCTTCAAAGGTCGGCGTGGTCATGTCGATCGCCTTTGGTTTCACCGGCCTCGTCGGAGGGTTCGAGCTCAGCTCGATCTCGGCGAGCCCGGTACTCGTCGACTCGTGGTTCGCGTTGAGCGGATTGACGATCGCCATGTCGGTCATCGGCCTGGTGCAGCTGACTAGGCAGCCTGCGAGGACGGTGGCTTCGCTACGGAGCCCTGGTCCGTACCCTCGCCCGAACAATTAATAGGGCGGCCGCGACTTGTGGGTTTGATCCGGTTGACATATTCCTCGTGCGCCGTCTGCCTCTGCGGGGATGAGTCGTGCGAGCCGTGCAAGTCACCCCAGAACTGCGCCAACTGCGCCGCGTGCTGCTGCTCTGAGCAGCACATGGGATGGAGGAGGGCTAGGATATCGCAGGCCCTGAGGCTCGAATACTTCAGTGTCGCATGGATGTCGGTTGAGGTCGCGGGAGCGCTCTTCGTCGGCCTGATCTCGCTGAGCTTTGCGCTGATAGCATTCGGCTCTGACAGCCTGGTCGAGCTGGTCTCCGCCACGGTCGTTGTGTCCCACCTGAGGAAAGACTCAGCCGGTGAAAGACACCTTGGCGAGCGATCCGCCTTCGTCTCCGCACTCCTCCTGGTCGCGCTGGTGCCGGTGATAGCCATACCGTCGACGTACTTCTTCCTGGTCGTGAGGGCCAGCCCTGAGTTTTCGCCCTTCGGGTTGGCGATAGCGGCCGCCGCCATACTCGTCATGCCGCTCCTCTGGCTCCGCAAGCGGAAGATCGGGAGAGAGACGAACTGCGTCCCCCTCTCCGTCGACGCGGCGGAGTCAGCGACCTGTTTCTTCATGGCGATCGCCGTGTTCGTGGGGCTGTTCGCTCAGTACGCCCTCAGGATCGTGTGGGCAGACTACGCGGCCACCCTCGTCATCCTCGCATTTGTGGCGAGGGAAGCCTACGAATCCTTCAACGAGTCCAACGCGCTGCGCAGGACCGCGGCCCTGCAAACTTAATTACGAACCGGACCGGACGATATTCACGAGACCATGTCCCTGAAGCTAGGAAACCTGAAGATAACAAGTACCGCATTCGGTCCTGAAGGGCGCATCCCGAAGCGCAACGGTGGTGATGGCGACAACCTTTCGCCCCCTCTCGAATGGAGCGGTGCCCCCGCGGGGACCAAGCAGTTCGCGCTGGCCTGCTTCGACTACGACGCGCCGCTCGCGCGCGGCTTCGTGCACTGGGTGGTGTACGGGATCCCTCCCAGCGTGACCAAGCTCTCTGAAGGACAGGCGCCGACCGTCTTCGTCCCCGGAGTGAACGGAGCGGGGAAGCCGGGCTACATGGGCCCCTACCCTCCGAACGGGCACGGCGTCCATCACTACTACTTCTGGGTGTACGCGCTCAATGATGTGCTCAACCTCAAACCAGGTCTGAATCTCGAGCAGTTCCTCGACGCCATAGCGCCCCACATCATGGAGCAGGCGCGCATAGTCGGCCTCTACGAACGCTGAGCATCTTTCAAGGCATGAGCGCGCCGAAGGTCAAGAGCGGCCGTCTGGCTCGGGCCGCGATTCTGCTCATGATAGCCTTGGGCGTCTTCAGCTTTCTCGTCAATGAAGCGGTAGCGGCTATCCTCATAGCCCTCGGCGTCGCGATGTACCTTTTCGAGTGGTGGCTCGTGCGGAAGGTCGGGCGCGCCTCGGCCACTACTGGGTAGACTGGCCGGCGAGCCTTCTCTTGGCCATCAGGATCCTGGAGCGCTGCTGGCACTGGATCGCTCGGTCGGAATAGGTCTTCCAGAGCGTATAGTTGTCCTGTCCCTTCGCCAGAAGCAGCAGGACGTCGGCCGCGTTCAGGTACTTGACGATCGCGTCCTCGAAATCGCCTGCCTTCTCCTTCTCGGCGGCTTCGTTGATTAGTTGCCCGGCGTACCATTCTATCTTCTTGAGCTTTGACATGCCGTTGGCTTGCTGTGCTTGGTTGGGTGCGGCAGCGGCGGCCGGCTTTGTGACTGACATCTATCCATCCGTCACGCTGCCTGCGCAAAAGGCAGCTTGTCATTAATCCTAAACTAAATCGTCTGTTAGGTTATCGGCTCATGGTGGGTGCTTAAATTGGCGTTGCGGCCAAATCTGGGATAGGGACGTGAACACCTCAAAGAACATCATGATGGCCGCATCGGTTTCGGCGGCTCGGCCACCCAGAGGAAGCAGCGAGGGGAATCCCGAAGGCACGAGAAGGTGGGTAATCCTCCGAGCGAAGGGTGGAAGTTGGCATTGGTCATGAGCCGATGACTTGACAGAACCACAAATGCGCAAACGTCTCACACACCCCTCTTTCCGGAGCGCCGGTGGAACCCTGCCAAAGGAGATACCTGAAATACCTATTCCTCTCGAGCTCCAGCAAGACCTTGAGCAAGACGGTCATGAAGTCGCCCAAGATGAAGGGCATGACGCTTATCGTCATCCTGATGATCGCGGTGGTGGCAGCGGGAGCCCTGACCGTCGCCTCGGTCTACATCAACGGGTCGTCCACAAAGACTGCGTCTCTCTCGGGCGTGCTCAGCATCTATGTTTCCGGCGTGTATTCGGGACCGGACACGAACTCTGCAAGTTACAACGTCACACTGAACTCGAAGGACGGCGTGGGAACGCTCAACCTGACTCAGATAAGCGGTTCGAGCGACCTGATAGCGAACCACAATTATTCTCTGAGCAACGTGCTCGTCTCCCCTTACAACATCACCATGACGGTCTCTGGCTCTAACGTGTCGATGGGATGGATAAACGACAGCGCCGTCTGGACTGCCCTCAACGTCTCCCACACCACCTCCTCGGAGATAGCTAACAGCGTCCTCTGGAATGACCTCAACGACTCGTACGCCGCCGCCTCGGGGCCGAATGCTCCGGCCAACGAGACCATAGGTGGGTTCAGTCCCTCGATCTTCCAGCTGCCGACCAGCTATTACATCTTCATCGGTGTCACGATACCCAATCAGCCTGTAGACAACATACCGTTCGCGATCGCGCCCGTCATGGCCGTGAGGACGACCGCGGAGAGCTGAGCGCGCCGGAGAGAAGGGATTCGAATGGACCGAGCTCGAAGGACTCTGCTTCCTACCGACGATTCTTCTATAGCGGCATATCGGAAGAGGTTGCTCTCAGGAGACACCTCGTGTGAGGATAGGGTTAGGGAAGAGCTCTCCAACATCGAGACATACGACAGGCAGCTCAACGCCTTCATCATGGTCTTCGCTGGAGACCAGGGGCTGGCGATGTCGCGAGCGCGCGAGCTCGACGCGAGGCTCGCCAGGGGAGACCATGGCTCGCTCTCGCCCCTCTTCGGGGTCCCGCTGACGATCAAGGACAACGCCTTCCTGGGGGGCTTTCCCACTACCGACGGATCCGAAGCCTTTTCGGATTTCGTCCCCACGACAAACGCGGAGATCGTGGAACAGACGCTGGGGGCCGGGTGCATCCCTCTGGGGAAGACAAACCTTCACGAGCTTGCGCTAGGGATCATGGGGACCAGCGGCTATGGCGGCCCGATTCACAACCCCGTCGACCCGTCGCGGGTCTCGGGGGGCTCGAGCGGCGGATCGGCCGTCTCCGTTGCGCGCTCGAAGGGGGCGATGCTGAGCATAGGGAGCGACACCGGAGGATCAGTCCGGGTACCCGCTGCCCTCTGCGGCGTCTGCGGGTTCAAGCCATCGCAGGGTGTGCTCAGCACGGAAGGGATGTTCCCCCTCAGCGGCACACTGGACCACGCCGGTCTCCTCGCGCGGTCTGTACCTGACGTCGCCCTCGGTTTCAGGGTTATCACGGGGTCGCGTCCTCTTCCGAAGCGCCGCCAGAAGCTCGGAGTTCCCACGCGCTATTTTGTGGATGATATGGATTCTCAAGTCTCCAAGGAGTTCTGGCGCGCGATCGACCTGTTGAAGGAAAGTGGCGATTTCGAGGTGAAGCAGGTTCCCGTCGAGAAGGACTACCTGCCGTTCACCCGGGCGCGCGCGATCATCCAGCTGAAGGAGGCGGCGTGGTTCTACGAATCCCTCCTGCGATCCCCTGAGACACGGAAGAAGATGCACAAGGACGTCCTGACGCTGATGGACAGGGGGACGAAGATGGGTATGATTCAGTATATGCACTCGATAAACCTCCGTCTGGATTTCGTTCAGGTAATGTCCAGGCTGCTCAAGGGGGTCGACGCGCTGCTGATGCCAAGCTGTCTCGTCGTCGCACCCAAGATCGAGGAGGTCGTGGGGAAGGAGACGGGCCAGCTCAGGACGCTGATGCTTCGAAACGCGGAGCTGTTCAACCTGAGCGGGCTGCCTGCGCTGAGTCTCCCCGCCGCCCACAGGTCAGGCGCGCTGCCGACGGGCCTGCAGCTGGTGGGACGCGCGCGCGAGGACGAACGGGTCCTGGCGGCCGCAGAGTCGGCGTGGTCGGTCTTGCATGGGCCCGGTTCATATCAGTAAAATACCAGCTGCATTTCGGCTGATGAGAGCGGTAAGATAGAAGGCGAGTGGTTGGAGTACAAGTACGTCGTTCTTACGAACACAACCATCGGCGCGTTCATGTCCCAGCTGGACGCCAACATCGTCCTGATCTCGCTCCCTACGATTCTGAGACAGCTCCCCGGCACGTCCACCTTCGACGGCATCTGGATAATCATGGGCTACACGCTCGTCACGGCCACGGTCCTGCTCACCATCGGGAGGCTGGGCGATATCTTCGGGAGGGTGAAGCTCTACAACCTCGGCTTCGCCGTATTCACGGTCGGCTCGGGCCTCTGTAGCATCGCGCCCAACGGCGTCTTCTTGGTCTTCATGCGCCTCGTTCAGGGTCTCGGCGCCGCCCTGATCTGGTCGAACAATGCCGCGATCCTCACCGATGCCTTCCCGGCCACGCAGAGAGGTAGGGCCCTCGGCATTAACCAGGTCGCGGGCGTGTCTGGTTCGATTCTGGGTCTCGTGGCCGGCGGTGTCCTTACCACGTTTCTGGGATGGAGGTCCATCTTCTGGATCAACCTCGCACCAGGAGTGTTCGCGACCCTCTGGGCATATCTCAGGTTGAAGGACCTCAACCCGAGGCTGAGGAACGAGAAACTAGATCCCCTGGGGAATGTCCTGTTCGGAGGCGGGTTGATCTCGTTCCTAATCGGGCTCACACTCGGTGCGCTCACGGGGTGGACCCTCACCGACGTCGTACTCATGGGAGCGGGTCTGGTGGCGCTGGGAGCCTTTGCGTTCGTCGAGACCCGGGTCAAGAGCCCGATGATGGACGTCCGTCTCTTCAGGATACGTGCCTTTACCGCCGGGGCGGTCGCGAGTCTGCTTACCTCCATAGCGAGGAGCTCGCTCTCGCTGATTCTGATATTCTACTTCCAGGGCGCCCTTCTCTACAGCGCGCTCAGGACGGGCCTCCTCCTGCTGCCGTTCTCGACGGCGTTTGTCATCATAGGTCCGCTCAGCGGGTACCTGTCAGACAGGATCGGCCCCAGACGCCTCAGCACCAGTGGGTCGATCCTCTCTGCGGCAGCCTTCTTCTGGTTCGCGGCTCTTCCCGATGGCGTCGCCTACATCTTCCTAGCAGTGCCGATGGTCCTGGCGGGCATAGGAGGAGGCATGTTCTTCGCGCCGACCGTCGCTGCGATCATGAACTCTGTCCCTCCCGCACGCAGGGGCGTGGCTTCAGGCGTATCATCAACGATCTTCAACGTGGGTTCTCTCTTGAGCCTGGGGATGATCTTCGCAATCTTCTCGGCCACCGTCCCGCTGAGCGCGCTCCAGGACATCTTCGCAGGGGTGGCGCCACCAGCGGGGTCTCTCAGCATAGGCCTCTTCATCGACGCGATGCACAGCGCCTTCATAGCGATGGGGGTCATCATCCTGATAGCCGCGATACCCGCCTGGCAGACCGGTTCCAAGCCCAAGGAAACGATTATCTATCGCGGCGGGACTTCTCCTGAGTGATGGTCCTCTTCGCAAAGGACGTAGCCGAACCGACTTTCCTCTCGCTCCCGCCCGATACCAACGCCCTCGACGCCGCCCGATTGATGAAGGAGAAGCGCCAGGGCTACGTGATAGTCGGGAGCGAGAACAAGCCGATCGGCATCGTGACCGAGTGGGACTATCTCTCCAAGATCGTTGCCGAGGCCAGGGACCCGTCGAAGGTCACGCTTCGTGAGCTGATGAGCGAGGGGCTAATCTCGGTCTCGGATAACGACGGAATCGAGAGCATCGCGAGGATCATGACCGAGAGGGGGGTCAGGAGGGTGCTCGTCCTACATGACGGTAATGTAATCGGGGTGATAACATCGCGCACAATACTCGCCAGGCTGGAAGAATACGTCGACCAGGTCTCCGTCACCATCGCAAGGCTGCAGGCGCCACCTTCCTGACCTGTACTTCTTCCTAGCCTTCAGAAAACTGTGACCTCCTCCCGCGGCTAAAGCTGTGGGCTAGCAAGAGACATAAACTGGCAGACATATCCGATTCACGCGTTGTCCAAGCCCAGCGGTGGAGCACCTGCCCACAAGCACTGCCCCGTCTGCGGAGTCTCGATATCGACCAGCAAGACCTACTGTTCGACCGAACACGAGGAGATGGACGAGAAGGCGCAGAAGCGCATGAAGAACTTCAGGACTCTCACGCTACTGCTCATGGTCGGCGCGATGGTCGCCCTGGTGGGCGTCTCGATCTTCCTCCGCGTGCACGGTTGACCGGACCTTACATCCCCTGCTTGCCGACCAGCTTCCAGAGCTCGTCGGTCGGCGCGTCGACTATGTGCTCGACAGAGCCGTCCCTGTGTACGAGGCTCCTTCTGCCCTTCCTGAACCTTCCGATGACGGTGGCCCTCGAACCCGCCTTCACGATGGCCCGTATGACCTCGCGCTCCCTTCCCGCCTCCACCGAGACAAGCAGGGTCCCGGAGCTTATCAGCCGGAGCGGGTCGAGCTTCAGCGCCGAGCAGACGGCCGCGGTCTCTGTCGCAATTGGGATGCTGCTCTCCTGCAGCTCGAAACCGAGCTTGGAAGCGCGGGACATCTCATAGACGGCGCCGAGCACCCCGCCCTCGGTGCAGTCGTGCATGGCATGGACCGCCCCTGTCGCGTACGCGGCGGCAGCCTCATCGACGACGCTGAGCTTCCTGAAGTACCTCTTGGCCCTCGTGATCACGTCCGGGTCCACCCTCCCTTCGAGCGCGGGGGAGTCCGACGCGCAGATGGCTGTCCCCTCGATGCCTGCGGTCTTGGTGATCAGTATCGCGTCCCCCTCCTTCGCGTCCGCCGCCGTGACGTACGAGGAGGCGAAGGCAAAAGCCGTGGTGATGACAATAGGCCTCCTGAGGCCGGGCGTCAGCTCCGTGTGCCCCCCGACTATCGTGATGCCGAGCGAGGAGGCGGTCCTGTCCATCTCGGATGAGATCCGGGCGACGTCTCTGACCGAAGCCCGCTCGGGGAGGAGGATTATCGACTGGAGAAACTGAGGCCTGTTCCCGCTGGTCGCTATGTCGTTGGCGCTCACGTTCACGGCGTACCAGCCCACCCTCTCCTTCACGCCCGTCACGGGGTCGGAGGAGACTATCAGCTGGGCGTTCCCGTGTCTGACGACGCCGAAGTCTACCCCGAGCGACGGAGAGACCACCAGGTCGCGCGATTTAGCCCCCGTCATGCCGAGCAGGTATTTCTCGAGTACGTCCGGCGGAAGCTTTCCGAGCTTTAGTTCCAAATCCTCTACCCCCTCCTAAACCGGCCGACGGAGGCAGACGCGCGGCGGGTGCCGGGTCATCCCCTTCCCTTTCCTTCGGCCACTTCGCTGCGCCGCTGAAGACGGGGCTGTCGGTTACGTCGATCACAGGTATCGTCACGCCCGTCTCTTCCAAGGTGATACTGGGTTTGAACTCTTGGATGACGAGCTCCTCGCAGAGCTTGAACGTTACCTTCACCAAGACTGGTGGGATTGCCAGTCTTCGGACGATTCATGACTTTCAAGCGACCTAGGGTCTCGGAGTCCTATTCCTTCTCCGATTCGAGCAGGGACCTGTGGAGCATTATCGGGGCATCGTAGAACAGCGCGAGCGCTATCGAGTCAGAGGCGCGATATCCCTTCATCAGGACCTCCTTCGCCCTCCCGATGAACTGCAGGTCCGCCCGCAGCACCTGCCCGGACGGGTAGACCTCGACCCCGGCGAGATGGACGCCGGCTTTTTCTGCAAAGTCCTCGAGCATGTTGAACAGGGAAGGGATAGACGACCTGTCTCCGCGGACGAATCTCTGCATGTGCATAGCGGTCTCCCCGGAGAACGCCCGCATAGTGAAGCTCCTCTCGTCCCCCGCTCTTAGCCAGATCACGCCCTCGAGTCCGTTGGTGTCCGCGAATCCTACCTCCGCAACTTTGACGACGACGTAGTCGCTGGCGAGGCCCGCTTTCAATGGATCTCACGACCCGTGCGCGATATAAATTCTTTCTGAAGCTCTCGCGCGGAAGCATCTTGCTCGATGACACTGAACGCGTTCTCGGCCTGCCGAAAAGCATCGCGGGCTTCCGTCGGCCGTCCCCTCTTCACCTCTATCGTCACGAGGTTCAACCGCAACTGAAGCTCTGTTAGCGCGCCTCTGACCGAATCGTCCTCCCTAGCGAGCCGACCCAGCTCGTTGTTGACGCTGAACATGCTGCGGAGCACGGCCTGGTTTATCGCGCTGCCTTCACTCAACGACTCGACCCGGGCCCGAAGTTCTTCCATGAGTTTCCGCAGCCCCGATAGTTCTGGGTTGGCGGGCAAGAAGATGCCCCAAGAACGGTCTACTGAGGAGTCTGGGGAGGTGCCGATGCCGGCGCCGCTGCTGGTTTGTTGACCTGTCTGTTGACCGCGTCCGCCAGATAATGACCGCTTACGGTGATCTTTACGCTCTTGACGCCCTTAACCTGCTCCACGCTGCTCTTCAGGTCCTGAGAGATCTTCAGTGCGAAGACCGGAGGGCAGTACGGAGTCGTCGCGTGGTAGGCGATGTCCACGTTCCCGTCCTTTATGTCCAGCTTGTCGATGAGGTTCATCTCCACTATCGGCACGCCGATCTCGGGGTCTATCACTTTAGAGAGCTGGCGCTGGACCTCTTTCAGGTCGACTTCTTCGGAAGACATGGTGTTTCAGACCACCGCGCTCTATTTATGACTTTCATGTACGGCGAGTCCGCGGCTTTAGCCTTGGGAGGACGTCAGCCGTAGATGCCCGACTTTCTCTGGGAGGGGTCGTTCCCGACGCCCGGCTCCAGGTTCGCCGCCATCTTGTCCGCGATGCCGATCAGCTCACTCGTGTCCACCCGGAAGCCCATTATCTTCTGCAGCGTTGCCATGATTTCTATGACCGACCTCGGGTGCGGGATGGGCTCGCCGTGGTCCACCGAGAGCTTGTAGCCCCTCATGCCGTATCTATCCGCGAGCGCGATGATGAGCGATGCGAAGTATGGCGCAGGCTCGTCCCTTGTTATCTCCACCCCCCAGCCCTCCAGATCCTTGACTCCCTTCTCGTCGGTCGCGAAACCCTTGACCCTGGGCGTGGCGGTCGGAGAGGCAGCCTCCTCCGTCCATCTCGTGCCCACAGAGACGACCTCCCTGACGCCGAGGCCGTGAGCGTACTTCAGGACGGATTCGCTGAACTCATACTGTTCATCCACCGGAGAGGCGTCGCCCGCCAGCAGCACGAGGTCGCGCTCGCCCGGATGGTGATAGAAGCTCGCTGAGTACAGTCGGATGATGCCCTCGTCGGATATCGCCACAAGGGGAGGCATAGAGGACGAATACAGCGTAGCAAACTTCTCGAACTCCATCTTCTTCAGCATGAACTTGCCCAGCTCCCTCGCCTGCGAGTAGAGCACCTTGTACTGCTGGACGCTGGTGGAGAGCGAGACGAGTAGGACGGGGTCTTTCAGGTCCGGTCTCTTCTCCTCGTCCATCCTTTCCCACATGCGAATTCACCCCGACCGACTCTCTTCGAGATAAAAGGGCATTGGTCCGTCAGCTAGGAGTCGATGAGCGTGTAATATCTGCCTCCGAGCCTCTCAAGGCGCACCGGCAGGTCGAAGCACGCGCTGAGGTTCTCGGCGGTCAACGTCCTCTCTATCTTCCCCGCTGCAAGCGCCCTCCCTCCTTTCAGGAGCATCGCGTGCGTAAAGCCGGGAGGGATCTCGTCCGTCCGGTGTGTCACGTAGACCATGGTTGTCAGCTTCGCCTTCGCGAGCCTTGACAGACCTCCCAGGAACTTCTCGCGGGCACCGAGGTCCAGCCCCTCGCACGGTTCGTCCAGGATGAGCAGCTCCGCGTCCGCCATCAGGGTCCTCGCGATCAAGACTCGCTGCCTCTCTCCTTGGGAGAGTTCCTTCGACCTCTTGTCGACCTGGTCCTCGCAACCCAGGACCTTCAGGAGCGAGGTGGCCCTCCTCTTCTCCGCGGGGGTAACCTTTCTCCAGAGCCTGGTCGAGCCATACTTCCCGCTCACGACCAGGTCTAGGACGCGCTCGTCCCCGCGCACCCAGCCCTCCAGGAAGGAGCTCACCATCCCTATCCGGGTCCTGAGCTCCCTGAGGTCGCACTCTCCGAACCTGCTGCCGAGCACCTCCACTGTCCCCTTTGTCGGCCATCTGTATCCGTTGAGCATGCTCATCAGGGTCGTCTTTCCGGCGCCGTTGGGCCCGACCACGGCCCAGCTCTCTCCGCTCCTGACGCTCCAGTTGAGGTCCTGCAGCGCCCTCTTCCCGTCATAATCGACCGTCACGTGCTTCACGCTGATCGCGCCGCTCATCCCGTTGAATCCTCCGTGCTAGGTGCTATAACCATAGCTGGCGCGAACTTCATTTAGCAATCCACACCGCGCCGTGAGCAGAATGGACGTAGCACAGCTGACCGGGTCGCTGATAGGGTTCGACACCGTCTCCCCGCCGGGCAACGAGGAGGCCTGCGCCCGCTTCATCGCAGATTGTCTGAAAGACATGCACATCGAGGGCGCCAGCGTGGAACTGCACAGGTTCGCCCCGGGGCGCGCCAACCTGGTGGCCACGCTCAGGGGAGAGTCCCCAGGCCTCCTGCTGGCGGGGCACATCGACGTGGTGCCTCCGGGGGAGAGCTCCGCGTGGTCATCACCCCCGTTCGAGGGCCGGACGAGGGACGGACGGGTCTATGGAAGGGGAGCGGCGGACATGAAAGGAGGGATCGCGGCGATGCTGGTAGCGATAGAGTCGGCCAAGCGCAAGAGGCTCAAGAGGTCGCTCAGCTTCGTCGCCACGGCTGGGGAGGAGGTCGGGTTCGACGGCCTGAGGGCACTGCTCGCGGGGAAGAGGCTGGAAGGGGTCGCGGCGCGCTGCGGAGTGGTGGGGGAGCCGACCGAGATGAAGGTGGTCAGGGGCCACAGGGGCACGGTGACCTGCAGGGTGACTGTCCACGGCAGGAGCGCGCACGCTAGCGACCCGTCCCTGGGTATCAACGCGATCGAGAAGACGGTGGCGTTCATCGAGAAGCTGGGACCGCTGAGAAGGGAGCTGTCGAAGGCCGTGGACGCCGACCTGGGCCGCACGATAGTCACACCCACCGTCATCGGAGGCGGGACCAAGGGCAACGTGATTCCAGACTCGTGCGAGTTGACGATCGACGCGAGGACCATACCCGGGCACGACGGCCGGACGATACTCGAGGGCCTGGGCGCAGTCGCAGAGTCCCTCCATAAGAGAGACAAGGACTTCACCGCCGACATAGAGGTGCTGTACGAGACGCTGCCCCTCTCTGTCGCGCGCAGCGAGGAGGTCGTGAAGCTCGGAGAGGCTCTCACGGGTTCCGACTCTGTTATAGCCCCGTTCGGAACAGAGGCACCCGACTATTGCAGGCTCGGGATTCCCACGGTGGTCCTGGGACCCGGCAGCGTCCGGCAGGCGCACATCTACGACGAGTTCGTCACCCTGGAACAGCTGGAGCTCGCCGAGACGGTCTACCGCGAGCTAATCACCGACGTCTGCACTTAGGGCGCCGCTTAAATCGAGGGTCCGCCGGTCCACGTACATGGACACCTTCACCTGCGTGGCGACCAAGCTCGACGTTCGCGAGTTCGCTAAGACGCCCGTCCCCGACGACCTCGTGATGAAGATCCTAGAAGCTGGCAGATACACGGGCAGCGGGATGAACAAGCAGCACTGGCACTTTGTGCTGGTGAGGAGCGCGGAAGGCCTTTCGAAGCTTGCCTCATGTTCACCGTACGGCTCATGGATCTCCGAGGCCGACTTTGCGATACTCGTGCTCACATCCCCGAAATGGCCGTTCCACCTGTTCGACGCCGGGAGGGCGGTTCAGGATATGCAGATCGTCGCTTGGAGCTACGGCGTTGCCTCAGGCCTGACGACCGGGTTCGAGGAGGAGAGCGTCAGGATCGAGTTCAACATACCGCGGGAGTTCTCCATATCGGCCGCCATCGGGTTCGGCTATCCTTCTTGGAAGATCCTCGGCAAGAAGAACCGGAAGCCTCTGCGGGAGGTCGCCTCCCTGGACAGGTTCGGCAACCCGCTCGAAGCGGTCCGCACGACCGCCTGATCAGACGAATCCCAGGAACGTGCCTATCACGAACAGGATGCCCGCCGCAGCGGCGCCTATGAGCAGCGTCTCCAGGCCGCTCCTCCACGGCGCCCTGCCGACTATGGTCCCCTTCCAGGCTCCGACGCTGAAGAGGAAGACGAGCGAGAAGAGCACGGACGCCACCAGAGCGGATTCCTTCACGTCCAAGACATAGTAGGGCACTAGCGGGACGAGAGCGCCGAGGAGGAAGGAGAGTCCTATCGTCACGCCCAGCTTGTACGGTCTCTCGAGATGGGAGACGTGGATGTGGAGCTCGTTCACGAGCATATCCTCCAGGAACCTCTCCTTGTGCGCGGAGACCCGGTCGACGACCATCTTGGCCTCCTGCTCTGTCAGCCCCTTCTCCATGTAGTGTTCCCTCAGCTCCGTGATCTCTTCTTCCCGCTCGTTATCTATCTCGTAAGCCTCCCTCTTGGAATCTGCCTTGAACAGGTCCAGCTCGGAACGTGCGGCGAGTATCCCGCCGAAGAACATGGACACTGTGCCTGCGAGCATGGCAGCGAGCCCCGCGAACCTTATGAGGCCAAGGTCTGCGGCCGCGCCGAAGCCCGTCAGGAACGCGAGGTTGGTGATGAGCCCGTCAGACAGGCCCAGGGCTGATGACGAAATCAGTCCCCGACCTCTTATGTGGTTGTGTTTCTCCTTGTATCTGGGCCCCGTCTTCCCCGAAGCGGACGCTCTTGGAGCCTCCCCACTGACCTGCGTCGATCGTCCCTTCCCTGGGTCGGGCTCCGAGCTCATGAGCCACGCGCAAACCCTCCCGAGCGCTTATAGGCGTTCCCAGCGCTCGTGCCGAACCGAGGACGCCGGAAGCGTTCAGATTTATAACCACGGGCCCGACCGAGCTATCAGCAATGTCTCTGATGAACAGGCGCAGCGAATACTCGTGGGGGCCCACTTCGCTCAGCGACCTGAAGCTGATCCCTGAGAGCAGGGAGTGCAAGCTCGATGAAATCGTGAAAATACACCTGGGATTCCGAGTAGTCGGCGGTCTGAGAGAGTCGTTCATCCCCGACGTCTGGACCGTCGCGTGGGAGGACAACGACAAGCTGGCGCGCCTGGCGATGACCGCGTCGATCAGAAAGGCCGGCGCTCTCGGCAAGGTGCTGGTGACTACGGGCAAGGAGGTCAGGAGGGGGAAGTTCTACTGGAGCCGCGACCCGGACCTACCCTACCGGATATGGGCCGCGATAATCCACGAGGACGGCAGCGCGCCCATCATACCTACCAGCGTCGAGGACGCGAAATCCAAGTACCTAGACGTAGTGAAGGCGTTCGAGGTCCCGGCCTCGAAGCTCGGTCGAGGCAAGGTCAAGCTCTCAGGGAGCGTGGACATCAGCTGGGGCAGGCGCAGCTACCTCGAGAAGGGCAGCGCCTCCGGCAAGACCGACGCTGTCCAGATAACCGTGACCTAGGCCTTTCTCAGGCGCATCCAGAGGCGCTTCCTCTATGGCTTGAGGACGAGCTTCCCGAAGTGCTCGCCCTTCTCCATCCTGGTCTGGGCCTCGGCCGCGGCGCTCAGCGCGTATTCCCTGTCGACGACCGGTCTCAGCCTCCTCTGCTTGAAGAGCTCGAGGACCCGGAGGAGTTCCCCGCTCCCTCCCATGAAGCTGCCATAGATCGTGATCTCCTTGCTGTACAGGTAGCGAAGGTCCGTGACCGCCTCGTACCCGGTCGTCGCCCCGCAGATGGCTATCCTGCCTCCCTTCCCGACCGACTTGATGCTCCTGTCCCAGGTCGCGCTCCCGACGTGCTCGACGACGACGTCGGCGCCTCTGCCCTCTGTATACTTCTTGACCTCCTGGACGACGTCCTGGGTGTAGTGGTTGACCACGCTGTCCGCGCCGAGTTCGACAGCTTTCTTGAGCTTCGAGTCGGTCCCCGCGGTCGCGATCACGTTCGCGCCGTACGCCTTTGCGACCTGGATGGCGGCCACCCCGACTCCCGAGCTGGCCCCGAGGACGAGGACCGTCTCTCCGGCCCCGACCGCCGCCTTCGTGACCAGCATGTGGTAGGCCGTCAGAAAGACCAGCGGGACAGAGGCCGCCTGCACAAAGTCCATCCTCTCCGGCTTGGCGATTACGTTACGCCTCGGTACCGACACGAGCTCGGCGTAGCCCCCGTCGAACTCGCTCCCGATTATACCATAGTACCTGCACTGATTGTCCCTGCCCGTCAGACACTTCTCGCAGCGCCCGCAGCCGATGCCGGGGTTGACGATGACTTCTGCTCCCTTCTGGAGTTCCTTCTCGCCCGATGGGACCTCCTCCACGACGCCCGAGATGTCCGAGCCCGATATGTGCGGGAGGTTGACCTTCACCCTGGGCGGCCCCTGCCGCTCCCAGATGTCAAGGCGGTTGAGCGCGCATGCCTTCACCCTCACGAGGACCTGCTCCGCTCCCCTGACAGGGTCCGGAGCGTCCTCATACTGCAGGACTTCTGGCCCTCCGTACTGGTGGAAGCGAACTGCCTTCATGTCCTCCCATCCTGCGCGGGCCTTTATATGAAATGGGCCTGCCGTGACTAGCAGCCCAAAGGCTTCAGCCACGGTAGTTTCACAGTTCTCTCTTCCTGATGCTCCGGCTGAACATGAGCCCTAGCCCGAAGCCCGTCGCCACTCCAAAGAGGTGCGCGTAGATGTTGACCCCGGGCCCGGAGCTGTCCAGGAGTATGAGCGCAGCATAGACGGCCGCTACCAGCAGGCCCACCCCCTTTTTCTCCGTCGCCACGTAAGCGCCGATGAGCCCGAAGATCGCCCCCGAGGCTCCCCCTGTAGGAGTGTTGAGCGGGATCAGGAAAAGGGAGGCCGCGTTCCCGACCAGCCCAGCGCCGAAGTAGATCGCCAGATACTGCTTCTTCGAATAGGTCCCTTCGTCGAGCAGCCCGAAGAAGACTAGGGCGAACATGTTGAACAGGATGTGTGTGATGTCGAAGTGTACGAACATCGCCGTGAATACCTGCCAGTAGAACCCTTCGAAGAACAGCGTGCCGGTCTGCGCCAGCGTGAGGAGGACGTAGACGCCCCCTATCGATGTCACGAGGAAGACGGCGACGTTCGCGATGACGAGAATGAACGTTATCGACGAGGTCAGTCTCGTGCCTCGCGGAAGGAAGACCAACCTTTCATCTTGGCCTCTGGAGATTATTAAGAGGACCGTGGAGTACTTTCAGTCTACTCCCTCCACCGTCGATATCGACGGAGGTAAGCATGGTTATATACAGAAAATGGAAGAAATTCGCGATTCGGGATTACCTTGGGACACTCTGTATTCAGGAATGAAAGCGTGCTCGTTCCAGAGTACATCCCCTCGTCCACTCCGCATAGGGCGCCCCACATGAAGGCGCTCGAGGCGTACTTCCAGGGCGTCGTCCAGCACTCGGATCGCATGAGCCAGAACGTCCTCCTCTGGGGCCCCGTAGGTTCCGGAAAGACTATGCTCGCCAAGAAGCTCGGTGTGGTGCTGGAGAGAAACGCGATGCTGTATGGCAACCGGGTCAAGTTCTTCCACGTCAACTGCCGGATCGACAGGTCGCTCCAGGCGATCCTGACAAAGGGTCTGCGCTTCTTGGGTCATGACTATCCCTCACGCGGTTTCGGGTTCGAGGAGCTCCTCCAGTCCTTCTTCGACGCCCTCACCTCGGACAGGATACACCTGGTGGTCGCCTTCGACGAAGTCGATTCGCTCGTCATCTCCGATTCTTCGTCGCTATACACGATAACCAGGCTCCGCGAGATCTCGCGCGAGTCGCAGGTCTTCTCCTCGCTGCTGATATCGAAGACGCTGGACTACCTGAAGGCGGTCGACCTCAGCACCCTGAGCTCGCTCCAGTGGAACGAGATATCCCTGGGTCCGTATTCGGATGAGCAGCTCTACGACATCCTGAACTCGCGCAGCCAGGAAGCGTTCAACGACGACTGCGTCGGGGAAGACTCGCTGCAGCTTGCCGCCGAGATAGCGAGCACATACGGCGATGCGCGGTACGCGCTCGACCTGATCTACAGGGCCGGGAGGGTGGCCGACCTCACCGACTCTCCGAGGGTCATGCCAGACCATGTCAGGCGCGCCAAGGCTTCTCTCCCTCCGCAGTTCAAGAAGGAGGAGCTCACCTATCTCGGCAGGCACCAGCGGCTCATCCTCATAGCGATATCCAACCTCCTCAAGAAGAACGAGTCCGCCTACGTCACGATAGGCGAGGTCGAGAAGAGCTACGACGCGCTATGCGAGGGTATGGGCCTGGCGGCGAACCACCACACTCAGCTCTGGAACGACGTCAACGAACTCTCCAGGAAGGGGATAATCGAGACCCAGATCTCGGGGAAGGGCGTGCGCGGGAGGACCACCATGATAGGCCTCTCGATGGTCTCGGCGGAGCAGCTCGTCGATGAATTGAAGAGCATGGTCGCCGATGTTAGAGGTTGAGCAGGTCTTCTCCTCCTACGGGCGGGTGAAGGTGATGAGCGTCATCATGAAGAGCGACGAGCTGAACATCTCCGAGATAACGCGCAGGGCCGGCATATCGCACTCGTCCGTCGCGCTGCACCTCGACTTTTTGGTCAAGGCGGGCCTCCTCACGGAGAAGAGGTTCAACAGGATAAGGATCTTCAGGGTGAACCACTCCAATCCCTACGCGGCGGCGCTGGAGCGCTTCCTCGCGGACTGGCGCTCTCTCGACCCGCGCGCCAGCGAGATAGCGTTCAACTAACCGACCATCGTCGCCGCGAAGGTCTTCTGGTAGACCTCGAAGGCGTCTATGCCGGAAGAATGCTCTGCGCAGAGGCAGATCGGCGAGACCTTGCTCCTGTCGCAGAACGACGAGTACGAGCAGCCCGGACAGGCCTCGACTCCGCACACGACGCATCTCAGGTTCAGCTCCACATCCTCGCCGAGCGCGGACCTGAGCGTCCTCAGGGCGGCTCCGACGTCCGTCCCCGCGCCCATCTTGAAACCGAGGGCCCTGTCGTACTCCACCCCCTGCTTCATGAGCGAAGAGAACGACGCCGTCCCGAGCCGCGGAAGGGTGAACCACGCGCCGAGCAGTATCTTCATCGGCCCGCCTCCTTCTGCAGGAACTTCTCGAAGGTCTCGTCGAGGTCGAGGGTCTTCTCGAGCTGTTCCCTGAAGCCCTTCGCTCCGCAGAGTGAGAAGAGGAAGGGGAGGTCCTGGGAGCGTGCCCCCGACCCGCTCGTGTGCGAGCGCCTGGCGTACCTCAACGAGATCTCTTTGACCTTCTTCGAGTCGTTCCATATCCTTAGGAGCGTGCTGAAGGGCAGGTCGTCGGTCGCGTATCGCACGTTCTGGCCGCGTATTATCGGGAGCAGCTCCTGAGCTAGCAAGTTGTCGAGGTAGCGTAGCAATCGCCACTCCTGGTTCTTCATTATCTTGCCCATGAGCATGTCGGCCCTCGAGAGCACCTCGAGCGCGTCGGAGAGCTTCTCGGGAGGGAGGCTGGACCTGACCAGGCACCGGTACAGTTCTCGGACCTTCTCTATCGGGGGAAGCGAGACGCTCCGCAGGGCGACCAGGGCCGCGGCGGGGTCGGCGCTGTCGAAGAAGGCCTCGAAGGCGTCCCCGACCGCAGAGGACTTGTCCTTGAACCCACCCGAGGCTATGGTGTTGCCGCTCTGCAGTGAGTTTATCGCGTGTCTCAGGTCACCGCCGGCCGAGGTCACGAACGCCACGATGTCCTCGTCGCTGACCTCTGCCTTCTCCAGCCGGGCGATCCTCCTCAGGTAGACCTCGACCTCCCTCGGAGGGGGCGGCTTGAACGTCAGCGCGACGCAGACGGAACCCAGTTTCTTGATCTCGTCGGCGTCCTGGTCGTTGGCGGCCATGATAATCGGGTTCTGCGTGAGCTTGACCGCCTCCTTGATGAACTCCACGCCGCCGTAGTCGGACCTCCCGAGGAGGCCATCGACTTCGTCGAGGAAGATCAGGGACCTCTCGCCGAAGAGGTTGACCGTCCTTATCGCTTCGCCTATCTTCTTGTCGAGCTTGTCCTTGGTCCTGGTGTCGCTCGCGTTGAGCTCGACGATGTTCATGCCGAACTGCTTTGCGAGCAGGGTGGCCAGGGTCGTCTTGCCCGTCCCGGGGGGCCCCATCAGGAGCATCGCCTTGCCGCCCGGCTTCCACTTCTTGAGCCAGAGGCACGCTACGTTCCTGCAGTCCTCGTTCCCGATCATCTCCTCTATCTTCTTGGGCCTGTACTTCTCGACCCACATCTAGAACGCGCCGCCTATGAAGACTATGAGCCCGATGAGCATCCCGAGGAGAGCCCGGGTCTTGACCTTAAGCGCCCCCTCCCCCGTCGGCTTTCGCAGGATCGCGTAGGCGAGATAGATGAAGACAATGTCGGGCACCACCACACCAACCCTGTAGAACAGGCTGACGGAGATCAGGAGCAGGGGTAGCAGGCTCGATACGACGGAGGCCAGGAAGAACCCGGCCCCGAGCGCCGCGGCGGACTTCACCCCGTGCACTATCGCGAACGACCTTATGCCCCGCTTCTGGTCACCTGCCGTGTCGGCCATCGCCTTGACGACCTCTCTCCCGACTCCCGACAAGAACGCCGTGGCGGCCATGAAGAGCAGCAGCGAGCTCGTCACGCTCCCGCCGGAGACCACTCCTCCATAGATGAACGGTATCGCGAGCGAGGACGCGACTATGACATTGCCCGACAGCCCGTACTTCTTTGCCCGGAAGTTGTAGAGCCAGGACAGCAGGGCATAGAGCAGCACTATCCCGACCGCCGCCAGATTGAAGAGGACGACCGATGCAAGGACTCCGACCGCCAGCATCACCATCGCAAGGACGAGCGCCGCGGATGTGGATATCGCGCCGCTCGGGAGCGGCCTGCCCGGCTGGTTGACCCTGTCGACCTCGATGTCGTAGTAGTCGTTGATAACCATAGAGTATGCGCAGATGGCGAAGCCGGTGACGAACCCCAGCGCGAGGCTCTCGACGTGGAGAGACGGAGGCTTGGAGACGAAGATCCCCACTATCACGGCGAACCCGATCATGGCGCAGTTGACAGGTCTGAGGATCGAGAAGAAGGCCCTTAGGCTCAAAGGATCACGCTACTTGCGGAAATTCGCTCTGCCGACCCTGTAGTATATCACCTCGCCCCTTCTCTCGATTACTGCGACGATGGCCTCCTTCCCCATCTTGACGATCTGTCTGACCGACTCGCTAAGTTCCTCCACCTTCTTCTTGGTGCCCTCGTCCAGGGCGAAGACGACGAACTTGGCCGCCTTGTCGGGGAAGTCTCCCCTCTCGTAGACCCTCAGGTCGGTCCCGAAACCAAATCCCTCCTTGACGACGTAACCTCTGGTCCTCAGGTCCCTGTAGATGATGAACTTGGTCCAGCTCTCCCTCGAGCGCAGCTGGCTCGCCTCCGCCAGGCCGTCGAAGCTGATCTCCTCGCCGCGCTCATCCTTCAGCCTCAGCCTGGACGTGTGGAGCAGGTAGAGAGCCTCGTAATCCTTGAGGACGAGCTTCTTCCCCTCCCTCTCGCCGTATCCGACCTGCTCCAGCTCGCCGAACTCCTCGCTCCGCTCGACGAAGACCCTCCCTCCCTTGAGCAAGCCGTCGATGGCGTCCTCGGCCTTCTCCTGGCTCTCCAATAGAATCCGCGGGCCGCCGACCGATATTAAGCGTTTCAACGCGCGTAAGTCTTTTAGAGGCAGTGTGTTCTCTTGCTGACAGTTTGAGGGAAGACTTCTTCACGCTCCGCACGGTGCTGTGGGATGAGGGCCGCGTCAGGATGATCGACCAGACCCTCCTGCCTCAGCGCCTGGTCTACAAGGACTTCGAGACGTGGGAGGGCGTGGCCGACGCGATCCGGAGGATGGTCGTCCGGGGCGCGCCGGCGATAGGGGTGGCGGCTGCGATGGGGGTGGCTGTGGCTGCCCATCGTTCCAAGGCAACCACAAGGGAAGAATTGCTCAAGGACATCGGGCGCGCGGCCGACGGCCTCCGTTCGACCAGGCCGACGGCGGTGAACCTGTTCTGGGGGATCGACCGGGTCGTGGGGGCTGCGAAGGCGGCCGGTGGCAGCGTCGACAAGGTCGTGCGCGCCGCGGTGAGCACGGCGGTCGAGATGGCCGAGGAGGACGTGGAGACGAACCGCCGTCTTGGTAAGATAGGGGAGGGGCTTCTCGACGACGGAGACGTCGTGATGACCCAGTGCAACGCCGGTGCCCTGGCCACCGTGGGCTACGGTACCGCTCTCGGCGTCGTCAGGGCCGCGCGCGAGGCCGGGAAGTGCATCAAGGTCATAGTCAACGAGACGCGCCCCGCGCTCCAGGGCGCGCGCCTCACCGCCTTCGAGCTCGTGCGCGACGGCTTCCACTGCACGCTCATCTCGGACACGGCGGTGGGACACATGATGAGCACGGGGCGCGTCGACAAGGTCGTCGTCGGGGCCGACCGCATAACGAAGGACGGTTTTGTCTTCAACAAGATAGGCACATACCAGGTGGCGGTCCTCGCGAACAGGCACGACATACCCTTCTATCCCGCCGCACCCCATTCGACCTTCGACATGGGAAGGACGCACGACAAGGTCGTGATAGAGGAGAGGGCTGCGGACGAGGTGGTGCGCGTCAAGGGTAGGAGGATTGCCCCGAAGGGCATACCCGTGGCGAACCCCGCCTTCGATGAGACGCCGCCCGAGCTCGTCTCCGCCATCATAACGGACAGGGGGCTGATAGGCAGGCCCGTCAGCGAGAACATCGCCCGAGTGATAGGTTAACGGAGTTTGAGAGCCGTTTTAAGCGGGTAAGGCAATTGGGAGGCCATTGGCGTCCTCCTTCAAGGCAAGAAGGTACGAGCCAGAGGACGACCCCAAGATAGATGCGCTTCTCGCCGCAAGCTTTCCCCGTCCGCGGATGGCATACGCCAAGGTGTACCAACCCCTCGGGGACAGAAATTATCTGTAGCGTGAGGGGACAACTAGCAAAGGTTCATCCCGTCATCCGCTCCGTCTGACGGTGGGTTAATTGTGACCCAGAAAGTAGACGAAGCTAGCTTTAAGTCGAGAACCCCTTCAGGGGTGTGAGTGAAAGTCTCCGCGAAACAGAACCATTGGTTTTGTTGAGAAGCGAAATGATGAGACAAATTAAAGGAACAAAACGCCGGATACGACTCATGGCTGCAGTAATCCTCCTTGTTGGAGGAGCTATAGCTGCTATAGGTGGCTTGAGTACGGCCAGTTCTCAGACCCCCAGTCTGCCAACCATGGTTAATACCGCCTCAAGCTCTACATCTCCCAACCCCACAAATCAGGACAATACCCACGACATGATCTACTCGGCATACGGCTACTATTACCTATTCTATATCAGCGATAGCTACGTGCAGTACATATCTTCGCCCAATGCTGTGGTGTGGAGTTCACCTGCCGTTCTTTTCGCTACTAATGGTGAGAATCAGGGAGAGGCCTTCAGTACGTACTACAATACTTCAGCCAATACTATGTATTGGGTAATAGGAGGTGGAGTGATATCCTTTGTCATAGCGTCTGCCCAGCCATCTCCCACGGGTCACTTCGGCTCTATTACCTCGCACACCTATTCAGATGGCCTAGGATATACTGTCAACCAACCATCCATATCATTCGATTCGCTCGGGAACATTCTCATAGGTTATGAAGGAAAGGTCTCGGGCGTAAGCGTGGATGTTGTCGTCGACAGAATAGCTGCTGGAACCACGAACGTAACCACCCTCCTCGACTTGTCATCTGGACAGATAACCAATGATTGGGATGGGAAGGTCTATCCCTATGGTTCGGGAGGCGCATTTGTTCTCACGTACTCTAGCCTTCATTCGGGCGGCTCTGCCACTCCCGGCACGACGTCGGTTTGGTCTTACCTCGACGACTATAACGGTTCTGCGTGGCTGCCCACGATTGAACTGACTACTTATCAAGAGGTGACTCATGGAAATGGATTCACGATAGGCGACGTATTCTACTATTCTGGACAAGCAGATGTGGGTACTGAGGGTATCTCCTACAACCATACTCTCGGTGCGGCTACAGCCCCTGTCCAAACGGTTGTGTTCCCCCAGAGCCTTGGGATTGACGACGGTTACGGGAGTCTGTCATGGAACGGACAGAACACGATCGTTGCATACTATGATAGCGGGGTAAGCACCCCCTACACCGTATGGTATTCAGTATCAACCGACCTCGGAAGCTCGTGGACTAGCCCGACGGTGCTTTCTATAAGCACAACTGCGCTTGCACCAGAGACCCTGGGAACGAATTTGGTCATCCATAACGGGATCTCCAATGCATACTGGGCAGTCGATAACTCCACAGGGACATCTATTTTGACTTCCAGCATCGTCCTTTCTCCGACCTCCACTTCATCCTCTTCAGCTTCGTCCTCCTCGACATCTTCCTCGACGGCATCTAAGTCGTCTAGTTCGAGCGCTACGACATCTTCCTCGACGGCATCTAAGTCCTCTAGTTCGAGCGCTACGACATCTTCCTCAACGACATCTTCCTCAACGGCATCTAAGTCCTCTAGTTCGAGCGCTACGACATCTTCCTCGACGGCATCTACGGCCAGTAGTAGCTCTTCTAGTTCGAGCGCATCAACGTCATCTCGCACCACGACATCTACCACCTCCACAATCATCAGCACCGTATCGCCTACTAGCTCAACTTCAAGCCAAGAATCCAGCACATCTCTCCCCACTTCTTATTTGCCGGTTGTGATCGTTCCAGTCGCAGTGATTCTGTTGGTGGGGCTTGTCGGCATGCAGAGGAGAGGGCACCCAAAGAACCGCCGAGACATGCCTTTCCAGCTCGTCAACTAACCAGAAACCATTAAATCGATGCCTGGACTGAGACGTGAACCAGAGGCTAGAGAAGCTTGTGTGGGATTGCTGCCGTTCTTTACAAGGTCCAGGCCGGAGACCAGCGTCATCCGGTCGGACGCCAACTGAGAGAGATGCTGTATGCGATGAGGCACAGAGGAGTAGATTCCACGGGTGTGACGGTCTGCGGCGAGAGTTTCGGCACTGACTATGTCGCAAGGCTGTTCGTCCCGGGCGAGAACGCGGTGGATGCAAAGGTGATTACCGAGGCCAAGAAGGCGGTCATGGGAATCGGAGGAAGCATAGACTCAATCTCTCGCGTCGGCTCTTTCTTCCGCGTCGGACTGGACTTCAAAGGAGACGTGCGGATCCTGGCAGACGCCATCTTGGGCGTACCGGGCGTCGAGATACACAGCATCGGAAGGTCTTCCGAGATCATCAAGGACACGGGCGATTCCTATGAGCTGGACAGGAGGCACGACATATCCAGGCTCAACGGAACACACGGTGTTGGCCATGTACGACTGGCGACTGAAAGTCAGGTCGACATCCGCCACTCGCATCCGTTTTGGGCCTATCCTTTTCCCGACATCTCCGTGGTCCATAACGGTCAACTGACCAATTACCATACTCTCACGCGGAAGCTCCAGCAGAGGGGGTATCGATTCCAGACGCACAACGATTCAGAAGTGATTGGGGTGTACATCGCGGATAAGCTGAGTCAAGGCATTAAGTTGGGCGACGCTCTAGAGCAGAGCCTCGACGACCTCGATGGGACTTTCACCTACGTGGTCTCCACCGATTCCGGGATAGGAGTGGCAAAAGACAGGTGGTCGGCCAAACCGTTCGTCATCTTTGAGACTGGAGAGCTAGTCGGCGTTGCCTCGGAGGAGGTTGCTCTTCGGAGAGTCTTTCCAGAGAACGTTGAACGGTTCGAACCCCAAGAGCACACTGTCCTCACCTGGAATGTGGCGCTAGCGCCCGTGATAGGCGGGCGCAGCTAGAGTTCGGCCCGGTAGATCAGAGTGGCCCTTCGAAAGGCGGACCAACGGGTCTCCATATCTGATTCCGCGGGGGTGGTGGTCGACGCTCGGAAGCTCACCACCAGAGAGTTCAACGTGCGTCTTCACGCACTGCTCTCTCAGGGAAAGACGCGAATCACGATAACCAACCCTGAGGCACGCCACAATCTGGGTGTCGGTCTCCTTCAAGGCTGCAGACTAGAGTTCGAGGGAAGCGTGGGCTACTATTGCCTCTCATATTGCGACGGGATAGATGCGACCGTAAAGGGTAATTCGGGTTGGGGGCTTGGAGACAACCTGATGTCGGGAAGGATAATCGTCACAAGGAACGTAGGCTCATCCACCGGGGCCTCCATGCGGGGTGGCGAGATCATCGTCTGGGGGGACGCCGGTGCACGGACCGGGATCTCCATGAAGGGAGGCACCGTGATTGTGGCCGGAGACAGCGGATTTCTGACCGGTTTCATGATGCAGAAGGGCAGAATCATCGTGCTGGGGGACGTGGGCTCGGCCGCAGGGGACTCGATGTACGAAGGAATCATCTACTTCGGGGGGAAGGTCAAATCCCTGGGGGCGGACGCAAAGATTGAGCCGGTCGACCGCAGGGAGCAGAAGGAAGTAGTCGGCATCCTTATGAGCGCAGGTGCAAGACTCGAGGATATTCCTCGTAGCTTCAAGAAGATAGTCTCCAAGAAGAAGCTCTACCATTATGACAGCCTCGAGCCGTTAGAGCGCGACCGGATGGTAATCTGAACCGAGCAGCAACAAGTATAATTCTCTCATGAGAGAAGCTCGCCAGAGCGGATTTTGACGACTCTAAAGGAACCGGACACGAACGAAGTACTAAGTCAGAGAATCGTTGAGGATATCCAGGTGAAGGCGGAGCTCGGACGTTACAGGATAAGGGGTTTCAGTACGTTCCAGCGGCTCGTACACTTCGACGACGTGATGTTCGTCGCCCGGAACCTGACGGAGAGGAATTCTGAGAACGGCACGGTCGAGACCGAGACAATCCTGGGCACCAGGTTCGCTGAGAGAGCAATCAAGATCTCGACTCCCGTCTACATCACGGGCATGAGCTATGGTGCGCTCTCGAGAACAGCGAAGGTAGCCCTCGCCAAGGGTGCCGCCAAGGTCGGCACTGCAACCTGCACGGGCGACGGAGGGATGTTGACTGAAGAGAGGAGGTACTCTACCAAGATGATCTATCAGCTCAACGCCAGCAGGTACGGGGTTACCCCACAGGACCTAGTCAAAGGAGACGGGATCGAGATAGTCGTTGGGCAGGGGGCGAAGCCCGCGACGGGTGGACTACTGATGGGCCAGAAGGTCAGCGCGATAATCGCGGAGAAGCGCGACCTTCCCGCCGGGATAGACCAGAGGAGTCCGACAAGGCACCCAGAGTGGCTCGGACCAGACGACCTCGGCATCTTCGTGGAGACAATGAGGGAGCTGACCGACTGGAAAGTTCCAATTCAGATCAAGATTCCCGCTTGCAGGGTAAGGGACGACGTCAAACTCGCGGCCAAGACCGGCGCTGATGGGATCGTGATTGACGGGATGCAAGCGGGGACGGGGGCCTCGAGCGAGGTCGTGCTCGACCACTCTGGGATACCGACGCTTTCGGCCATCGCGACAGCCAGAGAAGCCCTCAAGGAGATAGATCTCTACAAGAAGGTGTACTTGGTCGTCTCGGGAGGCATCCGGAACGGTGTGGACGCCGCAAAAGCGATCGCCCTAGGGGCGGACGCCGTTGCCATCGGGCAGGCAGCGATGATAGCTCTCAACTGCAACCGTGAGATCCCGGGCGTAACCGACTTCGACAGGGAAGTCGGCGTGCCGGCGGGCTACTGCACGAAGTGTAACACCGGCAAGTGCCCCGTTGGAATCACGACGCAGGATCCCGAACTCGAAAAACGATTGATCCTCGATGAGGCGGCCGTCAGGGTTGCGAACTTCCTAGATTCCATGACCACTGAGATGAAGGTGATAACGAGGGCGGTCGGGAAAAATAATGTCCACGACCTCAGTCCCGATGACATGGTCGCGCTCAACCTCGAAGCATCGATAATGACAAAGCTGCCTATGGTTGGCACGCAGACCGTACCGTCAATGACGAGATGGTGATTGGGATGATCTACTCGCACAGCCAGATCTGGACCCCGGAGACGATCAGCGACATTCACTCGAGGGCCGACGGAGGCTATTCCCTGAGCGGTTTCAGGACATTCAGAGAGATGCCTCGCTTCGACGACCTCGTCTTCTTGGCGGCCGGATTGACGAGGTTTCCGCTCGAAGGTTACAAGGAAAAATGCAGGACGGAGACTACTCTGGGGCCGCTGAGCCCGAATCCGCTCTCGCTGGAAGTTCCCATTTACGTCGCTAGCAGTTCCAGGTTCTCGAGAAGTCTGCGCGGTTCGCTCGCTCTCGGCAGTTCGCTTGCGAACACGGCTCTCTCGGTCGGAGAC
>Ga0182024_10003363_pt1 | contig 38248 bp, 29 predicted proteins | sample P32metaG_FD_120480 | JGI IMG/M metagenome (GOLD analysis project Ga0182024, IMG submission 120480) | Permafrost microbial communities from Stordalen Mire, Sweden - P3-2 metaG (Illumina Assembly) | ecosystem: Environmental > Terrestrial > Soil > Wetlands > Permafrost | place: Sweden: Stordalen...
AAATCGTGCCTGGCGACAAACTCGACCGCTTCGGCCACCTCTTGGTCGCTGGCCGCCCGCGCAAAAGCCAACCGATACGCCAGCCGAACCTGAGCCGGCGGAGAGTCAGGCGCTTCCGACCGCAAACGATCCGCAAAATACTGCGATTGCTGGAGCACGAATGGATTGTTCAACAGCGCCAAGGCTTGCAGCGCGGTCGTCGTGCGATTTCGTGCCGGCGTCTGGATCGACGGGTTGGGACAATCGAGGGTTTCCAACCAAGGATTCGGCACGCTGCGCACCGTGAACCGATACACCGTGCGCCGCCACAATTCCGGTCGGTCGGCCACGATGTATTGATAGACCGGCGCGTATTTCTCGATGTAGACAAAGTCTTCGAACGGGGGACCGCCGCGCTGGCGGTTCAAGGTGCCGCTCACCGCCAGGACGGCGTCGCGTACCGCTTCCCCTTCCAAGCGGCGGCGATTCATCCGCCACAACAGACGGTTCCCTCGATCGGTGGTCTGAGCCGCCTCATTCAGCGCGCAAGATTGCTGATAAGTGTTGCTGAGCATGATCGTGCGTTGCAGTTGCTTGAGCGACCACCGCCGCTCGAGCAGTTCACTGGCCAACCAGTCGAGCAGCTCGGGATGCGACGGCCGGTCGCCATTGAAGCCGAAGTCGCTCGGCGTGGCGACCAGTCCGGTTCCAAAGTGGTAATGCCACAGTCGGTTGACCGCCACCCGCCGTACCAACGGGTTGGCCGGATCCGTGAGCCAAGCGGCCAAAGCCGCCCGGCGCTCCTGTTCGGGCGATTGGGCCCCAGCCAAGTCGGCCGATTGGCTCTGGATGACTGACAACGCCCCCGGCGACACTTCCTCCCCCGGCGACTCGGGATCCCCTCGCTTCAGCAGGTGCGTGGCCGGGGCCTCTTGTGATACGACCGCGTAGACCTTCTCGTCGACCGTCAATTCGGCCAATTCCTTTTCGAGCGCGCGGCGCTGATCGAGCAAGGCGGTCTTTTGCGGCGAGTCCGACCCGGGCGCGTTTTCCGGCTGGGTAGGCACCAGGCAGGGATCGCCGAAGAATATCTGGTCGAAAGCGATTCCGTTTCCGCCGTCGGTGGCCACCAGCGTCAAGAATCGCTCCTCTTTGGCCAGCGGCAAGTCGATCGCGGTGCCGCCCGAGGCATGACTGATATTCCGCCGCTCGACGCGCGGCATTCCGTCGACATAGACGGCAAAGTCGGCGTCGGCATCGGCGCCCAGTCCGCCATAACCTGCCACCGCCCGAAATCGCAAATCCTGATATTCCGGCAGAGTCTGACGAATCGCAGCCAGGTCGAACGTCAGCGCTTTATTGGCATGCAGCGCGATCATCGCATGAGGGGCCGCGGCATAGTCGATTCCGTCGACCTCCGCCGTATCTTGCGCCAGGACTTTGCCTGCCTGGATGTAGTCCCAACTCTGCCCATCGGTGGCCCGGGTTTGAATCACGATTCCCGTCGAACTGATCGGCGCCGCGCCGCTGGGCACCACCAATCCGTCGATCAACGGGAACTGCGAACGCGTGAATTGGTTCACTTGCAGGCCGGGCAAGATGCCAAGCTTGCCGCTGCTGGCCTCGCCGGTGCGTGGATCGATTCCCCGATCGCGCTCGCCGCTGCCAAACCCGTTGCCGCCGGCCACGACGTCGGCCAGGTCGAGAGGTGCCCGATCCATTCGGCCGACTTCGGCCTTGATTCGGGCTAGGTCCGTCTTCACTTCGGCGATGCGCCTTTTGCGTTCTTCGCTCGCCGCCGATCGCATCGAGCGCTGTCCATGCTTGACCCCCGCAAAGACCGCCGCCACGCGGTAGTAATCGCGCTGCGGCAGCGGATCGAATTTGTGGTCGTGGCAACGAGCGCAATTGAGTGTCAGGCCGAGCGTGGTGGCCACGACCGTATTGACGATGTCGTCGATCTCGTCAGCTCGAGCGCGGCGGCGCAAGTCGGCGGCCACCGCCTCGTGCCCGATCTTGTCCCAAGGCCCCGCCCCCAAAAATCCCAATGCCGCGATCGCCTGGGGGTTGCTCGGTTCGATCACGTCGCCGGCAATCTGCTCGCTTAAGAACCGATCGAACGGCTTGTCCTGGTTGAAAGCATCGATCACGTAGTCGCGGTACCGCCAGGCATCGGGCCGTTTGCCGTCGCTTTCGAATCCGTGCGTATCTCCATAATGGACCACGTCGAGCCAGTGGCGGCCCCAGCGCTCGCCATAGTGGGGCGACGCCAGGAGTCGATCCACGACCCTGTCGAACGCATCCGCGGCCTCATCGGCCAGAAAAGCGTCGCATTCCTGCGGCGTGGGGGGCAGACCGATCAGGTCGAACGTCGACCGCCGCAACAAGATGAGCTTGTCTGCCCGCGGTGCCGGTTTGAGCCCGGCTTCGTCGAGGCGTGCCAGCACGAAGGCATCGATCGGGTTACGCACCCAACTTGGGTCCTTCAACGCCGGCGGACTCGGGTGGGCGATCGGCTGAAACGCCCACCAATCGGGACCGGCCCGCTGGGTGTCCTCGAGCACGAGATCGGCGGGCCACGCGGCCCCGGCCGCGATCCAGTCGCGCAGCAGCGCGATTTGCGCCGCGCCTAGAGCGGCGCCGTTTTTAGGCATCTCCGGCTTGTCGCCCGAAATGTACTCGATCAGCGCGCTTTCGTCAGGTTTGCCGGGGACGATCGCCGCCCCGCTCTCGCCCCCCTTCAGCAAGCCTTCACGAGTCGTCAGCGACAAGCCCCCCTTTGGATGGTCCCCTTTATGGCACGCCAGACAGCGGCTGGCGAAGATCGGGCCGACCTGTTGCCGAAACAGCGTCTCCTCTTCCGCCGCCCGCGCGCGCGGCAATGAGGTCCACATCAACACGCTCAAGATCAGTACCCGCTGGATTTGCCGCATGGATCCCATTTTAAGTGCAGTTGCCACGCGCAACCAGGGTTTTTTTCGGTCAAGCGTGTCCGCCTGACGCGCCGTCCGACCCCGGGCGTAGCGCGACATCCCCCGTGAGCAGGCGAAAAGGCCACCCCATCCTTTAGCAACCTCTATCCAAATAGTCCGCACTACGATCGCCAATTTCCATTGGGCTACGTAGCGCGGAGGTGAATTCGTCCGGACGTTCTGCCTGTCGGTTTCTTTGCTGTCAGGCTTGCGGGATGGCCTCAGCCAAAAGGAGGAACCCGATGGAAACGTCCGATCCGTGCTGCTTGCGGCCAGTGAAAGAGGCAATCATGAATTTTCGAGAACCGTCCGCTGCCGCATTAATCAGGCGCCAGGCAGATCCCTGGGATTCACGCGCCCGGTGGTTGAATCATGATCGAGGCAACCGCCACGAACAGACCGAGCAGGTTCAGGATCAGAATCAACAAACCGACGCCCAGCAGCGTTTGGCTCCCTTCGTCAAAACGGACGTTGCGCTTTCGCCACCGCGAACATCGATTGGCGATTACGCCGCAGATCCATGTCCAATGCAACATCAAATGAATCGCAATCAGAAACGTCAGCAGGGCGACCAAAACGAATTCGCCGCCGAGCCAGTCGTCGAGGACATACCCCCACAGCTTCCAGCCCGACGCCGCCGCGGCCGACGGAAAGATAAACCGCAAAATGGCCGTCGTTCCCATCAGGGCGACGAAGACAACCAACAGCACCGAATCGAGCACGAAATTGACGGTCGTGCGCGAAGGCAACGCCGATCGGGCGTCTTTCACGACCCGGTGTGCGGAATCGCACGCCGTGGCGTTCGGCTCGGCCTCGTCATCGGCAAAACGGACAGATTGCATCTTGTGTACTAATAAAGGCTTGGACACCACGGGCGATCGACAGCGCACCGGTCAGCGCGATGCACGCACCAGCAATGCGAAACGCGTGCCGGCGCAGCGACATTCGCAGCAGCGAACCACCCCAACCGGTAAGCACCATCAAGGGTGCGGTCCCCAAACCAAACAATGCCATCCGCAATCCTCCCTGCCACATCGTCCCGCTGGCCGAAGCCAAAGCCAGAAAGGCATAGACCAGACCACACGGCAGAAAGCCCGTGAACACACCGGCCAAGAACAAATCGCGCGGGCGCCGGCTGGTTAAATACGAGCGGAGCAACGGTGGTAATAAACAAGGGACCGTGCCGCCGGCACGAGGCAGGCGGCCCAGCAGGCCGGTGGCCAAAAGTCCTTGCACGATCAAGAGTGTGCCGGCCACGACGGCCAGCAGCGCCTGCGTCGGAATCGCGGCGGGAAAGGCGCGATTCAGCCGCCAACCGGCATAGCCGGTCAACATGCCGCCGAGCGTATAGGTGGCGACTCGGCCACAGGTGTAAAATCCCTGCCGCAACAGATTGGCCGACCAGCCGGGCGAGCTCGTGCCAATCGACAGTGCAAAGCCGCCGCACATGCCGACACAGTGGGCCGAGCCGAGCATGCCGCCGACGAATACCATGGCCAATTCGATCATCGCGGTACGACCTCAGCTAATTCCGGTTGGCTGGCGTCTTCGCTTGCGGTGGCAACCGGCGCGCCTGGTGGTTCGCACACAAAGAGCTCCGATTTTGACGACCCATTTTGGCCCCGTTCGTCCGGGGCGCGTCCGGGGATTTGCTTGAGCCGGAGCGAGTTTCCGATCACCAGCAAGCTGCTGGCGACCATCGCTGCCGATGCCCAAATCGGGTTGAGCCAACCGCTGACCGCCAGGCCGATTCCGAGTGTGTTGTAGACCAGTGCCCAGAACAGATTCTGCCGCACGACGCGCACGGTCCGACGCGCCAGGACAATTGCCCAAGCCACCCGGCCGAGATCGTTGGAGAGGAGGCACACATCGGCACTTTCGCGCGAAAGATCGGCACCACAACCGAGTGCGACCCCCACGTCGGCGGCGGCGAGCGCCGGTGCGTCGTTCAGGCCGTCACCTACCATGACGACACCACGTCGTTGGCGACGCGATTGCTGGACGACCGCCACCTTCTCGTCTGGGAGTAAGGCGCCATGAACCGGCAACCGAAGCTGATCGGCCAATGCGGCCGCACGCGGCTGATGATCGCCCGTCAGCACCGCCAGCTTCAAACCGAGCGATGTCAGCTTCTCGATCGCCGAGGGCGCCTCGGCACGGATCTGTTCCGAAAACCCGAACAGGCCGCGGATCTGCCCGTCCCAGCCAATGGCACAGAGCGTCATGCCCCGAGCGATCAACCGCGTCCGTGCCGATTCGAGCGCGGTTGGACAAACGAGTCCGTCACTTTCCATCAGGCGCAAATTGCCGAGCGTCACCGTGCGCCCGTCACGCTCGACGCCCCGCACCCCCAGGCCCGGCAGCGTGCGGACCTGACAAAAATCCGTGCACCGCTCGACGTCCGGGACCGCGGCGAAGTCGTCGATCGCGCGACAGAGGGGATGGCCGCTGCTCGCGGCCAGTCGGGCCGCGATTTGCAGGATATCCGCCGATTGCGACGGATCGCTGCATGCGAACTCGATTACTTTCGGCTCGCCGGTCGTCAATGTGCCGGTCTTGTCGAAGAAGACCGAATGCGCCCGGGCAAGATGTTCCAAGGCGACGCCGTGACGAAACAGCACCTGATGTTGCGAGGCCGTCGTCAAGGCACACCAGGTTGCCAGCGGCGTCGCCAGGCCCAGCGCGCACGGACAAGCGACCAGCACCACGGCCATCGCGCCCAGGATGCCTTGTTCCAACCCCTCGCCGTGCGATTGCCAGGCAAACGTGGCCAAAGCCACCACCATCACCAGTGGCAAAAAGATGGCCGCGACGCGATCGGCCAATTGCTCATAATAGCCCTTGGCAAGCCGCGCCTGCCGGACGGCACTGAGCATCCGCCCCAGGGTGCCGGCTTGCACCGGCCCAGCGGCGCGGACCACCAGTTGGCCATCGAGGTTTGTCGTGCCGCCGAAGACCGAATCGCCGGCTTGCTTGACGACTCCTTGACTTTCTCCGGTCACAAGCTGCTCGTCGATCGCCGCCATTCCGGAGAGAATGCGACCATCGACAGGCAAACGCTCGCCGGCGATCACCCGCAAGACGTCTCCAGAGACAACCGAAGCGGCCGGCAGGACCTGGTCGCCGCCGGCACGCACGACGACCACGGTCGTTGGGATCAGCTTCTCCAGGGCGTCGAGCTCGCGGTTGGCCTCGGCCTTGCCGGTCGATTCCAACCAACGGCCGAGCGTCACCGCCACCAGCACGACGCAGGCGACCTCGAAGTAGACGTGTCCTTGGCCGCGAAAGACACTGACAGCCGAGTAGGCGGTCGCCGCGGCCACGCCTGAGAGCAACAGCAAATCGGTGGTTGCCCGACCGCGGCGCAACTGCTGCCAGGTGCATTCGGCCAAGGGAAGTCCCAGCATCCAAACGACCGGCAAAGTAAGAAGCAGGCTCAGATAGCGGAAGACGTCGGCCAGCGGTCGATCGAGCGCCGAGCCGGCCGCCAGGTCGATCTCGTAGACGTCCGGGGTCCACAACGCCATGCTGAAGACGAGCACGTTCAGCGTGAGAAAGATGGCCAGCCCCAATCGGCCAAGCATGCTGCTGCAGCCGGTCGCGGCCTGGCGATCGTGAGCAACCTGCGCCGCCCAAAGGCAGCCGGAACAACAATACTGTGGCTCGTCTCCGGGGGAGTGCGGCTTCGACCACCACCACGGCTGCGCCAGGGGCAGACCGCAATAGGCGCAAGCGTCGTCGGGCGGTCGGGCTGAGCTCATGGGGGCGAAAGCAGTTCGAGTTGCAAATCGGGAAGCAAATAGCGCATGGCGTAGTAAATGGCAAAGATCCAGAAGCCCACCCAGATCAGCCGCACGTACCAGGGAATGCGATTGCTCGTGTACTGGTGAAACCGCGAGTCGCTCTCGGGCGTGGTCTCTTCGATTGGGCTCATCGACCGATCTCCTTGCGCGGACCCCTTGGCGGTCGCTGCCAGCGATCGAGCCAATCTTCGTTTTCGAGCATGGTTTGCTTGGGCCGTTCGATATCGCGGAACATGCCATTGAACGCCGCCCAAACGAAGAGCAACAAAAAACCGGTGCTGGCCAGCAGGTAATTGACGATCGGAGCGATGGCGAACGCGCCGTCGGCATCGGCACGATAGGTGTTGATCAGTTCCCAGAATTTGGTGCCAAAACCGTACAGGCAGGGCCCCAGCACGACGACCGTGGCAATGGCCTTCGCCAGCGGACGCCACGAACGTTGCGGTGCGCGCGCGATCATTCTTCCTCCTCGGTCCGCTCACCGACCGGTTGATATTCTTCGTAATAGGGATAACTTTCCAACCACGATCCGAGCCACTGCACATACGTCATGATCGCCAGCCCGCGGCGCGTCGGTTTGTCGGCGGAACCATCGAAAAACCAGGGATAGTCGGGCATCGGCGAACCGGTCGAAACGGTCCGCGGGCGGAAGAAGTGGACGGCGTGCCAATCGTTCGAGTGCCGGCCCCCTTCCCGGCTCAAATCGGGGCCGACGCGGCGAGTGCCGAACATCACCGGCCGTTGCAAGGCGTTCTGGAATTCCTCGCTCTTGGCCACCGGCCCGAAGCGCAGCGATTCGTTCGAGACCGGCCGCACGAACTGGCTATGACAATGCCAGCAGCCCTCGCCAATGTAGATCTGGCGGCCCAATTCGAGTGCCTCGGCACACTTTTCCTTGGTCGCCGAACCGAACGCGGCTTGAAACTGCTCGGGCCAGCGCCGCTCCAAGTCCTCGAACTCGTACATCAGATTGGCATTCGTCAGCTCGCTGACCGGCTGCTCGGGAAGCTCCTGGTACATGAACATCGGCACCAGCGCGTTCGACACGAATGCGAAGAAAAAGAAGCCGAGCCCACCGACGAACAACACGCCTGCCTTACTCTCGAACATCGCAACCTCTGGTCTAGCTGAAAGTCCTGCTCGATCCCGGGGCCTTGGCAGCCCCCTGGTTTCTTTCTCAACCGGCGGCGGCCGACGCCTCGGGTCCCGAAGTGGCTCGCTCCGGCGAGATCGCCGGCACTGCTCGCGGCGAACAGGCCGTGAAATAGATATTGGTCAGAAAGCACAGCAGTCCGCCGAACATCGCCAGGCCGGCAAAGATACGGACGATCCAGAATGGCTGGGATCCGTCGGTCGAGACGTCCCACGGTTGGAGCGATGCCCAGTAGTAGCCCTGAAAAATGCCGGCCAGGGTCAAATCGAGAAACATCACCACGATTCCCGACGCCGAAAGCCAGAAGTGCCATTCGCACAGTGCCCGGCTATACCACGGTCGGTGCAATAGCCGCGGAATCAGATAAGTCATGATTCCATACAGCCACATCGTGAAGACGCCGAACATGACCAGATGCGCGTGGCCGACGACCCAGTCGGTAAAGTGGATCAGCGCCTGAAACGTGAGCGTGACCTGCAAGGCACACTGGGCACAAGTAACGAAATAGAGCAGCATGCCGGTAAAGAACCAGCGAATCGGCAGATTGGTGAGCAATTGCCGCTCGTCGCCGCGCAGCGTCATGTGGAAGTTGATGATCACCGTGGCCACCACGAATTCGACCGCCACGGTCGCGATCACCGCCCCGTACTGCAGGAACATCGGAATCGGCGTGTAGAGAAAGTGGTGGATGCCGTTGAGGGGATAGAAAAAGGCGAGTCCCCAGAAACCGACAAGCGACAGCCCGTGACTCCAGATCGGCTTGCGTAGCAGGATCGGCACGAAGTAATACATCAGGCCCCAGCCGAGCGGCGTCACGAACAAACCGACCAGGTCGTGAATGAAAAGTCCGGCGACCGCAGCGCAGCTGGTGCCGGCCGCGACATATTGCGGAATGAAGTTTCCCATGGCGTAAGTCAAAAAGGTCCAGACGAAGGCCGCCATGAAGTACCACAGGGTGACATACAAGGGCCCCTTGGCGCCGGCGATCGGAACCATGAAGTTGATCGCCAGCAGCAAGAGTCCGAGTTGGGCCAGCGGGTCGATCCAGACGGGCGTTTCGCCCCATTCCACGCCTTGGGCCTGGCCCAGCAGGATGCCGACGGCCGTGGCCACCACGACGACTTGCCAGGCACCGAAAATGAAGTACGAGAAGGCACGGCTCAGCACCGGACGCAGCGTCAGACGCGGCACGACCCAGTGCAAGCCGCCCAAAAAAGCGTTGGCCAGAAACCCATAGGCGATGGCGTTGGTGTGCAGCATCCGCCAGCGGCCCGGGGACAACAGCTCGATGCCGCGCAGCGGATTCCAATGCACCAGTTGCAAGGCCATCAGCAGGCCGGCCATCATCGAAATCGTCAAATAGGTCAGCGCCGCGCCAAAATAACAGAGCACCAAACCCTCTTCGACCAACTTGTCGCGGTCAATCGACTTGTCCAATGTTCGAACGCTCATTGCTTCTCCGCGGTCGCTCCGTAGGGGACGAACAGGCCCAGCGGGTAAAGTAGGGCCATCGTCCAGCCAAACACCAAATGCGTCAGCGCCGCCACCCACGGCGGCACCAGATCGATGATCCAACTTCCGCCGATCAGCAACGGTTGCAGCCAGATCAAGATGCCGTAGAAATTCACCAGCCAAATCGCGATTGCCAACAAGCTGGCCAGCACCAACCGCCTGCCGAGCAAAGCGCGCGGCGCGAACCGCGTCAGCACCAGTTGGAACAGCATGCCGTAAAGCATGCCGGTCGCCAGGTACAGACAGCAACCGATCGCCAGCGTGATGCCGTTGTCGATTTCGAGCGCCGATTTGCCGAATGGAAACGTCAAGTAGACCTGAATCAATCGCAGCGGGTGTTGCGTCGTGCCGCCCAGCGGCGGCCAAACCAACGAACCGACGATATTGAACACGAGGCTTGTCGTCGCGCCGAAAAATCCCAACAGGGCGCCGGTTACGGCGTAATAGGCCGTGTAATACCCGCGCGGCGGCCACTCGCCCGGCTCCGTGGCCAGCTCGCTTTCGAGCTTTTCCACGCGAGCCTGCAGGACTTCCAGTTCTTCTCGCAGTTGTTCTTGCCGATCCATGTGAGGCAATTTCGTTGTTCGGGGAACTTAAAGGATACGCATCGCCGATCAAGGGCTATCGCGGGTTTTTCGCTGCCGCCGCGGCAGACGTTTCGGTCGAGCGCTTCGCGGCACCTTCCGCGGACCTGCTGGCGACCGCCGGTCGGAAGACGCGCGGCTGCCAGTGCCGCTCGGCGGCTTGGACTTCGCGCCGCCGCGCGCTCGACACGTACTCGACGTAATGCACCAGGTCCCAAAGCGTCTCGGGCTCGCTGGCCAGTTTGATGCCAAAACCCGGCATGGGAGTCCCATTGATGCCGGCATAAATTCGCCGATAGATATCCAAGGGCCGGCCCCCGCCATGAAACATGCCGGCCGTCAGGTCCGCGGCTCGTGTCGGAAAGCCCCAAGAGTCTTTGAAGTTTTCAGGACTCGCGGCCGTCAGGCCTCGTCCGTCGGGTCCGTGACACTTGAAGCAGCCCGCCGTCTCGGTCAGGAAGGCCTTTTTGCCCCGTTCGATCGAGGCTTCGTCATAGGTCGGTTCCTGCGTGAGAGGCGTGACGGTTTCGCGTCGGGCCTTCTGCCACTGGTCGACGATCGATGCGATCAACTCGGGCGTCTTCTCGGGGTCGATGCTGTCTTCATCGTCGGCCTCCAGTGCCAGCGCGAACTCGAGCTCGCCGCGATGGGTCAGCACCAGAACGTGGTCGACGACGGCCTGCAGATCCTCGCCGGGCAATAGTTTGAATTCCGGCATCGACGTGCCGCGGGCGCCGTAGCGAACGGTGTGCAGCAGATCCTCGCGGCGCGGTTTGGCGCCATAAGGGGTGGAAGTGAACTTGAAGATGCCTCGCCGGTAATCCCGCGGCCGCGGATAGAGCTGCTCGGCCGCCGGTCCGTTGCCATCTCCGGTGGTTCCGTGGCAGCCGGCACAACGCTGCTGGAAGACCATGGCACCACGATCGAGATACGGCTGGGCGACCTTCTCGTTGCCGATGAGTTTGGGATGTAGCGGCGTGCCAGAATGCTTCACCAACTCGGTTCGAATGGCCTGCTGCAACTCCGGTGAAAGGGCGGCCACTTCCGCGCGGAAGACGTAGGTCGGCTCAACGGCGCGTTGGCACCCGGCAACAGAGAGATTGATCAAGACCGATGCAACGACACACCACCGCACGCTTTCGTCTCCTCGGCTAAAGTTGGCCTCACCACGGGAGTGGTCTTTGCACCCGTCATCGCTCGCTTGGGATATGACGCGGACCGCTAATGCAACCAGCGTGCCGTTGGTGAGATCGGCATGACAATGCAGTCGATCGAGATCATGGAGCGAACGCTTTATTCCGGGAGCCTGCGCCGAACGGAGCAAATTAAATAGGAGTTCGAACAACCTGCGGCGGAAAACGTGCCTGTGCGAAAATGACTCACTGCGTGCGGTTTTGGGACGCCGAGGATGAATGCCGCCCTCGACATGGCGAGAAATGCGGGCTAATCGTGCAGCGACTTCGAAACGTTGCTGCCGTCCCAAAGCGGCAACACGTTTGCGGCGGCCCACAGCGTCAGCAAGGGGAGGAGCAGGACCACGCCGGCGGCGATCAGGCCCTCGCGGCCGGTCCAGGGGACGCTGTACTCGACAAATCCTCGAAAGCTTTTCGAGAAGAGTTGGCCTCCCACCACGACGTTCCAGCGCATGGCGAAGACCTGCACGAGGACGAGCAGGGCCGCGGTTCCGCCCAGCACCGTCATCAGTCGGGGCTTGAACTTCGGCAGAAACGCGGCCAGCAAAAGAAAGAAGGGAACGATCGAGCCGATGACCAATTGCACCAGACCGTAAGAGACTGCCAGGTGCTCTTTGAGCAAGGTGGCGATCACGCCCCACTGGGACCCTGACTCATACGCCATGTGCCCGATGTCGAGCAGCTCGAGCGACACCGCCACGACCAGGAAGATCCACAGGCAGCGGCACAGCGAGCGGACGCACCGGGCCTCGGGCGCGACACCACGGCACCAACAGATCATGATGTACAGCACCACGAGCGCGGCAATGCCTGAAGCCATTGCCGATACGAGAAAGATGACGGGCATGAGCGACGTCGACCACCACGGGTTGCCCTTGATCGCGCGGAACAAGAAACCGACATAGCCGGAAAGGAGGCAGGCAACGGGAATTCCCAGCAGGGCGAGGAGGCGGATCACCTTGGCGTCGACGGCCCGTCCGCCGTCGCTGATTTGCACTGAGAGCGATAATGCCCGATAGAAGAGCCTCGCGGCGCCGCGGCGCGAGTCGGCGCGCTCGACAATCGACGGCCGAAACACCAGCCAGATTTCCACCGTCAGCAGCAGCATGTAAACGCTGTAGACAAACCCGAACACCGCCATGGCCGACGTGGCGCTGGGCGTAATCACCACGTTGAAGGCGCGCTCCGGGTGATGCAGGTGAAGCAGCAGCGGCAGGGTGGCGAACAGCGAAAAACAAAGCGAGGTCGTCAGCGCCAAGCGCGCCACCGGCTTCAAGACTTCGAAGTGCAGCCCGTAGTAAAACGCCGAAACCACAAAGGTGCCGGCGACCAGGCCCGAAAGGTAAGGGTAGAGCACGATCATGATGCTCCACGTCACCTGCGGGTCGTTCGGAAAGACGAACGTGGCGTCCGGCATCAAATCACCTCCGGCGTGATGCCCGCGTAGCGCGTCTTGGGGTGGGTGCCAAGATGTTCTTTGAGGACGTGCGTGGGGATCTTGGCGATTCGCTTGCTGATTTCACTTTCCGGATCGTCGAGCCTGCCAAACAAACGCGCTCCGACCGGACAGACCTCGACGCAGGCCGGTGACTGGCCGCGTTTGACGCGATGATAACACCAGGTGCATTTGTCGGCCGTTCCGGTATCGGAGTTGATGAAACGCGCGCCGTAAGGGCATGCCTCGACGCAGTACCCGCAGCCGATACAGCGTTCGGCATCGATCAGCTCGAATCCCTCCGGCGACGTGAACGAGGCGTGGGTCGGGCAGACCTGGTTGCACGGCGCGTCGTCGCAGTGGTTGCACAGTTTTGGGACAAAATATGCCCTGGCTACACGATCCGGGTCGATCACGGGAAGTTCCGATCCGGTGTAACCCGCCTCAGGTACCAGGTCGACCTGAACGCTGCCGTCTTTGAAGTGAACGTAGCGTTCGACCCAGGTGCGGTGGGACCCCTCGGGCACGTTGTTTTCCACCCGGCACGCCGAGAGACACTTGCCCGCGCCGATGCACTTCTCCGTATCAACCAGAAAGCCAAAGACGGGAGACCGGGCGTCCAGAGGTTTTGCAACGTCTCCGGCGGCGGAATATCCACTTTCGTCATCCGCCGAAACGGTCGGCAGAATCGTAAGGCTCACGGCGCCCAACGTGACGGTGCAAACGTTGGCGAGGAATCGACGACGTGAACCAATCTCGTCTGACTTGCGCAGGCAGCTTGCGCCGGTGCAGCCACGCCCCTCGTCGTTGGTCGATTTACACATGTCGGTTCTCCAGGGAAGCAATCAGGGGGCCGTGTTGTGACCGCCATGGCATTCAAAGCACGTTTCGCGGCTGCTGGGATCCTGAGCGCCCATCTCCTCGAGGTGCTCGACGACGTTGATCTTCTTGAAATCTTGGGGCATCCCCACTTTGTTTTCATGGCAAACGAGACAGACGGCCCGATCCTTCGTAACGTACAGGTCGATGTGCGTGAGAAAGTTCCTGTCCCACTGCTGGGCGGGGGCGATCGTTTCGTCTGGCGACTCGGCCGCCCGCAGCGCCTGAGCCACGTGGTCTCGTCCGACGCCGTGGCAGCTTGCGCAGCCGACCGCCTTATGGAGCGAATCGGCCCGCTCCCTTTCCACATCGACATGGCACTTCAGACACGTCTGGTCGGTTTGGAGAACACTCGGTTTTGACGCGAGCGTCTCGATCGCGTCGGCACGGTACGGTCCGAGCTGGCCATAGCTCGCCGGAATCAGCCAGCTTCGGAGCAAGACAAAGCCGGTGCCCCCGAGGGCGACCAACACAAGCAACACCCAGAGGTGCCGCGTCTCTTGCCTGAAAATCGGTGCCCGCTTCATGAAGTCTTTCATCCACGAATAACGTGGCCTCTCTGATCCGCAACTGCCACGGTGCCGACCTTGGCGGAGAGTGCGAAAACGGGTGGCATGCCCACCGTTGGGGATCGCCGCTGGCTTCGGTGGGAAAGCGCACCAGCGCCGCATGTTCGTCCGGTTCGACCGCTATGAGCAACTTCCACACCGTTCGGCGAAATCTGGCCGGATACTGCCGCTGGCGGCCGAGCAGCGGTGATCGGGAAAAATGACCCGGTGCGATCGACCCCCGTAAGGACAACCAAATTTGCCTACGCCCGGCCGGTTTCGAGGTTGAAGTGCCACGCCGACAGTTCCACGCGAGAATCGTCGACTCGTCGCCGGTCGCGCGATCGCGCAGTCCGGTCGCCTATCGAAACGAGACCAAAAGCGCGCTCTGGGGCCCACAGGGCGCACCCGATCCGCACGCCTGCACAGGCTGTGACTCGAAGAATCAAAGGCAATCGCCCGCGGAATAGCATTTGCACGTTGTGAGATTAGATTTGGCTTGCTTTGCCATCGGCCACGACACGCGGAGATCCAGTGATGCTCGCCATCGTTTTTGTCGGCCTGTTGATATCATTGCTGGTCATGTTCGCCTTGTTTACATTGGCGTTTCTTGAGGTCGCGTTCACCGGCCCGCGCTGCGAGTTGGACTTGATCGAAACATCTCGGGAGTGGCAACCGCCGTTTCTGCAAGGGGACGACCTGTTTGCGTGGGCCGCTACGACCGCCAAAGCAGTGACCACGCGGCGATTAGCCAACCGGCGCAGTCGGGAAGTCGCAAAGCAGTTAGCCACGGATATCTACGAAGGGGCCACGTTGGCGATCACGCGCTTTCCCAACGCGGTCGACCAACCAAAGCCGAACTGCCCGAGTTGCCGGCATCAAATGATCGGTTTGACACCCCCGGAGGCGATCGCCATCGCCGACGCGATCCGCGCGGCCAAGCCAGAATGGGAGGCGAATCGGATCCGTGATCGGGCTGCCCAAAACGCCGGCCGGGTCATTGCTCTGAACCGCGAACAATACGAAAGCTCTCAAGTCGTTTGCCCACTGTTGGCCAGTGACGGTTCCTGCGCGGCGTTCGATTTTCGACCCTTGCATTGCCGCGGGTGGTGCCGCTCGAGTGGCAGCGATGGCCAAGGCTGCTTGCGCGGCGACGGCGACGCCGGCCAATTGGACGCTCACGCGCACGCCATCGGGCAAGGCGCCGAAGAGGGGCTCTCTCGGGGCCTCGAGTCGTCGGGCCTCGACGGACACGTGTACGAGCTGAACAGCGCGTTGGTCGCGGCATTCGAGGCGCCGGCCGCCGCCGAGCAGTGGGCAAGCGGCGCGCCCATCTTTGGCGGTTGCCAGCGGTACGAATAAGCCTTCGCGGTTCGCACCTGCCGAGCTTTGCCCGTACGCGACCAGGCGACCTGAGCTCGGTGGAACCAAGGATCACGAGACTACGGTCATCGCCAGGATGGCCACGTTTTTGTTGTCGGGCAGCGTGATGCTCTGGATCTGCTCGCCGCTGGGGAGGGCAAACGAATAACCGTACACGGCAAACGGGCCTCGGGTGTCTGTGCGGCCCGTCAGCCCTCTGAATTTTGACCCACTGGATTATGTTGTTTCCGAGCGTTGCGCCCGAACGGCATCGGCAATGCGCTCGAAAACGTCCGACCATTGACCGAATGCGGTTTGGCGGAAAACGCGCATGGTGGGATACCATGGAGAGTCGTCGCGCGCGAGCATCCAGCGCCACTCGGACGAGAATTGGACCGCCAGCCAAACCGGTGCGCCCAACGCCCCAGCCAGATGCGCGATCGCCGTGTCCGAAGTCACCACCAAATCGAGACTGCGGATTAGGGCCGCGGTGTCCATGAACGCGCCGGCCTCTTCATCCAGCCGGCCAGAAAAGTCAACCACCGGAAAACCGACCGTCGCCACCTGCTCCGATCCAAATCCTTTTTGCAGGCTGACCAGCCGCACGCCAGGCAAGCAGGCCAGCGGCGCAAACTGTGCTAACGGGATCGAACGCCAGCGATCCCAAAGATAATCGCGCGAGCCCTGCCAGGCGATGCCGATCCGAAAGCCATCGACCGCCGCGAGCTCCCGACGCCACTCGGCGCACAAACTGGGATCGGCCCAAACGTAGGGAACTTCACAGGGAATCGTCGAGGCGGTCGTGCCAAGCGCGATCGGAGCACTCAGTAGCGGAAGACAAAAATCGCAGCGAGGCATTTCGTCGGCCGAACCCGAGATCAACAGCTCGTCCAAATCGGGATGAGACGCCAGCAACCGGCCGAGCGCCGCCTGAGCGGCCAGCATGACCCGAGCCCCTCGCTCCTTCAGCAGCCGAGCATATCGGATGAATTGGAGCGTGTCCCCCAAGCCTTGCTCCGCCAGCAACAACAGGCTGCGTCCCGCCAAGGGCTGGCCTGTCCACCGCGGAAGACTGGGCTGCCGCAAATGCCCGGGCAGGCGCAGTCGCCCTTCATACGCAGGCCAGCCACGCTCGTAATCGCCCGCGAGCAGATAACAAGTAGCCAGGCCCAATTCCGCATCGGTATAGTCCGGACGCAGCGCGATTGCTCGCTCGTAATGTGCCCGGGCCTGCTCGAGCGCGCACAGGTTCTTTAGCGCGACGGCCAGTTTGTAGTGGGCTTCGGCGTAGTCCGGCCGCAGCGCCAACGCTCGTTCGCACCGTGCCACCGCTTCGTCGAATTTGCCTTGGCTCACCAGCACATTGCCCAGGTTGTTGTGCGCTTCGGCGTAGTCCGGCCGGAGAGCGAGCGCTTGCTCGTAACATGCCGCCGCTTCATCGAGCTTGTCCTGGCTCAGCAGCACATTGCCCAAGTTGTTGTGGGCTTCGGCAAGATTCGGCCCGAGAGCGAGCGCTTGCTCGAACCGTGCCCGAGCCTGGTCGAGCTTGTCCTGCTTCCAGAGGATGACGCCCAGGTTGCTATGCGCTTCGGCGTAATCCGGCCGGAGAACCAGCGCTCGGTTGTAACATGCCGCCGCTTCGTCGAATTTGCCTTGGCTCAGCAGCACATTGCCCAGGTCGTAGTGCGCTTCGGCGTAGTCCGGCCGGAGAGCCAGCGCTTGCTCGTAACGTGCCGCCGCTTCGTCGAGCTTGCCCTGGCTCAGCAGCACATTGCCCAACTTGTTATGCGCTTCGGCAAGATTCGGCCTAAGAGCGAGCGCTTGCTCAAGCCGTGCCGCGGCCTGTTCGAGCTTTCCCTGCTGCTTCAGCGTGTTGCCCAGGTTGTAGTGCGCTTCGGCGTAGTCCGGCCGGGAAATTAGCGCTCGCTCGTATCGTGCCGCGGCTTCGTCGAGTCGGCCCTGGCTCAGCAGCACATTGCCCAGGTTGTTGTGCGCTTCGGCGTAGTCCGGCCGGCGAGCAAGCGCTTGCTCGTAACGTGCCGCGGCTTCGTCGAGTTTGCCCTGGCTCAGCAGCACATTGCCGAGGTTGTAGTGCAGGTTGGCAAGATTTGGCTTGAGGGCGAGCGCTTGCTCAAACCGTGCCCGGGCCTGGTCAAGCTTCCCCTGCTGTTGCAGCACATTGCCCAGGTTGCTGTGCGCGTCGGCGAAATCCGGTCTGAGAGCGAGCGCTTGCTCGAACCGTGCGGCGGCCTGGTCGAGTTTGCCCTGATCCTTGAAGACGACGCCCAGGTTGTTGTGCGACACGGCGATGTCGGGCCGCAGCGTAAGAAGCTTGCCATAGGCCGCAGCCGCCTCGGCCAGCCGCCCGGCACGATGTTCGCGCTGTGCCAAGGCAAAGAGAGCACCCAACTCAGCGGGCTCGCCGGGTGTCGGGCTGGCCGTGGTCATCCGTTTTTGTCCTCGCGAGTGCCGGTTATTCACCTTAATTATAGCTGTTTACCGAGTTCGGCCGCCTCAAAACTTCCCTTGCCGAGCCAATCGCCGCCGGGGCCTGCGGGAGCGATTAAGGGGCCAACTTCGTCATAGCCACCGCGAACGACGTATCTAAGATGCCGCCCGAGTTCTTTCGCAGCGAACGCTTCGACGCCGATATGCCGGACCGGAATGGTGAACTAGGTAATTGGGGTAGCGCCGCTGATCTGGTGCGATTTACGACGTTCGAGTATCGTCTCCGGATTATCGCAAGGTACAGGAGACGACGTCGATGCTTCGATCTATGCCAAAGCGATCCCTGAGCCACGGGGCGATCTCGACCAATGCTTTGGCAAACGGCAAATCGCGAGTATCGCCAACTCCAGGCCCGATCGTTCTCTTAGCGATCTTCCAGGTTCTGGCGATTGTCATTTGCGTTGCCGGCTGTGCGGCAGCCGAACCGCGATATGCGGCAAGGCAGGTCCCAGTGGAATTACTTGCACAGACGTGGCAAGCTCCGTGCTCGCTGGATTTGCCTCAGACAGCATTGCACCGCCGATCGACCGTATTGGAACCGGGGGACGAGGTTGAAGTCGCAGTAGACACGGTACACGACGCCCGGGACGCAACCAGGTTAACCTCAATCGTCGACGACGACGGCACCGTGGTAGTGCCTCAACTTGGAAGAATGACGATCGCTGGCGCCGCGCCTCGAAAGGTTGAAACGGCGATCGTGCAAACTTGTTTTGACCGAGGCATTCCCACAAAACCGCTGGTCGAGGTCACCTTGAAACGGGTGCGGCAGCAACAGATTACCGTGTTGGGGGGAGTGACGAGACCAGGTGTTTGCACATTGCCGCGCGATCGCAGCGACCTCGTTTCGGCACTTGCCGCGGCGGGGGGACTGGCGAGAAACGCGGGTGAAAAAATTGTGATTCAGCGACCGCCCAACTCCGCCATCAACTCAATCGGTCCGACTGAACCAACCAGCGTCACTTTGACTAGTGGAAGCAGCGCCGCGCCGCCACAGAACGCGGGATATGCCGCAACGCGTCAAGAAATCGACTTGCGCGCTCTGGCTTCCGGGAAGACCGTATCTCCAGAACTGCAAGACGGCGACTTAGTGACGGTGGAATTGTGCGATCCGCCGACCGTCCAAGTAACGGGATTGGTGCACCACCCCGGCAGCTTTGAATTGCCCATCGGTCGAGATTATCGTGTTCGTGACGCAATCGCCACTGCAAACGGAGTCTCGAACAAAGTCGTCGATACCGTGGTGGTTTGTCGCAAGACCTCAAACGGTACCAAACGTGCGTTGATTCAGGTTAGCCTGCGTGAAGCAGCGCGCGATCAGGCTGAGAATATCGTCCTTATGCCCGGCGACATCGTTAGTGTCGAACCAACGACAAGAACGGTCATGAAAGATGGTCTGAAGTACGTCAAGTTTGCGGCGATTCCGGTGACAATGATGGTCGTGCGAGCTGCTTTGTAACTTCCGCTCAACCGCCGGGAACCCGTTTGCTCAAGAAATTGAGCCGGGGTAAAGAGGCGGCGAAAATCAAGCCTGCGAATCGACGAGCCGTCCTCGCTGGCCTCGTCTAGGATCGGCGTGGTCGCGACGTCGGCCCGTAAGAAATCGACCGGCATTTGTTCCCAACATTCACCCGGGCGGGGTAGACGCTCAGGCATGGTCAGATTCGATATGGGAAATCACGGCTGATAGCCGGCGAAAGTTGAAGGTGCCACGCGAGGATGGATCCGACTCCCCTTCTCGACTTGCTCGGCCGCGCGCGCGACGGCGACCACCAGGCCGCCGCCGACCTCCTGCGCGATTATGAGTCGCACATTCACCTGATCCTCAAGAGGCGGCTCGCCAGCTCGGCAGCGACTCAGCTCTTTGTCGGCGGGGTCTACGAAGTGGTGGCCGACTTGGCAAAGGCCGAAGCTGCGTATCGCCAGGCCTTGATCCTTCAGCCCGGCGCGCCGCTGGCGATTGCCCGATTGGCGGCGCTGCTACGCGGCAATCTCCCTTCAGCCGATCGGGCCGCGTTAGCCTTGTCTCTTGCCGATCCGCACCTGGACCAGAACCAGAGAGCCCAGCTTCTCTTCGCCCAGGCCCAGGTTCTCGACGCCACTGGCGATTACGCCCGCGCGGCCAATTGCCTCCGCGAGGCCAACGCCCTGCGTCTCGAAAGCAATCAGGGCGACGGTGAGTATTCCGCCGGCGAGCATGAACGCTTTGTCGACCGATTGATCCGAGTATTCGATCGCGATTTCTTTGGGAAATTGAGCGGCGAGCCCGTCGCGGACTACCGGCCCGTTTTTGTGTTCGGCCTGCCGCGCTCGGGCACGAGTTTGATCGAGCAGATTCTCGCCAGCCACTCCCGGATCCACGGAGCCGGCGAATTGTTTTTGGCACAAAGATCGTTCGAGGCGATTCCCGAGAAATTGGGCCGACCGGGCGCTCCGATCGATTGCGTCTCCCAGCTTGACTCATCGGTTCTGGCATGCCTCGCCAGCCACTACATGGCCGAATTGGATCGGCTGAATCCGGACCAAAGGGACCGAATCGTCGATAAGATGCCCGACAACTACCTGTACCTCGGCCTGCTTTCGGCGATGTTTCCGCGGGGCATCTTCATCCACTGTCGCCGCGATCTGCGCGACACTGCCGTCTCCTGCTGGATGACCGACTTTAGCAGTATCCGTTGGGCAAGCTCCGCCCAGCAGATTGCCGCCCGGCTGCGTGACCATCGTCGGTTGATGGATCACTGGCGCAAGGTCATACCCACGCCGATCCATGAAGTTGACTACGAACAGGTCGTCCGCGACACCGAGCGTGTCGCCCGGCGGCTGGTTTCGGCGTGCGCCGTGGACTGGGAGCCGGGCTGTCTCGAGTTCCATCGGAATCGCCGACCCGTTCAATCGGCCAGCGTCACGCAGGTGCGCGAGCCAATTCATCGCCGATCCGTCGCCCGCTGGAAGAACTACGAGCAGCCCTTGGCCGAACTGTTTGCGGCGATCAGGGAACCGCAATGCGATTCAAAGGTACCGTTACCGGCCACGACTCGCTCGGGCTCGCCGCCCTGCTACAACGTCGCCGCTTGGCGATGAGCGCGCCGTCATTCGCTATTGGCGGCAGCCCTCAAGCTCGGCCAGCAGCGGCTGGAGGTAAACTTCGTAGCGGCGCCAACGCTCTAGAGAGGTGCGGTAGATCGGCCGGCGGACCTGTACATTGCTGGCGGTTGCGATCGGTCGCCTGGTTTCGTGGAAACTCAGGCAACGATCATCCCACGGTAGACCGCAATAGTCGATCAGCCGCCGGGCTTGTTCTTCCAGATTATCGACCACGTCCTCATACGAGACGTCGAGCATTGCGCCGGCCGGCAGAACCGATCGCCAGTGCGCCATCAGCTCGTGGTAACCGCGGTAATAGCGGCCCAACTCGGCCAGGTCATAGGTGAACGGAAGGTCGGTGAAGAGCCTTGAGAAACACGAAACGCAGGTGTCGGCCGGGTCGCGCATGGTGTGGATGATCCGGGCATTGGGCAAGATCAGACGTATCAATCCCACACGTAAGAAGTTACCCGGTTCCTTGTCTATGATCTGCTTCTTGCCCTCGGGAAGGCTCGGCAAGCTTGCGAGGTAGGCGTTGCCTAGTCGCCGCAAGATGTTGGAGTCGAGCGCACAAATCCATACCGGATAAGGTACTGGCTGGCCAGCGGAGTCTCCCACGGTATTGACGACACGCTCCAAATTCTTCAGCTCGCCGGCGGCGTGGACCTGTGGATGGCTGGCCAACACTTGTTCAATGAGCGTGCTGCCGGAGCGGGGCATGCCGAGCACGAAGATTGCAACTGATGAGGGATCACCAGCCGCGGAAAAACGGTCGAACAGGCTGGCGTCGAACGCGTCGGCAACAAGTCGGCAAGTTCGTTGAAAACCCACCTCGTCGTAATTGATTTCGCGGTGCTTCAGTGCATTGCCCTGAAGCCAATGCTCAAAGGCGCGTGGGTAATCGCCGACGTCTTCAAGCGCCTTGCCGAGCGCGAAGTGGATATACACCATTTTGTCGGGAGGCAGACGGCCCGCGTCGGAGGCAATCGCTTCCAGCGCGGCGAGATCGGGATCGCGTGGGCGAAAGGTCTTCAGATTCGAGCGATTGTAATGCGCTTCGGCGAAATCTGGCCTGAGAGTCAGCGCTTGTTCGAAACGTGCCGTCGCCTGATCGAACTTCCCCTGTTCGTCGAGCACTTTGCCGAGGTTGTTGTGCGCTTCGGGGTAGTCCGGTTTGAGAGCGATCGCTTGCCCTAACCGGGTCATGGCCTGGTCGAGCTTGCCCTGAGCGCTGAGGACCGCGCCAAGGTTGTTGTGGGCCTGGAAGAGGCCGGGATTGAGAGTCACCGCTCGCGCGTATCGGGCCGCCGCGTCGTCAAGCTTATTCTGGTCCTTGAGCACGTTGCCCAGGTTGTAGCACGCCTGGGCGTAGTCCGGTTTGAGAGCGATCGCTTGCTCTAACCGTGCCACGGCCTGGTCGAGCTTGCCCTGAACTCTTAGGGCGGCGCCCAGGTTGTTGTACGCGTCGGGAAAGTTCGGATTGATGGCCAGCGCACGCTCGAATTGAGTCGCTGCTTCGTCGAGCTTGCCCTGATCCAAGAGCACTTTGCCCAGGTTGTTGCACGCCTCGCCGAAGTCGGGCCTGAGGGCAAGAATCTTTCGGTAAGCCGCTTCAGCCTCGGCCAGCCGCCCAGCATTAGCTTCGCGCTTTGCCAGGGCAACGAGAGCATCAAACGCGGCTTGCTCTCCGGGCGTCTGACTGGACGTCGTCATCGGGTTTTAGTCCTCGCGAGTGCCGATTATTCAGACCAATTATAGCGGCTTACAAATCGGGGCCGATCGTCGACGCCTACGAATTGCCGCCGGGCGACTTCCAGGAGCGCGTCCGTTGGGCAAGGGCCCTGCCCACGCGGTCTCGAACCTCATTCTGAGATACGTCCGCACGTGCGTTGAACTGGCGGTTGCAGGACTTCCCGAAAAAAGCCCGGTTGGTAGCAGCTCGTGGAGTTGTAACTAGGCTCAGTCAGCGTAAGGGATCGCAGCATTCAACGCCCCAAATAAGGACAACTGGCATCCTCAGCGGTCTCCCGTAATTCAGTTTCAGCGACGTACCTCGGAGCGTTAGCCCGTATTTCTCACTACCTTGAGGGCCGGCGGGCGTTTTTGGTCCGGATGGTGGGTTGTGAACGGGCGAGCGCCGTTCTGGAAGTTGATCAGCCTTTCACGGGGCAGTGCCAGCCGGTTTTCGATCGTTCCGGCCGCGCCGCGCGCAGCATCGACCGCGACTCGCTCGATTCGAGGTCACGCGCCGCGTCGAGAGTTCGACATCAACCGGCGGGACCGGCACGCACGCTGCGCAGGTTGTCGCACACGGCCGCGAAGAGGGCTTGATAGGGATACGCCTCCGACAGCGACAGCCACACTTTGCGCACCGTCACGCGCACCTGGGCGCCGATCTTCAGCAGCTTCAGCCGGATGGTCTCGCATTGTGCGCCGGCCCAGGCCGTGCCCGCCAGACCCAATCGGCGCGAGCCCGACATGAGCACGTAGGCCACGCTCGACAGCCACAGCCGCAATTGATTGGCACGCATCGTCGCGGCGCTGGTGCGATCGGCGAACAAGCCAAGCTGCTGCTGCTTGATACGGTTTTCCATGTCGCCCCGCGCGCAATAGACGTCTTCGTACAACGACCGGCCGTCTACCTCGCTCTTTGCCAGCGAGGTCACGATGAATCGTGGGTTCGGTCCCGCGGGCAACTGTAAGTGCTCCGTCGAGCACGGTACGCTATCGTACCAAGAAAGGAATTCGCTTGCATGTCCCAGCCCAAGTCGTAGGATCAAGGCAACCGCTGCAAGCGCGTGCTGGCTCAGATCAGCGGTTTGGTTCAACGTCGTCGGACGACTAAATAAAGAGCAGCCCGGCCGTGCCGGGAGGCTCGTTAAGAAGTAAGCCGACGTGGTGGAAGGCCTTCGGGCGTTCGATCACGTCGGCTTTTTTTGTTTTTCATATCGCAAAAAGGGTGTGAAACACCAGGGGCGAGATCAATGGAACAGGCCAATTGAACGATGGCTGTCCGTGACCGCGCAATGACGAACGCATTATGCATTGCCGACTGAAACTTGCAGTTTTGACCACCAATGCCGTCTGGCCAAAGTGCAGGCCATCGAGAACCAGAAAGTTGCGACATGAATTCCTCGGACGCGCTGGTGCTTTTTGGTGCGACCGGCGATCTCGCCCACAAGATGATCTTCCCTGCGCTCTATGCGCTGGCGAAACGAGGCGACCTGGACGTCCCGGTCATCGGCGTCGCCTCCCCGACGTGGAGTTTGGCGCAACTGCGCAATCGCGCAAAGGACAGCATCAAGCGATCGGTTGGGATCGATAATCAACGCGCCCTGCACCACCTGATGTCCCTGCTCAATTACGTGAGCGGGGACTATAAAGACCCGGGCACGTTCACGAAGATCAAGGAGACGCTGGGTCGCGCTCGGCGCCCGGCGCACTACCTCGCCATCCCACCCTCGCTCTTCGAGACGGTGATCAAAGGGCTCGGCGCCGCGCACTTGGCCGAGCATGGGCGCGTCGTTGTCGAAAAGCCATTCGGACGCGACTTGGCCTCCGCGCGGGAACTCAACCACGTCGCGCAAGCGGTGTTTCCGGAAGACTCGATCTTTCGGATCGATCACTACCTCGGGAAGGAAGCGATCATGAATATCCTCTATTTTCGCTTCGCCAATTCGTTCCTGGAGCCGATCTGGAACCGCAACTACGTGGCCAGCGTTCAGGTAACCCTATCGGAGGATTTCGGCGTCGAGGACCGCGGCGCGTTTTACGAAACTGCTGGCTGTCTGCGCGACGTGATCCAGAACCATCTCTTCCAGGTCATCGCACTGCTTGCCATGGAGCCGCCGGCCGACAGGGACTTTGGAGCCGTGCACAATGAGAAAGCCAAGGTCTTTGAAGCAATGCGCCCTCTGAAGTCCGACGACCTGGTGCGCGGCCAGTACGCTGGCTACCGGAAGGAGCCGGATGTGGCGAAGCACTCCGATGTCGAAACTTTCTGCGCTCTGCGGCTTTTCATCGACTCGTGGCGCTGGGAGGGTGTGCCATGGTATCTCCGCTCCGGCAAATACCTGCCCGCAACGGCGACCGAGGTTGTGGTGGAACTGAAGCCGCCGCCGCAGAGGCTTTTTGCCGACTCAGCGCCGATGACCGGCCGCACCAACTATCTGCGATTCCAGATCTCTCCCAATTCCGCCATCGCACTCGCGGCTCGCGTCAAGCGTGCGGGGAAGGAGTTCGTCGGCGACCAGCGAGAACTCTACCTGGTCGACGAACAGCCGGGAGAGGAACCACCCTACGAGCGGCTCTTGGGCGATGCCATGGCCGGCGACGGAGCGCTCTTCACTCGTGAGAATGCGGTTGAGGCCGCCTGGGCGGTGGTCGACCCAGTCCTGAAAACACACCACCGCGTTCGCCCTTACAATCGGCACACATGGGGGCCAAAAGAGGCTAGCGCGATCATCGCCGCAGATGGTTGTTGGCACAACCCCAGACCCAACGACGCACCCGGACGATGAGCCTGCCGCCGGCATGGGGCCGGTCCCCAGCCAGACGTTCAGAAAGCTGTCTTCGTTGTAAGCAGCTAATTGATCCCAGCGCGGCAATACGCAGCAGGTCGGCTGGACCAGTGGACACTTGGGACACAGCTTCGGCTCCGTGCATCGTTGTTTTTTCGGCAGCAAACGATAAAATGAGGCCTGTCGCGTGTGGAATACATGCGACTTGAAGCGACTTGATTCCGAATCGTAGCGGAATCAGAATCGTCGGAAGACTAAATAAAGAGCAGCCTGGCCGTGCTGGGAGGCTCGTTAGAGAGTAAGCCGACGTGGTGGAAGGCCTCCGGGCGTTCTATCACGTCGGCTTTTTTCGTGATGCTGGTGCTTTGCGGACGCGTGGATCCGCACACGGCTTCGAAGGAATGAAATCAAGAAAACTCGGTCCGTGACTTGCGTTGCAATGGCCGATTTAAAAGGAGGAATGAAGCATGTACACGCTTGAAGATTCTCGCGAATGGCAGCTCGCGACTGCCGACAACCTGGCCCGGCGGGTGCGGCTTTCCATCGATCACGGCCGCCAGCCCGGATTGCGTTTGATTGATATTGAAGTGATCGAAAGCACGGTCGTCCTGAGCGGACGAGTGGCCACGTTTCATCAAAAGCAATTGGCCACTGCGCTCGCCAGTCGAGTCGCTGGCGTCGTCGAGGTAATGAACCAACTCGAAGTGCATGATGGCGCGAAAGACGGCAAACTACCGCAACCAATCGCCTTGTACCGGCAGCGTCGCGAGGCTCAGCGAACAGACTCCAGTCCGTCTTGAGAGTCTGAGAATTGCAGCGAAATCAGAATCGTCGGAAGACTAGATAAAGAGCAACCCGGTCCTGCCGGGAGGCTCGTTAGCGAGTATGCCGGCGTGGTGAAAAGCCTTTTGGGCATTCGACCACGCCGGCTTTTTTCATGGTGGTGGTGCTTCGCGGACGCCGCCACGCCACCGTTGGCGTGTAACTGATCAAATCAAGTTTTTGAAGGGCGGTCTCATGGACAAAAAAGAACAAGCCAGCTTTGAATCGCGACTGATCGAGATGCGCAAACGGCTTTCGCGGGAGGTTGGCAAGGTGGAAGAAGCACTGCGCGAGGACGTGGTCAAGCCGGGCGACATTTCGAGCGTGCCCACGCATCCGGCCGATGGAGACGTTGAGGGATTGGACGCCGAGATTGCGATTGCCCAAAACGAAGAATTGCTGCTTGAGCAGGTAGAGGCCGCGCTCGAGCGGATCCGCGCCGGAACGTACGGCGTTTGCTCGCAGTGCGGATCCATGATTGCCGCGGAGCGCCTGCAGGCCGTGCCTTATGCGTCCTGTTGCGTGGAGTGTGCACGCGCCCACCAAGACCAGATCGCAAAACCCGTACACGGCGAGCCGCGACGTTTCCGATGAGCTTGCAATTCGCGGGCCTGGCGCTGTGCACCGTACGCCCTGCGTTCCGGGGGCAAGACAAGTCTGCTGTCAAACGGGACAAACCGAGAGGAATATCGTTATGAGAGAAGTCGAAGTTACCCTTCCAGAACTCGTTCTGCTTGTCGGCACGCGGGCGGCCCTCGGCGCCGGGCTCGGCCTGTTGCTGGCGGATCGTCTGCCCGAAAGCCAGCGCAAGGCGGTTGGGTGGACACTCTTCCTGGTCGGCGCGGTTACCACCGTGCCGCTTGCGCTCGAGTTTCTCGGAAAGGTTCGTGCATCGACCGCGGGTGACGACGATCCTCCGCACTTGGAAACCGACAGGCAGCATGCCAGGCAATTTGATCGCCAGGCGACGGCGGGAGGAGCGAGATGAACTATGTGGAACGTTTCAAAGTGACTCCAGGCACCGCCGTAAAACTCAAAGACGTCGACCCGAGCTTCAAAGACCATCATGAAGGCCACAAGGAAGCAGCCGATGAGCTTGAGCACTACCAGCGGAAGCTGAGAAATCTGCAAGAGTTGCTCCATGCCGATGGGCAGCGATCGTTCCTGCTTTGCCTGCAAGCGCTGGACGCAGGGGGCAAGGACGGCACGATCAATCACATCCTGGGCTCGATGAATCCACAAGGCTGCAAGGTGGTGGGATTCAAAGAGCCTTCCGCCGTAGAGCTTGCGCACGATTTCCTGTGGCGGATCCATCGTGCCACGCCTGCCCGGGGCGTGGTGACCATCTTCAACCGGTCGCATTACGAGGACGTCTTGATCGCTCGCGTCCATAACCTGGTTCCAAAGAAGATCTGGTCTCGCCGTTACGATCGAATAAACGCTTTCGAGAGCGGCCTCGTCGAGGACGACACCCATATCCTCAAATTCTATCTGCACATCTCCAAAGAGGAACAACTGAAGCGCTTCAAGGATCGGCTCGACGATCCCTCCAAGCAATGGAAAATCAGCGAGGCCGACTACAAGGAGCGAACCTACTGGGATGACTACATGGCGGCGTACGAGGATGCACTCTCTCGTTGCAGCACCGAGCATGCCCCTTGGTTCATCATCCCCGCCGACCACAAGTGGTTCAGGAATCTCGCGGTTGCCCGGATCGTCGTCGAGTACCTGGAAGGACTGAAGATGACGTTTCCCCTGCCAGTGGTGGATATCGAGCACATTTGCAAGGAGTATCACTCGGCGAAGCAGAAGAGTCACTGACCTGGACCACCTCGATAGAGTTCGTCCACAGCATTCTGCCGGAGGAGAGCATGTTAGATAGAGATAATCACAGCCGGACACCTACCCTGCAAGGATGGTGGGGTGCCACTGTGGATGGGAATATCAGCCGGGGAATAGGAATTGCTGCAGTACGTGAGACATTTGATGCGGCCCAATCGGAAAAGCTCCCCGAGATGAAACAGCGCAACCTGGCTCCTGAGACTTTGGACACACTCCAACGAGCAACCTTCGACTATTTCGTTCACGAGGTCAACCCTCTCAACGGGCTGGTTAGGGACAAGACCCAACAGGGCGCGCCGGCCAGCATTGCCGCCGTGGGATTGGCCCTCTCGGCCTACCCGGTTGGTGTGGAACGTGGCTTCATCTCTCGCGCCCAGGCCGCCGCACGCACGCTAGCAACTCTGCGATTTTTCCGCAGCAGCCCCCAAGGCAACGAAGCCGATGCGACGGGCTACAAAGGCTTTTATTATCATTTTCTCGACATGCAGACCGGCAGGCGTGTTTGGAAGTGCGAGTTGTCCACGGTCGATACGGCATTTCTGCTGGCGGGAATGCTCACCGCGGCGGCCTATTTCGCGAACGAAACAGCGGACGAGCACGAAATCCGTACGCTGGCCGACGAACTTTATCGACGCGCCGACTGGCAGTGGGCCTGCGACGGAGGAGCCACCGTCACTCACGGTTGGAAGCCGGAGAGCGGGTTCCTGCCGTATCGGTGGCAAGGTTATGACGAAGCGCTCCTCCTGTACCTGCTCGGCCTCGGTTCGCCAACGCATCCGCTGCCCGCCGAAAGCTACTCCGAATGGACTTCCACTTACCAGTGGAGGAAGGTTTACGATCACGAGTTTTTGTACGCGGGCTCGCTGTTTACTCATCAACTGTCGCACGTGTGGGTTGACTTTCAAGGGATCCAAGACGCGTACATGCGGGGGAAGAAAACTGATTACTTCGAAAACAGCCGCCGGGCGACTTACGTGCAGCAGCAATACGCCATCCGCAATCCGCGCCAATTCGACGCTTACGGTGAAAACTGCTGGGGGATTACGGCCAGCGACGGCCCCGGTTGGGTAACGCGGCACCTGAAGGGCAAAGAGCGACACTTCTTCGATTACGTGGCGCGGGGAGTGCCTGATGGGCCCGATGATGGCACCATCGCGCCCTGGGCCGTGGTCGCCTCGCTCCCCTTTGCGCCGCAGATCGTGCTGCCGACTCTCCAGTATTTTGACGACCTGAACCTGCGGGTGGTCAATACCTACGGCTACAAGGCCACCTTCAATCCCACCTTCCCGAGCGAATCCGCTGATGCGGCGAGCTGGGTGTCGCCCTGGCACCTAGGGCTCAACCAGGGGCCTGTCGTGCTGATGATCGAGAACTACCGTTCGGGCTTGATCTGGAGCCTGATGTGCCAATGCCCGTACCTCGTGAGCGGGCTGCGTCGGGCGGGATTCACAGGCGGATGGTTGGAGGAGCACGATTGCGCTGCTCCCTTGTCGACACAGCGCAGCCAAAAGCCGGCTGACATTAATGCAAACGAATTATCGAAACACTCGTCGCTTGTTTAGGTTGAACCTGGCGAGCGTAACCTTGCGGAGAAACGAATCATGACCATAGCGCCCAGCGTCACACACTCCATCGACGCGCCGCCCGCGGACATTGACCAGCATGATCTTCCCCCAGACACGCACGGCGCGGTCGGCGAGCAGTATCCCTACCGGGGTGAAAAGCTGCTGAAATGGATTGTTCCCATTCTGGTGCTGTTTATTTTCGCCGCAACGGCGATCCCAGACTTGCTGCAGAAGTGGTTGTGGATGCGACAACTCAACTACTCGGAGATCTTCTGGACGTTGCTCTCCGTCAAATGGGGCATGACCTGCGTTGCTTTCATCGCCGCGTTCCTTTTCCTTTGGATCAATATCCGTCAGGCGGCCAGAAACAGTTTCGCACTGGCTGAAGCTGCATATGACGCGCCAAAACAGGCTGCTTCTCACGGGAAGTCGCATGTCATCGAAATACAAGGTATCGCGGTCTCTCGCGATGCCGTGATGCGACTCATGGCATTTGCCGTGGTTGGAGTTGCGGCGCTCTTTGCGCTTGGCTTCTACACGCAATGGGATACTTACCTCCGCTTTCGATACGGTGGTTCCTTCGACGTGGCAGACCCTGTGTTTGGAGTCGATGTGGGGTTTTACGTCTTTCGTCTTCCGTTCTATCTGCTCCTGCAAGGGAGTCTGGTGTTCTTGACCGTCCTGGCAATCCTTGGCGTCGTTGCGCCGTACGCGTATTTCACGCTAATGCGAATGCAACGCGGTCGCCAAATCGAGTCCTGGGGAAACGCCGCTTCGCACCTTTCCGTACTCCTATTCATCCTGGTCGCTTCCCTTGGATGGGGCTTTTACCTCGATCGGTTCGACCTTTTGTACTCCACGATGGGCGTGGTCTATGGAGTCGGATATACGGCGGACCACGTGACCATAATTGCACTTTGGATCATGATCGGAGTCTCGGCAGCGGCCTGTCCACTGCTCTTGCTCAATTTCTTCCGTCCGCGATTTAAGGCCGTGGCGATTGGAGTGGGCGTCTACGGAGCACTTTACGCTCTGGGTATCATGCTCGTGCCTGCTCTCGTGCAAGCCTTCGTGGTGCAGCCCAACGAACTCAAGCTGGAAACTCCCTATTTGAAGAGTTACATCGAGTTCACTCGCAATGCATACAACCTGGAGGTAATCGAGGAAACGTCCTACCCCGCGCTGGAGGATCTAACGCCCGAAGTGATCGCGAGGAATCAGGGGACGATTCAGAACATTCGCCTCTGGGACTCGCGTCCGCTTCTCCAGACGTATCAGCAGACTCAAGCCATACGTCTCTACTATGAGTTCTACCACGTCGATACGGATCGCTACCATTTGGCGGATGGCTATCACCAGGTGATGCTTGCGACCCGTGAACTCTCGGCGGAACTCCCCGCGAAAGCGCGCACTTGGGTGAATGAGAACCTGCAATTCACGCATGGCGAGGGAATCGTCATGAACTTTGTCTCCAAAATCACGCCGGGAGGGTTCCCGGAGTTTCTCATCAAGAATGTTCCACCGGAATCCTCAAAAGACCTGAACATCACACAGCCGGCCATTTACTATGGGGAGGCGACGCCTGGTTCCAGGATCGTTGCGACAGGCGTCAAGGAATTCGATTACCCAAAAGGCAATCAAAACGTCTATGCCAGCTACGAAGGAGATGGTGGAATCCCGATCGATAGCTTCGGCAAGAGGCTCTTGTTTGCCTGGACGCAAGCAGATATTAATATCCTGCTCACCTCCTATCTCAAGCCCGAAAGTCGGATTCAAATTTGGCGGGACGTGCAGGAACGCGTCTCGCGGATCGCGCCATTTTTGAGACTTGACGCGGATCCTTACGCCGTCGTGAGTGAAGGCAAACAATATTGGATCCAGGATGCGTACACCGTTTCAGACCACTTTCCTTATTCGAATCCTCACAGAATCGGCTACGGCGACGGACTGAACTACATACGCAATTCCGTGAAGGCGGTCGTGGACATGTACGACGGCACGGTCTCCTTCTACGTCATGGATCCTCATGATCCCGTGCTGGCGGTTTATCGGCGCGCGTTTCCTGATGTTTTCAAGGACTTGAAGGAACTGTCGCCGGATCTAAAGCTTCACCTGCGTTATCCCCAGGACCTCTTCGGCATCCAAGCGACCCAATACGAAAGCTTCCACATGACTGATCCTCAGGTGTTTTACAACCGCGAGGATCTGTGGGTGGCACCCCAGGAGAAGTACGACGGCAAACTGGCTCCGATGGAGCCCTATTACATCCTGATGAAGCTTCCCGGAAGCGACCAGTTGGAATACCTGATTATGAGTCCTTTCACCCCGCAAAGCAGGGACAACATGATTGCCTGGCTGGCCGCGCGGTGCGATTTTCCCGAGTACGGAAAAATGCTGTTTTACGAGCTTCCCAAAGAGAAGCTCATTTACGGCCCAAACCAGATTTCAGCGATGATCGACCAGAACACGACGATTTCGCAACAACTGACCCTCTGGGATCAGAGAGGTTCCGGAGTGATTCGGGGAAAGCTGGTTGTGATTCCGATCGAGAACTCCTTCCTCTATGTGGTCCCGCTGTATCTCAGAGCCGAGGGGACGAATTTTCCCCAGCTCAAGCGCGTCATCGCGGCGACAGGAAACAAGGTCGTGATGGAGCCTACGCTGGACGAAGCTCTGAGCGCCCTGTTCAGTTCGTCGGAAGTCCAGCAGCCGGGCACCCAGGTGCCGATACACAGTACGGAGTTGGATCAAGCCAGGGTTCAGCTTGCGGAGGTCCAGAAAGCGATCGATTCGCTCAAGCGCCTCCTGGAGGCCAAATGAAAAGAGCGGTTCCGATCACGACGCTGTTTCTGGACGTCGGTGGCGTCTTGCTCACGGACGGCTGGGATCATCTTGCCCGCAAACGCGTGGCAAAGCACTTCAAGCTGCCTTGGGCCGAGATGGAGGGGCGGCATCACCTGATGTTTGAAACGTACGAGGAGGGAAAGCTCACGTCGGAGGAGTATCTAAATCGTCTGGTCTTCTACGAAAAGCGCTCATTCACGCGGGCGCAGTTTCGACACCTCATGTTCGCCCAGTCAAAACCCTACCCCGGGATGATCGAATTGGTCGCTCAACTCAAGGTCCGACACGGGTTGAAGATCGTCGTGGTCAGCAACGAAGCGCGCGAAGTGAATGCGTATCGGATTCGCAAGTTCAAACTGGCCGCGATCTCGGATGCCTTTATTTCCTCCTGCTTCGTCCACATCCGCAAGCCCGACGCGGACATCTTTCGGCTGGCGCTGGACATCGCCCAGGTCCCGACCAAGCAGATTGTCTTTATCGACAACACCTTGATGTTTGTCCAGATTGCGGAAGGCCTGGGGATTCGAAGCATTCTTCACACGGATTACAAATCGACGCGCGCGAAGCTGGTTTCGTTCGGGTTGACGCTGCAACGCTCCTGATGCCGAGACCGGTGAATTATGCGCCGCCTGATATTAATCATAGGGACTGTCTCGATCGTCGTAGTGGCGGGGTGTGTGGTCTATTTGCTTGCGCAGCAAAAACGTGTCGATCGGGGGTTAGTGTTGCACGGTAATATCGACCTGCGGCAGGTCGAGTTATCGTTCAATGGCAACGAGCGAATTGCGGAAGTGCTCGTCCAGGAAGGCGACTGTGTGAAACGCGGCCAGGTTTTGGCCCGGCTCACCACGAGCCGGCTCCAACCGCAGGTTGATCAGGCGGTTGCTCAAGTCGACGCCCAGCGCCACGCCGTAGAACGGCTGCACAATGGCAGCCGGCCCGAGGAGATTGCCGAGTCACGGGCCAACGTTCAATCGGCGGAAGCCGACCTGGCCAATGCGCGGCAGCAGTCCAAACGGCTGAAAGGTCTGGCGGAAAAGTCCGCCGGAGAGGCCGTCAGCCAACAGGAGCTCGACGCCGCGCAGGCAAAGCTCGATATGAGCGACGCCGCGCTGGCCGTCAACCGTAATGCGCTCGAGCTGGCCGTCGCCGGTCCGCGAAAGGAAGACATCGCCCAAGCCGAGGCACAACTGCGCATCCAGGAGGCCGGTCTGGCGTTTCTCCGCGTTCAACTGGCCGATGCAGAGTTGTTGGCCCCCGTCGATGCCGTGGTCCGCACCCGGATCATGGAGCCGGGCGAGATGGCTTCTCCGCAAAGGGCCGTCTTCATGCTGGCGATTGTCGACCCCAAGTGGGTCCGGGCCTACGTCTCCGAGACGAGCCTAGGCAAAGTGCATCCGGCCGCGCGGGCGTCGGTGATGGTGGATAGCTTTCCCGAGCGAAGTTTCGAGGGCTGGGTGGGGTATATTTCGTCGGTCGCTGAGTTCACACCTAAGAACGTCGAAACCGAGGAGTTGCGGTCCAACCTGGTATACGAAGTCCGCGTCTGGGTCCAGGACCCGTCCGACGAATTGCGCTTGGGCATGCCGGCAACCGTCTATTTGCAACCAGGACAATTTATAGACCCAGATCCGACCCACCGCGAGCACGGTGGGCCGCCCACACCGCCGGTCGCCGAGGCCGGTAATGCCGCTGCTTCCGCGCCAGCCAGCCGGAAATCCACACCATGAGCACCACCGGGGCCGGATCGCCCGTGCTGGTCGGCTGCGATGTCTCGATGACGTTTCGCCGCGGTCGCGAAGTGGTGCGGGCCCTCGACCAGGTCTCGCTTTCAGCCGGACGGGGCACGCTCACCGCTCTGGTCGGGCCCGATGGCGCCGGCAAAACCACTCTCATTCGGTTGGCCGCCGGCCTGTTGACCGCCACCGCCGGCCGGTTGCAGGTATTGGGCGTCGACGTGGCCGTCGATCCGCAGAGCGTGCAGTCCCGCGTCGGTTACATGCCGCAACGCTTCGGGTTGTACGAAGACCTCAGCGTCATGGAGAACATGGACCTCTATGCCGATCTGCATAGCGTCACCGCCGCAGAGCGACGGGATGGGTATCCACGGCTGTTGGAGATGACCGCGCTGGGACCGTTTGTCGACCGCCTGGCGGGACGGTTGTCGGGTGGCATGAAGCAGAAGCTGGGTTTGGCCTGCACTCTGGTCCGCTCGCCAGAGCTGCTGTTGCTGGACGAGCCCACGGTGGGCGTTGACCCGCTTTCGCGGCGCGAGCTATGGGCGATCATTTTGCAGCTTGTCCGCGATCAGGGTCTGTCGGTGCTGCTCAGCACGTCCTACCTTGACGAGGCCGAACGTTGCGACCACGCCATCGTACTGCACCAGGGGCGCGTGCTAGTCCAGGGCCAGCCAGCGGAAATCAGCGCGCTGGCCGCGGGCCGGACGTTGCTGGTCGAGCCATCGGCGGGTCAGCCCGCGCGCGAACTCCAGGCGAAGTTGATGCACGATCCGGACGTGGTCGATGCCGTGCCGGAAGGGGGCCGCGTGCGGCTGGTGCTTGCGGCCCGATCGGGCGGCCAGCCGTCGCACGGTCTCGATCTGGCCGGTGCCAAAACGGAGTCCGTTGCCCCGCGTTTCGAAGACGGATTCATGGTAGTGCTTCGGCAAGCGGTCCACCATGAGGCCGAAGCGGAGATGAAACTAAATCGCCATTCCGTACCGACCAGTGATCGGGCGGTTGTCGAGGCTCACGATCTGGTGCGCCGTTTCGGCACGTTTACCGCAGTCGACCATGTGAGCTTCGAGGTGCGCCGCGGCGAAGTGTTCGGCCTGCTGGGACCCAATGGCGCAGGCAAGACCACGACGTTTCGCATGCTCTGTGGGCTGCTCGCCGCCACCGGCGGCACGCTGAGCGTGGCGGGCGTGGATCTAAGGACCGCCCGGGCGTCGGCCCGGCAACGCGTCGGCTACGTGGCTCAAAAATTCTCGCTTTACGATCAACTTTCCGTGACCGACAACCTGGAATTCTTTGCCGGCGCGTATGGCCTCGACCGCCAGCGACGCCGGGAGCGCATCGCCTGGGCGTTGGAGCAATTCGAGCTTGGGCCACTGGCAAACTTGCCCGCCGGCCGGCTGCCAGGTGGCTTCAAACAACGGCTGGCGATGGCCGCCGCGCTGCTGCACGAGCCGGACATTCTGTTTCTTGACGAGCCGACCAGCGGTGCCGACCCGCTGGCGCGCCGCGAGTTTTGGCGGCGGATCACCGCACTGGCGGAACAAGGCGTGACCGTTATCGTTACCACGCACTTCATGGAGGAAGCCGAATATTGCGACCGCGTGGCGATCCTCGACGCCGGCCGGGTGCTGGCCCAGGGCACTCCGGCGGAAATTCGCAATCGGGGTCGCTCGGAACCCGACCGGCCGGCAACGATGGAGGATGCTTTCGTCGCCATCGTCGAAGAAAGCCGCCGGGCCGATTCGCAAGGCGCGGCGGATCCGGGGGCGCGGACCGAGTGGCTCCGCCGCTTGACCCGCCGCGATCGGCTGCAGGGCCTTCCCGACAAAGCCCGCCGCGTGGCCGCACTGATCCGCAAGGAGACCTTGCAGGTATTGCGCGATCCGAGCAGTATCGCCATCGGCATCGTCTTGCCGGCGTTGTTGATCTTGCTGTTCGGCTATGGCCTGGCGCTGGACGTCAAAGACGTTCCGGTGGCTTTGGTGGTGGAGAATCCCTCGCCCGACGCGGCCGACGTTGCCGCGGGTTTCCAACTCTCGCGGTACTTTAAGACCCAGCGCGTGACTTCGCTGCCGGAAGCGCAGGCGTACATGCTGGCCGGAAAGGTCGACGCGATTGTCCGCCTCCGCTGGAATTTCGACCGCCAATTGCATCTCGCGGATGCTCCGGTGCAGGTTCTGGTTAACGGCGTGGACGCCGACCGCGCCCGGATCATCCTGGGATATACGCAAGGTGCCATCGCCCAATGGTCGGCGCAGCAAGTGGACCAGGGACGCGGGGTGGCCATCGGTCCGGTGTTGCTGCGCGACCGTCTATGGTTCAACGAAGCCAACGACAGTCACTACTTTTTGGTTCCCGGGCTGATCGTGCTGATTATTACGCTGATCGGCGCGCTGCTCACGGCGCTGGTGATGGCTCGCGAGTGGGAATCCGGCACGCTCGAATCGCTGTTCGTCACGCCGGTGCGGGTGGGCGAAATCCTGTTGGGAAAAACGGTGCCCTACTTCGTACTGGGCCTGGGGGGCATGACACTCTGCATTCTGGCGTCCCGGTTTCTGTTTCATGTGCCGCTGCGTGGATCGCTCGGCGTGCTGGCAACGGTGTCGGTGTTATATCTCCTCGTCACGTTAGGTCTGGGGCTGTTGATCTCAACCGCGACCAAGAACCAATTCGCGGCCAGCCAGGTAACCCTTTTGGTTACCTTCCTGCCGGCCATGATGCTGTCGGGATTCTTGTTCGACTTGCTCAGCGTGCCGGCCTTCATCCGCGCGTTGACGTACGTCTTGCCGGCTCGCTATTTCGTGGCGCTTTTGCAAACGGTGTTTCTGGCGGGCGACGTGTGGGAGATCATCCTGCCGAACGGAGCCATGTTGGCGGCCATGGCGGTAGGGTTCCTGGTGCTGGCCCGCCTGGTGACGCGAAAAAAACTGACGTGAGGTGGTTGGTATGTGGATTTCGTTGCAGCGGATTTTCGCCCTGATTCGCAAAGAACTGCTGGGCCTGCTCAAGGATCCGCGCAGCCGGTCGATTATCCTTTTGCCGCCGGCGATCCAGATTATCATCTTCGGCTACGCGGCGACGTTCGATCTGTCCCACATCCCCTACGCGGTGCTCGACCAGGACCGCAGCCCGGCCTCGCATGAACTCCTGGCCGGATTGGACGGCACCGGCCTGTTTTACCGCGTCGGCGATCTCGATCGGCCTGCCGAGCTACGCGACTTCATCGACCAGCGCCGCGCGCTGCTGGTGCTGCAGATCGACCAGGATTTCCAGCGGCGGCTGGTCCTGGGGCGAAGCGCCAACATCCAGGTCATTGCCGACGGGCGCAATTCCAACACCGCGGTCACGGCGCTGAGCTACGTCAACGGAATCATCGAAGACTTCAATGCCCGCTGGCGTCAGTCGCACGATCAAGGCAATCCGCCGCTACGCGTCGCCCAGAGGGCCTGGTTCAATCCGAATCTGGAGAGCCGCTGGAACATGGTACCGGGTCTGATCGCCACTTTGAGCATGCTGCAAACGCTACTGCTCACCGCGATGTCGGTGGCCCGGGAACGGGAACAAGGGACGTTCGACCAATTGCTGGTGACGCCGTTCCGCCCGATCGAAATCATGGCCGGCAAGGCGCTGCCGTCGGTCTTGATCGGGACCGTTCAAGCCACGATCATTCTGTTGGTCGCGCAGCTCTGGTTCCGAATTCCGTTCGCCGGTCGATTCATGACGCTCTACATAGGCCTGGCCTTGTTTCTGCTGGCGGCCGTCGGCATCGGTTTGTTGGTTTCGTCGGTGGTCGCCACCACGCAACAAGCCTATTTGACTTCGTTCATGCTCATCATGCCGTTTACGCTGCTGTCGGGCCTGGCCACGCCCATCAGCGCCATGCCAGACGTGCTTCAGGCGGCGACGCGGC
>Ga0182024_10003364_pt1 | contig 38241 bp, 38 predicted proteins | sample P32metaG_FD_120480 | JGI IMG/M metagenome (GOLD analysis project Ga0182024, IMG submission 120480) | Permafrost microbial communities from Stordalen Mire, Sweden - P3-2 metaG (Illumina Assembly) | ecosystem: Environmental > Terrestrial > Soil > Wetlands > Permafrost | place: Sweden: Stordalen...
GCCGGCGCTCTGCTCGCGTCGTATCTGATCGGCACCCGCGTGTCGCGACCGCTGCGGCGTATGGCATCGGTCGCCGCGCGTGTCGACGCCGGCGATCTGCATCCGCGAATCCACGACGCCGGGAGTCAGGGGCACGAGGTGCGAGTCCTGGCCGACGCCTTCAATCACATGCTCGATCGGCTGACCGAGGCGTTCGCCGGCCAGCGCGCGTTCATCGCCGATGCCTCACACGAGCTGCGCACGCCGTTGACCGTCATCCGCGGCCAGCTGGAGGTGCTCGCCGCCCAGGAGAGCCCGTCCGGCGTTGAGGTGCGTCGTGTCGAGGGTCTCGTCCAGTCGGAGATCGCCCGCATCACCCGCCTGGTCGACGATCTGCTGCTGCTGGCAAAGACCGAGCAGACCCAGTCGCTGCGGATCGAGCCGATCGACGTGTCCGCCTACGTGCGGGAGCTGTGGGACGGGATGACGCTGCTCGCTCCGCGTCGCTTCGAGCTCGGCTCGGTGCCGGAGGGCGTGCTTCGAGCCGATCCCGACCGTCTTGCCCAGGCGCTGCGCAATCTCGTGAGCAATGCCATCGCGCACACGGCGGGCGAGCGGGGACTGGTGCGAATGCGCATCGAAGCAGCCGCCGGCGGACGCATCCGATTCCTCGTCGAAGACGACGGCCGCGGCATTCCGCCGCAGGAGCGCGAGCGTGTGTTTGACCGTTTCAACCGCACCGACGCGGCACGCGATCGGGCCTCGGGTGGAACCGGTCTCGGGCTCGCGATCGTCCGCGCGATCGCCGAGGCGCACGAGGGTCGTGTGGCGGCAGGCGAATCGCCCGAGGGCGGCGCTCGCATCGAGCTCGAGCTCGCCGGCTTCACGCCACGGGACCGACGCGTGGCAGGCGTGGAGGCTCACGCCGCGCCGTCGCAGGATTCCGCTACGACCGATCGAGTAGCGGCCGGGCTGGGGCCCCGCGCATAGACGGCGTGGCAGCCGCTCCGGGCATCGACGTGTCGGCGAGCTCTCAGGGCACGATCACGGCTGCGCCAGTGAAGCGCCCGGCGCGCAAGTCCTCGAGCGCCTCGCCGGCCGCCCGCAGCGGATAGGTCGTGACGCTCGTGCGCACGGGCACGCGCGGCGCGAGCAGCAGGAACTCCCGGGCGTCGGCGCGCGTGAGGTTGGCGACCGAGCGCACAGCCCGCTCCTGCCACAGGTCGCGGTAGGGGAAGGCGGGTATGTCGCTCATGTGGATTCCGGCGCAGACGACCGTCCCGCCCGGAGCCAGAGCACGCAGGGCAAGAGGGACCAGCCGTCCGTCGGGGGCGAAGACGATCGCGGCGTCGAGCTCCTCCGGCGGAGTCTGATCGGAGCCGCCGGCCCACGCGGCCCCAAGCTCGAGCGCGAACGCCTGCGCGGCCTCGTCGCCCGGGCGCGTGAACGCGTACACACGCCGCTCCTGAGAACCGCCTTCGGCCGCGGTTGCCCGCGACACCTGGGCGAGGATGTGCGCCGCCGCCCCGAATCCGTAAAGACCAAGGCTGCATGCCGGTCCGCACATGCGCAGCGCGCGGTAGCCGATCACCCCGGCGCACAGCAGCGGAGCCGCCTGCCTGTCCGGATAGCCCGGGGGGATCGGGAAACAGAAGCGTTCGTCGGCGACGGCGTACTCGGCCATCCCACCGTCGATATCGCGCCCAGTGAACAGCGCGCGCGGGCATAGGTTCTCGCGTCCGCTGAGACACCAGGAGCACTCGCCGCACGTCCAACCCAGCCATGGCACGCCGACCCGAGTGCCAACCTCGGCCACGCTGTGCCCCGCCCCCGCCCCGGCCACCGACGGCGACGGCGACGGCGACGGCGGCGACAACGCCGACCGCGCGTGCGGTGGGCGGCCGGTCGGTGCGGCAGCCGAGCGCTCGCCCGCCGGCGCGTCCGCACGGCCGGTCGCCTCTACGGTGCCCACTATCTGGTGACCGAGGATGCGCGGCGCAGACGCGATCTGCACCTCGCCGTCCAGCAGGTGCAGATCGGTGCGGCAGACCCCGCACGCCCGCACACGCAGCAGCAGCTGGCCGGGGCGCGGCCGCGGGATTGGCCGCTCGAGCGCCCGCAGCGGTCTGCCGACCTCCTCGAAGATGATCGCGCGCATCGTCGCCGGTTCCGCCGCTTGCGACATAGTTAGCGCAGTGAACCACGTTCCGAGCGCGAGCATAACCCGATGACGGCGGGGCTTTACTTCAGCCATCCGGCGTGCCTCCAGCACGATCCCCGCGTGCACGCGCCGGCGCACCCCGACACTCCCGAGCGCCTGCTGGCGATCGAGCGGGCCGTGAAACCGCGCGATCTGCCGGGCTGGGAGTGGCGCGAGGCACCGGCCGCGACCGAGGCCGAGCTCCAGCTCGTGCACTCCGCGCGGCACATGCAGTCGATCGCGGACCTGTGCGCGGCGGGCGGTGGGGCGATCGACGCCGACACGTTCGTCGGCGAGGAGTCTTTCCGCGCGGCGACACACGCTGCCGGCGCCGCATGCTCGATGACCCGTGCGCTGATCGCGGGGGACGCGCCGGTCGGCTTCTGCGGCGTGCGTCCTTCCGGCCACCACGCCGAGCCCGACCGCGCTATGGGCTTCTGTTTGTTCAACAACGTCGCCATCGCCGCGGAGCTGGCAATCCGCGAGCTCGGCGCCCGCCGGGTGTTCATCCTGGACTGGGACGTCCATCACGGCAACGGAACCGCCGAGGCGTTCCGCCGCCGCTCGGACGTGCTGTTCGCGAGCATCCACCAGTGGGGTCTGTTTCCGGGCACGGGGCTCCTCAGCGATGCCGGCTCCGAGCAGGGCGAGGGCTACACGATCAACCTGCCGGTGCCTGCCGGGTCTGAAGAGGAGCTGTGGCTGTCGCTGCTGGAGCACGTCGTGCTCCCGACGGCGGTCGCTTTCGGCCCGGACCTGGTGCTCCTATCGGCCGGCTTTGACGCCCATCTGGAGGATCCGCTCGCGAGCTGCCGCCTGCAGACCGGCTCGTTTGCGGAGATGGCGCGCCACGTGCGCGACATGGCCGCGGCAGCCGACGCCCCACTCGGAGTGGTCCTGGAGGGGGGCTACAACCAGCGCGTCCTGGCGGAGTGCGTAGGCGAGACGCTCGTCGCGCTCACAGGCGAGGAGCCGGCGCGCTCGGCGGCGCCGGAGTCGCTACTCACCTCGCGCGCCGCCGCACACGTCGGGCACTACTGGTCGCTTTAGGCGCGTCCGCCACCGGCGGCTGCGGGCGGCGTCTGGAAACGGTGGCTCAGCCGAAGAACAGCTCCGCCGTCTCATACAGGGCGGGATCCAGCAGCTTTGGTCGGCGCAGGGCGTCCTCGAGGGGGACCTCGATGATCTCGGTCCCGCGCAGCGCCACCATCGTTCCGAAGCGCCCGGACGACGCTGCGTCCATCGCCGCGATGCCGAAGCGGGTCGCGAGCACGCGATCGAACGCCACCGGCGAGCCGCCGCGTTGCACGTGGCCGAGAATCGTCACGCGGCTCTCGAATCCCGTCCGCCGCTCGATCTCCGCCTCCAGCGTCACGCCGATCCCGCCGAGCCGAGCGTGGCCGAACGCGTCCGTGGCCCCCGCGGAGGGAATCTGCAAGGTCCCCTCGCGCGGCGTCGCGCCCTCGGCGACCACGACTATCGAGAAGCTGGGCCCGCGGTCGTGTCGGCGACGCAGGTGTGCGACGACCTCGTCGATGTCGAAAGGGCGCTCCGGCACGAGGATCGCGTCCGCTCCTCCAGCGATGCCGGCGTGAGTCGCGATCCAGCCGGCGTGCCGGCCCATCACCTCGACGACCATCACCCGGTTGTGCGACTCGGCGGTCGTGTGCAGGCGATCGATCGCCTCGGTGACGATCTGGACGGCCGTCTGAAAGCCGAAGGTCACATCGGTCCCGTCGAGGTCGTTGTCGATCGTCTTGGGCACGCCCACGACCGCAACCCCCGCGTGGTGCAGGCGCAGGGCCACGCCCAGCGTGTCCTCGCCTCCGATCGGCATCAATGCGTCCACGCCGCATGCCTCAAGCGTGCGACGGACACGCGTTGTCCCATCCTCACCGTCGGCGTATGGATTCGTGCGCGAGGTGCCAAGGATGGTTCCCCCGCGCGGAAGGATCCCGGCGGTCCGCTGGAGCGTGAGCTCGCTCGCGTCGCCTGCGAGCACGCCCGCCCAGCCATGGCGAAAGCCAAGAAAGCTGTGCTCGCCGCCGCGAATGCCCCGCCTGACCACGGCGCGTATGACGGCGTTCAGCCCGGGGCAGTCGCCTCCGCCGGTGAGCACTCCTATGCGCATATGCTCTCCTCTCTGGCCGCGGCCGGCATGAGCAGGGCAGCCGCGGCGGAGCGACTCAGATTCCCTGTCCCGGCAGGAACTCGTTGGTCAACGGCGGCAGGCCGGCGTTGGGGTCGTGCGCAAGCAGCTTGTGAGCGAACATCCAGCTTCCGAACGAGGCCCACGACGAGGGGTCCTGCCAGCCGAACGGCTTGCCCTGCGCGGTGGGGACGCTGGCCGGAAGGGTCTGCTCGATCGATGCGAGCTGGAGCTTGGGGTCCAGGGAGGGGTTGGCGTCGACGACGAGCGTCGCGGCGGCCGCCGGGTCGGCTCGCACCTCGCGCTCGCCGCGCGTGAGCGCCTGAAGGAAGGCGCGCAGGTCCTGTCCGCGCGTGCGCGCCTCATCCTCGCGCACGACCAGCACGAGCTCATCATAGGGCGGCACGCCCGCCCGATCCACGGGTATCGTCACGGGCTGCTTGTGCAGCTGCTGCAGCTGGATCGCCTCGTAGTTCCAGAAGCCGCCCAGCGTCGCCGCCACCTTGCCCGAGAGCATCGCCGGCACGAGGTTGAAGCCGACGTTCACCTCCCGCACCTTCGACGGGCTCACGCCGGCGCTCTGAAGAGCGGTCTGCAGCTCGGCGGACTGGTAGGCGATGCCGGCTGTGCCCACCGTCTTGCCCGCGAGGTCGGAGACCTTTGTGACGTGGGCTCCGTGGAGGGCGATGATCGAGGTGAGCGGGCGCTGCACGAGCGCTGCGATCGAGACCAGCCGCAGACCCTGATCGCGGGCGAGCAGCAGCTCGGGCTCGTAGGAGATCGCCATGTCGGCCTTGCCGGCGGCGAGCAGCTTCAACGGTTCAGAGGGGTCGGAGGGCGCCTCGGGGCGCACGTCGAGGCCGACCGCGCGGAACTCGCCACGAGCGATCGCCGTATACAGCGCGGCGTGGTCGGCGTTGGGGAAGAAGTCGAGCACGACGGTGAACGGCTTGGTCCGGCCGGCCGAGACCACATCCTGCTTTGAGCCACACGCGGACAGGGTCAGGGCCAACGACGCGCTCAGCACAGCGAGCGCAAGGCCGCGACGCAGGCTCGCTGTCGGCGGGAGGCGTCGCGGTGGTGCGGGGGACAGCGCTCTCAACGGTGTTCTCCTGTCGGTCGGTTCGCCCACGGCGCCAGGCGTCGCTCGGCGAGGGCAAGGGCGTAGAAGCAGGCGATGGCGAAGGCGAAGAGAACGACGGCGGCGGCGTAGGCGCGGGGGGTCTGCAGCGCCGTGAGGTCCGCGTTTATCTCATGTCCCAACCCCGCGTGTCCCCCGAACGTGGCAGTTTGGGACTCGGCGATATATGCCCCGATGACGCCGACGGTCAGCGCGATCCGCGCTCCACTGATTGCCGCCGGCAGCGCGGCCGGCAGCTCGGCGAACCTGAATGCCTGCCAGCGAGAGGCGTCGAGCGTGCGCATCAGCTTGAGCTGGTCGGGGTCGACCGCGGCGAGACCGTCGACCGTGGTGACGAGGACGGGAAAGAAGCAGATCAGCAGTATCACGACCAGCTTGGGAAACATGCCGAAACCCCACCAGAAGACCAACAGCGGCGCGATCACGGCTATCGGCACCGCCTGGGAGCCGATCGCGAGCGGGTAGATCGCGCGGCGCAGCGGCGCAGACAGGTGGATCAGAACAGCGAGCGCGAAACCGAGCACCAGCGCGAGCATGATCCCGAGCACGACCTCTGTGGCTGTGGGCTTCAGGTTGGCGGCGAGAAGGCCGGCGTTGTCCCACAGCGCGGTGGCGATCGAATGAGGAGCGGGCAGCACGAACGAGCTCGTCGAGCCCGAGTCGACATAGGCCTCCCATCCGCCGAGCAGCGCGCCCACGAGCACAAGCGGCGGAAGCACCGTCGCGAGCGCGCGCCCGCGCAGGCGGTCTCCACGGCGAGTCGATCTCGCAGCCGTGTTCGACATCACGCGGTCCCTGCGCGGGCTGCGGCCGCGAGCTGAAGGCCGTCGAGCGCGCGCTCGCGCAGAGCGATGACCGCTGCGCCCGTTCGTGCGCGGGGGCGCGCGAGGTCCACTTCGAGCTCCTCGATCACCCGCCCGGGCCTCGGCGAAAGCACGACGACGCGGTCGGCGAGCACGATCGCCTCCTCGACATCGTGGGTCACGAGCACCACGGTGCGCGGCTCGCTCGCCAGGGCGCGCGCTAGCCAGTCCTGCATTTCGCCGCGCGTGATCGCGTCCAGAGCGCCGAACGGCTCGTCCAAGCAGAGGACGGGCTTGCCCGAGAGCAGCGTGCGCAGGAACGCCACGCGCTGGCGCATCCCGCCGGAAAGCTCGCGCGGATAGGCGTGTTGGAAGCCGTCGAGCCCGAGCTCGGCGAACAGCTCGGCCGCGCGATCGCGCGCTTGGCCGCGCGCGAGCCGCGCGATGCGCAGCGCGAGCGCCGCATTGTCGACGGCCGTCAGCCACGGGAGCAGCAGGTCGCGCTGGGGCATCAGCACGGCCGGGGCGCACGCGATCGAACCCTCCTCGGGCGCCTGCAATCCGCAGATCAGCTCCAGCAGCGTCGTCTTGCCACAACCGCTGGGTCCGACCACGGCCACGATCTCGCTCGGCGACGCGCGCAGGGACACGCCCGCGAGCGCCTGCACGACGGCTCCGCGGCGCTCGCGGTAGGAGCGACTGACGTTCTCGAGAACGATCGCCTCGCCGTGGCCCGTCCTCGGAACCGACGGCCGTGCGCGAGATTGCAGTTCGGTTGGCACTTCGCTCCCTTCGCGGGCATTACCCCACAGGTTCTAAGGGTCGACGCCGGGGGAATCCCTTCCCGGACGCCATCTCAGCCGGCCTTCCCGCCAGCCCCCCTGGTGTCTGCTCGGTGTGGCCATGATGCTAGCGCGCCGCCGCGATCACCGGCCGCGTCAAGGCGCGGACGAAGTCCTCGAGCTGAGCGGTCGTCCAGCACTCGAAAGCGGTGCAGTACTGCTCGTAGGCCGCGATCACCGAGTCGCCGTAGTTCCAGTACAACCGCGGCTCGGGGTTCAGCCAGAACGTGCGCCCGGCGCGCGCGGCGATCTGGGCGAAGATGTCGGCGCGTGGGTCGCGCCCGTTGGTGCGGGCGTCGCCGAGCACGATCACGGTCGCGCGCGGATGCAGGTCGTCCTCGACCTGGACGAGGAACTCGGACCAAACGCGCCCATAGTCGGTGTAGCCGGAGATGTCGGCGACGCCGGCGTCGCTCCCGATCCGCTCGCTGACGGCCTTGAAGTTGCGCTCTCCTTCGAAGATGTCGGTGACCTCGGAGATCCGCTCGATGAACACGAACGAGCGCATCTTGCGGAACGTGTCGTGCAGAGCGTGGAGCACCGATAGGAAGAAGACCGACGCCGAGGTGACGCTGGTTGAGACGTCGCAGAGCACGTAGATCTCGGGACGGCGTGGACGGCGCGGACGGAACTTGAGAACCACCGGAACGCCGCCGGTCTGAAGCGATGCGCGCATCGTGCGACGCACGTCTACGTGGGCGTGGCGGCGGTGCCCGCGAGCCTGCAGTCCCTGCGTCGCCAATCGGCGACGCAGCTGAGCGACGACGCGGTGGACGGCGGCAAGGTCGGCCAGCGGCCCGGAGGGGAGCGCTCGATCCAGCTCGCCCAGCGGTCGCGCGGGCGGCAGGTTGCCCGTGCGCTCGATCTGCGAGCGCTCGAGCTCGCGCCGCAGCAGCGCCTCGAAGCGACGCAGCGCCTCGCGCGGCAGGCCGTCGCGGCGGGGGTCCTCCGCGGGCAGATCGGGCTGCGGCTCGGCGCGCAGGCCGAGCGCCCGACGGATTCGCTGCACGTCGACGCCGATCACGCCCGAGCCCTCCTGGCGGCGGGCGAACGCCGCGATCGCCATTCGCGCGAGATCGCGCATCGCTCCCTCCGAGCCGTCGCGGAGTGCGGCGGCGATCTGCGCGCGCAGCGAGTCGAGCTCCTCCTCGGAGAGCTCTCCGAGGCTCGCCCTGTCCTCCTCGCGGATACCCTGGCGCGCCGCCGCCAGCTCGACCGCGCGGAAGAAGAAGCGGTCGAACACCAGCTCGAACACGCGCCTGTCCTCCTGGCTCTTGGCGAGCGTGGCGGCGAGCGCCTCGCGGAAGTCCTCCTGCGAGGTCCAGCTGATCTCGCCGAGCACGGCGAATGCGTCGAGCATCTCCGATGTCCCGACGGCGACGCCCTCGCGGCGCAGCTCCTCGCCGAGCTCCAGTATCCGCGCGGGCAGGCTGTCAGGCGACATCGGCGGGCGATCCAAGCTTGAGCCCCACGCGCTCGGCCACCACGTCCATGTCCGTTCTGTGCTTGACGATCACCGACATCGTCTCGTTGAACGTCTCCGCATCGATGTCCTCCACGCCCAGCAGCAGCAGAGCGCGAGCCCAGTCGATCGACTCGGCGATCGACGGCGGCTTCTTGAGGTCCAGCGCCCTGACCATGCCGATCACCTCGACGAGCCTGCGCGCCACCGTCTCTCGCAGCTCAGGCGCGTGCAGACGCACGATCTCGAGCTCATGCTCGAGCGCCGGGTAGTCGAGCCACAGGTACAGGCAGCGGCGCTTGAGCGCCTCGGTCAGCTCGCGCGAGTTGTTCGATGTGAGCAGCACGACGGGGTGCGTGCGCGACTGCACTCGCCCGAGCTCGGGGATCGAGATCTGGAACTCTGAGAGGACCTCGAGCAGCATCGCCTCGAACTCCTGGTCGGTCTTGTCGATCTCGTCGATCAGCAGCACGACGGGCTCCTCCGAGGAGATCGCCGTCATCAGCGGCCGCGCGAGCAGGAACTCCTCACCGAAGATGTCCTCCTGCACGGCGTCCCATCCGGTGCCGGAGGCCTCGGCCTGGATGCGCAGCAGCTGCTTGCGGTAGTTCCACTCATACAACGCCTTGGCCTCGTCGAGGCCCTCATAGCACTGCAACCGCACCAGCTCACGGCCGAGGTAGGAGGCGAGGGCCTTGGCGAGCTCGGTCTTGCCGACGCCCGCGGGTCCCTCCACGAGGACGGGCTTGCCGAGCTTGGTCGCAAGGTAGGAGACCAGCGCGGTCGACTCACCAGGCAGGTAGCCCACCGCACGTAGACCCTCGGCGACGGCTGTTACAGAGGCGGGCGCCGGAGAAGATGCGGCCGGCGCCGCGGACGGTGAGCGGGGCATCGTCGACGCAATGATAGGCCCCGGGGCGGGGTTGGACGGGCGGGTGGCGGAAGACGATGACCCGGCGAAGCCCCAGCTCGTCCGAAGTCTACCCCGATCCGATTCAGCCAGTTGAAACACCCGGTCCCCCCGAGCCGGCTACTCGGGGCGCGGCGGTGGGTCCTCGAATGACATCTGCTCAGATGGAGAAGGGGGATAGCGCGGGCGCCCGCTGGCAGATCGGCGGGCGGCAGGCGCGGGCGAGGACGCCTCGGGGCGCGCGGAGGGCTCGCGGCGCGCCGGCGCCGGAGTTGCCCTGCGCGGGCGAGTCGGCGCGGGCACTGCGGGCGTGAGCTCCTGGTCGGGAGGGGGCTCTCGGAACGTCGCACGCACCTCGGGCTCGCGACGGGGCGTGTCGGGCTCGCGTGCTCGCTCGCCGGCGCGCGCTCGCGTCCGAGGGGGCTCGGGCCGTTCGCCGGCGCGCATCCGCCAGCCCGCATACGCGAGGCTTCCCGCGGCCACGAAGGCAAGGAAGAAGCCCCACTCGATGCCGACCGGATAGCCATTGCCGGCGGGACGGTCAAAGACGCGGTAGAAGATCAACAGCCCGGCCCACGCGCCGGCGATCATCACGACCGTGCCGTCGCCGCCGGGTAGATGAAAGTCGCGACCCTCGCCGCGGGCAAGCACCATCACCACCACGCCGGCCGCGACCAGGAACACCGCCGCCTCCACGAACGAGACGTCGCCGAAGGCATTGATGCTGTGCGAGTTGATCGCGCTTGTCTTGCGGTTGAGGCTCTGCAACCCGTACCAGGGGAAGAACATCGTCACGAGCAGCGCCAGCGACGCGAGTGCCGCGAGTCGCTGCTCGCGCTCGAGCGCACGCCAGGCGTGGGCGAGCCGCGTCATCTGGGTGTGTCCCTCCTGCCGACCGTCTCGCTTGCAGTCACTCGCCTAGTCTAGGAGCGGGCGCGACGCTATTGATGCGACACGGCGATCGTGCCCGTCGTCGTGGCGAAGTTGCCGGCGGGGTCCACCGCGGTGAGCGTCACCGTGAACGTACCGCCGCCGGTGGGGGTAAGCCACAGCAGCCGCTGGTTGCCGCGGCCGACGGTCGCTCTGTTCGTCCACACGACGCGGCCGCCCTGGTGGATCACCATGCCGACCGTCGAGACCTTCGACAGCGACATCTGCACGCCGCCGCGCGTGCCGCCGCGGAGCGTGCTGGTCAGCAGCCTGATCACCGGCGGCGTGTGCAGATCCGCGGTGAAACGCTGGGCCGTGGTGCAGTAGATCTGATCGCCGGCGATCTGACTGGAAGCCCCGGTGCTGGCCGCGCCGCGACCTACCGCGCTTGCGGCGGTCGCGCCGCCGGTTGCGCCGGTGGTGCTCTCCGAGCCCCCCGGCGCTGGCGCCGGCGCAGGCGGCGGCGTGGGCGCCGCCGGCGTAAACGGCGGCCCATTGCGTGTGCGCTCGCAGAGGTGCTGAAGGAATTCCGTGAGCAGTTCGTGGTAGCTGAGGGTGGATTCCCCGAACTGGTCGTACAGCGACCAGGCGCCGGTGTCGTAGCGTGGCACCTCCGCTCGGGCCTCGGCGTCGCCCGCTTCGAACAGCGCCAGCCCGAGCGGGTCCTTGGTGATCGACGCGTAGTCATACAGGCCGACCAGCGCCTGGATGAAGCCGTTGAGAATCCTGTCGTTGGGCGCATAGGTGTACTCCGCGTAGTTCGCCCCCGCCGCCGTGTTCACGCGCACACCCACCGGCGGCGGTCGCTGGAAGATGCCGAGCGCCTGCTGAGCCGCGGCCAGGTAGGCGGGTTCCTTGAACCGAGACCACGCCCGCGCGAGCACCTGCAAGGCGGTGCCCTGGGAGAGGCCGCTCGTCCACGGCGGCGAGCCCCCGTCGAACTGGAACAGGTACTCCCAGGCAATGCCCCCGGCGCGCTGCGTCGCGAGCGGCAGCACTTCGCCGAGCACCTGGCGCAGGTTGGCGTTTTCGTGTCCGCTCAGGAAGTAGCCGTTGGCCTCGCCGAACGTCCCCAGCCACTGGATCTCGATGCCCTGGCCGGCGTAGTACTGCCACACGAGCAGGCTGTGAGGAAAGCTCACGCGGACGCCATTTGACAGTAGCGGCTCGGTCGTCCACCACTGCCGGTTTCGTTCCAGCGTCAGAAACAGCGCGGGCAGGCGTGAGGGGATCAGGTCGCCGCTGGCGGCTATCGCTTGCAGGTTTGCGAGCACCGCGCCGAGCTCCGTGTGACGCGTGCCGCTCAGCCTGCCGAGCGAGCGCTGCGCTGCGAGGTAGCTGCCATACGCCTGCTGGTAGGCGGCCGCGGTGATCGCTCCGCTGCGCTGCAGGCTCAGCAGCGCCGCGGAGACACTCGGGCCGCGACGCGCGGCCGGGCGCGCGGCCGAGGAGCGTTCGGCGGCGGCGGGGAGCGTCGTGAGCCCGCCGAGGATCAGGGCGCCCGCGAGCAGGGCGCAAAGATTCTTGGCGGGCTCACGACGGATGCTACGCACGAGCAGATCTGTCGGCGCAGGGACCCTTGCAGGCCGGCGCCGCTGAATTGGCAGCACGCTCCCGAAACCATCCCGGAACGGGGGAGTTGCGTTAGCCGGTCTCCCGTTCGCGGGCCGATCGCCCGCACCCGCCAGCCGCGCCGCTTCGCGGTCGCTCGGCGACGACCTCGCAAGAGCTCGCCCCCCGGCTACTCGCGGTCGAGCTCCAGGTCGTCCGGCTCGAGCTCGTCCTCCTCGTCATCGACGTCCTCCTCGCCGGCCAGCAAGACATCCTCGCCGGGCTGGTAGGTGACGCGAAAGTGCTCGATCAGTTCGTCACGCTTGTCCTCGTCGAGCGGGGAGTCCTCGGAGATCAACACCCAGTCGGTGCTCTCGAACTCCTCCGCGGCGAAGATCTCATGGTCGACCTCCGGCGAGTCGTCGACGACGATCAGGACCTCGGTCTGGGGATTGAAATAAGTGCCCGGACGGATCGCCAGCTCGTCGAGCTGAAATCGGCGCGCGTCGCTCATGGCGCGTTTATACCCGACTTGAAGGCCTCGATGTTCACTCGAAGGGCCTCGATGCTCACGGGTCAAGCTCCTCCAGCGTGCGCGTCACCTCGGCCTCCACGTCAAGCGGCTGCAAGCCCTGGCGGGTGCGCCTTTCGTTACGGGCGACGACCAGCTGGCGCACCTCCTCGGTGAGGCCGGCGTCGTGCGCCCACGGCTGCGCGGGCTCGAGCAGCCTCGCGACCTCGGCGTCGATGTCGAGCGCCGGCTGCCCTCGTCCGACCATACGGTCGCTGCGCGCGCGCAGCATCTGGCGGATCTCGAGCTCGCGCTCCGCGCGCCCTGCGGCGGAGCCGGCCGGCGGCGCCGGCGGACCGCTTGCGGACTCTTGCTCCGGCGCGAGCCCTCCTTCGCCGATTTGGTCATAGCTGCTTCCGCGGCTCACGAGGAACACGACCGACATCACGACTGAGAGCGCTACGGCTCCGAACACCACGATCGGGAAGGCGCTCTGCACATGGAGATTGTTGCCGATCGGACCGCTCTTCGCTACCCTGGCAAATCGAGATTGACTGACCAGTCAATCGATTGTCCCGCGCCGGCCGTCAGGCCCGCCAGCCGCTAGGAGATCCAAGAATGGTCGATTTCACGCTCACCGACGAGCAGAAGAGCCTCCGCGAGATGGCGCACGACTTCGCCGTCAAAGAGATCCGCCCCGTCGCCTGGGAATACGACAAGGACGGGACCTGGCCCCAGGACATCATCGAGAAAGCCTGGCAGGTCGGCCTGATGAACTCGCACATCGAGGAGGAGTACGGCGGCGCCGGAGCGGGCTATCTCGACGGCTGCCTGATCGAGGAGGAGCTCTCGTGGGGCTGCTCAGGCATCCAGACCTCGCTCGGCTGCAACGGCCTGGCGACCGCACCAATCGCGCTGGGCGGCTCCGAGGAGGTCAAGAAGAAGTACCTGGGCATGCTCACCGAAGCGCCGAAGCTCGCCTCCTTCTGCCTGACCGAGCCCGACGCCGGGTCGGACGTCTCGGGCATGCGCACGACCGCTGTCAAGGAGGGCGACAAGTACGTCATCAACGGATCCAAGTGCTTCATCACCAACGGCGGCTACGCCGACTACTACACGGTGTACGCGAAGACCGACAAGGACGCCGGTCACCGCGGCATCTCCGCGTTCGTGGTCGAGCGCGATTGGGGGGTGGTGGTCGACAAGAAGGAGGACAAGCTCGGCCAGCGCGCCTCCAACACGGCGACGATCTCCTTCAACGACGTCGAGGTGCCCGCCGAGAACCTGCTCGGAGAGGAGAACAAGGGCTTCAAGCTCGCGATGATGACCCTCGACCGAACCAGGCCGGGCGTCGCAGCGATGGCGACCGGCATCGCTCGCGCGGCATTCGAGTTCGCCACCGACTACTCGCGCGAGCGAGTCCAGTTCGGGGTGCCGATCGCGATGCACCAGGCGATCCAGTTCATCATCGCCGACATGGCGACCGAGATCGAGGCGGCGCGCCTGCTCACCTGGAAGTCGGCCGTGATGCTCGACAGCGGCGAACGCAACACGCTGATCTCCTCCCACGCCAAGCGCTTCGCGGCCGACACCGCGATGAAGGTCGCCACCGAAGCCGTCCAGGTCTACGGCGGCTACGGATTCATCAAGGACTACCCGGTCGAGAAGCTCTTCCGCGACGCCAAGATCATGCAGCTTTACGAGGGCACCTCGCAGATCCAGCGCCTGGTCATCGCCCGCGAAACGCTGCTGCCCCGCCACGTCGAGGAGCCGGCGGCGGTCGGAGGGGTGGAAACCGTCGCCGTGTAGCGGGTGCAGGCCCGAGCGCCGCCGCGGGCGGCGACCGGGCCCGTCGCTCAAGCTCCAGCGATGCTCAGCCGATGAAAAGCGGCTGGCCGTAGTTCGACACCTGCGCGCCGTTGATGACACGCACGAGCACCCGATAGACGCCGCGTTTGACGGGCACGACACGGCTGAACGCCGAGCTGCCGGCATCGCGGTGGCGCAGTCGTGTGCCGCCGACGAGCACGCCGCGGCCACGGGTGATCCGCAAGATCGCCACTTCCATCCCGTCCTCGGCCGGCGCAACCGTGCCGTAGATGCGTGCGAAGTGATGCCGGTTCGACCGCCCGACGTGGCTCGCGATGCGCACCGCGACGTTCTCGACCGCGACCGGGCTGATCACGGGCAGGTTGGTGGTTGTAACGACCCTGAATTGCGTCACCTGCGCCATGCCCAGGACCGCGAAGGAGAAGCTGCCGGTGGCGCTCGTGAGCTCGGGGTTGCCGAGGTTCCCAAAGCCCAAGTTGCCGGGCTGCGCGTTGGCCTGCAGGACGACCACGCGGTTGCCGTTGCCGGTGCCCGAGAGCGTGCCCTGAACGGTCACAGTCCCTCCAAAGAGAACCGGGTTGGGGGTAGCCAGGATCGCCAGCGACAGCGGAACCTTGGTCGTGAGCAGGGTTTCGTCGCCCCCGATGCTCGCCCCGGCGCTGTTGACGGCAATCAGCCGATAGTGGTACACGCTGAGCGGCTGCAATCCCGCCACAGGCAGGCTCACTTTCAGCCGGTGCGTGCCGGCTCCCGCGTCGGCGATCAACGTCTGCCCCCCGTAGGCCCTGGTCAGGCCATATTGGAAGTAGTAGGAGGTGTCGCTGCCGTTCGGGTCAACCGAGCCGGTGAGCGTCGCCGAGGCGTAGCTCACTTCTCGTGCCCCGCCCGTTGACACCGACGGGCGGATCGCCGCCTGCGCGGGGGCGGCCAGCGCCAAGGTGGGGGCGGACACGGCAAGCGCCGCGATGGCCGCTGCCGACACCTGCATGCGCCGCCGTCGCGTCCTGATCGCTCGCGCGCTTTCTTTGCTCGTTGGTCCTGCCGTGAATGCTCTGAATGAACGCATGTTTGCCTCCTACCGGCTACTTCGCTCGCTGACTCTTCTGCACGAACCCGGCAATACGCCGGAAGGTGCGGCCGGGCGCGCAAGCGCTAGGCTGCCGCAACCCTAGCCAGCAGAGGAGACGCAACGAATGTTCGTGTTCAAAGCCGCCGTCGTGGGCGCCGGGACGATGGGCGGACAGATCGCTCAGACGATCGCCGCCGCGGGCATCCCCGTAGTGCTCAAGGACATCGACGACGCGCTCGTGCAGGCAGGCCTCGAGGAGGCCCGCAACGTCACCGCCGGCCAGATCTCAAGGCTCGCGGAGAAGGGCAAGATCACGACGGAGCAGGCGGAGGCGCACATCGAGGAGATCCTCGGGCGCATCCACGGGACGACTTCGTATGAGCGATTCGGCGACGTCGACTTCGTGGTCGAGGCGGTGCCGGAGAAGATGCAGATCAAGCAGGACGTCTTCGCGCAGCTCGATGCTGCCGTGCCGGGTCACGCGATCCTGGCGTCGAACACCTCCTCGCTGTCGATCACCGAGATCGGCGAAGCGACGCTGCGTCCAGACAAGGTCGTCGGGTTCCATTACTTCTACCCGGCCTCGATCATGCCCCTGATCGAGATCGTCGAGGGTGAGGAGACCTCGGCGGAGACGGTCGGCGCGGCCGTCACGTTCGCCCAGGCGATCCGCAAGCAGCCGATCACCTGCGCGGAGGTGCCGGGGTTCGTGGTCAACCGCATCCTCAACGCGGGCACGTCTGAGATCTGGCGCGAGCAGGAGGAGAAGGGGCTGTCGATCAAGAAGATCGACGACGGCGTCGGCGCGGCCCGCGTGATCCCGGTTGGCCCCTACCATCTCGTCAACCTGCTCGGCCTGGACACGGTGTTGCATGTGGCCGAACACCTCGCCGAGTCCTACGGCGACGAACGCTTCTACGTGCCCAAAGGGATGCAAAAGCTGGTCTCCGAGGGCAAGCTCGGCGCCAAGACCGGCGGCGACGGCTTCTATGACCCCGAGGGGAAGCCCAACATCGAAGGCGACGGCGACCCGGACGTGGATCAGCTCATCGAGCTGCTCACGCTGAAGACGTTCGTCGAGGCGTGCCTGGTACTCGAGGAGGGCGTGGCCACGCACCGCGACATCGACTTCGGCCTGATGGCCGGGGCCGGCTTGGACCCGCGGCGCGGCCTGTTGCCGCCGTTCATGAAGGCGGACGTGGAGGGGTTGGACGCGGTCCTCGAGCGCTTGGAGGCAGCACAGGAGCGCGACGGCGAGCGCTTTGCGCCGCCGACGATCCTGCGCCGTCTCGTGGCTCAGGGTCGCCTCGGACAGAAGAGCGGGCAGGGCTTCTACGCCTACCCGCAGCCCGACGCAGAGCAGCCGGCGGAGGTCATCAAGCTCGAGACGCGCGGCGACGGCGTGGCGATCGCGTGGCTGGCGAACGGCCAGATGAACTCGATCTCACCGCAGGTGGTCGAGGACCTGGAGAAGGTCTGGGGCAAGGTCAAGGACTCCGGCGTACGCGCGCTCGTGATCGCCTCATCCAACCCCTTCCTGTTCTCCGCCGGGGCGGACATCAAGGCTTTCACGACCATGGACGAGTCCTCGGGCGAGCGGCTGATCAACGCCGCTCACGCCCTGTTCAAGGATCTCGGCTCAGACGGGATCGCGACGATCGCGGCAGTCAACGGCCTTGCATTCGGCGGTGGCTGCGAGCTCGCGATGGCTTGCGATGTGCGGATCGTCGCGCGTGCGGCGCTGTTCGGTCAGCCCGAGATCAAGCTCGGGATCATCCCCGGCTTCGGCGGAACCCAGCGCCTGCCGCGGCTGGTGGGTGTCAACAAGGCTCTGGAGATGAACACGATCGGCGATCCGATCCTGGCCGACGAAGCGTTCGAGTTCGGCCTCGCCAACCGCGTGGTGGAGGACCATGAGCTGCTCGACACGGCGCTTGCGTGGGCGCGCAAGCTGGCCGCGCAGGCTCCGCTCGCCCTGGAGCAGATCAAGCGGATCTCCGGCGCCGGTGATCTGGACGAAGGCATCGACGCCGAGAAGCGGGCGTTCGCTTCGGTGTTCTCGAGCGCCGATGCCAAGGAGGGCATCGCGGCCTTCCTCGGCAAACGCGCGCCACAATTCAAGGGGAGCTGATCGGGGTGGCGCGGGTCGGTTGGTTGACGTGGGTGGAGTGATGTTTCTCGCGCGGGCGGCGCGTATCACCATGGCTGTACGCCGCCTGTGAGGAGACATCCAACAACGCCGGCGGCGGGCATCGGCCCTGCAGCAGAAGATGAGCTCGCCCGCTTGGCCGAGCTCGTCCGCGACGCGCGCTCGGTCGTCGCGCTCACCGGGGCGGGCATCTCCGTCCCATCGGGCATCCCCGACTTCCGTACGCCCGAGACGGGTCTGTGGGAGACCGTCGACCCGATGCAGCTCGCCCACATCGATGCCTTCCGCAGCGACCCCGTGCGCTTTTGGGAATTCTATGGGGAGCGCTTCGCGACGCTCGGCGCAAAGGAGCCCAATCCCGCCCACGCCGCGCTCGTCGCGCTGGAGCGGGCGGGGATGCTCGAGGCGGTGATCACGCAGAACATCGACATGCTCCACCGCAAGGCGGGCACGCGCGAGCTCGTCGAGGTGCACGGCAGTATCGAGTCCTGCGCCTGCCCGAGCTGCGGCGGGGGCGTCGCTCGCGAGGAGGTGCAGGCGCGCGTGCTCGAAGACGCGCTTGGAGTTCCGCGTTGCGAGCGCTGCCGCGAGCCGTTGAAGCCGCAGGTGGTCCTGTTCGGCGAGATGCTCGCCGAGGAGCCGCTGCGGCGCGCGCAAGAGCTGTGTGAACGGGCGGATCTACTCCTCTGCATCGGCTCCTCGCTCGAGGTCCACCCGGTAGCAGGACTGCCGCGGCTGACGCACGATTCCGGTGGCGCCGTGGCGATCCTCACGCGCGGCCCGACGCCGCTCGACGGCCTGGCGAGCGTCCGCCTGAGCCGCGATGTCGTCAATGAGATGCAGGGACTGCTCGGCGCGCTTGGAGTCGAATCCCCCGCAGTTGGCAAAGGCGGCCACGCGCGCGTGGCAGGCACATGACCGCTCGCCCGTAGGCCCTACGGGCGCACGAACGTATCCGGGTCCGGCCCCGTCCGACGGTCTTCGTCGAGCGCTCCGATCGCCCTCATCTCGCCGTCGCTGAGCGCGAAGTCGAACACGTCGAAGTTCTCTTGGATGCGCCGTGCGGTCACCGACTTGGGTATCACGACGTTGCCGAGCTGCAGGTGCCAGCGGATGACGATCTGCGCAGGCGTCTTCGAATTCACGTCTGCGATCTGCACGATCGTCGGGTCCTCGAGCACCTGTCCCTGCGCCAGCGGGCTCCAGGCCTCGGTGACGATCATCATCTCCTGGTGCTTGCGCCGAAGGATCGGCTGCTGGAGGTACGGATGCAGCTCGATCTGGTTGATCGCAGGCGTCTCACCGGTCTCGGCGACAACGCGCTGCAGGTGCGCGGGCTGGAAGTTCGACACGCCGATCGACCGCGTCAAGCCTTCGGAGTGCAGGTCGATGAACGCCTTCCAGGTGTCCACGTAACGGTCGTGCGACGGCACCGGCCAGTGGATCAGATAGAGATCGACGTGGTCGAGCCGCAGGCACTCGAGGCTCGCCCGCAGCGCCCGCTTCGCCTCCTCAAAGCCCTGGTCGTCGTTCTGGCACTTGGTCGTAACGAACACCTCGCCGCGGTCGAGCCCGGAGGCGCGGATCGCCTGCCCGACACCCGCCTCGTTGCGGTATGCCGCGGCGGTGTCGATGTGGCGGTAGCCGATCGACAGCGCCTGCGCGACGGCCTCGGCGGTCTCGCTCGGCGGGATCTGGAAGACGCCGAAGCCGAGTTGCGCGACCGTCGCTCCGCCTCGAAGGGGGACGTGGGGGATCTGCTCTGCGGAGGTGCTCATGCTCGGAGAAATGCCCAACCGCAGATCAGCCTAAACCACGTAGGCACACGCTCGCTCCCAAGAGCGCCGCGGGGATCGCCACGTTCCCGCTGCCGGTGGCCACGTCGAGCATTTCGTCGCCTGGCGCGACGCCGACCTGCTCGACGACGACCTCGGCGACCTCCTCGATCGTGTGCGCGAGGTCCGGATAGTCGCCTGTCGACCACATCATCTTCTGTCCCGCCTTGATCCCACTCACGTCGATGCTCATCGCTCTCGCCTCCCGTTCGGGTATCGCCTACTCACGTGGCGCTCGACAGCTCGCGCCGGCTGAGCTCGCGCACGGGGTCGATGCCCCAGCGTGCGGCGACGGCCGTCAGCTCTCCGTCGAGCTTCCAGCGATCTGGCTGCTGCGTGCCCTCGTGCTCGGGGCTAGCCCCCTTCAGCGCCATGCAGCCGGCGTTCTCGCCGATCGCACGTATCGCCCGTACCTCCTCGCCGCTCAGACCGGCCGCGCCGCTCACGGCGGCCAGCTCGGCGCGCTTGTCCTCGACCGGGCGGGCATCTGCTCCGCTCTCCTGGATCAGAGTGGGGGCGACGCAACGCACGGGTGGATGCGCCAGGTTCCAGGCGCACGCGAGCTGCAGCATGGTCAGGCCGTGGCGCTCGGCGTAGGGGCGCATCCGCTCGAGCTTCTCGCGGCCCGCCTGCGCCCATCCCTGCGGGCGGAACCTGCGATGGTCGTGCTCGGCGAAGGCCTCCTCGCTGCGCACGTCGTCATGGAAGATGCCCCCGTAGTCGACCACGCGAGTGATGAGACTCACGTCGTGCGCGGCGGCCGCGTCGAGCACGAGCTCGCCCGGCCATGGCTCGAGCGGGCCCAGGATAATCATCGCCCAGTCGATCTGCGCGGAGAAGCGCTCGAGGCAATCGATCAGGTCCAGCGTGAATCCGTTCGCTGGACCGGGCGCCACTCCCAGCAGTCGCGTGAGCCCAGCGTCGCGTATCGCCTGCATCGCCTCCCACACGGCTGCGCTGGAATAGCCGGCGCGGTCTGGATTGTGCAGCAGCAGCAGGTCGAAGTGATCGGCCCCGCAGCGCTCCAGGCTGCGCTCGGTCGCCATGCGCAGATAGCCGGCGTATTCGCGCTCACCCCGCAGGCGCGCGTCGGTGAAACGGGGAAAGCCCTTCGCGCCCTCGCGCGACCCCTCGTAGAAATCGTGTCCGACTGCGCCGATCAGGCAGTAACCGTCGCGGTCACGCCCCTTCAGCGCGGCGCCGAGCGCGCGGTCGGCCTCTCCGGCGCCATAAGCATCGGCGGTGATCACCGTGTCGATGCCCTCGCCCGGGCGCAGCAGCGCGTGCAGGCGCGCATCGGCCAGCGGCTCGCCGAAGTGCATGAAGCGCCCGCCGCTCCACGTGCCGATCGCCGTCGTTGTCGGATCCATCGTCACCTCAGCCTAAACCCCGTCGCCGTGCGCGCGCGCAGCGCGGCTTCCAGGCGCTCCAGCGCATGCCGGACGATCTCCTCCTGTGGACCCGCAGCGGCCCCGTCGGCGCCGCGCTCGGTGTCGGCGCTCGGCTCGATCGGGCCCGCGTCCGCCTTCTCGGCGCTCGGCTCTGCGCCGGGGAGCGCTGCGCGTGCCTGAGCGGCAACTCCGGGGCGCAGCTTGTCGAGCTCGTCGATGCGAATCGCCAAGTCCTCCCGGCGCTCGGCGCGCAGCTCTCCAAGCGCCGCCGCATAGGCCGCGTCGAGCTCGATCGCCGCGTGGGCCATACGCCCGTGATCGAGATCCAAGCGTGCGCGCAAGACGAGGTCCTCGCACAGCAGCGCTGCCCCACGCGCTCCGAGCAGCTCCGCGAGGCGCTCCTGGGGGCGCAATGCCGCCGAGCGATCTCCGCGTCGTCGCCGCACGCCCGCCGATCTCCCGGTGCCCCCCGTCCAGGGCAGCTCGCGCGCGTGCAGCCAACGGCCGTCCGCCACCTGCTCACCCTCCCCCCAGCCGGCCCTGATCACGAGCGCCTGGACGGGGGAGACCTCGTGGATGTAGGGATCAGCCGACGCGATCCGGTGAAAGCTCAGGACGCGGTTGAGCACAGCCAGTGCCGCGCTCGCATCCCGCTCGGTATCGAGTTCCTCCAGCCACGCTTGCGCCTGGCGCTCGGCAGAAAGCGAGATCGGATCGACGATCGTGGCCCGCGTGGTCGCCACCGGCGCGGGCTCTGGTGGACCTCCAGCAAGCACCCTGCCAGGGCGCGAGCGCCGTAGGATCGGCAAGCCCGGTCCGCGAGCCGATGCACGGCGCGCCGCGCCGAGCGTGCCGAGAACGACGACGCGCTCCGGCTCAGCGCCGGCGCCCGAGCGCAGCAGATAGCGGCCGTCCGGCGGCCCGAGCTCCCACGGGAACTCGAATTGGAGAAACAGGAACAGACGCGCGGGCACGGCTGCACCGTATCCTTCCTCTCGCGCCGCGGCCGAGACCGGTCCGTGTGCTAGCCATTTCGAGATCGATCGACAGGAGCACAAGGATGTCTGACGGGAGCAGCGTCGCCAAGAGCCTGCGCGAGCGCTTCGGCGGCAACACCGAGGAGCGGCTCGGCAGGGCGCTGTCGGACCTGCTTGAAAATCCGCTGCTCACGGGGGCGATCGGACGCGCGTTCGACGCGCGCGAGAAGGCCTCCCAAGCGCAGGAGGTGGCCATGGGTGCGCTCAACATCCCTTCGGCCGCCGACATCGAACGCCTGACCCGGCGGCTGCGCGCCGTCTCGCACCGCTTGGAGGGCATCGAGGACGGCGTGCACCGGCTGGACCGCGCGCTTGCGCCGAGCGGCGTCGAGGCGCGCCTGTCGGCGATCGAGGAGCGGCTCGAAAGCTTGACGCACAAGCTGGGCGTGACGGGGAAGCCCGCCGCGAGCGCCGCGTCCGCGAAACCCGCGACTGCCAAGCCGGCCGGCAAACCAAAAGCGGCCGGCAAAGCAAAGGCGGCCGGCAAAGCAAAAGCGGCCGGCAAACCAAAAGCAGCCGGCAAAGCAAAAGCAGCCGGCAAAGCAAATCCCGCCCGCACGGCCAGAGCACGCACAGCGAGAGCAGGCGGCAAGGCGAGAGCAGGCGGCAGGGCCAAGCCGGCTGGCACGGCAAAAGCGGCCCGCAAAGCGAAACCTGCTCGGAGGGCGAAACCGAAACAGGCGTAGTCGGTCAGGGAGAAAGCGCCATAACGGCCGCGGCGCCCATCCGCTCGGCCGCGTCGAGCAATGAATGGTCGTCGATGTGGTGGCGCGCGCCGCTTGAGTCGAACGTGTCGGACACCGCCAAGATGCATGCGACGGGCACGCTTGCCGCCGCGCCAACGGCGAACAGGGCGGCGGTCTCCATCTCAATCGCCAGCGCCTCGTCGGCGCCCCGCCGGTGTCCGTTGTCATAGAACAGGTCGACGCTCACGATCGTTCCCGGGTGCGCCGAAGGTGCGCAGCGCGCAAGCGTCTCGGTGAGCGACGGGTCGGCGGCGATGCGCTCGCGTGCGCCCAGTGCTCGAGACGTGCCGTCGTCGCAGATCGACTCGCGCGCGACGACGAGCTCGCCGGGCGCGAGCGAAGGATCGAGCGCGCCGCACGTGCCGACGCGGATCGCGCGGCGGGCGCCCAGGGCGATCAACTCCGACAGGACGATCGCGGCAGATGGGCCTCCCATGCCGGTGGCCTGGACGGTGAGCGGCTCTCCGTCGCTGGCGGCGCCGGTGTAGCCCCATAGGCCGCGGTGGTGGTTGAACATGCGCGGGGCCACGAGCAGCGATTGGGCGAGAGCGAGCGCGCGTCCGGGGTCGCCCGGGAGCAGCACGCGCTCGGCGAGGGTCGCGGTCGGGCGCAGGTGAACCGGGACCTCGCCACGCGTGGGCTCACTGTGGGACATTCCACGCGACTTTAGACTGCGGTGCATGGGTAAGCCCTTCGTGTCGCGCACAAGTGGCTGAGCCCGGAGGCGACCCCGTGAGCGAGCCGGTCGAGCTGACGCTCGCGCAGGTCGGGGCGGCTGCCGGGGTCACGCCGACGACGGTACGGCGCTGGGTAAAGAGGGGGCTCGTGCCCGGATATGAGGGGAGCTGGACTCCGGCCGCCGCGGCCTATGTGAGGGTCGTGGCGCGGTTGCGCGCGCGGGGGCACACGCTCGAGCAGATCAAGCAGGCCAGTGACCATGGTCAGCTCGCGTCCGGACCGCTCGAGAACCTCTTCAGCGGCTCCGAGGGCCGGTACACGCTCAGGGAGATCGCGCGCGCCACCGGGCTGCAGGCGTCGCTGATCGAACGCATCTTCATGGCGATGGGCCTGGGCGCGTTGACCGCGCAGCCGATGTCCGAGGAGGACCTGCAGATGATGAAGTTCGTGGCGGCGATGCTGGACGCCGGCCTCCCGCTGGTCGCGTTCCTGCAGCTGGCACGCGTGTATGGGCAGGCGCTCGCCCAGGTCGCCGACGCGGAGGTCCGCCTGATCCATCTCTACGTCCACGAGCCGCTTATGCGCGAGGGGATCTCCAGCGTCGAGATCGCCGAGGAGATGGAGGGACTGGCGCGCGAGCTGATCCCGTTCGTCGTGCCGCTGATGAGCTTCGTCCACAATCGCTTCTTGGCGCAGTTCGTCGAGCAGGACGTCATTGGCCACATGGAGACCGACCTCGCTGAGAGCACCTCCGAAGAGGGACGCCTGCGGGTGGCGATCCTATTCGCCGACCTCGCCGGCTATGCGCGCTTGACGGTGGAGCGCGGCGACGAGGAGGCGTTGGGCGCCGTCGAGCGGTTCGTGGAGGCGGTCGAGCAGACGCTGCCGCACGACGCGCGCGTCGTCAAGACGCTCGGCGACGAGGTGATGGTGGTGGGCTCGGATGCGGCCGCGCTGACCGGATGGGCCGTGGAGCTCCAGTCCACGATCGCGCCCGGCGAGCCGCCGCCGCGGATCGGCATCCACTACGGCGATGCGCTCTACCGCGATGGCGACTACTACGGACGCGAGGTCAACCAGGCCGCGCGCGTGGTTGCGCGCGCTGGGGGCGGGGAGGTGCTCGTGACGCGCCCGGTCGTGGACGTGGCGGCGGGGGTTGACGGCGTCCAGTTCGACCGCATTGGCGAGGTGGGTCTGAAGGGGTTCTCCGAGCCGACGGAGCTGTTCACCGCGTCTCCTCGGACGGGGTAGGAGCGCGATCATGAGCGGCGATGGCCTCGGCGAGGCGGCTCGCGTTCTGGAGACCGTTCGCGCCGGGGGACTGCTGGCGCAGGACAGGCCCGTCGTGGCGATGCTGTCGGGCGGTCGGGACTCGGTGTGCCTGCTCGACGTCGCAGTTGAGCTGCGCGGCCCGGCGCAGGTGGGCGCGCTGCACGTCAACTACGGGTTGCGCGAGCAGTCCGACGCAGACGAGCGTCACTGCGTGCGACTTTGCGAGCAGCTGGGCGTGGAGCTGGAGGTGGTGCGCGAGGGACGCGCTTCGTCGGCGCAACGCTCGCGACCTGGCGCCTCCACCAACCTGCAGGCGTGGGCGCGCGAAGTGCGCTACCGAGCGGCGGCGCAGATGGCGCTGCAACGGGACGCGCTGATTGCAAGCGGGCACACGGCGAGCGATCAGGTCGAGACGATCCTCTACCGGCTGGCAGCGTCTCCGGGGAGGCGCGCTCTGCTGGGGATGGCGGCCAGTGACGGGCGGCTGGCGCGCCCCCTGCTGGAGCTGACACGCGAGCAGACGGCCGCCTATTGCGAAGCGCGCGGGCTTCAGTGGTGCGAGGACGAGAGCAACGAAAGCCTCGCGTACGCGCGCGCGAGAGTGCGCCATGGCCTGCTCCCGGCGCTGCGCGCCGTTCATCCCGCGGCGGAAGCCAACGTGGTGCGGACGGCGTGGCTGTTGCGCGAGGAGACCGAGCTGCTCGACGGCCTCGTCGCCGAGCAGCTCGCCGGTGCAGCGAGCATCGCGATCGCCCGCTTAGGTGAGCTGCCCGCGGGGCTGGCGCGCCTCGTCGTCGTTCGCCTCGCCGAGGACGCGGCCGGGACCTACGTTCCGCAAGCGGGCGCCCGTGTCGAGGAGATCCTCGCGCTCGGACGCCGCGGCGGCCGAGCGGAGCTGCACGTCGGCGGACACGCGGGAGCGGTGATCGAGGGCGGCGTGCTGAGGATGGTCAAGCTGCCGCCGCGCGCCTGAGGGGAGCGGTTTGCCGCGGCGCGCCCTGCGCGAGGCCGGGGAGCGTCGCTACCCCGCCCAAGCCGCCCCAAGGGCGGCTCCATCAAATCTCTAGACTCCCCCGCGTGGCCAGTCCCGCGCGCGCCGTAGCCGAGCCCGGAGTCGGACAGGTGCTTGTGAGCGCCGATGAGGTGCAGCGCCGGGTCGGCGAGCTGGGCGAGGAGATCTCGCGCGACTACGCGGGCCGCTCGCTGCTGCTGATCGGTGTCCTGAAGGGGGCCGTGTTCTTCTTGAGCGACCTGATGCGCTTCATCGACATCCCGGTCGAGGTCGACTTCATGGCGGTCGCGTCCTACGGCTCTGCGACGGACTCCTCCGGCGTCGTGCGAATCCTCAAGGACCTCGACGCGGCGATCGAAGGTCGCGACGTGCTGATCGTCGAGGACATCGTCGATTCCGGACTCACACTGCAGTACCTGATGCGGAATCTGGGCTCGCGCAACCCGCGCACGCTCGAGGTGTGCGCGCTGCTGACCAAGCCAGAGCGCCGCAAGGTCGATCTCCCGACCCGTTACGTCGGCTTTGAGATACCGAACCGCTTCGTCGTGGGATACGGGCTCGACTACGCCGAGCGCCATCGCAACTTGCCGTTCGTCGCGGTGCTCGAGCGTTAGAGGAAGGCGTCTGCCGGCGGCGTTCGAGGCGCGTCAACCGCCGGAAAGCTTGACCCTCCATGGTACGCTAGGGGACTGGTGGCCCCAACGTCAGACGGCGCCAAGACCCTCAGGATCACGTTATGAGCCGTTTCTTCAAGAGCGCCGCGTTCCCGATCCTCATTGTCGTGGTGTTGGCGTTCCTTGCCGTCAAACTCGTCAACCCGGGCTCCTCCAATCACCGGCCGCACAGTTACCAGACGCTCGTCGCGGAAGAGATCCCGAAGGGCGAAGTCAAGTCCGTCGAGCTCAAGAACAAGGGCAAAGCGCTCGAAGTCGAACTCAAGGACAAAGAAAAGTACGAAACCGGCTTCATCGACCAGGCGGCGCCTGAACTGATCAAGGAACTCCGGACCGCTGGCGTCAAATACAACGTCGAATCGGAAAAGAGCAGCGCGCTGCTGAGCCTGCTGACGTACATCATCCCGTTCGTCCTGTTCTTCGGGTTCTGGATCTTCCTCATGAATCAGGTCCAGGGTGGGGGCTCGAAAGTGATGTCGTTCGGCAAGTCGCGCGCCAAGCGCCTGTCGGCCGACTCGCCGAAGATCACCTTCCGCGATGTTGCGGGCGTGGATGAGGCCGTCGAGGAGCTGCACGAGATCAAGGAATTCCTCGAGAACCCCAAGAAGTTCCAGGCCCTCGGAGCAAGGATCCCGACGGGAGTACTGCTGTACGGCCCGCCAGGCACGGGAAAGACCCTGCTGGCGCGCGCCGTGGCGGGCGAGGCGGGCGTGCCGTTCTTCTCGATCTCCGGCTCAGACTTCGTCGAGATGTTCGTCGGCGTCGGGGCCTCGCGCGTGCGCGATCTGTTCGAGCAGGCCAAGCAGAACAGCCCGTGCATCATCTTCATGGACGAGATCGACGCCGTCGGGCGCCACCGCGGCGCGGGGCTCGGCGGCGGACACGACGAGCGCGAGCAGACGCTCAACCAGCTGCTGGTCGAGATGGACGGGTTCGAGGCCAAGGACAACATCATCATGATCGCCGCCACCAACCGGCCCGACATCCTCGACCCTGCGCTCCTGCGCCCGGGCCGCTTCGATCGGCAGATCGCCGTCGATCGTCCCGACCGCAAGGGCCGGGCCAAGATCCTCGAGGTGCACACGCGCGGCAAGCCGCTGGCGAAGGTGATCGACATCGACGCCCTCGCCGGTCAAACCCCCGGCTTCACCGGCGCCGACCTCTCCAACCTGATCAACGAGGCCGCCCTGCTCTCCGCCCGCACAGGCAAGCGCGAGATCGGCCAGGACGAGCTCGAGGAGGGGATCATGCGCGTGATCGCCGGCCCCGAGAAGAAGACGCGCGTGATGAGCGAGAAGGAGCGGCTGATCACGGCCTACCACGAGATGGGGCACGCGCTCGTCGGCCACTTCCTGGAGCACTCGGACCCTGTCCACAAGATCTCGGTGATCTCCCGCGGGCAGGCGCTCGGCTACACCATCTCGATGCCCCAGGAAGACCGCTTCCTCACCACCCGCGCCGAGCTCAAGGACACGATGGCCATGACCCTCGGCGGCCGCGCCGCCGAGGAGCTCGTCTTCAGCGAGATCACCACCGGTGCCTCCAACGACATCGAGAAGGTGACCGCCACCGCCAAGCAGATGGTGATGCGCTTCGGGATGAGCGAGAAGCTCGGCCCGCGCGTCTTCGGCCACGACCACGGACAGCCGTTCCTCGGGCGCGAGTTCTCCACCGAGCCGGACTACTCAGACGAGATCGCGCGGGAGATCGATGACGAGGTGCGCCGCATCATCGAGTCCGCGCATCAGCGTGCAAGGGACATCCTCACCGAGCATCAGCACGACCTCACCAAGATCTCCGAGATCCTCGTCAAGCGCGAGACGATCGAGAAGGAGGAGTTCCTTGCTCTGCTCGCGGGCAAGAGCGAGCAGGAGGTGTTCGGCATCGAGGAGGAGACCAAGCCCGAGCTGCCCGTACCGCCACTGCCCGCGGACCGCGCTGAGCGCGAAGCGCCGCGAACGATTCCGCGCCCCGGGCTCGCCGGTGGCACCGCGGAGCTGCGCGGGTCTGACCCGGAGCGCCCCGAGCTCGCCTGACGGCGACCACCGGTCGGGAGGGTCTCGGTTGGGTGAGGTGATGGTTGCTCGCTGCGAAGTCCGTATCACCATGGTTATACGGACCCGGTTTGGAGGATCAAGCTGACGTGACGCGCTCCTATCGCCTCATGGGCGTCCTCAACGTGACGCCGGACTCGTTCTCCGACGGCGGACGCTTCCTGGCGCCCGAGCCGGCGATCGAGCACGGCCTTCGCCTGATGGCCGAAGGAGCTGACATCGTGGATGTCGGCGGCGAGTCCACCCGGCCCGGCGCCGAACCGGTTGGGGCACAGGAGGAGCGCTCGCGCGTTCAACCGGTGATCGAGGGCTTGGCGGCCGCCCGCGGGAGCGTGCAGATCTCGATCGACACATCCAAGGCCGCCGTCGCGCAGGGGGCGCTCGCCGCGGGCGCGAGCCTGGTGAACGACGTGACCGCGCTGCGCGCCGACCCGGAGATGGCGGGGGTGGTGGCCGACAGTGGCGCGGAGTGCTGCTTGATGCACATGCGCGGCGAGCCGCGCACGATGCAGGCGGACCCCCGCTACGGGGACGTCGTCGACGAGGTCAAGGGTTTCCTGGAAGAGCGGCTGGCGTTCGCGGTCGGCGAGGGGGTGAGCGAGCGGTGCGTGCTGATCGATCCGGGCATCGGTTTCGGCAAGACGGTCGCCCACAATCTCGAGCTGCTGCGCCGCCTGGATGAGCTTCTGACGCTTGGCCGCCCGATCGTGATCGGAACCTCGCGCAAGCGGTTCCTGGGCCAGATCGCGGCGGAGGCGTTCGCGGCACGCGATGTAGCGGCGCCGACGGCCGGCGCGCGACGGAGGCCCGCGACCGGTGAGCGCTACGCGGCGCTCGCGCCGCTGGATGCGTCCGCGCGGCTGCCGGGCACGCTTGCCTCCAACGTGCTCGCGCTCGAGCGCGGCGCGAGCGTGTTCCGCGTCCACGACGTGGCAGCGGTACGCGAGGCCCTCGCTGTCGCGGGTGCTACGTTGGGCGAGAGATGGACGGCGAGGAGCACCCCGACGACGCCGACGAGCTAGACGACGAGCGCGACGGCCTTGACTCCGATCGCGAGGAGACCGCCGAATCGGTCACGATCGAGATCACTGGGCTCTCGCTCTACACGCATCATGGGGTGAGCGAGGCCGAGCGCGAGGTGGGCCAACGGCTGGTCATCGACCTGCGCCTAGACGTGGGCGAAACAGACGCGACCGTGACCGACTCGATTGAGGACACCGTCGACTACGCCGAGGTGTGCCAGCTGGTCGCGCTGATCGCACAGCAGCGCTCGCACAAGACGCTCGAGCGGCTGTGCGGATCGATCGCCAACCGCCTGTTGGCCGACTACGAGCTGGAAGGCGTGTGGGTGAAGGCGACCAAGCCCGAGCCCCCGATCGCGCTGAGCGTTGACGAGGTCTCGGTCGAGGTCTGGCGCGAGGCGGAAGCGTGAGTGCGCCTGCGCTCTTCCGGCTCGCCGTCGAGCGCGGAGACCTCGAGGCGGCCGGCGAGCTGTTCGCCGAGGACATCGTCTTTCACAGCCCCGCCACATTTCATCCGTTCGTCGGCCGTGACACCGTGACGCGGCTGCTCGCCGAGGTGATCCAAGTGCTCGAAGACTTTCGCTACACAGATGAGCTTCTCACCGATGGAGCGCACGCGCTGATCTTCCGCGCGAGCGTCGCGGACAGGGAGATCGAGGGCGTCGACCTCCTGCGCATGAATGCGCAGGGCGAGATCGCCGACTTCACCGTGCTCCTACGACCGCTCTCCGGGCTCGTGCCGTTCGCCCAGGCGATGGCTGAGCGGGTTGCAGCCGCGGGCCTGCAGACGGCTCGTCTCTGAGCCGCCTGGCAGATACCGTCCGCAAGATGCCCAAGCGCAGCGGCCTGCTCGGACTCGGCTCAAACGTTGGCGAGCGCCGCGTCCACCTGCAGGCGGCGGTCGAGGCGCTGCCCGCCGTCGGCGTGCGCGTGCTGTCGAGCTCCTCCACCTACGACACCGATCCGGTTGGCGAGAAGCTCGACCAGCCGAGCTTCCTCAATGCGTGCCTGCTGGTCGAGACGGCGCTCGAGCCGCTGGAGCTGCTCGACGCCGTCAAGGGCCTGGAGCGCGAGCTGGGTCGCCGGGATGCCGAGATCCGACACGGTCCGCGTGCGATCGACATCGACATCCTCATGCTCGGCGAGCTCGAGCTGCGTCACGAGCGCATGTCCCTGCCGCATGCGCAGCTGCTCACTCGACGCTTCGTCCTGATTCCGGCGTTGGAGCTCGACATCGACTCCTCGCTCCCCGACGGACGCAGCCTCGCCGACGCACTCGCAGCTCTCCCTCTCGAGGAGGGCGTGCGCTGGGCCGGCCCGCCGCTCGAGCCGCCCGAAAGGAATCGCTCGGAGCCGGAGTCCTAGCTCATGGACGCGATCAAAACTAAATTCAGGAGAAGCCATGAGTGTCGAGATTTCGAAGCACGTCGTTCCCGCGGTAGCCGTCACAGCCGTCCTCGTGATGGCGGGCTGTGGTGGCTCATCGTCGAAGTCGACCTCTGCTTCCACCGCTGCGGCCGACCCCTCGTCGCCGAGCGCCGCGAGCGCTGCACGCAGCGCCCCGGCAGCTCCGCGGCCGAAGACGTCCGTGGCGGTCGCCGCTCAACGGCGGAGACCTGCCCCCTCAAAGAAGCACTCGACCAACCGCCGGGGCATCGGCGCCCCCGTCGGCAAGCCGGCTACGGTTGCCGCGCCGACGACCCGGTCGCCTATGTCCCCGCCGAGCGCGCCTCAGCGCGAGCAAGCAACGACCGTTCCAACGCACCGGGCTCCTGCGGCCAAGCCGAGCCCCCCAAGACCCACGCCGGCCGCACCCAAGCCGGCGGCGGCCCCGCAGCCGCCGGTCGCACGAACCTCGCCCGACCAAACGTCCTCCCAACCGGTCTCTCCCGCGACGGCGATTCCTCAGGGCAATGGCGGCGACGGCGATCGCGACAACAATGGTGGCCCCAGCGACGGCGACGGCGACCTCTAGCGCCGGAGAATGACGCGCGAATCAGTGGACTACGATCCTGCCCCTCATGCCTTGGGAGACGTGGACAGTGCAGACGTAGGCGAACGTTCCCACGCGGTTGAAGCGGACCGTGAAGGAGCCGTTGGAGCCGGTGCGCGAGTGGACGGTATGGAACGCTTCCCGGTCCAGCGAGGCGGTCGGTCGATGTGGCCTCAGGCCGCGACTGAGCCGCCGTTGCCCCAGCTGGCGAGCCGCAACAGCGTGGCGCTGCTCACGTCGCGTCCGGATACGACGCAGAGGTGCCCGTCGCGCAACCAGCTGACGACCGAAGCGCCGTTCTCTGTGAGCAGTCGGAAGGGCGTCCGCTCGCGCCACGCGATCATGCCACCGCTCGACGGCGGCGCCGGGGTTCCGGCGACGATCGCGTAGCCGATCCGATGACCGCGGCCGTCCGCGTAGAACACCGTCGTCACAGTCCGCCCGCCGACACGGTCGGTTCGCGCGCCGGTCGAGCGCCAGCCAAAGCGCTCCCCCCAATAGGGGAACGACACGCCGTCGACGGCTGCGACCAGCTCGGTGCGGTTGCCGTTGCTCTCCGACGGCGCGGTCGTGGTCGCAGGACGAAGGGTCAGGGCAGACGCCGCGCGCAGGCTGAGCGCCGAGGGGTGGCCACCCCCGGAGCTCGCGGCAATTGCGATCGCGATAGCCGCGACGGCGGCGAGCGCACCGGCGGCCGCGAGTCGCCGCGCCGGGCCGAACGAGCGAACGGCGCGCCCGGTGGAGCCGGTGATGCGCCGTCGCCGCGCGGGCCGAGACCTGCCGGCGATCAGCGACTCCACTTCGCGGTGAAGCGAGTCGGGCGCCCGCACGTCGATCGCGCGCACGAACTCGACCAGCTCGGATTCGGTCTGTGGGCGTCGATCGGTCATCGTGTCTCTCTACTTGGGAGGACTCCGCCGGCCCGCATTTGTTCCCTCCGGGCGGCTGCCGTCGCAGTCCGGGGAGGCGCGGAATCAGGCGGGCCAGCACCGTGCCGGGCGTCCTCGGGTGCAGGCTCAGGCGCAAGGCGCTCGGCGACCTGCTTTCGAGCCCGGAACAGCCTGGTCGTGATCGTTGCCTCGCGGACGCGCAGCGCACGGGCCGCTTCACGATAGGAGAGGCCGAGGATGTCCACCGCGACGAGCGCCAGGCGAAAGTCCTCCGGCAGGGCGGCGATCGTCGCGTACACCTCGTGAATCTCCAACGCCTGCTCGGGTCTGCCCATCGGCTTTGTGTCGGCGGTGACGACATCCTCGAGCGTGGCCACCGTGACCGGGCGCCGGCCGGCCGTGCGACGGCTGGTCAGAAACGTGTTGCGCAGGACTCGCATCAAGTAGTAGAGATCGTCGTCGCCATGCAGCACGCGCGGCCGTGACAACACCCGGGCGAAGGTCTCCTGCACCAGATCCTCGGCGTCCTCGCGCGAGCCGCACAGACCCCACGCGGCGCGATACAGGCGGTCGACGTGCTGGCTCAGCGACTGTGGATCCAGAGTGCGCATTTGGCGTGTCGGAGTGAGACGTCCACCGGCGACGCTCAATCTCGTCGATGCGACTCTAGCGCCGGGAAGGATCCGGGTGCGGCGGCATCTTTGTTCGTGATCAGGATGCGCAAACGCCTTCTCGTCTCCTCGCGGTCGCGCTCGGCGCCGCCGTCGCGGTGTTGCCGGCCGTCGCCGGGTCGGAAACTGCGCCGACGATCGCGGCGGAAAACTTCGGCGGCAGCATCTATGGCCAAGGCCGCGTTGCGCCATCGCCGGCGTTCGGCACTGAGCGTCAAGCTTGCAGTGAAGCCCGCGAGCGGCTCGCCGGTCACGATCACGCGGGCCGTCGTGATGCATTCCTGACGCCTGCCCCGAGCAGAGCCCGCGGCGCTCCGCTGTCATCCCGCCGAGCATAATGGTCGCCGATGCTGCTCGTCGTCGACGTCGGGAACACGCAAACCCACTTCGGAGCGTTCCGCGGCGAGGAGCTGCTCGAGCACTGGCGCTTCGCGACGGTGCGCCAGTCCACCGCCGATCAGCTCGGCGCGGCGCTGCGCAACCTGCTCGAGCTCCGCGGATACGGATTCACCGACGTCGAGGCCTCGATCGTCTCCTCTACGGTGCCCCAACTCGAGCCCGAGTGGACGTCGATGGCGAGTCGCTATCTCGGCCACGAGATGCTGGCGGTCGGCCCGGGGACGAAGACCGGCATGGCGATCCGCTACGACAACCCGCGCGAGATCGGCGCGGACAGGCTCGTAAACGCGGTGGCCATTCGCGCTCGCTTCGGCGGCCCGGCGGTATGCGTGGACTTCGGCACGGCGACGACCTTCGACGTCGTCTCGCGCGAGGGCGAGTACGTCGGCGGGGCATTGATGACCGGCATCGAGATCTCGCTCGACGCGCTCTCCGAACGGGGTGCGCGGCTCCCCAAGGTCGACTTGGCTCCGCCGAAGAGCGTGATCGGCAAGAACACGATCGACGCGATCCGCTCCGGCGTCGTGTTCGGGTATGCCGGTGCGATCGATGCGATCCTGCGCCGCCTGTACGAGGAGCTCGGCGAGCGCGCCGCCGTCGTCGCCACCGGCGGCCTGTCGGGGCTCGTCGTCCCGTACACCGAGGAGATCCAAGAGGTCGACGACCTGCTCACGCTGACCGGGCTTCGGCTGCTGCACGCGCGCAACTCATAGACGCGCAACTCACGAGGCCATAATTGGGTCATGCCTTCCGCCGCCCGCCTGGCCGACCCCTGGATGCTTGGCTCGCTGCGCGTGCCCAATCGCGTCATCCTGGCGCCGCTCGCGGGGATCGGCAATTGGTTCGTGCGGCTGCAGGCGAAGCGATTTGGGGCAGGGATGGCGGTCTCGGAGATGGTCTCCTCCCACGCGATCCATTACGGCAACGAGAAGACCTGCTTGGAGATGCTGCGGATCGATCCGCGCGAGCGGGCGGCCGGCCCGGTCTCGATCCAGCTGTTCGGCGAAGACCCGGCGATGATGCGCTCGGCGGCCGCCCACGTGGCGCGCGCAGGGGCGGATGCGATCGACATCAACATGGGCTGCCCGGTGCCGAAGGTGCGCAAGACGGGCGCGGGAGCGGCGCTGCTCGACGATCCAGATCGTGCCGTTGCAGTGGCATCAGCGGTGGTTCAGGGGGCGTTGCAGGAGACGGGCGGTCTGCCGGTGACTGTCAAGCTGCGCTCCGGCCTTCGTCCGGGAGAGCGCAGCGGCTTTGACTTGGCCCACCGCCTGGTGGCGGACGCGGGCGTGGCCGCCATCGCCTTTCATCCTCGCTCCGCGGCAGTGCATCACAAGGGCGCCCCCGACTATGAGCTGGTCGCGGGGCTCGTGCAGTCGTTGCCGGCGCCGGTGATCCTCACGGGAGGTCTGAGCGACGCCGAGCACGTGCGCGAGGCCTACCGCGTCACGGGCGTCACGGCTGTGATGCTCGCGCGCGGCGCGCTCGGCAATCCGTGGCTGTTCGCCCAGCTGCTCGGTGAGCGTGAGCTGGCACCGACGCGCGCCGAGGTCCTGGACGAGCTGCGGTGGACGATGGATCGCGCCGTCGAGCACCTCGGCGAGGATCGCGCGACGCGCTATCTGCGTAAGTTCTATCCGTGGTACATCGCTCGCCTGGAGCTCGACTCGGCGACCGTCAAGCGGTTGCAGGCGTCGCTTCAGACGGCGGCGACGCTCGGTGAGGCGAGGGGGCTGCTGAACCTCGAGCGCCAGCCCGTCGCGGCGGCCCTTTAGGGCCTTGCCGCCGGTGGCTGCGGCCCCGCTATACTGCTGCGCTCGCTGAAGCCTGCGGCCGCGACATCCCCGCTCCGGAGCGGGGTTTTTGTTCGTCGTCGACCCCAACCACGAACCCGCGATCGAGGGTCACATGCCGAAGGACGTCATCCTCACCCCCGAAGGCCTGAAGAAGCTCAGAGACGAGCTCGAGGTGCTATCCACGGAGAAGCGCCGCGAAGTGGCGGAGCGGATCAAGGAGGCCAGGGAGTTCGGAGACATCTCCGAGAACTCCGAGTACGACGACGCCAAGAACGAGCAGGCGATGCTCGAGAGCCGGATCGCGACGCTGCAGGAGAAGCTGCGTATGGCGACGGTCATACAGACGGAGGATCTCTCCACCGACGTCGTCCAGGTTGGCTCGGTTGTGCACGTCAAAGACGAAAAGACGGGCAAGTCGGTGAAGTACACGATCGTCGGTTCGGCGGAGGCCAAGCCGCAGGAGCACAAGCTCTCCAACGAGTCACCCGTCGGCCGCGCGCTGATCGGCCGTAAGCGCAACGAGACCGTCGCAGTGAAGGTCCCGCGCGGCCCGGCCCGCAAGCTGAAGATCACGAAGATCGACGTCGGCCTCAAGTAGTCTCGCCGCCATGAGCGGAACCGACGAGGACCCCGCTTCCGACGCCCCTACTCGCCACGGCCTACCCGAGCTGATCGCCGAGCGGCGAGCCAAGGCCGAGCGCCTGAAGGATGCCGACGGCGAGTCGTTTCCCTACGTCTTCAAGGGCGCCGAGCCGATCGAGCGCATCCTCGCCGCCTACGCCCACCTGACCGACGGAGAGGAGACCGAGGACGTCCACCGGGTTGCCGGGCGGCTGGCGGCGCGGCGCGGCGCCGGTGGAGCCGCTTTCCTCGACCTCGTCGATCGCGGCGGGAAGATCCAGCTGCACGCCCGCCTGGACGTGCTCGGGAAGGAGGCGTTCGAGCGCCTTACGTCGCTCGACCTCGGCGACATCGTCGGGATCGATGGCGCGGCCCTGCGTTCGAGGAGGGGGGAGATCTCGCTTCGGGTCGACGGTTTTCAGGTGCTGGCCAAGGCGCTGCGACCGCCCCCCGACAAGCACGCCGGGCTCAGCGACGTCGAGACGCGCTATCGCCGGCGCGAGCTCGACCTGATCGCCAACGAGGACACCCGCAAGCTGTTCATCGACCGCGCGAGGATCGTCTCGGCGGTGCGCGCCTACCTCGACGGGCAGGGATTCATCGAGGTCGAGACTCCCGTGCTGCAGCCCCTCTACGGCGGCGCGCTGGCACGTCCGTTCACGACACACCACAACGCGCTTGAGCGGACGCTCTACCTGAGAATCGCCACCGAGCTCTACCTCAAGCGCATGCTCGTGGGCGGCCTCGAGAAGGTCTACGAGCTGGGCAGGGACTTCCGCAACGAGGGCGTCTCGAGCAGGCACAACCCGGAGTTCACGATGGTCGAGTTCTACGAGGCCTACGCCGACTACGAGGACGAGGCCGGCCGCCTGGAAGAGCTCGTGCTGGCGGCCGCACGAGCGATCGACTACTCCGGCGGGCTCGACTTTCAGAGCCCTTGGCGGAGGGTCAGCTTCGTGGCGGCGATCGCCGAGGCCACGTCGATCGACCTGTCGGAGCTCGGCGACGAGGTCACCCTCCGCCAGGCAATCGCCGATCGCGGCCTTGAGATTCGCACGCAGGAGGCAACTTGGGCGCAGATGGCCGACGACTTGCTGTCCAAGTTCGTGGAGCCAAGCCTCCTGGCGCCGACGTTCGTGCTGGACTATCCGATCGAGCTGTCGCCGTTTGCGCGGGAGCATCGCTCGAAGGACGGCCTGGTCGAGCGCTGGGAGGCGTTCGCGGGCGGGATCGAGATCGCGAACGCGTTCTCCGAGCTCAATGACGCCGACGCGCAGCGCGAGCGGTTCGAGGCTCAGCGCAGGGCGGCCGAGCAGGGCGACGCCGAGGCTCAGCCCTACGACGAGCTGTTCCTGGAGGCCCTCGAGCAGGGGATGCCCCCGGCGGGAGGGGTCGGCGTCGGCATCGATCGGCTCGTCATGCTGCTGACCGGACGCGACTCGATCCGCGAGGTCGTGCTGTTCCCCGCGATGCGCGATTGACGCTCGGGAGCCGGGCTGCGCAGGTCTGGAGGGTTCAACGCGCTTGGGCGCCACGCTCATCGTCCGCCGTTCGTTCAACCCTCAAGCTGGGCTATCCCGGTGACGATTGACCCTCATGAGGCCGGGTGGCCGGTTGGTAGACTGCCCAGAAGGCGTCGAACGGACCACATAGCTCTCAAGACAGCGCCCGCGCAGGAAGGAATCAGACCATGTTCGAGCGATTTACAGAACGGGCCCGTCAGGTGGTCGTTCTCGCGCAGGAGGAGGCGCGAACGCTCAAGCACAACTACATCGGCACCGAGCACATCCTCCTGGGGCTGCTTCGCGAGGAGGAGGGTCTGGCGGCGCGCGTGCTCGAGAGCCTCGACATCACCGTCGAGCGGGTGCGCGCACAGGTCGTTCGCATCGTCGGCTCCGGCGAGGAGGTCACCTCGGGGCAGATCCCGTTTACGCCGCGCGCCAAGAAGGTGCTAGAGCTGGCGCTGCGCGAGGCTCTGAGCCTCGGCCACAACTACATCGGCACCGAGCACATCCTGCTGGGGCTGGTGCGCGAGAACGAGGGCGTCGCCGCTCGCATCCTGCTCGACTTCGATGCCGACTCCGAGAAGATTCGCAACGAGGTGATCCGCATGCTGTCCGGTCCGGGTGGACGCCGCCAGGGCCAGGCGAGCGGCTCGGGCTCGGGCTCGAGCGCGGCTCCCGGCGAGGGCAAGAAGTCCTCAAAGCTGCTCGACCAGTTCGGGCGCAACCTCACGAAGCTTGCCGCCGAAGGAAAGCTCGACCCGTGCGTTGGACGCGAGACGGAGATCGAGCGGATCATGCAGATCCTCTCGCGCCGCACGAAGAACAACCCGGTGCTGGTCGGCGAGCCTGGCGTGGGCAAGACCGCGGTGGTCGAGGGCCTGGCCCAGCGGATCACGAGCTCCGATGTGCCGGAGCTCTTGAAGAACAAGCAGATCTACACGCTCGATCTGGCCGCGCTGGTCGCCGGATCGAAGTACCGGGGCGAGTTCGAGGAGCGCTTGAAGAAGGTGATGAAGGAGATCACCCAGCGCGGCGACATCATCCTGTTCATCGACGAGCTGCACAACCTCGTCGGCGCGGGCGCCGCCGAGGGCGCGATCGACGCCGCTTCGATTCTCA
>Ga0182024_10003365_pt1 | contig 38237 bp, 40 predicted proteins | sample P32metaG_FD_120480 | JGI IMG/M metagenome (GOLD analysis project Ga0182024, IMG submission 120480) | Permafrost microbial communities from Stordalen Mire, Sweden - P3-2 metaG (Illumina Assembly) | ecosystem: Environmental > Terrestrial > Soil > Wetlands > Permafrost | place: Sweden: Stordalen...
CGGTCGAGCAGGAGAAAAATTCGTAGCCCGGATGCAGCGCAGCGTAATCCGGGAATCACGATGGGGATGAGACGGCCCCGGATTGCGCTACGCTCCATCCGGGCTACGACATCGTGTTGACGTGAGAGTGTCAAAAATGCCTGATCTCGCCGATCTGTTTCCCGGCTACGCGTCCGAATGGATCAACACCGGTTCGGGGCGCATTTTCGCCCGCGTCGGCGGCAACGGTCCGCCGCTGTTGCTGCTGCACGGATTTTCGTCGACCCATGTGATGTGGCACCGCGTCGCGCCGCAACTGGCGGACCAGTTCACGCTGATCATCGCCGACCTGCCGGGCTATGGCTGGTCGGACATGTCGGAGAGCGACAAGGACCATACGCCCTACACCAAGCGCGCGATGGCGCAGGCGATGGTGGAAGCGATGCAGCAGCTCGGCCATGTGCATTTCGCACTCGCCGGCCACGACCGCGGCGGCCGCGTCTCGTATCGCCTCGCGCTCGACCATCCCGGCCGGCTGTCGAGATTGGCGGTGCTGGATATCCTGCCGACCTATGATTACTGGGAGCGCATCAACCCGCGCTGAAGATCTATCACTGGACCTTTCTGGCGCAGCCGTTCCCGCTGCCGGAAACGCTGATCGGCGGCCATCCCGATTTCTTCCTCCGGCAGAAGATGGCGAGCCAGACCCGCTCGAAAAATCTCGACGCGATCGATCCGCGCGCGCTGCAGCACTATCTTGCGCCGTTCCGCGATCCCTCGCGCGTGCATGCGATGTGCGAGGATTACCGCGCCGGCGCCTATGCCGACTATGAGATCGACAAGACCGACTTCGAGGCCGGCAAGAAGATCACGATCCCGATGCTGGCGCTGTGGGGCGACGCCGGCATCGCCAGCGCCGCGGCGACGCCGCTCGACACCTGGAAGCAATGGGCAACCAACCTGTCCGGCGCCCCGGTCGATTCCGGACACTTTCTGCCCGAGGAAAACCCGGATGCGACGGCGCAGGCGTTGAAGGCGTTTTTCGTGGCCGTGCAGGGATAGTCTCCAGTCCTCTCCGTCATTCCGGGTTTGCGCTAACGCGCGCCCCGGAATGACGGGAAGGTTTGGATGGCTTCGCTCGCGCTCGCCATGACGATCCATTCATCGCCTGGCCCGAAAAAATTCCTGCAGCAGTGCGGCTGCTTCGCGCTCGCCGACCGCGGAATAGATTTCCGGCGCATGATGGCAGGTCGGCGAGGCAAAGAACCGGACGCCGGATTCCACCGCCCCGCCCTTGGGATCGGCCGCGCCATAATACAGCCGCCGGATCCGCGCCAGCGAGATCGCCCCGGCGCACATGGTGCAGGGCTCCAGCGTGACATAGAGATCGCAATTGACCAGCCGTTCGCTGCCGATGGCTGCGGCGGCCTGGCGAATGGCGAGGATTTCGGCATGCCCGGTCGGGTCGCGGTCGGTCAGGGTGCGGTTTCCGGCGGTGGCGATCACGTCGTTATCATGCACGATCACGCATCCGATCGGTACTTCGCCGGATTTTCCGGCCTTTTCGGCCGCTTTCAGCGCCAAATCCATGAAAGAAGCTGCGGTCATGCCTCGTATCGCTCGCAAAGTTCTGCTACTAGATGGGCCTTCAGCAAACGTGGATGCCGGTTTTGCGTGAGAATGCGCCTTCGAGCGAAGAGCGCGCGCGTCATCATCCGTCCGCATCCGCCTGATTGCCATGCCATCTGCATTCGAAGTGAGATCATTCATGCCCCGCGACAACGACAAAGACAACGCTTCCTCGCGTGGCCGGCGTGATCGGCCGCCCGGCGGCAAGGGCCGTTCCGGCGCGGCCCGGGGACCCGACAAGAAATTTGCCAAGCGCGGCTTTGCCGGCAAGGACGTTGCCGGCAAGGACTTCGCCGGCAAGGGCGATGGCGACCGGCGCGACGGCGCGCGCCGCCCTTATGCCGGCAAATCCGACGGCGGCAAACCCTATGGCAAGAAACCCTATTCGGGATCGGGCAAGCCTTACGCCGGCCGGCGTGACGGCCCGCCACCGCGCCGCGATGACGCCGCGCCGCGCCGTCATGACCGGGACGCTCCGCGCCGTTTTGATGGAGATGCTCCGCGTCCTGCCCGGTTCAGCCGGGATGACCGCCCGCGTGGTGACCGGCCCGACAGAAAATTTGGCGACAAGAAATTTTCGCGCGGTGCGCCGGACCGCGGTCCGCGCAAGGATTTTGGCAGCCGGCCCGATCGCGGCCCGGATCGCGGCGATGCAAGGCCGTGGCAGAACCGCGATGCTTCGTCACCCGATCATGTCGGCCGCAATTCCCGATCTCGCGACGGCGCGCGGAAATTTGACAAGCCCCACTACGACAAGCCACGGGATGATCGGGGTGGCGAAGAGCGTCCAGGCTTTTCGCGTCCGCGCGAGGACCGTCCTGGCGGCGATCGCCCGTTCCGCGAGCGGCCCAAATTCGATCGCCCCCGCGAGGATCGCCCGAAATTCGACCGTCCGCGCGAACGACCCGAGGGCCGTGCGGGTTGGCAGGAGCATCCGCGCAGCGACCGCCAGGCCGATCGGCCGCGGCGCGACAATGAGGATGACAGCAAGATCTTCGTCAAGCGTCCGGCGTTCGGCGGCCGTGGCGCCTATCGCGAGCGGGTTGCCGAAGAACGCCGTCCGGCGCGGCCGCCGCGCGAAAAGAAATCCGGCGAGCGCATCGCCAAGGTGGTGTCGCGGGCGGGACTGGCCTCGCGGCGCGACGCCGAGGAATGGATCGTGCAGGGCCGCGTCACCGTCAACGGCCGCATCATCAACTCGCCGGCGCTCGATGTCACCGCCAACGATGTCGTCACCGTGGACGGCAAGCCATTGCCGCCGCGCGAGCGCACCCGGCTGTTCCTCTATCACAAGCCGCGCGGCCTGATGACGACCCATGCCGACCCGGAAGGCCGGCCAACGGTGTTCGACAATCTGCCGGAAGGCCTGCCGCGGCTGATCAGCATCGGCCGTCTCGATTTCAACACCGAGGGCCTGCTGCTCCTGACCAATGACGGTGGTCTCGCGCGCGCGCTCGAATTGCCCGACACCGGCTGGCTGCGGCGTTATCGCGTCCGCGCCCATGGCGAAGTGACGCAAGCCCAGCTCGATCAGCTCAAGAAGGGCGTCGAGGTCGACGGCGTCAAATACGGCTCGATCGATGCGACGCTGGAGCGCGACCAGGGCGCCAATGTCTGGCTGGTGTTTGCGATCCGCGAAGGCAAGAACCGCGAAGTCCGCAACGTGCTGGCGCATCTCGGGCTCGAGGTGAACCGTCTGATCCGGGTCTCCTACGGCCCGTTCCAGCTGCTCGAACTCGCCGAGGGCGAGGCCGAGGAAGTCAAAACCCGCGTGCTGCGCGAGCAGCTCGGCGAAAAAATCGCGGCACTGGCGGGCGCCGATTTCAATCGGCCGATGCCGGGCCAGCTAGACGCCAAAGCCGAAGACGACGCGGCCGAGGCGCCGCGCGCCAAAAAGCCGTTCAAGCCAGCCGGCAAGAGCGGCCTGATCGCCGACCGCAAGGGCCGCCGCGTGCTGGTGCAGCGCACCGGCAGCGAGGAAGCGCGCGCGCGCAATGAAGCCGAGGCCAGCGGCTACGGCCCGCCGCGCCGTCCGCAGCGCGGCTATCATGGCAAGCGCGATCTGAAGCCGCGCGACGAGTAGGGGTCAGCGATGAACTCGCGTGCCGCAAACGCCGCGATGTTCCCTCCCCCCTTGTGGGGGAGGGCCAGGGAGGGGGGTACCCCACGACGACTCCGTGTGCGTGGCACCCCCACCCCTGACCCCTCCCCACAAGGGGGAGGGGAACGCACCTGCCGGGCGGCCAAGCGGCAGGCCCACTGATGCGCGTCGTCGGCGGGCGATTGAAGGGCCGCAATCTGGTGTCGCCGGCATCGCGCGACATCCGCCCGACCGCGGACCGCCTGCGCGAGGCGGTCTTCAACATCCTCATTCACGCCTATGCCAACCCGATCGAAGGCGTGCGGGTGCTGGATTTGTTTGCCGGCACCGGCGCGCTCGGCATCGAGGCGGTGTCGCGCGGCGCGCAATTTGCCTTATTCGTCGACAACGGCACCGAAGCCCGCGCGCTGCTGCGCAACAATGTCGAAGCGCTCGGGCTCGGCGGGGTGACAAAAGTGTTCCGTCGCGATGCCACCAACCTCGGTCCCGCGCACCCGGTCGAACCGTTCTCGCTGGTGTTTCTCGATCCGCCCTACCGCATGAAACTCGCCGAGAAGGCATGCGCCTCCTTGCGCGACGGCGGCTGGCTGACGCGAGGTGCGCTGCTCGTGGTGGAAGAGGCGAGGGCGGCGGAATTCGCCGCGCCGGCGGGATTTGAGGAGCTGGAGCGGCGGGCCTATGACGACACCGACTTGGTATTTTTGCGCGAGGCCGCCCGACCATAAGGGCCGTGTCACCTTCGCCCGAACAGCTTCTCGATGTCCGACAGCTTCAATTCCACATAGGTCGGGCGGCCGTGATTGCACTGGCCGGAGTTCGGCGTGTCTTCCATCTCGCGCAGCAGCGCGTTCATTTCCTCGGGCTTGAGGCGGCGGCCGGCGCGCACCGAGCCGTGGCAGGCCATGGTGGCCGCGACATGCATCAGTCGGCGTTCCAGTGGCAAGGCTTCATCCCATTCCGCCATGTGCTCGGCAAGATCGCGCAGCAGCGAGGCCGCATCGGCCTTGCCGAGCAGCGCGGGCGTCTCGCGCACCGCGACTGCGCCGGGACCAAAGGATTCGATTGCAAGCCCGAACGAGCCGAGTTCGTCGGCGCGCGCGACCAACCGCTCCACCGTCGCCTCATCCAGTTCGACGATTTCGGGTATCAGCAGAATCTGACGCGGCACGCCGTCTCTCGCCAGCGAGGCCTTGAGCCTTTCATAGACGATGCGTTCATGCGCGGCGTGCTGGTCGACCACGACAAGGCCGTCGCGGGTTTGCGACACGATATAGGTCTCGTGAATCTGGGTGCGCGCCGCGCCCAGCGGACGATCGAGCAGATCGGCCAACGGGGCTTCCTGAAAACGCACGTCCGCGGTGGGTGTGCCGACATCGAACGCGGCGTGGCCGGGCTCGGCGAGCGCCGCCGCGCGGTCGAAGGCGGGCCTTGGTCCGACCGGATAGGCCGGCGAGCGGCGCCAGTCCCAGTTGCCCGGAGGCGGCGCAAAGGGCGGGCGAAACGCGGCGATCGCCGCGCCGTCGCTATTGGCCGCGGTGCGCTTGCCTTCGCGGGCGAGGCCATCCTTCAAGGCGTGCACGATCAGCGCCCGAACCAGGCCAGCGTTGCGGAACCGGACCTCGGTCTTGGCCGGATGCACGTTGGCATCGACCTCCTGCGGTTCCAGCGTCACGAACAGCGCCACCACCGGATGGCGGTCGCGCGGCAGATAGTCGGAATAGGCCGCCCGCACCGCGCCGAGGATCAGCTTGTCGCGCACCGGGCGGCCGTTGACGAACAGATACTGCCCGAGCGCGTTGCCGCGGGTCAGCGACGGTGCCGCGGCGAATCCTTCGACCACGACGCCCTCGCGTTCGGAGCGCACCTCGATGGCGCTGCCACGAAAATCCGCGCCGAGGATATCGCCGAGCCGGGTCAGCCGGCCGGGCGCGCCCGGCAACGCCGCCGCCCAGGTGACCGGCGCGCGTTCCTCGCCGGCGAGCGTGAAAGCGATATCGGGCCGCGCCATGGCGAGGCGGCGGACTACCTCGCGGATCGCCTCGGCCTCGGTGCGGTCGGTCTTGAGAAATTTCAGCCGCGCCGGTGTGGCGTAGAACAGGTCGCTGACTTCGACGCGGGTGCCGTGCGAGAGGGCCGCCGGCATGATCGGCGATTTGGCGCCGGCTTCGACCGACAGCGACCAGGCATGCGGCTCGCCCGCATGGCGCGTGGTGATGCCGAGCCTCGCCACCGCGCCGATCGAGGGCAGCGCCTCGCCGCGAAACCCCAACGTGCGGATCCGCAGCAGATCCTCGTCGTCGAGCTTGGAGGTGGCATGGCGGTCAACCGCCAGCGCGAGGTCGCCATGGATCATGCCGCTGCCGTCGTCGGTGATGCCGATCCGCCGCCGGCCGCCGCCGTCGGTGAAGATGTCGATCCGGCGGGCGCCGGCATCGATGGCGTTTTCGACCAGTTCCTTGACCACGCTGGCCGGCCGCTCGACCACCTCGCCGGCGGCGATGCGATTGACGACCTGTTCGGGGAGCTGGCGGATGGGCATGGCGCGGGGCGACTCGTGGCAACGGCAGGTCAATTTAGGGGCTTTTGCCGGATCAGGGGAGAGCAGGGCGGCCGAACCCAGCGATTTCCTTGGCCTCTCCCCGTTGTTCACGCGGGAATGCCGGCGTTTCCAGCCTGTTCCGAGATCCGCATTGCAGATCCCGCGATCCCGCCACAGGAACATTGTGACCCGTGGCGCCCGGGTATATCGTTTAGAAAAGCTATAAAAACGATCGGGAGGATATCCTATGTGCCAGCTGTTCGCCCACCAGCCGCAACGGGACTATGAATCGCAGACCAGGTCGCTTCGCATCGATGGCCATTGCACGTCGATCCGGCTGGAGATGGCGTTCTGGGATACGCTTGAAGAAATCGCGAGCAAGGAAGACATGAGTCTCGCCAAGTTCCTGACCAAGCTGCACAGCGAGGTGCTGGATCATTGCGGCGAGGTACATAATTTCGCGTCGCTGCTGCGTTGCTCCTGCCTGATCTATCGCTCGCGAGCCGCAGCCGTGGTGCCGGATTTCACCAACAGCGCAACACCGCAGCTGGTCGCAGCCGAATAGGCCGGGTCGATCAGGGGCCTGATGGTTCGAGACGCCGCCTGCGCCATAGCGGATTGAAACCGATGCGCTTCTTCGTCATGGCCGGGCTTGTCCCGGCCATCCACGTCTTTCTTGCTGCTGCGGCAACGAGACGGCACTCGCGGTCGCGCTAGATTTCCTTTCGCTGCATGGCGCCGGCGATGTGGTCCGCCTGCCGGGTTGCCAGCGCCACGATGGTAAGTGTCGGATTGCAGGCCGCGCCGCTGGTGAACTGGCTGCCGTCCGACAAGAACAGATTCTTGATATCGTGGGTCTGTCCGAACTTGTTCACCACGCCGTCTCTGGCCTTCGCACTCATCCGGTTGGTGCCCATGTTATGGGTGCTGGGATAGGGCGTGGTCGGATAGGTCACCGTCGCCCCGACGGCCTCGTACACCGCCGAACCCTGTTTATAGGCGTGATCGCGCATGGCGACGTCGTTGGGATGGTCGTCATAGTGCACGCTGGCGACCGGCAAGCCGAACTTGTCCTTGGCTTTCGGGTCGAGCGTGACGCGGTTGGTCTCCTGCGGCATATCCTCGCCGACCAGCCACCCCGGCCATGCGCGGATAGCCTTCCATCGCCGCGGTGAACGGGCGTCCCCAGGCGCCGGGATTGAGGAACGCCGCCATGAAGGGCAGACCCAGCGACAGCGTTTCCATTTCATAGCCACCCATGAAACCGCGGGACGGATCGTGCCGCGCCTCGTCACGGATGATGCCGGCCATGGTGGTGCCGCGATACATGTGCACGGACTTGTCGAAAACGGCATAGACGCTGCCGGTCATGTGACGCATGTAGTTGCGGCCGACCTGGCCGGAGCTGTTGGCGAGGCCGTCGGGGAACATGCTCGACGCACTGTTGAGCAACAGCCGCGGGCTCTCGATCGAGTTGCCGGCCACCGCGACAATGCGGGCCTTCTGGCGCTGGGTCTTGCCGGCTTCGTCGGCGTAGACGACGCCGGTGACCTTGCCCGAAGCATCATGCTCGATCTTGAGCGCCATGCTGTTGGGACGAACCTCGAGGTTGCCGGTCGCCTCGCCCTTCGGGATCTCGGTGTAGAGCGTCGACCATTTGGCGCCGGATTTGCAGCCCTGGAAACAGAAACCGATCTGCTGGCAGGAGCCGCGGCCGTCGCGGGGCTCGCTGTTGATCGCCATCCGCCCGGTGTGCACCTCCTTGTATCCGAGCTTTTTGGCGCCGGCCTCCATCACCTTGAAGTTGTTGTTGCCCGGCAATCCCGGAATGTTGTTGGTGCGGGTCACGCCCATCTTGTCTTCGGCCTTGGCGTACCATGGCTCCATTTCCGTCAGCGTGATCGGCCAGTCGATCAGGTTGGCGCCCGGCACGTTGCCATAGGTGCTTCGGATCCTGAACTCGTGCTCGTCGAACCGCAGCGACGCGCCGGCCCAGTGGACGGTCGATCCGCCGACCGATTTGACGATCCACGCCGGCAGGTTGGCAAAATCCCTGGCGACACGCCAGCTGCCGGATGTCGTTCGCATGTCGGTCCATGCGAGCTGCGTGAAGCTTTCCCACTCATTGTTGATGAAGTCCTGGATCTCGGTGCGCGGGCCGGCCTCAAGGATCACCACCTTGACGCCCTTCTGAGCGAGCTCATTGCCGAGCGTGCCGCCGCCGGCGCCGGAGCCGACAATTACAACAACGCCATCGTCGTTCTGATCGAATTTTGCCATGATGTATCCTCCCAACCGGATTTGCTCGAAGCCTTCAGACTTTCGGCAGCCAATCGATGTCGTTGAAACCGCGCTTGATGTAGCCACCATGCTCGGCGGACGAGCCCTCGTAGCCGAACTTCGGCCACAGCTCTTCCTGGTTGTAGAGCGAGACAACAAGATCGGAGCGGACCTTCTTGAAGAAATCGGTCTGCTCGATTCCCTGCAGCAGCACGACCCGGTCGGCTTCCCAGGGCACTTGAGCGTAAGCGACCTTGTGCCGATCCTGCGCGTCCTGATCGAGACGCCGGACGCCCTCTTCAAGCAGTGCCTTGACGGCCGGGTCCTTGGCCGCCTTGCCGTCCCACGGCTTGACCGCGGTGACGTAATAGCTGTCGACCAGGAAGTCGTGCGGGTAGATGTCGCGCGCAACTTTCACCAGCGTCTTCAAGGTCGCCGGCCGCAGCGACGTCGCGTCGTCGGCCCACGCATCCTCGATGCCGATCCCGGTATTGGCCGCGATGGCGGCGGCCGGGAGCGCGGTCGCAGCGCCCTGCAGGAAGATTCGGCGATTATATTTGCCTCGACGATCAACTTCTCTCATGGGCTATCCTCCATTGAACGTTCTTGTTGATTGCACCAGCGCCTGTTCGGTTCTGATTGAATCAGAACGGGCTCCAGTTTCTTGTTTTGACGCGTTTTCTTCACGCGAACCGGTACCCACTTCGCTCGAAAACGCTTTAGCCGAAGCGGCCGCCTTTCTCGATCACCTCGATCTTGTAGCCGTCGGGATCGGACACGAAGAAAAAGCGCGCCAGGGTTGTGCCGTCATGCTTGAAATCACGCAGCGGTCCGGGCGACAATTTCTCGCGCTCGAACCTCGCGTGCTCGGAATCCAGATTGTCGACGACGACGGCCAGATGGCCGTATCCGTCGCCTGCGAGATAGGGCTCCTTGCGACCGAAATTGACCGTCAGTTCGAGTTCGAACGGCGACGAGGGGTGACGCAGATAGATCAGTGCAAAATCCGGAAATACCAGCCGATCGGCAATCTGCAGGTCGAACGCACGGGCGTAGAAGTCGAGCGACTTCGCCTCGTCGAACACGCGGATCATGGAGTGAACCGGCTTGGCCATTCAGTTCAACCCCTTGAGATAAGCGATGATGGCGGCGCGGGTCTCGGCCTTGGCCTGGCGGTACGGCATGATGGCGCCGGGAACGACGGCCTGCGGATTCGTCAGCCACGCCTCGAGCCTGTTCTCGTCCCAGGTAAAATCGGCCTGCGCCAGGCCCGGTGAATAGTGGAACCCTTCGACCTTGCCGGCTTTACGGCCGACGATCTGCGCCAATGTTGGCCCCTGTCGCGCAGCGTCGGACAGATTTGTGGTGTGGCAGGTGGCGCATTGCTGCTTGAAAAGCGCGGCCCCGTCGGGTGGCTTGGCCGCGGGCAGCGGGATTTGCGCCGAACTTGCGCCGACAAACGTTACCGCGCTGCAAAATCCCAGCCCCATGACGCGTATCGCACGTCGCTTTCGCATGACCATCACCGTTGGCGCATACCAAGCTTAGGTCGCCGTCAACAGGCGGTGGTAGTAGCGGGCTGTTTCATGAAGAAACAAAAGAAACAAAACCAGAAGACGGAAGCGCGCGAATGCGGCTGTGCGGGCTTCAATCGTCAAAGCCGCCGGTGCCGCGCCTCGCCTTGACGTCGCTGCGGCGCTTCTTGCCTTCCAGCCGGCGCTGCTTCGAACCCAGCGTCGGCCGGGTGGCGCGGCGCGGGGTCGGCCGGATCAAGGCTTCGCGAAGCAATTGCAGCAGGCGGTCGATCGCATCGGCGCGGTTGCGCTCCTGGCTACGAAAACGCTGCGCATGAATCACAATCACGCCGTCCTTGGTCATGCGCTGGCCCGCCAGCCGGTTGAGCCGCGCCGTGACATCGTCGGCGAGCGCGATCCGTCTTGTATCGAAACGCAGTTGCGCGGCGCTCGAGAGCTTGTTGACGTTCTGTCCGCCCGGCCCGGAGGCGCGAACGAAATGGATCTCGATGTCTTTTTCGTCAATCACGAGGTCACGGGAAACCCGCAGCATGGCGTCACCGGGAGCGAGAGAATCGGGCGGGCGCAGGATAGCCGTTTTGCGTGGCAGTTGCTTTGCGTCGCTCGGAAGTCGCCTGGCTGGGCTCGCTCGATTCCCTCCCGACCTGGAATGCGACCGGGCCTCATGGTTCGAGACGCGCGCAAATGCGCGCTCCTCACCATGAGGTTTGAGACCTCATTCTGAGATTTGAGACCTCATCCTGAGGAGCGCGCATTTGCGCGCGTCTCGAAGGATGAAGGCCACGCCATAGCGAATACTGGAAAGTATCAATTCGCCGTCGGTGGGGCTGGCGTTGCCGCGGCGGGCTGCGCGGCGGCTTGCGGGGCGCGACCGACGATCACCGTCAACAGGCCCTGCCCCCACAGGCGCTTGGCGGCCCGTTTGGCGTCATCGAGGGTAACCGCATCGACGAGGGCGTTGCGCTTTTCGATATAGTCGATCGGAAGTCCGTCGAGCTGATACTGCAGCAGCGCCGCCGCGAGCTTGGACGAGGTGTCCAGCGCCAGCATCTGCGACCCCTTGAGATAGGACTTGGCCTCGTCCAGCTCCTGCTGGGTGGGGCCATCCTCGGCCATGCGGCGGACTTCCTTGTCGATGGCCTCGACCGTTTCGCCGGCGCGGTCGGCCCGGGTGCCGGTATTGCCGACAAACAATGCGGAATGCTCCATCCACAACAGCGCCTCGTAGACCGAATAAGCGAGGCCGCGCTTCTCGCGAACCTCGTGGTAGAGCCGTGACGACAGCGTCCCGCCGCCGAGAATGTGGTTGACGACGTAACCCGCCATGAAATCGGGATCATGGCGCTTGAAGCCGGGGCCGCCGAACGTCACCACGGTCTGTGGGACATCGAGCGGAATAAACGCGCGCTGCGGCGGCTTGGCCGCCTCGACGTCGGCAACCGGCGTCAGGCTCGCCTTGGCCGGCAATCCGCCAAAGGTCCGGTCGAGCAGCTTGCCAAGCGTATCGGCGTCGACATCGCCGACCACGGCGATCTTGAGCGTATCCCTGGCGAGGACGCGGCTTGTATAGTTCTTCAGATCGGCGATATCGATCTTGGCCACGCTTTCCTGGGTACCCTCGGCGCGCCTGCCGTACGGATGGTCGCCGAACGCCATTTCCAGGAACTTGCGGCTCGCCAGCGCGCCCGGATTGGTGGTGTCGCTGCGCAGGCTGGACATCACCTGCGAGCGAATCCGTTCGACGTCGACGCTGTCGAAATGCGGCGACGTCAGCGACATTCGGAGCAGATCGAAGGCCTCGTCCTTGTTGTCCCGCAGCATGCGCAGCGAACCGCGGAAATAATCCCTTGTGTCAGTGAAGCTGAGCTCGATGGCGCGGCGGTCGAGCCGTTCGTGGAAGGTCTTGGAATCGAGGTCACCCGAGCCTTCATCGAGCAGGTCGGCGACCAGATTGCCGACCCCGGGCTTGTCGGCCGGATCCTGCGCGGCACCGCCGTCAAAGGCATATTCCATCGCGATCAGCGGCGCGGTGGCATCCTGCACGAACCAGGCCTCGATGCCGCCCGGCGTTACCAGATGCTGGATCTTGGCCGCCGCCTGCGACGGCGTTGACGCGATCAGCGTCATGGCGAAACAGGCCGCAACCATCGTCACGATGCGGCGCGTGGCAATCCCGGGATAAGTCACGAGCGCTTCTCCTCGGGTTTTGCCGTGGTGTCCTTGATCAGATAGCCGGTCACCGAACGCTTCTTGTCGAGCCATTTTCGCGCCGCGGCACGCACCTGTTCGGCGGTGACGGCGCGAATGCGATCCGGCCAGCTTCGGATGTCCTCGACGCTCAAGCCGGTGGTGAGCGCGGCGCCATACCAGCGCGCCAGCGTTGCCTGGTTGTCCTGGGCATAGATGGCCTCGGCGACGAGCTGGGTCTTGACGCGCTCGAGGTCCTCGGCCGGGACGGTGTTCTGTCCGACATCGGCGATCACACGATCGACCACCTGTTCGACCTGGGCGAAATCGACGCCGGGTTTGGGCGCGACCGAAATCGTGAACTGAGTGGCATCGAGCGAGGTGCCCTGATATCCGGCGCCGGCGCTGACCGCGAGCGGCTTGTCGATTACCAATGCGCGATACAAATACGAATTGCTGCCACTGCCCATCAACTGCGCCAGCACGTCGAGCGCCGGGCTTTCGCCGGCGGCGGCGGTGGTGGCGGAAGGAACCAGATAATAGCGCTTCATGCTCGGCTGTTCGACGCGCGGATCGGCCAGCGTCACCGTGCGCGGGGCGACCGGCGTCGGCTCCTGCGGGCGCAGGCGACGCGCCGGAATCGAAGGCTGCGGCGGAACCTGGCCGAATGTCCGCTCCGCCATCGGGCGAACGTCCTTTTCATCGACGTCGCCGGCGATCACCAGCGTCGCGTTGTTCGGTGCATAGAAGCGCTTGTAGAACGCCAGCGCGTCCTCGCGGTCGAGCTTCTCGATTTCCTGGTGCCAGCCGATGACCGGCCGACCATAGGGATGATTGAGATACAGCGCCGCCATGATCTGTTCGGTCAGCCGCGCCTCCGGGTTGTTGGCGACGCGCATGTTGTATTCCTCGAGCACGACGTCACGCTCCGGCAGCACGTTTTCATCCCTAAGGATCAGGCCGGTCATCCGATCGGCCTCGAACTCCATCATGGTGCCGAGCTGGTCGCGCGGTACGCGCTGGAAATAGCCGGTGTAGTCGGTCGAGGTGAAGGCGTTTTCGTTGCCGCCGATCTTGAGCACGGTCTGGGAGAACTGGCCGGCCGGATGCTTGCTGGTGCCCTTGAACATCAAATGCTCGAGAAAATGCGCAAGGCCGGATTTGCCGGGCGTCTCGTCGGCGGAGCCGACCTTGTACCAGATCATCTGGGTAACGACCGGCGTGCGGTGGTCGGGGATCACCACCACTGTCAGGCCATTGCCGAGGGTGAAGGTGGCGGGAGGCTGCGATGTCACCGTGGTCTGGGCGCGAACGCCGGGTGCAGAGACAGCGAACGCGAGCAGCAGCGCGGCGACGGAGGAGACGACAAAACCGGGTGAGGACATCATGACCTGTCTAGAGGCTCGAACAAAAGCGTTCGAGATAAATCCGCGGCAATGTAGGCCGCGTGTCCGCCGTCGCGCTTCACGAAGCCGCGAGACCGGCGCAACTAATCGCCATACTTGCCGGCGACCGGATTGTATTCCTTGTTGAGCGATTCCTTGGGTCCGGTGCCGTAGGCAAAATTGGGCGACGGCGTCTGGTACCCGACTGGAGGCTGGGTGAGCGATTCGCGCGTCGGCTCACCCTTGAACGGCGCCGCCTCGGTGGTGTTGCCGTGGAAGAGATTGAAAATATTGCCGTTGAAGCCAAGCTGCGACGGACTGAGGACCGTATCGGCCTGTCGGCCAGGCTGAACCGGATCGGTATCGCCATGGGCGGGGGCCGCGGTCTGGCCGGCCTTGAGTTCGCTCGGCGTCAGCGGCCGCGCGGCTTCCCAGAAATTGGCGGGCTTGCTTTTCTTGCTGGCTGCAATGGCGGCCTTGCGCTGCGCCACATCCGGGTCTTTCGGCCAGTTCGGCGCATTGACCTCCGAGGAGGCTGAAACCGGCGGCGGCAGATCGATCTTGGGAGGCACCACCAGTGGCGAGCGTTCGCGATAATCGATACCGCGGTGGTTCTGCATGTTGGTGGCGCCAATTCCGGACATGATGTTGTCGAGGATCTTTTCCTCGAAGGTCTTGTCGTCGCCCTGGTCTTCGTCGTCCTGGGCGCGCGCGGCGCCAGCCATCATCACCAGACCGACGCCCAGTGCGAGCGCGGCGAGCCGGACCGCGCGCAGCGGCACTCCCGACCCATTGTGCGGCATCCAAGCGGTGGCTTCAGTCTCGCGCATCGCGCTGTTCCTGTTGATTCTCTTCAGGTTTTCCTGCGAGCTGGCGTTGACTGGAGGCCGTCTCCGCGAGCTACGCAATTTTCAGCCTGATAGGGTCGTATCAGCCGGGATCAGGGCGCTTTTGCGGCGGGTACCCCCAGGAAGCTGTCATACAGCAAGGCGGCTACCCCGGCAACGATGGCCACGTCGGCGAGGTTAAACACGTACCAGTTGAAGGTATAGTCCCCGATCCGGACATGAAACAGGGCGAAGTCGACCACCGCGCCATAGGCCAGGCGGTCGATGGCGTTGCCGATCGCGCCGCCGATGATCAGGCCGAGCGCGACGGTGGCAAGGACGGTGCGCGACCGCGCCATCCAGATCGCCAGCACTACCACCGCCACCGCCTTGACGATCAGCAGGGCGACCTGGGCGAGCGGGCTGTCGTTCTGCAGCCAGCCGAAGCTGATCCCGGGATTCCAGGCCAGCACCAGATCGAAGAACGGCGTGACCTTCACGGCGCCGCGGTGGCCAAGGTCGAACACGAACAGCAGCCACAGTTTCGATGCCTGGTCGAGCGCCAGCGTAACGACGGCGGCGATCAGGCCGGAGCGAAATGGAGCGGTCAAACGTCCACTCCGAGCGCCTTCCATTCGCGCAGCGCCTGCGCATCGCGCGGCGACACGTCCGGATAGTCGGCGTCCTCGCCCACGGTCGGCAGGATTTTCCATGACCGCGCGCATTTGGTGCCGATAGCCTTTTCGACCACCACGGCGACGCCCGGCACATCGTTGAGGCGGAACGCATCGGCCGGAGCCTCCGCATTGGTCGCCATCGCATTGGAGGTGATGCAGACCTCGGCCAGATCGGTATCGAAGAGGGTGTCGAAGATTTTCCTGTCCGAAACGTAAACCAGCGGCGAGGCTTCCAGCGACGAACCGATCCGCTTGGCTGCCCGCTCGAGTTCCAGTGCGCCGGTCACGACGCGGCGGACGTCGCGGATGGTCTGCCATTTCGCGGCCAGCGCATCGTCGCGGAATTCTTCGAACCCCGCCGGAAACAGCGTGAGATGCACCGACGGCTCGGCGTCCGGCTTGTACATCCGCCACGCCTCTTCCGAGGTGAAGGACAGCACCGGCGCCAGCCATTTCAGGATCGCATCGCAAACAAGATCGATGGTGGTCAGCGCGGCCTTGCGTGCCAGCGACGACGGCGGGTCGCAATACAGCGTATCCTTGCGGATATCGAAATAGAACGCCGACAGTTCGGTATTCATGAAGGCCGACAGGCTCGCGATCACGGTCTTGTAGTCGAACTCGGCGTAGGCGTTGCGCACGATGGCGGCCTGCCCGGCGAGCTGATGCAGCATCAGCCGCTCCAGTTCAGGCATCTCAGTGGAGCCGACCGCGTCCTGCGGCTTGAAATGATGCAGCGTGCCGAGCATCCAGCGGATCGTGTTGCGCAGCTTGCGGTAGGTCTCGATGGTATTTTTCAGGATCTCCGGGCCGATCCGCTGGTCGTCGGCGTAGTCGGTCGCGCAAACCCACAGCCGCAGGATATCGGCGCCGGATTGCGCCATGACCTTCTGCGGCTCGACGGTGTTGCCGAGCGACTTCGACATCTTGCGGCCGTTCTCGTCGAGCGTGAAGCCGTGGGTCAGCACCACGTCATAGGGCGCGCGGCCGCGGGTGCCGCAGCTTTCCAGCAGCGAGGAGTGGAACCAGCCGCGGTGCTGGTCGGAGCCTTCGAGATACATCACGGTGTCGTCGCCGCCGTCGATCTTGCGCCGGATGCCCTTGAGGCCCGGGAAATGCACGGGGTCCTCCAGCACGAAGGCGTGGGTCGAGCCGGAGTCGAACCAGACGTCGCAGATGTCGTCGACTTTTTTCCATTCCTCGTTGGCGTGCGAGCCGAGGAAGCGCTGGCGGGCGCCGTCCATGTACCAGGCATCGGCGCCTTCGGCTTCGAACGCGTCGGCGATGCGCCGGTTGACGGCCTCGTCCTGCAGGATTTCGGCTGTCCCGTCGCCGTTTTCGCGCACAAACACCGCGATCGGCACGCCCCAGGCGCGCTGCCGCGAGATCACCCAGTCGGGACGGCCGGCGATCATGCTGGTGATGCGGTTCTGACCCTGCGGCGGCACCCATTGGGTGACCGAGATGGCGTGCAGCGCGCGGGCGCGCAGCGTTTGCTCCCCTCCCCCTCGCGGGGAGGGGTCCCCTCCCTGACCCTCCCCCGCAAGGGGGGAGGGAAGCGAAAAGGGCTTGTCCATCGCGATGAACCATTGCGGCGTGTTGCGGAAGATCACCGGCTTTTTCGAGCGCCAGGAATGCGGGTATTGATGCTTGAGCCGGCCGCGCGCCAAGAGCATGCCGCGTTCGATCAGCGCCTTGATGACGGCCTCGTTGGCGTCGCCCTTCTCGCCCTTGTCGTTGATGACGCGCCTGCCTTCAAAACCCGGAGCTTGCGCGGTCAGCGCGCCGTTTTCGTCGACGGTATAGGGAATGACAGGGCTGATCCCGCGTGCTTCCAGCTCGCGCGCGTTCGACACCCAGAGATCGAAGTCTTCGCGGCCATGGCCGGGCGCGGTGTGCACGAAACCGGTACCGGCATCGTCGGTGACATGGTCGCCGGGAAGAAGCGGGACCGTGAATTCGTAGCCGCCGCCGAGACCGCGCAATGGATGAGAGCACTCTACTGCATCGAGCGTGTCCGCCGGCACGTCGCGGACTTTCTCATAGGCGGTGACGCGCGATTGCTTGAACACGCTTTCGGCAAGTGCGTCCGCCAGGATCAGAAGATTGCCGGGTTTGGCCCAGTTGTCGGCGGCCGCATCGGTCACCCTGTAAAGGCCATAGGCAATTTTCGGCGAGAAGCTGATGGCGCGATTGCCGGGCAACGTCCATGGCGTTGTGGTCCAGATCACGATGGACGCCGAGGCAAGCGCGCCATGAAGCGGCGACACCACCGGAAACTTCACCCATACCGTATCCGAGGTGTAGTCCTCGTATTCGACCTCGGCTTCGGCCAGCGCGGTTTTTTCCACGACGCTCCACATCACCGGCTTGGAGCCGCGATACAGCGTGCCGTTGGCAGCGAACTTCATCAGCTCGCGTGCGATCTGGGCTTCCGCGAAATAGTCCATGGTGGCGTAGGGGTGATCCCAGTCGCCGATAATGCCGAGCCGCTTGAATTCCTCGCGCTGCACGTTGAGCCAGTGGGCGGCATAGGCGCGGCATTCGCGGCGGAACGCGACCATCGCGGCGGAGTCGCGGAAGTCCGGCTTCGGCTTGCCCTTGGAGCGGTAATTCTCTTCCTCGATCTTCCACTCGATCGGCAGGCCGTGGCAGTCCCAGCCCGGCACGTAGTTGGAGTCAAAGCCGAGCATCTGCTGGCTCTTGGTGACGACGTCCTTGAGGATCTTGTTCAGCGCATGCCCGATATGGATGTTGCCGTTGGCATAGGGCGGGCCGTCATGCAGGACGAATTTGGTGCGACCGGCGGCCGCCTCGCGCAGCCTGCCGTAGAGCCCGATCTCGTTCCAGTGCTTGAGGATTTCCGGCTCGCGCTGCGGCAAGCCGGCGCGCATCGGGAATTCCGTCTGCGGCAGGAACAGGGTCTTGGAATAGTCGGACGCGTCGGACTTTTGCGGTTTTTCGGTCATGGCGGGGTCAATAGCGTGTTTTGACGGGCAGGGGGAGGGGCGTCAATCAGCCAATGCTGCCAAGTCTCGGAAAGGCGCGCGGGGCTGCCGCCAGCACGGCGCGGGCGCGGGCGCTGTCATCGTCCATTTGGCGTACCAGCGCCTCGACGCTGTCGAACTTCAGCTCCTCGCGGATGAAGCCGATGAAGGCGACATCGAGCGCCGTTCCATAGAGATCGCCCGTGAAGTCGAACAGGAAGACTTCCAGCAGCGGCGCGCCATTGTCGAAGGTCGGGCGGCGGCCGAAATTGGCGACGCCATCGAAGCGTTCGGCGCCGCGGCCGACCCGCACCGCATAGATGCCGTGCTTCAGCCCGCAGTTCTTGTCGAGCCGGATATTGGCGGTGGGATAGCCGAGATCGCGGCCGCGCTTTTCGCCATGGATCACCTCGCCGGCGACAAACCACGGGCCACCGAGCATCCTGGTGGCGTCTTCGATCTGCCCCTCTGCCAACGCCATGCGAATGGCGCTGGAGGAGACCGGCCGCTCTTCGATATCGATGTGCGGCTGCACGTCGACCTCGATGCCGAGCCGGGGCGCCTCGCCGACCAGCAGACTCGGCGAGCCGACCCGGCCCTTGCCGAAGTGAAAGTCATAGCCGACCGCGATGCCGCTGACCCCGAGCCGTTCGATCAGATCATGGTGAATGAAATCCTGCGCCGTCGTACCGGCGCGGGTCTTGTCGAATGCCATCACCACGGCGCCGGCCAGGCCGGTTCCCGCCAGCAGTCTGAGCTTGGCGGTCTCGTCGCTGAGCCGGAACTGCGGCGAATTGGGGCTGAAAAAACTGCGCGGATGCGGCTCGAAGGTCAGCGCCAGCGCCGGCTTGCCATGCTGGCGGCCCATCTCCAGCGCGGCGGCGATCACGGCGCGGTGGCCGAGGTGAACGCCGTCGAAATTGCCCATCGCCACCACCGCCCCCTTCGGGATCGCGGTCGGGGGCGTGGTGTCGCGGATAACAGTAAAGCCGGGCGTCATTACGGGATTCTTTGAGGTCTGGAGAGGCCGAGACCGTGACTTGGCGGCCGTGCCGAAGTCAAGCGGACCGCGGCGGCATTCCGGTGCAGGGTTCATTTCTTCGACGGCGGCCGGTTAACGGGCTGTTTAACGGCTGATGCTACTGCTTGGAAGCGAACTGCAGGCCGTTTCAACCCCTGCGGGCTTGTCGATGACAGGCGGCGTCACGCGTTGTTTGAGGGATCGAAGATGGCGGTAGATTTGTCGATGTCGGTTCTGGTTGTTGATGACTACAATACCATGATCCGCATCATCAGAAATCTCCTGAAACAACTTGGGTTCGAGAACATCGACGATGCCAGCGACGGTTCGGCGGCCCTGAACAAGATGCGCGGCAAGAAATACGGGCTGGTGATCTCCGACTGGAACATGGAGCCGATGACCGGCTACGACCTGTTGCGGGAAGTGCGGGCCGATCCCAACCTCGCCACCACGCCGTTCATCATGATTACCGCGGAATCCAAGACCGAGAACGTGATCGCGGCCAAGAAGGCCGGCGTCAACAATTACATCGTGAAGCCGTTCAACGCCGCGACACTGAAGACCAAGATCGCAGCGGTCTTCCCCGACATGGCCAGCGCGTAGCGCCGGCCGCAAGCCGTCTCAATTGAGATCAGACCGTTTTCCAGCACCGTGGCCTTCATCCTTCGAGACGCGCGCAAGTGCGCGCTCCTCAGGATGAGGTCCCAAACCCTCATGGTGAGGAGCGCGGCGACGCCGCGCGTCTCGAACCATCAGGCCCGGTCGCACTCCGCGCCCTACCATCTGAGCTCCCGCGTCAGCGCCCGCGGCGGATGACCGAACAGCTCTTTCACCGAAGCGGGGTCGAGCTGATCGATGCCTTCGAAGTCCTCGGCGTGGATGCCGCGGGTCACGAACAGGCAATCGATCCCGAAGCCGTGCGCGCCGGCGAGATCGGTCCGCACCGAATCGCCGATCGCAAGCACGCGGTGCAGCGCGGTGGTGCGGCCATTCCGCTCGGCGGCGAGCGCCATCGCCCGCTCATAGATCGGCCGGTGCGGTTTGCCGTAGAAAGTCACCTCGCCGCCAAGCTCGCGATAAAGTTCGGCAACGGCCCCCGCGCAGTAGATCAGCCGGTCGCCGCGCTCGACGACGATGTCGGGATTGGCGCAGATCATCGGCAGCTGGCGCGCGCGCGCCTGCAGCAGCATGTCGCGATAATCTTCGGCGGATTCGGTCTCGTCGTCGAACAGGCCGGTACAGATGATGTATTCGGCCTGCTCCAGCGGCGCGAGCACCGGATCAAGTCCGCGATAGATCGAATTGTCGCGCTCGGGACCGAGCCAGAAGATCTTCCGGCCGAGATGGTCGGCGACGAAATGCCGGGTCAGGTCGCCCGAACTGACGATGGCGTCGTAGGTTTCGTCGGCGACCCCGAGCTTGCGTAATTGCCGCTGTACGGAATCCGCCGGTCGCGGCGCATTGGTGATGAGAATCACCCTGCCGCCCTGCTGGCGAAAGCGGTGCAGCGCCTCGCAGGCTTCGGGAAACGCCTCGAGGCCGTTGTGAACCACGCCCCAGATATCGCTCAGCACGACGTCGACGCCGTCCACGACGTCGCGCAGCCCGTCGGCAAACCGAAGTGATGTCATTGCGTGAGTTGCCGGTCAGCCCGGTCCAGCGGCACGGCGCGCCAGCGCGGCATTGCCGCTGGTCCGCGGGGGATCGATGGCCGGACCATCGACGGGAGCAATCTTGGCGGAGCCATGGGAATCCTCGGCCTTGGTGTCTTGCGCCTTGCCTGGAGCGGTTCCGCCGGTAGCAGATGCGCCCTCGGGCCGCAACGGCCTCGGCGGCGCGAACAGGAATCCCTGCCCGAATCGCACGTCATAGTCGAGCAGGTCGACCACGGCGCGTTCGCCCTCGATCCGTTCGGCGATCAGGTCGATGCCAAATCGGCCGAGCAGATCGGAAAGGTCGGACGGATGAATGTCGGATGCCGAGGTCCGCTGCTGATCGAGCAGCAGCGCAGCCGGCATCTTGATATAGCGTACGCCGCGGTCGGCCAACTCGCGCGGCTCGATCCTGAGATCGGTGACATGGTCGACCGAGAACCGGAAGCCGCGCTGCGACAAGGCTGCGAGATGTTCGATCTCAACCGGGCCCAGCTTGCGGAATGCCGCCTGCTTGAATTCGAGTACGAAAGACGGCGCCAGCGCGCGATTGGCGTCAAGGAAATCGAGGCATTGCGCGAAGGTGGCCGGATTGCCGAGCGTCGTTGCGGAGACGTTGCAGAATATCCCGATCTCCTTGTTGCGGACCATCAGCCGGCGCAGCACCTGGACGCAGCGCAACATCACCATGTGATCGACCCGGCCGATCAGCCCGCCGGCTTCGGCAATGCCGATGAAATCGTCGGCGGTCAGGATCTGGTCCCTGTCGTCGCGCAGCCGGGTCACCGCCTCGTAGAAGCGCACCTTGCGCTGCGGCAGGCTCACCATCGGCTGCAGATAGATGTCGATCCGGTTTTCCTCGACGGCATTTTTCACCGCGGCAAGAACTCTCGCCTCGCTGCGGGCGGGTTCGGGCTCGCTGGCGATGTTTGCCACTGGCGTGGCGGCCGGCGCCGCGACGCTGGCATCTTCGCCGGACAACGGCAGTTCGCTCCGTTGCCCATCCTCCGGCCAGTTCGCGGGCACGGGCACAGCTCCCGACGCGCCCGCGGACAGCGTGTCGTCATGGCTCGCGACCGAGACGGCAAGCTGCTTGACCAGCACGCCAAGCTCGCCGATCTCGCCGACGATGGACTGAATGCGCTCGCTGCTCGCCGAGTTGGCCGACGCCACCCGGCCCTCGACGGCGGCCAGCCGGCGTCCGGATTCGGCGACCTGGCGGGCGAGGTCGGCGGTGCCGCGCGACAGATCGGCAATCTGGCCGCCCACGTCGGTGCGGTCGCGCAGCCGCATCGACACCGCGTTGTAGAGAATGAGGAAGGTCAGCGCGGTGAGCGCCACGATCGCCGATTCGGTTCCGTTGATGCCCGCCACCGAATACAGGATCAAGCCGAGCGATGCGGCGACCAGCACCATGCAGATGGCGATGAAAATCGTGGAAATGCGGATCATGTTGCGCGCGACGCTCCCCCAGAGCGCCATAACCTTAGCATTAATGTTGATTCGAGCAGCTAGTGTTCTTTGTACAGGTCGGGAACCGCGGCCGCCCGCGTTTCGGCGGTGACGCTGCCGCGGGGAGCGGACCTCCCGGGATGCCCGGTCGCCGCCTCGAGCGCGATCTGGTGCTCGATCTCCGAGTTCAGTTCAGCGCCGCACAGCACGATGATGGCCGACATCCACATCCACATCATCAGGCCGATGGCGGCGCCGAGCGAGCCATAGGTTGCGCTGTAATTCGCGAAGTTCGACAGATACCAGGACAATAGAGCGGAGCCCGCGATCCAGAGCAGGGCGGCCGCCAGCGCTCCCACGCTCAGCCATTGCCACCGTGCCGGTCGCCGGCTCGGCCCGAACCGGTAGAGCACGCCGAGCGCAACCAGCAGCATCACCAGCAGCAACGGCCACCGCCCCAGGCTCACGATCGTCCTGCTTTGGTCGGCCAGAAAGAGCTGGTCGAGCACGAGTGGCAACGCCACCACGGCGCCCACCATCAGCAGCAAGGCGGCGATTCCGCAGCTCGTGAATGTCAGCGAGAGCAGGTTCAGCCGGATGAATCCGCGGTTCTCGCGCACCTCATGGACGACGTTGAGGGCATCGATCACCGCCTTGACCCCGGCATTGGCGCTCCAGATGGCGAGCCCGAGGCCGAACAGGAAGGTTGCACCCAGCGCGGTGTGGCCTTTCATCAGCACGCGCGCGACCTGGTCCTGGACAATCTGGAACGAGCCGTCCGGGAGCATCAGCGACAGGGTCTGCAGGTTGGCACCGATGGTCGACGGGTTGGCGATCAGCCCGTAGCAGGAGACCAGCGCCGTAATGGCCGGAAATACCGCGAGCAGACCGTAGAAAACCACGCCCGCCGCGGTGGCGAGCAGGCGGTCCTCTTCGGTCCGCACATAGGTGCGCCACAGAATGTCCTTCCAGCCGGCCCACCGGATCTGAAAGGGATGGCCGGACAGCCGTGCCGATCCGGGCCGTGACGTCTCGCCTGCGCGGGGTTCGTCCCGCCGGATGGGCCGCCTTGTCAGGGGCGGGACCGATTCGGGCGATGGGCTGGCCTGAAAATAGCGCTGCAGGGTCAGCAGCAGCAGCGTGGTGGCCGCGATCAACAGCAAATTGTCATTGGGCCGCCGGCCCGACATCAGGCTTGCATTCGTCGCGCCTGGCGCCGGCGCCGGGCGGTGGCCCAGCCCAGCAATGTCGCCATCAAGATCAGCCCGGCGCGAAGGTCGCGGCTGTCGCGCGCGGCGCGGGAAGGCGTCGATGGCCGGCGGCGCCGCCTACCCGGATCAGGAGTGGAGGAATCGAGCAGGATCGCCGCGACGGTATCCCTCACCGCCTCGATCTGGTCCGGCTTGACCGGGCTGGACTTGATGGCGACGCGCAGGCGGCTGGTCAGCGAGGGGAAGTGCGGCGGCCGTCGCCTGAGCCGGCTGGCCGCCATCGCGGCGCAGATTGCGGCAATCACCAGCAGCAAGGCGCCGACGACGCCGAAGGCGGGAAATCGACCATGGGCAATTTCGATCCAGCGAAACAACGCCATGACGCCGACCAGGCAGGCGGCGAGCAGGAAAGCGCCCGATGCGGCAAACAGTCCGGCAGCAATGGCATAAGAGGAGACGGCATCGGTCGCCTGGCCGGTGCGATCGCGCAGATAGGACCGGGTCGCCAGCTTGACCTGGTTGAGCTTCAGCCCCAGCCCGGCACGCAGCCAATCGTTCGAAGGCGCGAGCATACCTGTTGTTCCTCCATGACAGCGCCAATGCCCTGTCATGGTTGAACGTGGATTGGTTTCGAATGTTCCGGACGGCGCGCGGCGGCCGTGTGGCGGCTCACGCCACCGCGCGGATCACTTTGGCTACCTTGTCGATGATCTCGCCGATCTGGTCTTCGCTGACGATCAGTGGCGGCGTCAGCGCCAGCGTATCGCCGGCGATGCGCAGCATCAGGTCGTTGTCATGGAACGCGCTGTTCAGGCTGTCGAAGCCGCGCTTGCCAGGCAAGTCCGGGCGCGGCGCAAGGTCGATGCCGGCGGTCAACCCGACGGTGCGGATGTCGGCCACGTTCGGCTCGCCCTTGAGCGACATCACCGCATCGGCGAATTTGGGTTCGAGCTTGCGGGCGCGCTCGAACAGGTTTTCGTCACGATAGATATCGAGCGTCGCAAGGCCGGCGGCGCAGGCCAGCGGATGGGCCGAATAGGTGTAGCCATGGGTAAGCTCGACGACATGTTCCGGGCCACTCATGAAGGCGTCGTGGATGGTGTCGCGCACGATCACCCCGCCCATCGGCGCGGCGCCATTGGTGATCCCCTTGGCGAAGGTGATCATGTCCGGCAGCACACCGTAGCGCTCGGCGGCGAAGGCGTAGCCGAGCCGGCCATAGCCGGTGATCACCTCGTCGAAGATCAGAAGGATGCCGTGTTTCTGGGTGATCTCGCGCAGCCGCTTCAGATAGCCTTTCGGCGGCGGCAGCACGCCGGTCGATCCCGCCATCGGCTCGACGATGACGGCGGCGATGGTGGTGGCGCCATGCAGATTGACCAGCCGCTCCATCTCGTTGGCGAAATGGGCGCCGTATTCCGGCTCGCCCTTGGTGAAGGCCTGCTTCTCGCGGTCATAGGTGGCGGGAAGGTGGTCGACGCCGGCAAGCAGGGTTCCGAACATCTTGCGGTTATTGACAATGCCGCCGACCGAGGTGCCGCCGAAGCCGACGCCATGATAGCCGCGCTCGCGGCCGATCAGCCGGGTGCGGGTGCCCTGACCGTTGATCTGGTGATAGGCCAACGCGATCTTGAGCGCGGTATCCGCGGCCTCCGATCCGGAATTGCAGAAGAAGACGTGATCGAGCCCGGCGGGCGCGAGATCGGCGATGCGGCTTGCAAGTTCGAAAGCCTGTGGAATGCCGAACTGGAACGGCGGTGCATAATCCAGCGCCTCGGCCTGCCTGGCGATCGCCGCCGAAATCTGGGTGCGGCCGTGACCGGCATTGGTGCACCACATGCCCGATGCGGCATCGATGATCTTGCGGCCGTCGACGGTGAGGTAATGCATGTCCTTGGCGCCGGCGAGAAGCCGCGGCGCCTTCTTGAAGGCGCGGTTGGCGGTAAACGGCATCCAGTGCGCGGCGAGGTCGTTCGGGACGTTGACGGCGGAGGGGCGGGGGCTCTTGTCCAGCATGGGAGGCCTTTTACGGTTTTCGGCGTGGCGGTTGCGCGCAGGCTATCAGCTTCATCCGGCGCCGGAAACCGGCAACTGCGACACCTGTTTCGACCTGGTCGGCGGGGTTTCGGGCGGGTTGGCTCAAAGATCGGAAGCGTCGATCCAAAACACCTCACCGTCGGACTCCTCGGTATCGAGCCAGAGAAATCCGGTATGCGGAAAGGCCGCCTCCAGCGCCGGCCGGCAGCGCCCGATCTCGCACAATAGCCCACCCTGCGATGTCAGATGCCTCCCCGCGTCTTTCAAGATGCGGCGGATAATATCGAGGCCATCGGCTCCACCGTCGAAGGCAAGCCTGGGCTCGGCACGACATTCGCGCGGCAGCGCCGCCATCCCCGCCGCGTCGACATAGGGCGGATTGGAAATGATCAGGTCGTAGCGTATCTCGCCGATCGCTCCGAACAGGTCGCCCCGATGTAACCTCACCCGATCCTGCAGGCGGTAATCGGCGATATTGCGCGCTGCGACATCGAGCGCGTCCCCGGAAATATCCACCGCATCGATCAGGGCATGGGGAAACCGTCGGCTCGCCAGCACAGCAAGACAGCCGGAACCGGTGCAAAGGTCGAGCACGGATTCCACCGACGCCGGGTCGGCGATCAGCGAATCATCGTCTTGCGCGTCCGGGCCGCCGAAATGGGAGTCGAGCAATTCGCCGATGAAGGAGCGCGGCACGATGGTGCGGGCGTCGACATAGAACGGCAGCCCGCGCATGTAGATCTTGTTGACCAGATAGGCCGCGGGCTTTCGCGTCGCGATGCGGCGCGCGATCATGTCGAGGATCGCTGTGGCCTCCGCGGCCGCGACCCGCGCGGTCGCGAAGCTCTCGAACTGGTCGGGATGCAAGTGCAGGGTCTCGCAGACCAGGAAGGCGGCCTCGGCGACCGGATCGGCGGTGCCGTGCGCAAACACCAGTTTCGCCTCGACGAACCGGCTCGTCGCATAGCGGACGAAATCCAGCAGCGTCCGCAACTCGCCGGCGGCAACCCGGGGCAGTCCGGACGATTTCCGCCCGCGCCTGGCGGCCGGTTTGGCGGGTTTCGCCATTAGGTTCTGGTCCAGCGTGCGGCGGCTGCGTCATCATGATCGCGGGCTTCGACCCAGCACGTTCCGCCGGGCTTTTCCTCGCGCTTCCAGAACGGCGCGCTGGCCTTCAGGTAATCCATCAGGAATGCTGCGGCTTCAAACGCCGCCTGCCGGTGCTGCGAGGCCGTCAGCACCAGCACGATATTCTCACCGGGCGTGATGCGGCCGACCCGATGAACCACGGTCAGGCCCGTTAACGGCCAGCGCGCCATCGCGGTCTCGGCATGCCGCGCGATTTCGGCCTCCGCCATGCCGGGATAATGTTCGAGCGTCAGCGCGGCGATGGCGGCGTCGCCCTCGCTGTCGCGGCAAATCCCGGAAAAACTGACGACTGCGCCGATATCCTTGCGCCCGTGGGTGAGCGCCGCGATCTCATGCGCGATGTCGAAATCGACTTGCTGAATCCGGATGGTCACGGGTGCGGTCATGAGAGCGTCGCGATGGCTGTCAAATCGGCTAACCGCCGGTCATGGGCGGGAAAAACGCAATCTCGCGGGCGCCGGCGATCATCGTATCCGGCTTGACATGGGCGTGGTCGATGGCGGCGCGGATCACCCGCGGCGTCTCGAACGCGTGGGCGTAGCTGTCGCCGCGCCGCGCCAGCCAGCCGATCAGATCGCTCACCGTGCGGACGCTTGCCGGCGGATCGACGGTTTCCTCCGCCTTTCCGACCCGTTCGCGCACCCAGGCAAAATACTTGACCTTCATCCCTCATCCTCCTCGATCAGATGATGGATGCCGGCACGGAAATAGTCCCACCCGGTATAGATGGTGAAAATCGCGGAAATCCACAGCAGCACGATCCCGATCAGGGTCGTGGCCGGAAAGATCTCTTCGCCGGCCTCGCCCGCGATCAGAAAGCCGATCGCGACCAGCTGAATCGTGGTCTTCCACTTCGCGAGCTTGGTCACGGGTACGCTGACCCGCAAGGCCGCCAGATATTCGCGCAGGCCCGACACCAGGATTTCCCGGCACAGGATCACGATGGCGGCCCACAGCGTCCAGCCATGAATGCTGTTGTCGGCAGCCAGCATCAGCAGGCAGGAGGCGACCAGGAGCTTGTCGGCGATCGGGTCGAGCATCCGGCCGAACGCCGAATGCTGGTCCCAGATCCGCGCATAATAGCCGTCGAGATAATCCGTGACGCCCGCGGTGATGAACACGGCCAGCGCCACCCAGCGCAGCCACAACGGCCCGTCCATGATCGACTGCACATAAACGCAGCCGACCACCACCGGAATGGCGGCGATTCGGGCATAGGTCAGTATATTCGGAAGGGACAGCGAGTTCTTGGCCGCCCCCCTGGTTGTGGCGATGTTCATTCGTCTTACCAATACCGCTCAAGCATCAAGGTCAACCATCATACGGCGCGGGTGAACCGCGGCAGAAGACGGAAATATCATGCGAAACCAGCTTCTAGCCCGGCTGCGCATGGAAAAACTCGAAAATCTTGCGGGCGCTCTCCGCACTGACGCCGGGAACCTTGCCGAGATCGGCGATCGAGGCCCGCTCGATCTCCTTCAATGTTCCGAAATGGTGCAGCAAGGCACGTTTGCGTGACGGGCCAATGCCGGGAATTTCCTGCAAGCCCGCTTCGCGAATGTCCTTTTTGCGCAGCTTGCGATGCGAACCGATCACGAAGCGATGCGCCTCGTCGCGCAACCGCTGAATGAAATATAGCACCGGATCGCGCGGTTCGAGCTTGAGCGGCTCGCGGCCGGGCATGAACAGGGTCTCGCGGCCGGCATCGCGGTCGGGACCCTTGGCCACCGCCAGCAGCGCCACCTGGGTGAGCCCCAGGGCATCGAAAATCTCTTTCGCGGCATTGAGCTGGCCGCGGCCGCCGTCGATGATGACGAGGTCGGGCCATTGCGGAAAGGAATCGTCATCGGGCCTGGCGGCGGCTTCCGCCGGCGGCGACAGCAGCCGCTTGAAGCGCCGCTGCAGCACCTCGCGCATCATCGCGTAGTCGTCACCCGGGGTCAGGCCCTCGGACCGGATGTTGAACTTCCGGTACTGGTTCTTGATGAAGCCGTCGGGTCCTGCCACGACCATGGCGCCGACCGCGTTGCTGCCCTGGATATGGCTGTTGTCGTAGACCTCGATCCGCTTCGGCGGTTGCGGCAGGCCGAGCGTGGTGACCAGTCCCTGCAGCAGCCGTCCTTGGGTGGCGGTGTCAGCCAGCTTGCGGCCCAGTGCCTCGCGCGCATTGGTCAGCGCATGTGCAATCATTTCCTTTTTCTCGCCGCGTTGCGGCGTCGAGACCTCGACCTTGAAGCCGGCCTTGATCGAAAGCGCGCTGGCCAAGAGTTCGCTTTCCTCGATGGCGTGCGACAGCAGGATGAGCTTCGGCGGCGGTTTGTCGTCGTAGAACTGTGCGAGGAAGGAGGCCAGCACCTCCTCCGGCGTGAACGATTTCTCCGCGCGCGGAAAATAGGCGCGGTTGCCCCAGTTCTGCCCGGTGCGGAAGAAAAACACCTCGACACAGGAGTATCCGCCCTCCTGGTGGATCGCGAACACGTCGGCTTCCTCGACGGAGCGCGGATTGATGCCCTGCTGCGACTGGATTGCCGACAACGCGGCGAGGCGGTCGCGGTAGAGGGCCGCGGTTTCGAACGCGAGTTCGGTCGAGGCCTTTTCCATTTCGCCAGCGAGTTGCTGCTTCACCGAGCGGCTGCGGCCGGACAGGAAGTCCGTCGCCTCATGGACCAGTTCGGTATAGCCGGGAAAATCGATTTCGCCGGTGCACGGCCCCGAACAGCGCCGGATCTGATAGAGCAGGCAAGGTCGCGTGCGGCTTTCAAAAAACGCATCGGTGCAGGAGCGCACCAGAAAGGCGCGCTGCAGCGCCGTGATGGTACGATTGACGGCGCCGGCCGAGGCGAACGGCCCGAAATAGCGTCCGGGCCGCGATTGCGCGCCGCGGTGCTTGAGGATCTGCGGTGCCCAATGGTCCCCGGTGATCAGGATATAGGGAAACGATTTGTCGTCGCGCAGCTGCACATTGAAGCGCGGTCGCAATTGCTTGATCAGATTGGCCTCGAGCAGCAGCGCCTCGGTTTCCGTGGCGGTGGAGACGATCTCGACGGTGACCGTGGCCGCGATCATGCGCAGGATGCGCGCCGGTTGAACCGCGGTGATCCGCGCGTAGGAAGCCAGCCGCTTGCGGACATTTTTCGCCTTGCCGACATAGAGCACGTCGTTGGCCGCATTGAGCATGCGGTAGACGCCGGGTGAGGTCGGGGCGAGGCGGACCGCCTGCTCGAGGGCGGCATGGCCGACCGCGAGCGGGCCTTCCGGGACCGCGTCGGTGGGTTCCTCCGGAACCTCGGGCAGCCGTGCCTCCTCGTCGTCCTCGGCGAGGGCGATCGCCGGATCGATATCCGCCGAGGGCGTATCCAGCGGCGAGTCCGGCTCGGATCCGCGCCGGGGCCGCCCGGGGCCCGTTCGCTTCGGATGATCGCTGGAATCCTGATCCATGGGCCTAAACTAAGCGCTGGTTTGCGGCCTCGCCAGCGGCGAGGCCGGTTGCCTGGCCGATGGCGGACGCCATGCGCCGGGTCGGCGGCGGGGTAAGGCTTTCTTAAGAATGCTGAGCGGGCGGTAACCGCGCTTAACAACCCTTTAACTTAAAACTCTCGATAAATCTTATCGGAAAAAAGTGGAATTCCGTAACCGTGCCGGCTCGCCGGCCGGCGGTAACGGCAGTTGCGTGGGAGGGTGTGACGATGCGCAGGATCGCTTGGGGGACGGCAGCGCTGCTGGCTGCGAGTTGGACGGCGTCGGCGCAGGCCGCCGACTTTTCCTACGGATCGCGCGCTCCCTACACCGTCAACCAGCCCCTCAACGCCTATAGCTGGGCCGGCCCCTATCTCGGCGGCAATCTCGGCTATGCCTGGGGCTCGGTCGACAACAATCCAACCAGCCCGTCGGGTTTTGTGGGCGGCGTGCAGGCCGGCTACAACTGGCAATCAGGTCCCTGGGTGTTCGGCATCGAGGGCGACCTCCAGGCCAGCGCCGCCGACGATACGTTTGCGCCGTGGAAGTTCTCCAATCCGTGGTTCGACACCCTGCGCGGGCGGGTCGGCTATGCCGTCAGCAATGTCCTGTTCTATGGCACCGGCGGTTTGGCATTCGGCGAACTGACCGGCGAGACGTTCGGCCTGTCGGAATCCCATACCGACGCCGGTTGGACCGCAGGCGTCGGCGCCGAATTCGGCTTTGCCCCGAACTGGAGCGCCAAGCTCGAATATCTCTACGTCGATCTGTCGGATTCCCGCTTCAGCATCACCGGCATGTCGAACGGTTACCAGTTCGGATTGCTGCGCGCCGGCGTCAACTATCACTTCTGATTGCAACAAGAAAATATCCAGTCGCAACCTCCCGGCCGCTTGCGGCCGGTATTTTTTTACGACCTGCGTTCAGGACGAGACCACCAGATTGACCGCCTTGGGGCCTTTGCCCTTCTTGTCCGGTTCGACCTCGAATGTGATGTGCTGTCCTTCGGTCAGATCCTTTAGTCCCGCCCGTTCCACCGCGGTGATGTGAACGAACACATCGCGGCCGCCATCATCGGGTTTGATGAAACCATAGCCGCGCTCTGCATTGAAGAATTTGACCGTCCCAGTCATGGCCATCGGGAAACCTCTCCCCCGTCGTGCTCTGCCGCCGCGCGCTCAGCACGTCGGCTCGACCGGATCTTCGTCGCCGGAAAGCCTGGCCTCCCCAGCGGATCAGGCGGCGGTGCCGCTCCGCTTGTAAAAATATGAGGCCTCGTCACTCCGCCGCAACCATTCGCGGAAGCGGAACGTAAAGCCAGTCTGAATGCGCCCGAGCATAATACGGTTTCGCCACAATTGCCTACGGCTCAATCGGGAGTTTTCGCAGCGTCCTGGTTGCCGGGAGCCAGCCCAAGGCTTCGCATCTTAAGGCTTCGCACCTCAAGACTTGGCACCTTAAGACTTGGCACTGAAGGGTTGGGCACCCTAAGGCTTGGGCACTTCCAGCCTGAACCGGCCGGCGCCGCCGACGCCGAGCGGCTTTTCAAGCTCGGGAAGGATCGCCTTGAGTTCGGTGGCGAGCCTCCACGGCGGATTGACCAGCAACAGCCCCGCCGAGGTGAGGCCGCCGTCGGCGGCCTGCGGGGCGACGCTGAATTCGAGGCGCAGGGAGGTTGCGGGCGACGCGCCGGTGCCGGCCAGCCCCGCGACATGCCGCGCAAGGCTGTCGGTGGCGCGCCGGCTTTTCGCCGGATACCACAACAGGTAACTGCCGGTCGGCCATTTCGCGAACGCCGCCGCAAAGCCAGCGGCGATCCGTTCGAACTCGTCCTTTGCCTCATAGGGCGGGTCGATCAGGACCAGGCCGCGCCGCTCGTTCGGCGGCACGAAGGCCGGCAACGCGACCCAGCCATCAAGGTCGACGACGCGGGCCTGGGTGTCGCGGCGCAGCGCGTCGATCAGGCGCTTGCGCGCGGTCGGTTCGACCTCGCATGCGGTCAGGCGGTCCTGCGGTCGCAGCAGTGCCCGCGCGATCAGCGGCGATCCCGGATAGGCCTTGAACTCTGGCTGCGGGTTGAAGGCCCGGACGATATCCAGATAGGGCGCGAGCAGCGGCAGCGTGGTTTGCGAAAACCGCGCCTGCATCACCCGGCCGATCCCGGTCAGCCATTCGCCGCCGCGCTGCGCTTCATCGCTGGTGAGATCATAGAGGCCGGCCCCGGCATGGCTGTCGATGACGCGAAACGCGGCCGGCTTTTCCTGCAGATGAACCAGAATGCGCACCAGCACGATGTGCTTGATGACGTCGGCGAAGCTGCCGGCATGAAAGCCGTGACGGTAATTCATCGAAAGATCGCGGGCCGTTGAGGGGACACCGCCATCTTCTACGCGTCATGGCCCGGCTTGTCCCGCGCGTCCGCGACCGATCGGACGAATGACGAGACATCGGTGCCGGGGACCGGTCCCGGGCATCGAAGGGGCAACTAGCCGCCCCGCATCGGCGGCATCGACACCTGGTCGCGCCGGCAGCCGCGGCGATCGATTTCCTCGCAGGAGCGGAATTGCAGGTCCTTGCTGAGGCAGATGCGCACTTCGCTGAGCCGCGTCCGGTTGCAGGTCACGGCGATCGCCGCGCCGCTGAGACCGGGATTGGCCTTGACGAACGCGTCCTCGATCTCGGCCGGCGCAACCGTCTTCGGCTCGGACAATTCGAGATAGTCCTGGGGGATTTTCACGACGGCGCGCGCCTTGCGGATGGTTTCGAAATAAGCGCGCTCGTCCAGTCCCGAGCAGGTGCCGTGCTTGTCCCATTCATTGTAGATCAGGCCGGGCGCCGGCATCAGATCGAGCATCGATGTCATGATGCTGCGGGCGAGCCGCGGCGACGGCCGCTGGCAGTATTCGGGAAAGCCGTGCTCGTATTGCGGCCACAGCCCATGCACCACGAAGGAAAACGGCCGCCCGCCGCACTGGGCCTGCGAACGCCGGCCACTGCCGCGCTCCTCCGCCTCCTCGCAGAACGACGGCGACCACGACAGCGACAGCACGTAATAATCGAAATCACCCGGCGTATCCCGCCGGTCCTGCGCCGCCGCCGGACGCACGGCCGCGAGGCCGGTGAGCGCCGCAATGACCAGCAGGCTGAGCGAGACCAGAAGCGAAGAAATCCGCTGAAAACCAACCATGACAACGCCCCCATACCTAAACCTGCCGGGAGCCTAGCAGGCGCGCGCGGAACGTTTCAAGAACAAAAAGGTAGGACCGATCGAGGCGGCCGCCAGTGGCGGAACACGTCGCAGAAACGCGCAGTATTCAGGGCCGGGCGGCCTTGCAGGCCGGATTATAGGCCCAGTTGCGGTCGAGCCCGGTGACGCACCATTCGACACCCTCGCCGAAACTGGCAAACCCGCCATCCTCGATGATCGAATAATGCACGTGACGCAGCTTGCCGTCACTCAGCATCACGTCCGCGCTGCAATAGCGCCGTGGAATGTTGTCGGACTGCCAGGGCCGGAACGCGGTTTCGTGGATCCGCTCATAGCCGGTGATGGTCAGGTCGGAATTCCAGAAGGTGCTTTCCTTGTCCTGGAATTGATAGGAGATGGTCGACAATGCGGCTTCGCACGGCGCCACCCGGCCGTCATATTTCGGGCCGGAAAGCCAAAAATTCATTTCGAAGGGGTTGGCCGCTTTCGCAGCCTGCCCGCCTGCAAACAGGCCGAGCAGGACGCCGAGCATGGCGCCAAGGCCGGGTTTTTTCAGGGGTTTGAACAGCTCGCGCATCGCTAATCCGCCGGATGATCCAACCTTCGGACGGTGCCGCGAACCCTGGGCAAGGTCAAGTGCAGCGCGGCAACACCTGCCGACAACCCGACGCCGAACCGGACGCCGTTCTTTTCACGGGGGCGGATGCGCTCTAAGGTGGGCCGGACCGAACAGGGAGTCTGCGATGCGATGGATGGGGGCCGCGAGCCTGGTTGCCGCGTGCGGAATGCTGGCGTTCGCGCCGGCACGGGCCGATACCGTGCCGCCGTTCAAGGGCAATGACACCGGCGGCATCATCGCCTATTCGCTGACCCATCAGACCGATATCCGGACGCTGGCGATCAACCACTGTGCGTCCTACGGCAAGGTGGTGAAATTTCTCGCGGTCGAACCCCATGACGGCGGCTACATCTCGTTCGCCTGCCGCTGGCTGCCCTATGCCGCGGAACGGCCGCTGCGCACCTATTACTAAGCGCCGAACCATCCCGCCGCAACAGATCGATCGGAAGCGCAGAACATGACGCCGCGGCTTGTTGCATTCTGTCTGGCGTTCGGTTTGCTGGCGCTGTTGCCGGCAGGCGCGGCGCGCGCGGACGAAATGCCGCTTCGCAAGGCGGGCCTGTGGGAAATGAAGATGACGCGGACCGGCTCGCCGCTGCCCGCGATGACGATGCAGCAATGCACCGACGAGACCACCGACAAGGCGATGAGCACCGCGTTCTCGCCGCTGTCGCAGGAGGTTTGCTCCAAGCGCGACGTCCAGAAGACCGCGGCCGGCTATATCGCCGACACCGCGTGCAGCGTCGGCGGCATGTCGATGACCACGCATTCCGAAATATCGGGGGATTTCAACTCCGCCTATACCGTCAAGTCGACGTCGCACAGCGAGCGCGGTCCGAACGCAGCGCCGGCCGATCACGTCACCACCATCGAGGCGAAGTGGCTCGGCGCCTGCAAGCCCGACCAGAAGCCCGGCGACGTCGTGATGCCCGGCGGCTTCAAGCTGAACATCAAGGACGCGGATAAGCTGAAAGGCCTGCTGCCGAAATAGCGGGCTTGTCGATCCAGTCTCGCTATGGCGTTTTCGAACGAAGTGGCTACCGGTTGGCGTGAAGAAACGCCAGGCCTTAGACCGGTATCCGCACCGTGGCGCGAAGCCCGCCCATCGGGCTGTCGCCGAGCATGATGTCGCCGCCATGCGAGCGCGCAATGTCGCGGGCAATCGCCAGGCCGAGCCCGGTGCCGCCCTCGTCCTGGTTGCGGGCGTCGTCAAGCCGCAGGAACGGCTTGAACACTTCCTCGCGCATCTCCTGCGGAATGCCGGACCCGTCATCGTCGACCATCACGGTCAAATAGCGGTGGTCGCGGTGGCCGATGATCGAGATCGCATTGGCGTGCCGCGCCGCGTTCGACACCAGATTGCCGAGGCAGCGTTTGAACGAGGCCGGCTTCACCGTCACCACCGGCAGGCCGTGAAACGATACGGTGGCGGTGTGGCCGTTGCGCTCGGCATCGCTGCGCAGTTCCTCCAGCGCCTGCGTCATGTCGGTCGGCTGCGCGTGCTCGCCGCCGTCGCCGCGGGCAAAGGCAAGGTAGGCTTCCAGCATGCCGGACATTTCGTCGACATCCTTGCGCATGCCCTCGACTTCCGGACTGTCGCCGATCAGCGCGAGCTCGAGCTTGAATCGGGTCAGGATGGTGCGCAGGTCGTGCGAGACCCCGGCCAGCATTGCGGTGCGCTGCTCGATCGAGCGCTCGACCCGCGATTTCATCTCGAGGAACGCCTGCGCGGCGCGGCGCACTTCGCGCGCGCCGCGGGGCCGGAAGTTCGGCGCATCGCGGCCCTTGCCGAAGCTCTCGGCGGCATCGGCCAGCCGCAGGATCGGCTTGATTTGGTTGCGCAGGAACAGCACCGAGACGATCAGCAGGATCGAGGAGGTGCCGACCATCCAGAACAGGAAGATTTCCGAATTGGAGGCATAGGCGGCGCTGCGCTGGGCGAAGATGCGCATCACCGCGTCGTCAAGCTGAATGCGGATTTCGACGAGATTGGAATTGCCGACGGTATCGATCCAGAACGGCCGGCCGATCTGGCGCCCGAGTTGCACCGACAGCGACTGGTCGAGCAGCGAGAAAAACGGCTTCGGGCCGGGCGGGGGCATGTCGCCCACCGGCAGGAAATCGACCACCAAATTGAGCCGTTGCTGGGCGATGCGCCGCAGTTGCGAGCGGTCCTTGTCCTGCGGATAGCCCTTGTAGACGTCGATCAGGCCGGCGATGTCCTGCACCACCGAGGCCGACAGGCGCCGCGTCACCGTGTTCCAGTGCCGCTCCATGAACACGAACGCCACCACCGACTGCAGCACCACCATCGGCACGATCATGATCAGCAGCGCGCGGGCATAAAGGCCGGTCGGCATCCAGCCCTTGAACGCATTTCCCATCCAGCCATTGGCCGCGGAGACGCGGCCGGCGGCGGCGCGGATCAGCGTCAGGCCGGTGTCGAGCGTGCTCATCGGTCAGGATTCACAGATCAGGTTCACGGGCGGTCTTCCCGGTTCAAGGCGAAGCGACCAGGCGGTAGCCGATGCCGCGTACCGCCTGCAGGAACAGCGGGTTGGCGGGATCGTGCTCGATCTTGCGCCGCAGCCGGTTGATCTGCACGTCCACCGCGCGTTCGTTGACGGTGCCGTTGCCGGTGAGCGCGCTGCGCGGCACCGTCTCGCCCCGCGCCTGGGCGAGAATGCGCAGCATGTCGCGTTCGCGATCGGTGAGATGGATCACATCCTCGCTTTGGCGCAATTCGCCGCGCTCGAGATGGAACAAATAGGGTCCGAACGCGACCTGCTCCAGCATCTCCACCGGCGGCGGCGCGCTGCGCTTGAGGATATTGCCGATCCGCAGCACCAGCTCGCGCGGCTCGAACGGCTTGGCGACGTAATCGTCGGCGCCGATTTGCAGGCCCTCGATCCGGCTTTCCGCCTCATGACGCGCCGTCAGCATGATGATCGGCACCGACGAGGAGGTGCGGATGAAACGGGCGAGCTCGAACCCGGTTTCGCCGGGCATCATCACGTCGAGGATCAGCATATCGAAATGCAGCCCGAGCAGCTTGGCGCGGGCGTCCTTGGCGCTCATCGCCGTGGTGACGCGATAGCCTTCGCCGGAGAGGAAGCGCGACAGCAGATCGCGGATCCGGCGGTCATCGTCGACCAGCAGCAGGTGCGGGGCGTCGTCGGCCGGTTGCGGCGGCGGTTGAACGAGGGTTGCAGCCTGGGCCACGATCATTCCTTTGCAGTTGGATTGCCGGGCTTGAGGATGGTCTCCAGCACCTTGTCGGGATCGTCGTGATCGATCATCGCGCGCAGGAACTGGCGGACCGTATCGGCGCCGGACGGCCCGAACTCCGCCAGCGCGCGATTGATGCGGGTGGTCTGCAGGCCGGCCAGCTTTGCCACCAGCGCCTCACCCTTCGCGGTGGCGAAAAGAAGGCGCTGGCGCCGGTCGTTGTTGCCGGTCCGCTGCACGATATACCCTTCATCGAGCAATTGCTTGAGAACCCGTCCCAGCGATTGCTTGGTGATGCGCAGCACATCGAGCAGATCGGCCACCTTGAGGCCGGGATAGCGGTGGACAAAATGCATTACCCGATGATGCGCGCGGCCGAATCCGAAGGCTTCCAGCTCATGATCGGCGTCGCCGACGAAATCCCGATAGGCGAAGAACAGCAGCTCGATGATATCCCAGCACAAATCGACGGCGCGCGGGGTGGCGGCGCGGCCTGGCTCCCTCGACTCGGGGTCGCGGGACGGATCTGAGAAATTTATGTCAGTCATATTGACATATCTTGGGTTCAATGTTACAAATCTGTCAGTCGCCGTGAAATATTAAGTCGTCCCAGAGGTCGGCGACATTCCGAGTGACCGGGAAGGCCGCAAAGCCGCGGCGCCGGCCGCGAATTGGACTACCGCGCGGTCGTCGCGCGGCATTCCGCCAAACATACTGGACTTCGTGCATTCCGCCAAAGCGGAAACCGGCCTAAAAAGACCGGCGTGAGCGAAGGTCAGGCGTCAAAACCATCACGCCGCCGCTCGGGCGCGGACTGCGTCAATCCGGGAGAGAGCCCATGGGAGTTTCGTTCGACAAGATCGATGGCGCCACCTGGTTGAAATTCGAAGTCCGGACTGCGACGAGTCCGACCTCCGAGAAGGAGCGCGCAGCAAGGCTCGTGGACCCCGGCTTCGGCCGGATTTTCACCGATCACATGGCTGTGGTCCGCTACAATCAGGCGAACGGCTGGCATGGCGCGCGCGTCGAATCCCGCGCCAATTTCCCGCTCGACCCGGCCACAGCCGTCCTGCACTAC